>Ga0207695_10007593_pt1 | contig 13749 bp, 9 predicted proteins | sample KBSC54metaG_FD_184354 | JGI IMG/M metagenome (GOLD analysis project Ga0207695, IMG submission 184354) | Corn rhizosphere microbial communities from Kellogg Biological Station, Michigan, USA - KBS C5-4 metaG (SPAdes) (version 2) | ecosystem: Host-associated > Plants > Roots > Rhizosphere > Soil...
TGTCGCGAAGGTAACAAAGCGTGCGAGCGGCTTCAGGCCAAGCTCCTTTGCGCGTTCAGTCGTCATCAGCAGCACGGCAGCCGCTCCGTCGGAATATGGACTCGCATTTCCGGCAGTCACCGTTCCGTTGACCTTGAACGCGGGCCGCAACTTCGCGAGGCCTTCCATCGTCGTGTCGACGCGCGGGAGCTCATCGCGCACGAACTCCGTCATCTGCACATCCTTCTCGGCGCCCCGCCACGTCACGCGCTCGACGGGAATCGGCACGATCTGATTGTCGAAGGCGCCCTCGCCCAGTGCGCGCGCTGCCTTCTGTTGGCTTGCGAGCGCCCATCGGTCTTGATCCTCTCGCGTGACCTTCCACCGCTCCGCCACGCGCTCGGCTGTGAACCCCATTCCGATGTACGACTCAGTGATCTCGGGGTCCAGACGCGTGTGGTAGCCGGACATCGGCACTTGACTCATCATCTCGACGCCGCCGGCGAGCACGACATCCGCCATGCCGCTCATGATCTGCTGCGCGCCGAGTGCAATGGTCTGCAAGCCTGATGAACAGAATCGATTGATCGTCGCCGCCGGAACCTCCACTGGAAGTCCCGCTCGAAGCCATGCCAGCCGCGCGACGTTCAGACCCTGCGTGGCCTCGGGCATCGCGCAGCCCCAGTACACGTCGTCGATCGCACCCGGGTCGACGTAGGCGCGATCGATCGCCGCGCGCATCATGTACGCCGACAGGTCCACTGCATGCGTGTTGGCGAGAGCCCCGTCCTTCTTGCCTTTCCCAACCGGGCTTCGCACGGCTGAGACGATTACAACTTCTTTCATTGTCAGTTCCTCAACGGCTTGCCTGTCTTCAGCATGTGTTGAATGCGCTCTTGCGTTTCCTTCGTCGACGCGAGTCGTAAGAACGACTCTCGCTCCAATGCGAGGATGTCGTCCTCGGTCACTCGCCGCGGAGGCCCGTCGCCACCCACCAGGATGTACGCCAGCTCATGCGCGATGCGAACCTCGTGATCTGTAATCTGTCCCGCTTCGCGCATCGCCCATGCGGCATAGCGCAAATTGCCGAGCCCTTCCCGGCCGAGCACGGTGATCGTTCGCGGGAGTGGCGCGACATAATCCGGCGCCAAATCGACGACGCGCGCGACGGCGTCGGCCAACAGCCGGTCGCGATTCATGGTGACGCGGTCCGTCGCGCGCAAGATGCCGAGCTTGCGCGCGTCCAACGCGCTGGTGCTCGTCGTCGCCATGGCGATGAGTTGAAACGCGCGCTTGACGGCCTCGAATGGATCGGCTTCGACGTAGGGGTCGAGCTCCGAGGTAAAGCGGAAGAGCAGCTCGGTCGTTCCACCGCCGCCCGGAATCAAACCGACGCCGACTTCCACCAGGCCCATGTACAGCTCTGCGTGCGCTTGAACCCGATCCGCGTACAGCGAAAACTCGCATCCGCCCCCAAGCGCCAATCCAAACGGCGCAGCCACGACCGGAAATGACGATCGTCGAATGCGGAGTGAAGTGTCTTGAAATTTGCGGACTGCACTTTCGAGCTGTGCTCGCTCACCGCGCAACAGATCGAGCATCATCGAAAGATCCGCGCCGGCGCTGAACGTGCGCGGATCTTCGTTGCCAATGACGAGACCAAGCAGACCGTCGCGCTCCACACGATCGAGCGCGCGATGAATCGCGTCGACCACGCCTGCGCCGAGTGTGTTCATCTTGCTGTGGAACTCGAGAATCGCGACGCCCTGACCCGCATCGAGGAGCGACGCGTCATCGGAATGCTCGAGCACATGACGCTCACGATTCGACGGCAGGTGAAGCTCGGCGAGCCGGATCTCTCCGACCTCATGAGGCACCGCCTCATATCCACCGTTCAAGGCCAGCACCTGCGTTCCGTCCGCGGTATAAAAGCCGCCAGTGACCTCGCGAATCAACGCCGGCTCGTCGAGACCGAGCTCGACGAAGCCGCGTCGCAGGAAATCCAGGCCGAGGAAATCCATCTGCTTGAAAGGACCGACGTCCCACGCGTAACCCCATTCCATCGCGTGATCGACTGCTGTGAGGTCATACGCGATCGCCGGCGTCGTGCTGAGGACGTAATGAGAGAACCGTAAAAGGTACTCTCTCACGAACGCACCTTCGCGGTCGTTCCAGTCGCGAATGGCGGCGAACCGCTCAGGCAGCGGCAGCTTGCTGAGACGCTTGATCTCGGGCGTCTCGAGCTTTACCTGCGGGCGATAGTCGCCGGTCCGCCAATCGAGCGTGTGAATCTCCTTGCCGACGCGCTTGTAAAATCCCGCGCCGCTCTTTTCGCCGACATGTCCAGCCTTGACCAGATCGAGAACCCACGGCGAGAGCGAGAAGTCCTCGCCCGTTGTGCCGCTCAAGCCCTTGGTGACGTGAGCGATCACATCGATGCCGGAAAGGTCGGCGGTACGATACGTCGCCGACTTGGAGCGTCCCGTCAGCACGCCGGTGAGAACGTCTGCCTCGTCGATCGAGAGACCGTGTTTCTCCATCTGGCGAATGGCCAGGACCATGCCGAATACGCCGAGGCGGTTGGCGACGAAGCCAGGGACGTCTTTGGCGACGACGATGCCTTTGCCGAGGATACGATCGCTGAATCGTCGCGCGGTATCGATTGTCTCCGGCGAGGTCGCCGGCGTCGGGATCATCTCGAGCAGATGCAGATACCGCGGCGGATTGAAGAAGTGCATGCCGAGGAATCGAGCGCGAAATGACGGCGATCGTCCGTCCGTGAGCAGCTCGATCGGAATGCTCGACGTGTTCGACGCAATGACCGTGTGTTCGGGAAGGAGCGGCTCGAGGCGCTGAAAAAGCTGGCGTTTCGGATCGAGCTGCTCGATGATCGCTTCGACGACCAAGTCACAACCCGCAAGTCGTCCGAGATCGTCTTCCGTGTTTCCAATCTCGATCGCGGAAGCGCGGTCCATATCCATGAAGGCTGCGGGCTTGGATTTCTTGGCTCGCTCGATTCCGCCGCGTGCCAATGCGTTTCGATCCTGACCCACCGCTGGAACGTCCAGCAGCACCACCGGGACGCCGGCCGACGCGGCCAGCGACGCGATGCCGCTCCCCATCGTCCCCGCCCCGATTACCCCCAACTTTCGGACCCTCATTTGTTCCCCCAAGAGGTCGCGGCCCAACCGCGTGATCGGCGCCAAAACCATGCGTTTTGACGACGCTTTCCGGCCCGATTCTCCGACTTGTGATATCAGAGCCTAAATCACAGTCCATCAACAGCTTGAGCCAACCCAGGCTCATCCATGCCGGTGCCTTATCGGGTGACCGGTGTTACAGACGAGTACGTCAGCGTTACCTACTCATGTCTCCTGCCGTCCACGGAGTAGGTCGGACCGCCCTCGCTTCGGTGCCCTCATGAACTCTCGTACTCTCACGCGACGCATCCGTACGCGCCGCGGATTTTCTATTCTCGAGCTGGTCATCGCGATCGTCGTCATCGGTATCATCTCGTCGATCTCGGTTGGCAAGATCCACGACATCTTGGTGCAGCAGCGCGTGTACCGCGCCTCGAACGTCATACAGACCAATGTAGAGGCAGCGTGGGCGCTTGCAGCGCGCAATCGCCGGCCAATCAGAATCTCTTGGGACACCGCTAGCCGCCAAATCAAAATCACCGACCGCGCCGGCACGACGACGTTCCGGAAAGCTTCGCTTGGACAAGACCCGTACGGTCTGCCCTCAGGCGCCGTCACCTTCTCGAACAATCCGGTCGAAGTCTATCCCGATGGACTCGCGAATAATTCGCTGCTCATAACCATCTCCGTCACATCGCCCGCGGTGACCAAGAGGATCTCGGTCTCGCGCGCCGGCCTGGTGCAACAACAATGACAAAATCTCGCAATGGCTTCTCGCTGATCGAAGTCATGGTCGCGATGACCATGCTCGCGATCGTCCTGATGTCGCTGGCCAAGATGTCGCTCATGGTTTCCTTGCGCGGCCGGGACAACGACCTCTTCGCCAAGCGTACTGCCGTCCTGCAGCTCGAGGCCAACAAACTCGGCGCCATCCCGTATGCGACGCTCGCGTCATGGTCGACCACGACTACGACGCTCACCCTGGGCGGCTTCACGTACAAGCGCCGGATGGCAATCGCGAACACCGGAGTCAACCGGTATTCGATCAAGCTGATCGTCATCCCGATGAGCGACACGACCAAGAAGGATTCGGTAACGCTCGATCGGACCAAGCCGGCGACGAACACGCCGCTCTGCCTCACGTGCTGATATGACGACACCACGACATTCCCGTCGAGGGTTCACCCTCATCGAGATCGCGATCGCGCTAATCATCGTCGGCATCATCGGCGCGGCATTCACGAAGCTTCTCGCGTCGCAGTCTCGCTTCTTCGACCAGCAAACGAACATCCGAAAAGCGCGCAGCGTGGCTCGGAACTCGATGAACGTGATGCTGTCCGACCTCCGCATGGTTCAAGATCTGGGCGGCATCGACTCGGCCGCGAGCGACGGGAAGTTGGTCCGTATCAAGGTTCCCTACCGCTTCGGTCTCGTATGCGCGACGAATGGCACGATGACGACGGTCAGCATGCTCCCTTCCGACTCCAGCGTCGTCGCGATGGCCAAGTACGGCGGATTCGCGTGGCGCGACACGCTGACCGGGCTATACACCATCGTGACACCGGCCGCGCCGCTCACTTCCGACGCACCGGTGGCGAGCGCCGTTCCCTCGCGCTGCACGGGGACCGGTATCGGTCAGGCGAACTTGCGAACGTTCTCCGTAAACGGACGCACCGGCGACATTCTCGATCTGAACGCGCCCGCCGCGACGGGCGCCCAAAGCGTCTCGCCAGTCTTTTTCTGGCAGCGCGTCTCGTATTCGTTCAAGGCATCGAACGCGTATTCGGGCTACCTCGGACTCTATCGCGACGTGGAAGGTGCGACGTCCGAGGAGCTTCTCGCGCCGTTCGACACGTCGGCGCGCTTCAGGTTCTACACCAGCGGAGCCGACACCTCCATCGTGGTCCCGCCCGCAGTCTCGACGATCGTCGGCTTGGATCTGGTGTTGAACGCGATCAGCTCGCGCGTGGTTTCCAACAACATCAATTCGCACTCGATGTCGACGGTGCGAACCTCTGTCTTCTTCAAGAACGTCCGTTCGTTCTGACCAGGAGCGCCATCATGATGCGACTTACTAATCGAAAGGGGTTTGCGCTGCCGATGTCGATCCTCGTCATCGCCGTGCTGACTGCCGCTATTGCCGCGGCCTTCTCTTCCACCAATGCGGAATTCATCACCAACGCCGCACAGCGAAGTGAGAACCGCGCGTACCACCTGGCCGAGACGGGGCTCGAGCAGTTCATGGTGCTCCGTAGCAGTGTTGGGTTCTGCGACCATTGCACCGACCCCATCACCGCCGACTCGGAGTGGACACGCGTGAACCTGCCCGGCGGCTATGCCGACGTCGTCGCGGTGAAGGTTCGCCCGGCGGCGGACTCGACGACGCCGGCGATCTACTTCATACGCTCCAAGGGCGTCGACACAATGGTGAAGTTGAGCACCGCCATGTCGGTAAACTCCGAGCATACCGTTGGCATCTACGCCAAATGGGCGACGATGACCATGAAGGTGACAGCCGCATGGGTCAGCCTCTCTGGTCTGAACAAGAACGGAACCGGAACGATCGACGGCCGAGATGCATGTGGTCAGCAGCCCGACGTCGCAGGCGCCCAGGTCGACAAAGGCGACTTCACCAATCAAGGAAATGCGTCGGACTTTTACGGCAATCCGCCAGTCGACACCAGCAAGACGTTCGCGCAGCTTTTGGCACAGAATACGATCGATTGGAATGCCATCATCACGCAGAACGCGATCGCGCCGGACATCACAATTCCTGGCGGTACGTTCCCATCGGCGGCCGACTTCGCCGCCGACACGAACTACTGGCCCGTGATCCGCATCAAGACGAATGGCTACCGGCTGCCGAACGCGGGCCGCGGAATCATCGTCGCCGACAGCGACTTCGAGGTCCACGGCAGCAACATGTGGAGCGGCATTTTGCTCGTGGGTGGCAAACTCACGTCGGACGGAAACAACACGACCTGGGGTGCCACACTCAGCGGCTTGAACTTCCTGACCGGAGGAACGCCTCAAGTCAGCACACTGCAAAACACTGACACCGACGATTCCAACGCCAATGGTCAAAAGACCTACGTGTATGACTCCTGCAGCGTCGCCAAGGCGTCATCACGCATGCGGAAATACGTTGCGATCCCCAACTCGTGGATGGACAACCTCGCATCCTGGTAGTCCGCTTCAATCTCGCTTCACGGCATTCCGAACGGATCGCCCGGCGGCGGCACAAGGGCCGGTGACAGCTTCGGCAACTCTCGCTTCTCGATCCAGCGCGTACAGTCATTCACGATCGACAGCCAGTGCGCGCGCGCCTCGTCCGTGCGCGCCGCGGTCTGCTTCACCCGCGCCTTCGCGCGCAAGTCAGCCACCTTTAGCTCAGCCATCGCGCGAACCTCGGTCGCCGCGGCCGAGTCGGCGGCGAGTGTGAGCAGCTTTTCGATGACGGCGCGCTGCGTTACGCGTTGAAGCGCCGCCAGCTTGGCACTGGCGGGAACGGGCGCATCCCACGTTTCTGCCGTCAGCTTGTCGATCGTCGCCGCGAGAGTCAGATGCGGACCAGCGCCACGCGTCGCGAATTCGACCAGGCGCGCCGCTCTGTCGCGCTGCAGAATCATATCGACGACCATCTGCGCCAGCGATCGCGCCGCGCCGAGCTCGTCGAATGCCGGCCGGGTTCGACTGCCGAACAGCTCGACCGTCGGCGTGACGGCATTCGCCCCCGGCGCCATCAATGTCAACACGGTATCCGGAATCGCCAACTCCTCCGGCCGTAGAGCGTCGAGCATGAGACGCAGTGCGTCGACCTGTTGTTGATAAGGCACAGCGCGCGTCGCTTGCTGCGCGTCGCCGCGCACCGCGTTGCTGTATTCCATGCCGCCGATGGCCTTCGACGTTCCGTTCAGGGCGAAACGATGGAAGAAGTACAGGGGAACGAATCGCTCCTGGAGCAGCGTGATCGGCTCATCCGGTCGAATGTTTCGCTCACCGAACTGTCTGATCGCCACGCGGCGAACGGCCGTCTGCGTCTTGAGAAAATCCAGCGGCGTCGCTGCATCGTCCCACAGGTTCACGCGTGGATCGGAGCCGAACTCTGGCCGGGCATCGGCGTCGGACAGATAGAGGTAGCCTTGCTTCAACCCGTCGGCGATGATCGCCCGCAACGAGTCGTGCTCCGTCGCCGGGGTGAACGTCCCATAGCCCCAGTGAATCGCCCACACGTCATATGGGCCGGCTCCAACGCCGTACGCCTGCGACAGATCGATTCGGCCGTTCGCGTCGAGTCGCACGCGCGGCGGTGGATAATCCATCACCGACGCGCGCTCATAGGTCGACGCGATGTAGTTGTGCGCCAGGCCGAGCGTGTGTCCGACTTCGTGTGCGCTCACCTGGCGGACGCGCGCGAGAACAAACGCGGTGTCCGCCGATGACGCGCTCGCGCCCATGAGGCCGGCGTAGAGATTGTAGTCCGTGCGCGCGCGGTGCGAGTCGAGACGCGCCATGCCCTTGATGATCTCCCCGGTTCGTGGATCCTCGAGCGCACCGCCGACCGACCATCCGCGCTCATTGCGATTCTCCCACTGCACCACGTTGTAGCGGCTATCCATCGGATCGACGCCTTCGGGCAAGAGCTCGACCTTGAACCCGCCCTCGAGCCCCGCGCGATCGAATGCGTCCTCCCACCACTTCACTCCCGCGAGCGTCGCCGAACGGAGCGGCTCGGGAATGCCGCGATCGACGTAATAGCGGATGGGATTCTTGATCGGCGAGTTGGGATCGTTTGGGTTCACCCGCTCGAGCCGGTGTCGCGCGGCCCATGCCACCCGCAGTGGCTCCTGAATCGGCTGTGCGTAGTCGTTGAACTCGACCCCGAAGTATCCGACCCGCGGATCGAGCGCGCGCGGTCGAAACGCACCGTCGGGCAGTTTCACGAGCGACAGATGCTGCCGCAGCGTGAGCGCGCGCCCATCCGGGACGATCGCTTCCACGGTGTTGCCCGGTCGCCCGGTCGTCGCGAACGTGAGAGCGACGTCGATCTCGCTGTTGTCGGGGAACGCTTTCGTGTACGGGGTATAGATCCTCGACCGGTCGCGCGCCACGCTGTAGGTCCCTTGCTGGCTCTGCGCCAGTGTCGCCGCGACGTTGTTCCAATCGCGCATCGCGACCTCGGTCACGTCGACGAGCAATCGTCCATTCTCGTCTGCCAACAACGGCAGGGACGCCACAGTGCTCGGCGGAAATGCCTCGGATACTGTTCGAGCGTGGTCACGGTTTCCGGACGAGGAGCGGTACGACCAGTTTTCGAGGACGAACAGGACGTGGTCCCCTTCGCGATCGAAGCGGGCGACGTAGCTCGGACCACTCGACCCGCGGTCGATCCCGATGGGATTCGAACCAAGGCCGGTTGCCTGGGTAATGAGGAGCAGGGCGCGCGTTGAATCGCGCGGGAGCTCGAGCAGGATGCGCCCCTGCCTCCCGTCGAGGTAGATTGGAAGGAAGCCGTCGCGGCGATCCATTCCCGCTGTGCGCGCAGCGATCGAGGGGGCCACGGCCGGTGTTGGCGTCGTTGTTGCTTGCGCGTGTGCCGCAGCAGATTGGGCGACGACGGCGGAGAGAGCGAGCGCCACCCGCCGCTGTGGGATTCGTGAATACATGTTGGTCATCTCAAAGCTTCGTGAGGGGTCAGTGCGTTCTGGTACAATCAAGTCAGCGGCGCTCTTTGGCGTCCTACTCGGGTGCGCGAGCAGCCAACCACACGTGTTCGGCCAGTACAACGATCTGGCGCCGAAGGTGGCCCCAACGCAAGGCGAGCGCATTCCGCAACATCTGACGGTGCAGCTCGCGCGGCCAGCGAACGTCGCTGTCTTTCTCGTTGCGCCCGGACGTGCGAGCCGGCTGCTGTTCCCCGCTGATTCGACGCAGAACACGTACGTGGAAGCCGGATCGCACCTCGTGGAGACATCGCTAGCACGAGCCACGTTGACAACGGACAGCTCCCGATTGATTCGGCGTCCGGCGGAACCGAATCCGGGCAATCGGCAGCCTCGCGGTGGACGAGGCACGGGTGGCGTCGGACGCGACTCGCTGCCGGTGTTTGGTTTCAATCAGCACGGATATCTGCTGATCTACGCGTCCCAGGAACCGCTTTCCTACGCCGCGCTCTCCTCACGGGTCGCCGGCCTGTCAATTCCGATCGAGGATAGCGACGCACTGAACACGGTGACGAAGCTCATTCGCGCGACGACGTCGCGGAATGGGCCGTGGGCCGCGTACGCGACCGATTTCCCGCCCTGACAGCGCCGGTTGGTGAGGGATTGCTGCAACTCCAAGGAAGTACTGATTGGAGTTTTGGCTTTCCCGCTAGTGTCCGCACCTCTCCGTTAGTGTCCGTCTTTTCGTCATGGCCCACGCGGGGAGTCACGGGTGCAGGAACCCAAGCGTCATTGACCCGTGACGCCCTTCAGAATCCCGTTGCGAATCCTGACGGCTTTTGGCTTCGCCATTGGGTCAGCTTCGATGACGACGTCGCCCGGCGCGAATTGAAGTTTCCCCGGAAGAACGAGCGTCTCGGCGCCTCGCCGAACTTTGATCTGTAGCGGCGATCCCTCGACCGACGCACCGTACTTCGCGCGCATCTTTGCGCCGAACTGCTGGTCCTCGACCGGAATGTCGCCGACCGACACGAGGTAGTCGCCCGGCTTCACGCCCGCCATGGCCGCCGAGCTGCCTTCTTGGACGTTCGCGACCACGACACCGCTGGGATCAGGCTGCGTCATCACGCCGAGGCGCGGGACGCGTTCCTGCCGCGTCCTCATGCCGGCGGTTGGCAGGATGCTGTCCCACGGAAACGGCTCGCGGCCATCGACAAAGCGGGCGTTGAATTGCGCGAATGATTTTCCGTTGGCGGCTGTGCTCACGGCGTTCCACCAATCGGTCGCGGTGAATCCGCGGCCATGCTTGTAATCCGACTGGTAGAGCCCGCGCATGACGTCGTCGAGCGAGTGCTTGTTGTCGCTGGCGTCGCGAATCATGATGTCCAGCGCGAACCCAGCGAGTGAGCCCTTCGGGTAGTAGAGGTATTCGGTGCCGTCGATGGGATGCACCCACGTGTCGACCGATGCGTCCTCGAGCGAAACCGGCCTGGCGTTCATCACTTCATTGATCTTCTCCGACGCGAGGCTGTAAAACCCGCGCTCGTCGACGACGCCGCCGCGCACTTCGGCGAGATCGGCGTAGTAATCAGTGATGCCCTCGGATACCCAGAGCCACGGCGTGGGCTGAGGATGAGAGTATTGATATGGCCACATCTCAGCCGGCCGCAGCCGCTTCACATTCCACGAGTGAAAGATCTCGTGCGCGTAGAGCGATGGCTGGAATTCGCTGCCGACGTAGGACGGGGCGAGCACGTCGACGTGGGAGCTCTGATGCTCGAGACCGCTCGCACCGGCATACGACGAGTCGACGATCTCCATGACCGTATACGTCTCCCACGGAATCTCGCCGAACACCGTCGCCTCGGGCGGAATGACTCGCTTGAGCTGATCCCATGCCGTCGATCGGACCTGAGCGTTTATTGCCCCGGCGGGATATGTCGCAAGCCGAATCCACTTCTCCGCGACGCGAGCGCTGTCGAGATCGAAGTGCCCGACGAAGAACGGCATGTCGACGAGATCGTGGTAGTTCGTGGCTGTGAAGGTCCGCGGTTGCGTAGCGCTCGACATCCCGGTCGCGACACGCCAATCCGCCTCGGTATGAATGGCGACCGTCGCGGGCATCTCGAGCGGCTGTCCTTCCGCATAGAAGAACAGGTTGGTCCCGTTGAAGAGCAGAAAGTCCGGCTTCGCCCACGCCATTGCGTTGTCGAGCGTGTCGGCGACGTAGCGGAAGCTGACACGCAGCGCCTTGGCGCCGGCGGGCCGAATGCGCCACGTATCGTAGTCGAGCTTGTCCCAAGTGAGCGGTTTGTTGCCATCGCCGGTCACCGCGAACTCGACAACCCACCGTGAGAAATTGCTGATTTCGTATGCGCCCGGCGTCCACGCGGGCAGCGACAACAACACTGGTGACGTACCGGCGGTGTTGAACGACATCGCGACGTCGATCACCCGCTGCTGACCGTTCGACCGCATGAAGGTCACGTCGTACCGCACGTCGCGAATCGGAGCGGAGACAGAGTCGCTCGTAGGTCGGTTGGCGTACTGCCCCGCCGCCAAGCCGGGCAGAAGTGCGGCGCAGGCAACTACAATGGGCCAGCGAGTCATTGAAACGCTCCGAGAAACACTCCGAGAAACGCACTGAGAAACGCACCGAGAGGCTTGGCACTCAGCCGCGGCCAGAAAGCTACCGAAAACCGGGCGCGAGTGAGACGGTTCATCCGGCAAGCCTCTCGACCCGTCACATTATTGTGCTCTGCGGACCGATTGTCATGACGCATTCCATGCCAGGCGAAGAGGTCGACACTCTCCGTACATTCCGGCAACAGAAATGCCGAACATGGTCGCGGTGCGTTGCTGACCGTCGATGGGATCTTGACGCAGTCCGTTCCGCGGCGTCTCATCCTGGTACAGCGTTCTGGAATTGGGGGAGAATTGTGGTCTGGCACCAATGCTTCACCAATGCTTCAGTCGAGGAACCCCAGCATCAGGGCACGGATTGTGGATTACGGCACTGTTCTCGCCGGCGCCGATTGCCGGCGACGCGACGTCTCGCACGCCGCAACGGGGGTGGGATGAGAGAACGCTCAATCGCAGCCAGGGTTCGCATCCTCGCGTGCACGGTTGGCGCCGTGTGCCTGGCGACGACGCACATCGCCGCGCAAAATTTGGGTGGTGCAATCACCGGCATCGTCAAAGACAGCGCTGGTACGCCGATCCCCGACGTCGAAGTCACGGCGTTGAAGATTGCCAAGGTCGTCCGCACGGACACTGCGGGACGCTTCACTCTCTCCAGGCTTCCCTCGGGCTCGGCTGACTTCAGCTTTCGCCGGCTCGCGTACGCACCCGTCGTTCTGTCGATCACCGTTCCGTCGGAAGACACCACCGATGTCGAGGTCACGCTCGGCGTGACGGCGCTTCAATTGACGGGGATGGTCGTGCAAGAGCACGCCGCGCGACTCCGCGTCTGGGAAGAGTTCGAGACACGACGAAAACAGGGCATCGGACACTTCGTGACGCGCAGCGAAATCGAGAAGCGGCATCCGTTGCTGCTCAGCGACATGATGCGAATGATCCCCGGAGCCATCGTCATGAACGGAGACAACGGTCGCACGGCATTGCGCTTCGCTCGAGCGGGGCGAGACAATTGCCCGCCGCAGTTCTTCGTCGACGGCATTCAGGCGTATGGATTCAGCATCGACGACGTGCCGCCCGGCGACGTCGAAGGCGTGGAGCTCTATGCTGGAGCGGCCGGGCTTCCGCCCGAGTTCAACCGCATGCGAGGCCAGACGATCTGCGGCACCGTCGCGATCTGGACTCGCATTCCCGGTGGCGACGACACGAAGCCTTGAGCGCGTGACTGCCGGGGCGTAGCGTTCGACTGTACGCCTCCCCTTCCCGACCCAGGCAATCATGCGTCTTTCCGCTGTGTGCATCGCGCTGTGCGCGGTGCTTGGACTCTCGTCCGCGACTCCCGGCCAACGCGCCACGCCGGCGCCTGCTGACCTCATCGTCACGAACGCACGGATCTACACCGTCGACGACGGACATCCATTCGTCTCGGCGCTCGCCGTGCGCGACGGGAAGGTCGCTTTCATCGGCTCAGTGCGTGAAGCATCGCTTCTGCGCGGACCGAACACCCACGTGATCGATGCCACCGGGCGAACCGTGATTCCCGGAATGGTCGACGCGCATGCGCATCTCTTCGGCCTCGGCGAATTCCTGCGCAGCATCGATCTGACCGACACGCGTTCGTATGACGAGATCGTGTCACGCGTGGGTGCGCGCGTGAAGCAAGCGACGGCCGGGCGTTGGGTGATCGGTCGCGGCTGGGATCAGAACAAATGGGGCAATACCCGCTTCCCGACCCACGAAGCGTTATCGTCGGTTTCGCCGAACAATCCGGTCGTGCTCGAACGCATCGACGGTCACGCGCTGCTTGCGAACGCGGCGGCGATGCGCGCGGCCGGCGTCACCGCGGCGACGAAAGATCCGGCCGGTGGTCGCATCGAACGCGAAGCGAACGGAGCGCCAACTGGCGTGTTCGTCGATAACGCGATGGAAATCATCGATCGCATCATTCCGCCGATGTCGCATGACGAGATGACGTCCACCGCGCTCGCCGCGGTGAAGGAGTCGAACCGCTGGGGGCTGACCGGCCTCCACGATCCCGGGGAACCACGCGCAGTCCTCGACGTCTTCGAGGAGCTGGCAAAGGCGGGCACATTCACCCTCCGCGTCTACGCGATGATCTCCGACGACAGCGCGGCGATCGAGCACTACTTCCAGCGCGGGCCGCAGAATGCACTCTATGATTCGCACCTGTGGATTCGCGCGATCAAGCTGTACGCCGACGGCGCGCTCGGCTCACGTGGCGCGGCGCTGCTCGACCCATACACCGACGACCCCAAGAACAGCGGGCTCCTCAAGTCGACGCCCGAGCATTTGCGCGACGTCTCGACACG
>Ga0207695_10007594_pt1 | contig 13748 bp, 11 predicted proteins | sample KBSC54metaG_FD_184354 | JGI IMG/M metagenome (GOLD analysis project Ga0207695, IMG submission 184354) | Corn rhizosphere microbial communities from Kellogg Biological Station, Michigan, USA - KBS C5-4 metaG (SPAdes) (version 2) | ecosystem: Host-associated > Plants > Roots > Rhizosphere > Soil...
CGTATGTGGCACAGAAGAACGCCAATACCATTACGACGGTGACCGCCAGTGGCGCGCTCGCCTGGCGGATCAATGACAATCTGACCGTCACTCCTAAGGTGTTTTACCAAAATCGGTTCTCGCAGGGAGAGCCGTCATTCGCCACGAATATATCGAATTCAGCCGACGGCAGTTTTTTTGATAATAGCGTGGTGCAACACAAATCGTTGGATAAGTTCGTATTGCCGAGTTTGAAGATTGTGGCGGATTTCGGCCCAGTCACATTGTTTTCAAACACGTCGTACATGGATAGAACTCAGGACGTCACACTGGATTACACCCTGAGCGACAATATCGCGTTCACGGGAAACTGCTGCAATGCTCCGATCTCACCCGCGCCGGGATATAACGAGAACCCCCAGCGCCAGTTCACCCAAGAGCTGCGGTTGCAATCTGCCGATGCCTCGAGCCGGTTGTTCTGGGTCATCGGGGCCTTCTATGAGTCCCTTTCGGAGCACGCCGTTCAACCGGTGAGCTCGCCGAATTTTGGGAATTGGACGCAGCAACTGTTCGGCAAGACGGTTGCACAGGCTTTTGGCGCCGGCCTGGTCGAGCCGGGGGACTTGATCTACGTCGGTTATGATACGTCGAAGGATAAGCAACTCGCGGGATTCGGCCAGGTCGATCTGAAGCTGACCAGCCGGTTGACGCTCACCGCCGGAATCCGTTACGGAACCTACAAGTTCGAATACAACAACTTCCAGGATGGGCCGTTCAATGGCGGGCCGACCGGATTTGCCGGGTCGGGCTCACAGTCCCAATCCACCCCTAAGGGTGGCTTGAGTTTCAAAACCTCGGACGATGCGCTGCTGTACGCCTCGGCGAGCAAGGGCTTCCGGCCCGGTGGCCCGAACAGCCCTGTGCCCAGCAGTTGCGATCCGGATATTCATCAGCTTGGGTTTGCGCAGACACCCACGAGCTACAACCCGGATTCGGTCTGGAGCTATGAGTTTGGCTGGAAGGGCGAAGCGCTGCAGCGCCGGTTGAGCTGGGACGCGAGTGTCTACTACGTCGACTGGAAGTCCCCGCAAACCGTCTTTGGGCTGCCGGTCTGCGGTGGCTATTCCATCATCGCAAATGCGGGTGCGGCGGTCAGCAAGGGCTTCGACCTGCAAGCGGCTTTTGCGGTGACCGAAACATTATTTCTACAGACATCAGTCGGCTACGATCAAGCGCGCTACACGCAAACTGTTGCAGAGCCGAGTTCTGCAAAGAACATCGTAACTCAGGGTGAGCTCTTGCCTGCGCCTCCCTGGCACGCGCTCGTTGCGCTTGACTATACATTTGCCCGGCCAGCAGGCAGCGCAGTCCGGCCTTACGTGCACGTTGACGACACGTTCACCAGCGGTTTCGATCTGAACAACCCGGCCGATGCTCTGTATGCTCCGCAGCTTTATGATTATCACACCCCCAGCCAAAACTTTACGGCGGTGCGCGTTGGGCTGCGCGGCGCATCCTGGGACGCCTCCGTATTCCTGACTAACGTGTTCAATGTCAGGGGCATCTACTCCCGACAGACTTACTTCGGTCTTGATTCGGCCTCGATGTCGCCGCCGCGCGTCATTGGACTCACCGGAACGTACAAGTTCTGAGCTGTCGCTTTTACTCTAGGTGTGATCAACATGAAGAGATTGGGCTTTGCAGCTCTGCTGCCGTTAGTGCTCGTGTCTGCGTCCGTGCTCGGGCAGGCGCCGAATCCGGGAAACTATTCCGCCGCGGCATATGAGCTTCAGGAGCGTCGTGGAGTGCTGGTGCCGCTGCGCGATGGTGTCCACATGGCAGCGGACTTATATATTCCCAAAGGCGCGGGCCAGTTTCCGATCATCGTGAGTATTGATCCTTACGGGCGTAGTGACCTTTATCGTCAGGCACGATGGTTCGCGCAGCGCGGTTACGTCTTCGTGGCTGCGGATGCGCGTGGCCGCTTCGATTCGCAAGGGAGCTGGGATCCGTTTGACGCCAAACACAAGACGGACGGCTACGATCTAGTGGAGTGGCTGGCCAAGCAGCCTTGGTCAAATGGGAAGGTAGGAATGTGGGGTGCTTCTTTCCTGGGATGGACCCAGTGGTGGACTGCGAGTTCCGCACCGCCCCATCTGGCGGCGATTGCACCTCTGAATGCCCCGGCCGATCAATTTGAAGACGGTCCGTATCAAAATGGGGCGCTCACGGGAGGTTGGATGCCTGACTGGGTGTCCATGATGTCCGGTCGTACGTTGCAGATCATGGGCGACGGGCCCTACGGCGGCTGGGGCAAACGGCGACTCGAGGACTACAAACACACACCATACAGAGATATCAACGCGAACCGCGGTCTGGAGAACGCCCCGTGGGTCGCGCGATGGTATGGCCAGAATAAGTCCACCGATCCCTACTGGAAGGGCATTGCCTATGAGAATGAGGCCGATTTTTCACGGATGACAGTGCCGTCGCTGTCGGTCACGGGTTGGTTCGACGTGAGCTATCCGGGGTCGCCGCTGAACTACATGGGGATAAAGCAATTCGGCGCTACCGCTGCAGCGCGCCGTCCGTCACTCATCATCGGACCATGGGTTCATGGAGGTAATGAGCGCGCGACCGGCGGAGTCGACTACGGAGCGGACGCGAAGATTGACTTGGATGGCTACATCGTTCGGTGGTTCGATCACTTCCTGAAGGGAGTCAACAATGGGGTCGAGAACGACCCTCCGGTGTATGTCTTTGTCATGGGAGAGAACAGGTGGCACACCGCAAAGGATTGGCCGCCGCCGCAAGCACAACCCACTAAGTACTACCTGAGTTCCGGTGGGCACGCCAATTCCCTTAAAGGAGACGGGCTGCTCACGACAACGCCTCCTCGCAAAGAAGGACAGGACAACTATACTTACGATCCGCGTCACCCCACGTTGGATCCCTCGGCGAGCTCTCCGGACCATAATGGTTCGCTTGACGGTGCGTGGGACACCCGTCTTGCCGCTCTTGGCGATGAAGTGCTTGTGTATCAAACCCCTGTGCTGAGCTCACCCGTGGAGGTCGTCGGGCCGATTGAAGCGACGCTGTATGCATCCACTTCGGCGCGCGACACCGATTGGATGGTGCGGCTCCTGGATGTCGAACCGGATGGGCGTTCGCTGTTACTCGCCGACGGCGTTTTACGGGCCCGAAGTCGGGATCCTGCCCATCAGGGGCGCTTCAACGCTGAACAGTTCAGCACCATTCAGGCCGGAGAGGTTTACCAGTACACCATTCGGTTCTGGCGCGGCACGGCAAATCTCTTCCAGCAGGGGCACCGGATCCGCGTCGAGGTGTCCTCGAGCTGGTTTCCTTTCTTCCTGCCCAACCTCAACACCGGCGCGGACAACCTGGCAACAGTCAATATGTCGGAAGCCGTCGTGGCCCATCAGGTCGTGCACCACGGACCCAAGGATCCTTCCTACATTCTGCTGCCGATTATCGAGCCCGCATCGGCCGCAGCACCTTAGAATGGCTAGGGTGTGAGCGACCGAATCGCGATTCGGTCGTCGCTGTTCGACCACCCATTGGGAGCGAGCTGGCAAGCTCATTCGGGAGTCGGAACACCAAGCTGCGGCGGCCCCGGGGAGCACTCTCGGGCATCTACAGGCACGTTGCCGCCGAGCGCGAGGGCGAGGGAGCCGCAGGGAAAGCATCTCCGTGCCTCTGACGGCGCTGTTCGCTGTTTACTCTATTGATCTGACTGGAATTATCGATCGAGCTACTGCCGGGCGGGCCAATGCCTTCTCCCCGACCCTCACCCACGATCTTCCATCAGGTGCCCGAATTACTGCTTGGCTCACTCTTAATAAATAGGACGGCTTTGAATCACCCCATTTGACCTCACCCCAGATAGCATCGATCGCAAGTCAGCCTCAGGATAGCGTCCGTGGATCGTGAGCGACACCGTTTCGTGGCTCAGATCGCTGCCCGTCATGGGGAGGATCTCCTTCGATACCTCACTCGACGCCTGGGCACGCGCATGCAGGCTCAGGATCTTGCACAAGAGGCGTACCTACGGTTGCTGCGCTTGGAGGATCACACGTTGATTCGCGATCCACAGGCGTATCTGTTTCGTATTGCGTCGAATCTGGTTCATGAATTTGCCTTGAAGTATCCGACGCGCCTTACTCCTGGTGACGTGGGCGATGAGCCGGTGACTGCACCCGATGCTCCGGAGCAGGCGCTCGATATGCAAGTGCGGGCGCGCTACGTGAAGTCCGCGTTAGATGAGCTCTTACCGAAGTGCCGCGCTGTACTCATTCTGCACCGGCGCGACGAGATGACGTATGAGCAAATCGCAACTCACCTGGGCATCTCCGTGAGTATGGTGAAGAAGTATCTCGGTATTGCTCTCAAGCGCTGCCGCGCTTCGCTACGCGACCTAGCGCCAGAGCGTCGCGATGAGGAGGGACGGTAAAAGTGGATGCAGGAACTACAAGACGGGAGTTGATCGCGGCGGAAGCGGTGGAATGGTTTGTCTGCCTGCAAGGCTCCTCACCAATGCCTGACGAGCGTGCTCGTTTTGCGGCTTGGTTACGGGCTTCCTCCGAGCATGTCGCCGAATACTTGGCGGTTAGCGAGGCCTGGGGTGACAGCCGCCTGGTGTTGGACGAGTATCCGCAAGCAGCCGAGCTCAGGGAAGAAGCGCAATGCGAGGGTAACCCAGACAACGTGGTGCCATTGACGAGCGCGGAACTCTTCAGCGTGCGCGTAGTTACGCCGGCGCTGGCAGCGTCTGAGTCGCAATCCCGACAGCCGCGCTGGCCCGGGCGGCGGCTCGCATTCGCATGCGCAAGTGTGTTTATCGCTGTCGTGGCCGGAGCGACTCTGTGGCTCTCGCGCGGTATCTTTCTCGAGAGCTCGTTGGAACGCCATTATGTGACAGGCAATAAGGAGCACCTGACGGTCTCACTAGAAGACGGGTCGGTGGTGCACCTGAACGCTAATTCCGAGGCATACATTATTTATGGGACGCACGCCAGACGTGTGAAGCTGGACGAGGGAGAAGCACGTTTCCATGTTGCCAGCGACGCCCACCGGCCATTTACTGTAATCACCGAGCGCGCGACGGTACGTGCCTTGGGCACTGTATTTGATATCTATCGTCGCAACGACGATACCAAAGTAACCGTGGTGGAGGGACGGGTGGAAGTACACTCCAACCGTGGTGGCAGGGGTTTGGTGCCCGCTAGTAGCGCCTCTCAGCTCGGGCCCGGCGAAGAAATCGCCGTGCTGGTCACTGGGCAGCTGCTCAAAATTCCGGCACCGGATCTCGCTCGGGTGCTCGCCTGGCCTGAGCAGCGGCTCGCCTTTCATTCGAAGCCGCTCACCGAAGTCATTGATGAATTCAACCGTTACAACTCGCCGGCGATGAAGATCGAGGACCCCGAACTCGCGAGGCTCGAAGTCAGTGGAGCGTTTCAGGCGGACGATCCGCAATCCTTGCTGCTATATCTCGAGCGTCACGAGTCGGTGGTGGTGACGAGTGGGACCGATGGTGTAATTGTACTCAAGCGACGGGGGACGCCAGGGTCATAAATTTTCCTTGCCCGCCGAGCAGTTCATGGTGCCCGAAAATCACGGAGCTTCATTCTTGATAAGTATAGAAGCTCATTACAGAAAGGGGGCAGCATGTCGGTCAGGCTGGTGGGCAGGGTGAAGTTGGGAGTGGCACTTCTCGGTTTGTCATGCTTTGCGCCTGGTTGGGCATTGGGCGAAGGACTGATTAAGGAGCTCGCGCCGCGGCCGCTGGAAGAGGCGCTCGAGGCCTTCTCCAAAGACACTGGTTTGCAAATCATCTATCGCGCTCGAATGACCAGCGGGCTGACTTCAGGAGGCGCTCCTTCCGGCCTTTCTAACGCGGAGACACTGCGAGACATTCTTCAAGGGACCGGACTTCAGTTCGAGTTTCTCAACGACCGTACCGTCACTATTGTTGATTCAAAGAGGACGACTGCCGCTGCTGCGTTCGGCCAGATGTCCCTATCCCAGTCCGATGTCGCGGACACCTCTGGCACTCGTGCGCCAACAACGTCATCTTTTTCTGACACGCGAGCGGAACCGCCGTCTCTGGAGGAGATCGTAGTCACCGCCCAAAAGCGTACTGAGCGCCTTCAAGACGTACCCATTTCCATCTCCGTCGTGGGTGGAGAGACTCTTGATAGGTCCAGTATCACTAGCGTGGCTGAAGCCCTCGCCTCGATCCCCGGCGTGGTGGCTTTGGAATCGCCTCAGAGTGGCGGCAACATGGTGGCGATTCGCGGCGTTACGGCGAGTGGTCCTCTGTTTTCAGGCTCCAGCCCGGTCGGCTATTACCTTGATTCGGTTCCTTTCGGATTTATCACGCTTAGCATGGCGCCGGATCAGAGCGCCTTTGACCTTCAGCGTGTCGAGGTGCTGCGTGGGCCGCAAGGTACATTGTATGGTGCGAACGCAGAGGGCGGACTGGTTAGGGTCTTAACCAACGATGCAAACCTTATCGATTTTGACATCGCGACACTCGGTACGGTCTCTTCGACTGATGGGGGTGGGCTGAACTACCGCGCCGATGCGATGGTGAATGTACCCTTGGTCGAAGGGAAGCTCGCCGTGCGCGCCGTGGCGGGATACCAGGATCTTAGCGGTTGGATCGACAGACCGGCCGCGGGAGAGATCGATTCAAACTATGGCATCTCGCGAAACTTCAGGCTCAAGGTCAACGCCGAGCCCGTAGAGGGACTCACGATTGGGCTGTCGACATGGAGCACGCGTGAGTTTTATGCTGCACCCTCGACATCGCTGGGAAATGGAACCGCTCCTGGTACTGGTACCGTTCCGGAACCGCGCAGCTGGAACTACGACGCATACGGCGCAAAAGTCGCTTACGCCTTTCAGGCGTTCACGCTCTCTAGTAGCAGCAGCTACCTGAAACTCACGAACGACTATCGAGGGGATCTAACTCCCTTTGGAGCCCCTGGACTTTTTGTTGACGGCCGTAATGATGGGACGGTGGCCTCCGAGGAGCTACTCGCGACGTCTACGCAGGCAAGTTCGTGGCGCTGGACGTTGGGAGGCATGTACCGGGATGCCAAAGAGCAGTACAACGAAAACGTTCCTGGAATTTCCCCTACCTTCTTGAATGGAGACAACCGCTCGAGGTCGACTGCAATGTTCGGAGAACTTGGCAATCGCTTCCTAGGTGAGCAGTTGGAATGGACGCTGGGATTACGTTACTTCCACGATGAAGTTCGGAGTCGGGAACTGCAAATTACCGGCGTGCCCTACGCGCCGACATCTGCCGACTTCAGCTCAACGACGCCACGTGCTGTCTTGACCTGGCACGTCACGCATGACGCTATAGTCTATGCGTCCCTTGCTGAAGGGTTTCGGAGCGGATTTCCCGAGCAACCGGCTTTTCCGCAATTGGCGCCGGTTAAGCCCGACAAGCTTTATGACTACGAACTCGGTGCGAAGGGCGACTTGGTCAGTGGGCTGCTGTCGTACGACGCGGCCGTCTACTACTACGACTGGCGCAACGTGCAACAGACGCTTCCTGTTCAATATAACTTCACGTACTTACCGCTGCCGGTTAATGGTCCCGCAGCGAGCGGGCCTGGTGTTGACTTGGCGCTGACTGTGCGGCCGGCTCGAAGTCTTGAATTCGGCGCCACGTTTAGTTGGAACGACCTCACTTATGACAAGACCCAATCCTCAGGCGGCGTCGTGCAGTTTAACAAGGGAGATCGCCTGAACTATTCCGCTGAATACACGGCGAGCGGTTTCGGGGACTACCTGGTCCCCCTCAGTGAAGCTCTGCGGGCAAAATTCTCGATTGCGGCAAATTACACCTCGAAAATGCAGGCGCTATTCCCAAGCGCCACCGCTCCCCCCGCGGTATCCGAGGGCGACAGTCTGTTGTTCCTTCGTCTGAGTCTTGCGTTGAGCAATTCTGACGAGCGTATTCGTGGGATGGTTTTCATCGACAACGCGACGAATGAACATGGCGCCTATCCCGCGAACCAGCCCATTCCCGATTACACACCTCGGCCGCGTCCCCGGACGATCGGCCTGCAGCTCGACTACCGGTTTAAGTAATGCCTCGCTGACCTGACAGCAAGTGCAAAGTTTCGGATGGAGACAATCGCGCAATGACAACCACGGTAGCTTCGGTGGGGAGGGAACCTGAAGGACGGTTGACGGGCGGCGTAGATCGATATGTGCGTAATGCCTGGTACGTAGCTGCGTGGTCCGACGATCTAGCAGCCGGAGCCGTTCTTGCCGTACGGATTCTCGATGAGCCCATTGTCCTCTGGCGAAATTCTGAGGGTGTCCTCTCAGCGTTTGAAGATCGCTGCCTCCACCGCCTGGCGCCTCTTTCCCGAGGCCGGTGCGAAGGAGCAGCTCTGCGGTGCATGTATCACGGTCTCCTCTACGACCAGGAGGGCCGGGTCGTCGATATTCCCGGTCAAGCTGTGGCGACGGATGCATTGCGTCTGCGGAAATACTTCACGACGGAAGCTAACGACTGGATATGGGTGTGGATGGGAAACCCCGCGTTAAAGGCATCGACGCTGCCGGATGTATCGGGACCGAGTTCGTTGGACTATGCATTCGGGCGGGGTCAGCTGGACTACGCCGCGGAAGCTCGTCTGGTGAGCGACAACCTGCTGGACCTAAGTCATACGAGTTTCCTTCATAAAGACAGCTTCGGCGTGAGTGAGACCTGGGCGCGTGAGCTGCCGTTGACGTCTTTACAGGACCGCGGAGTACGCATCGAGCGTTGGATCCGCAACGAAGGAGTGGGCGGTGCCGTCAGTTCAGCGACACAAGTCGACACGTATCACCGCTACGACTTCCATGTTCCAGGCGTGATGATAATGAGTACCCGGTGTTATCCGGCGGGCATCGCCGACTCGCTGGGTGGACAAACGCCGGACCTCTCACAACCTCCGGACCTCTATACAAGCCAGGCGGTAACGCCGATAACGGCCAAGACCACCCGCTATTTCTTTGTGATGGCTCAGCGCAGGAGCGCTCGCGAGCGCTTCTTTGACATGCATGTTACTGGCAAGGCGTTTGCAGAGGACCGGGTCATGATCGAGGCACAGCAACTGCGAATGGATGAAGTACCGGGTAGGCGCTTCCTGGCGACTCAGGCGGACAAGGGTGTCGTTCTCTATAACCGACTCGTGGACCGACTACGTACGCAAGAGATTACCGAACAGGAATTCGAGCGGTGTAACCCAGCGGGGCCGGCGAACAGCGATGAATGAGAAAGCAAAACGAGTCACGCTGGCGCGGCGAGCGTCGTGCGATGAATCCCTGGAGTTAACATGAACACCCCTAGTGTCAAACCTGTCAAGGATGAGTTCATCGCTACCATCACTGGCATTGACCTCAGAAGTCCACTCACGACCTCCAACCGCACGATGATCGACGCGGCGATCTGGCGGTACGGCGTACTTGTCTTTCACGACCAACCGCTGACCCAGGATGAGCAATTAGCATTTGGGGAATCGTTTGGGACGTTAGAGACGAGCCTGCCTCGTCGTTACGCCGACGAGGCGGCGTTGAAGGACAGCAGAGTGGGGGTTCTGGATTTGTCCAATGTGACCTCCCAAGGAAAGGGGGCAGATAAGAATGACCAGATAACGCTCATCAACACCATCAATCGGGTCTGGCATAGCGATGGTCTCGGACTCCAAACCCCTTTTCGTTATTCCATCCTGAGTGCGCAGTCCGCAGTCAGTTGGGGTGGCGAGACTCAGTTCGCCGACCTTCGAGCGGCTTACGACGCGCTCGATGAGCGCACCAAGCAGCTAGTGGCTGACAAAATCGCGTTATTTTCGTTTAGCTTTCCAAGACAAGTGTTCGGCCTGGGCCTCCCCGAGGCTGGCGACAAACAGGTCGCTCCAGCGTGCTGGCCACTGGTACGTATGCACCCTGGTTCGGGGCGCAAGGTCCTCTGGGTGGACAGCAAGCTGTGTGAAATCTGTGGCATGACACTGCCGGAGGGACGCATTCTTGCGCAGGAGTTGCTGGAGCACATCACTCAGCGGGAGCGCGTGTACAGCCACAAATGGCAAGCCGGCGACGTCGTGATGTGGGATAACCGGTCAGTGCTGCACCGAGGGCGTCGCTTTGATCCTACTGAGCGTCGAGCGATGCGCAGAGTATCGACCCTGGACGATGTGCCTCCGCTACCTTATGGAGACAGGCGGGCGTATGAAGCTTAGCGTTTTTGAACAATTCGGTCAGCGGCACCTCGGGATTGTTCGAGGGTCGGAGGTGTTCGATTTATCAGCGGCCGAACCGCGGTTGCCGGCAACTATGGAAGGACTCCTAGCCCTGGGCTCAGACGGGATGACGTTGGTTCGAGAGGCGCAGAAGAGAGCAAAAAACGCAATCAAACTCGAAGAGGTTCGACTGTGCGCACCTGTGAGCAATCCTCGCAAATTCATGGGGATTGGCGGGAACCTCCGCTCTCATCTCCAGGAGGTAAAGACTGTTCCTCCCGTTCATCAGATCTGGTTCAACAAGCAGGTCACCTGCATATCGGGTCCGTTTGACCCTATTCATCTGCCGCGCGCCTCCTCGCAGCTAGACTATGAGGGGGAGATGGCAATAGTCATCGGCCGAAGATGCCGCCATGTTGCGCCTGAGGATGCCTATCGCGTAATTGCCGGATACTGTGTTTGCAACGACGTTAGTGTCCGGGACTGGCAGATGCGTGCCTTTACGGCCACGTTGGGCAAGTCGTTTGACACACATGGGCCGATCGGACCTTGGATCACCACGCCCGAGGAGATCAAAGACCCGCATGCCCTCGAGATTCGTACCTGGGTTGATGGGACCCTCCGGCAATCTGGCAGTACCGGGGAGTTTGTGTTTTCGATCCCTGAGATGATCGCGGAGCTCAGCACGGTCTTTACGCTGGAACCGGGTGATGTGTTCTCAACGGGATCGCCCGCGGGCGTTGGCGCTTGGATGAATCCGCCTCAGTACCTCAAGGTCGGTCAGGTCGTCCGTGTTGAGGTGGAGTATTTGGGGTACATTGAGAACACGGTCATTGCCGAACCCCTTCCTGAGCGTTGCCCCAGCTGCATTACGCAAGATACCTAGGCCATCGGGTCTGTATTTTTTGCGAGGCCATCTCTTGTCGGCATATGCCTCTCGGGTTCGTTCGGTGGAACTCAGTCATGATCGGCCCAGCGTGGCCGCATACTCCCACGCCTAAGCAGCCGCCCGAGTGGCGGCGGCCCGTCTCTGAGCTGCGCGATATCCGACAGACCAATGACGGTTTGGAGTTGTCCGTCCTCGCCTAGGCAAACGATGCGCGATCTGCATCTCTCCCAGCTGAGCCGCGAATGCACGAATCTTGCTAAGGCTGGACATCCCATCTGTCTGGAGCGGATCCGCTATGTGCGGGTCTGGGTAGGAGAGAGTATGAGAGCATCCCGCGAGGGGCACAGAGTGCCCGATGTACGTTTGGCCGAAATGAGGGACGGCAACGTTCGAGTCGTCAACAGCGCAGACCTGTTCAACCGTCGCCGCATAATCCTGTTCGCCTTACCGGGCGCGTTCACGCCCACTTGCAGTACGGCTCACGTCCCTGGATACGTCGCTCTTCTGAATGAATTCAAGACAGCCGGAATCGATGACGTTATCTGTCTGTCAGTGAACGATCCTTACGTCATGCAGGCCTGGCAGGAATCGGAGAAGGCGCAGGGAGTTCACTTTGTCGCAGATCCGTTTGCCGAGTTCACCACTGCCATGGGTATGTCTGTCGACCATCGCGAGTCGCTGCTCGGCACGCGATCGTGGCGCTACTCGATGCTAGTGCAGGACGGGGCGATTCAAAAGATGTTCATCGAGGCGGATGAGGGCGACGATCCCTTCAAAGTGTCCGACGCGGAAACTATGCTTGGATACCTCCGGCCCGGCCGAAAGACGCTGGGTCCGGTGCTCGTGTTGGCGCGGCACGGTTGCCCGCACTGCCAAAGGGCCAAGGCTCTTCTGGCGGAGCGCGGCATCCGATTCGATGCCGTGCATCTGGGCGATGAACTAACGATGCAGGGTGTCAAGGCGGCGTCGGGGGGCACCACGGTACCCCAGATATTTGTCGGTGGAAAATTGGTCGGGGGCGCCGATCAGCTTGTTGACTTTCTGCGAGGCGTTGCATAGGGTCGCGTGGGGGCTGATTTCTACGGAAATCGATTCAAGCGATTGAAAATAAAGGAAAACCAGCGTGCTGCCTGAGACGGCAGACAGCCTCGCGATGGGTCGTTTACTTAGGTTAAGACTGGCGCGTAGTGGCAGGTCGTTGGACTGCCCTTAAGGGATGAGCCCGAGCTGCTCCAGTCGCACGGGATGCCGATAGGCATTAACTCTGCCGCTGAGTATGCTGAGAACGCTCTAATTGAGCTACTGCGCGAGTTCGGGGTCACGTGCGCGCAGGGCTACGATGTTGAGAAGCCCAGTCCTGTGGTCCAAGTATTCGGCAAATGGCGTGCTCGACAGAGTGGGCCGAATTTCAATTTGAGCTTGAGGATTTGAGGCGATCACTGCACTCGCTCGCTCAGTCGGGCGCAATCCGTAGGTACCACACATTCCGCAGGGCCGGAGCTGAGGGCGCGCACAGATTATGTTGCGGTGCAATATCGCGGATTTCGCTTTTGCGAGGCGTCGCATTGGGCCATTTCAGTACGGCGTACTCGCCCAAGCGCGTTGCAATGGTGACCCACAGCACACCGGAGCCGCTAGGGTCATGTGAGACTATTGTTATATGCCTACACGTACACAGGGCAATCGGTCTGCGATGCTTAAGTCGCTGTGTTTTCACGGCTGCGAGGTGACGATCCGTGGCTTCTACCATGTCGTCGTCATCGAAGCGAATGAGGATATTCGTGCAAATTCTGTTCGCGCTGGTGGTGCTGCAGGTTACGCAAGCCGTACACGCGCAGACGCTTGTGGTAATAGTCAATCCGTCAATCGGTGTGCAGCATCTAAGCCGCCGGGAAGCGCTCGATATTTTTCTCGGGCGTTACCGCTCATTCCCGTCGGGAGCTTCCGCGCTGCCGATCGATCTCGACATCAATTCGCCCGAGCGCCGGCAGTTTTACCTGTTACTCGCGCAGAAGGACTCATCTGACATGAGTTCGTATTGGGCGCGCCTGACTTTCTCCGGAAAAATCTCACCGCCGTTTGCGGTGGCCGACGCGCGCGCGGCCGTTGATATTGTGGCAAACAATCCGAACGCCATAGCCTATGTAGACCGCGCTGCTGTCGATAGTCGTGTGCGGATCGCCCTTGAAATTACTCCCTAACTTTTCGACGCGATGGCTCTACGCGCTCCTACGGAGCAGCATCGTCACCCGCACGACGCTGGCGATCCTCTTGCTTTCGCTGATTTTGGGGCTGACATTCACATCATTCGTGTCGGTAACCGTGGATCGTCGCGAGCAGCAACGAGTCGAGATCGGACTGCAGCAGTTGCTATCGACTGTCGAAAGGACTGTGCAAATTGCGTGTTATTTGAAGGATCGCACGCTCGCTGCCGAAATCGCGCACGGCTTAGCCAGAAACCGCGCCGTGTCGGGGGTGAGTATTGCCTCCGGCAACATCACTCTCTTTGAGATCGGAAAAACCAGCGTCGCTCACGGGAGCGGAAGCAATACTTCCGTGATCTCCAAGCCCATCTACTCTCCTTTTGATGCGCACGAGCTGGTCGGCAGCGT
>Ga0207695_10007600_pt1 | contig 13738 bp, 7 predicted proteins | sample KBSC54metaG_FD_184354 | JGI IMG/M metagenome (GOLD analysis project Ga0207695, IMG submission 184354) | Corn rhizosphere microbial communities from Kellogg Biological Station, Michigan, USA - KBS C5-4 metaG (SPAdes) (version 2) | ecosystem: Host-associated > Plants > Roots > Rhizosphere > Soil...
ATCCATCACAGCCGATCGCCGATGTCGACCGGGCTCTGGTTGAACAAGCGGCTCGTGAAGCGCAAACGCGCAACTCGCGTAACGCGCCGATCGTTGCTTTTATCGTCGACGTGCTGTTCGGCGGGCTGCGGCAGATCGACCAGACGCGGCGGGGACAGTTCGTGCGACGGCTGCAACAGCTGACCGGCCCTGCCGCCGCAAAGGGTCTCGAGGACAACGCACTCTACGTCTACGTTCCGCTCGCGTCGCGCAACGAAGTAGGCGGTGCTCCCGATCGCCCGCTCGATGATGCTGTTGGACATCTGCACGACGCGAACGCGAAACGCGCCAAGGATTGGCCGTCTGGCCTGTTGTGCACGACGACGCACGATACCAAGCGCAGCGCCGACGTTCGCTCTCGTATCGATGTGCTCTCGGAGATTCCTCAAGAGTGGGAGCGGTCTGTCCGCCGATGGCGGCGATTGAATCAGAAGCACCGGCGCGTCGTGAAAGGCCGCATGGCGCCCGACATCAACAGCGAGTATCTGCTCTATCAATCGCTCATCGCGCTATGGCCGGCGCCGCGCCCGGGCCGTCGCGTCGACGATCTCCCCGATCGTCGCTGGCGCGAATCGGCGCGCGACCGGTTGACACAGTACATGCTCAAGGCCGCGCGCGAAGCCAAATTGCGCACGACGTGGACCGATCCCGATCCGGGCTACGAGAGCGCCATCACCGATTTCGTCGCGGCGGTGCTTCAACCCGCCGAGGACGCACCGTTTCTCGCCGACGTCGCGCGTCTCGTCTCGCTCATCGCCACGGCTGGCGCGTGGAATGCGCTCTCGCGGCTTGCCATTCATCTGACCGCGCCTGGTACGCCTGACATCTACCAGGGCGACGAGTTCTGGAACTACGTGCTCGTCGACCCGGACAATCGGCGGCAGATCGACTACGACGCGCGATCGGCGGCAGCTTCCGACATCGGAGCGATCGAGACGGCCATGACCTCACCCGGCCCGCTCGACCCACACGACAACCGCGTCAAGCTATTCATCACCGCGCGGTTGCTTCACGCGAGACGAACGCACGCCGACCTGTTCACGAGGGGTGCGTACAGGAAGCTCCCAGTCACAGGGAGCCGAGCGAAACATGTGATCGTGTTCGCGCGCGAGCATGCGGGACGTTGCGCGATCACAGTCGCCTCGCGTCTCACTCACGCTTCGATTGCGGTGCAGCCGTCAGAATGGTGGGCGGATACCGCCATCGCTCTTCCGGCGGAGCTGCACGGACGCTGCTGGCAATTCCAGCTCACTCCAGACGCAGTCTCAGCGCAAATCTCACTCGAGCTACGGCGTCTGTTCGTCAAGCTTCCGATGACTGTGGCCGTCGGCTAGCTTGCCCTTCTGGCCCGACTGTCGGGCTGATCCGTCGATGCCCTGGCACGACATATCCTGCTTTGCTGCCTTTCGTTGCCGAACCGCCGTCGGTCGGCGGACCTAGCGCAATGAATCTCGGGCGCGAATGCAACCGACACCGCACGTGATCGAGGTCTGAATGAGTCTTGCTCCGTCAAAAACGACCGTTGCGTATTTCTCGATGGAGATCGCGCTCGACAAGGCGATCCCCACCTATAGTGGTGGTTTGGGAGTGCTCGCCGGGGACACGCTGCGCTCTGCCGCCGATCTGGCCGTCTCGGTCGTGGGCATCACGCTGCTGCACCGCAAAGGCTACTTCGAGCAACATCTCGACGCAGAAGGGAATCAAACCGAATCGCCGGTCGTTTGGCGACCCGAGGAAATTCTCGAACCGGTCGACGCCCAGACCTCGGTGATGATCGAAGGTCGCCGCGTCGCAATCCGCGCCTGGAAATTTCCAGTCCGTGGCGTCACGGGACATGAAGTCCCGGTGTATCTCCTCGACACTCAGCTCCCCGAAAATTCCGAGTGGGATCGCACGCTCACCGACTACCTCTACGGCGGCGACAGTCGCTACCGTCTGTGCCAAGAGGTCGTGTTGGGAATGGGCGGCGCCGCATTGCTTCGGGCGCTCCATTGTCCGGCTGAGCTGTACCACCTGAATGAAGGTCATTCGGCGCTGCTCACGCTCTGCCTTCTCGACTGGCAACTCGACGGACGCAAGCCGTTCGAACTCGATGAAAGCGACATCGAAGCAGTGCGCAGCCGCTGCGTATTCACGACCCATACGCCGGTGCCGGCCGGTCACGATCGTTTCCCGCTCGACATGGTGCGATCGGTACTTGGCGAGGATCAAGTCGCGCTGCTCGACGCCGCGCACTGCGTTGGCGACGGTGTTCTGAACATGACGCACGTTGCGCTGCGGTTGGCGCGCTTCGTCAACGGCGTCGCGATGAAACATCGTGAAGTGTCGCAGGGAATGTTTCCCAACTTTCCGATCGACGCGATCACCAACGGCGTGCACGCGACGACATGGACGTCGCCATCATTCCAAGCGTTGTTCGATCGGCGCATTCCTGAATGGCGAACGGACAATCTGTACTTGCGCTACGCCGTCGGAATTCCACTCCAAGAGATTCGCGCCGCGCACGCGGATGCGAAGAAGGCGATGATTGCCGCGATCGAACGACGCAATCACGTCACACTCGACCCGAAAGTATTCACGATCGGCTTTGCGCGACGGGCTACACCATACAAACGCGCCGATCTCGTGTTCGCCGATCCGACGCGTCTCGCCGAAATTGCATCATCGGTCGGTCCCATCCAGATCGTCTTCGGGGGCAAAGCCCATCCGAACGATGCCGGCGGCCAGGATCTCATCCGGCGGATTCATCACGCGGCCGCATCCCTCGCCGGCCAGGTCACGGTCGTCTACGTCGAGAACTACGAGATGGAGATCGCCGGACAGATCGTCGCCGGCGTCGATCTCTGGCTCAACAACCCCATGAAACCGCTCGAGGCGAGTGGAACGAGCGGCATGAAGGCGGCGCTCAATGGTGTGCCGAGCTTGAGTGTGCTCGACGGCTGGTGGATCGAGGGCCACGTCGAGGGCATCACGGGATGGTCGATCGGCGGCATCGAGCCCGAGGGCGATCAATCCAAAGACGCTAATGAGATTTATCTCAAGCTCGAGCGTGTCATTCTCCCGCTCTACTACGGGCTCCCGTTCGCCTACGCCGAAGTCATGCGCTCGGCGATCGGCCTGAACGGATCGTTCTTCAACACGCAGCGTATGGTCGAGCAGTACGTCCGCAATGCGTATTTCCCCGAGGCGGCGCCGGCGTTGGTCGAGGTGGGAAGCTAGCGCGCGTCAGGCCGGAGCCTCGAGCTCCTCTTCCATCTCCGCCGTCTTGCGGACGGCGCGCATCGCGGTGTTGCCGGCGACAATCGCGCCGAGGACGATGTAGATGTAGAACGTGTAGAACCGCCACCAGAGCAACGCGGCCGCAAAAAGCGATTTGCCGATCACGCCGGCGAGCGCCGCGCGAAACGCGAGCTCCACGGCGCCGCCGCCGCCCGGTGCGGGAACGACCGCCGCACCATAGAGCAACCCGAGCGGCCAAAGCGCGAGCGGCGCCAACGGCGCGATGGCACCCGCACCCAGCACCAACGCGGGAAGCACACAGAGTCGCATCGTGACGTGGATGACGGACATGGTGTACGATCCGAACGCCCAGCGGAAATCGATGTGTCGCACGCTATCGACCGTCGTGCGCACCTGAGCGAGCCAACGCTCGATCACCGTCCAGCGTCGGCCCGAGAGCCCAATGCGCCGCGCCCATGTTGGGGCGACGTCACGCGCTGGTTTGCGCGCGAGCCCCATCGCGATCGCCGCGATGCCGAGTACGAATCCAGCGTAGCCGCCGACGACGCCGATCAATGCGCCGAGTACGACGCCGGCATGTCGGAAGACGACAGCGACCACGACGACGACCGTCGCGAGCGACAGGGCCTCCAGAAACAACTCGGCGAACAGCACGACGAGCGCGCTTGCCGTCGGCACTCCCGCCTCGGCAAGCACGAGGAAACGCGCCGGTTCCGCGCCAGATCGCGCTGGCGTAATGGACGCGCCGAAGTCACCAGCAAGCGTGGTCCGCAACGCGGTGATGAATTTGAGGTCGATGTGCGCCGCTTTCGCGCTCCACGTGATCTTCCACGAGCGCGTGATGATCTCGATGAGCACCGCCGTGATCGCGAGCAAGTGCGCTTGCAGCGGCAGCCCGATCGCGCTGCCGGCACGCCACCACCCAAGAATGAAGTACAGTGATACGCCGATGACCGCCGCGAACGACAAGGCGGTGAACGCCCAGCGCCTCCAGGTCATGCCATGGCGAGAATCATTGAGCGAATCTCCAGGCTCGGAGGCGCAAAAGCAACGACTTCAGGTGCAGGGCGGAGGTGGAGGGTCGACGGGAGGTTGGTGGCGCGCGTCCACCCTCAACCCTACACCGTGTTGCCAACGATGCCGTCTTCCTCCGCTGATCCGCTCGCTGCCGCCTTCGGCTTCAGAATGTCGCCGATCTGATGTCGCGCATCATCGAGATGACGCTTCGTAGCAACGTCGCTCGCTCGCTTCGATGCTGCCGCAAGCTCGGCGTCGAGTTGCTTGAGCTCTCCGCGCAGCATCGCCCTGATCTCACCAGTGTTTGCCGGCGGAGCCGCCGCACCGCCTCGACCACCACCGCCGCCACCACGACCACCCGCTGCCGCGGCGTTCGCCGGCGGATTGATCTTGTTCCCGATGTCTGTGAGATACGCACGCTGCACGCCGCGACGATAGACGTCGATCTGTGTCGCACCGCTTCCGTAGATCTCCGACCACACCCCATGTCGCAGATCGCTCAGCATCTCAGCAAGCGTGTACACGTCGCTCGAATTCTTTGCCAAGGCTTCTGTCTCGATCAAACGCGTCAGCTTCGCGTCGTTCAGCAAGCTCGTGATCACCGCCGATTGCGCATTGACGATGCGCGTCACTTCACCCACCGGCTCGATCTTGCTGAGGATATCATCGTCGATCAACCACTTTGGCGTTTGCAGACCATTCTCGGCGATGAACTTCATTGCCTGCTGTTGTTTCGCTTTCGGCACGGGTGTGAAGCGAGCGCCGGGCTGATCGCCGTACTTCTCCTGTGAGTTCATACCGCCGACCAGATTGGCGACGTGGCCGAGCTCCGTGCGGAACTGTCCGATCTCTCGATTGTAGAGCTCAGCGAGCACGTCGTAGTCTTCCGTCGGCTTCACCGTCGCCGATTCGATCCACTGCATGTTGCGTTTCAAGTTCTTGAATCCGAGCTCCGTCGCGCGCACTGGATCGGCATCTCCGACCGCCTCCGTCTCGTCACCAGGGTCGGAACCGAATGCGCCGGTCGTCGAGAAGCGCAGCCACGGTTTCGTATCTTGCTCGCGGGCCCACGAATCGAGCGTGGCACGCTCCGCCTCGGCCGCAGCGATCAGTTCGGCGCCCGTGTGCGTCTTGCCTTGTTGCGCGACGTGCATCGGCGTGCTGATTGGCGCGTAGCCCCATTTCGTTGCCCAGATGTCATAGGGTCCAATGCGCGGAATCAACAAGTCCACCGGAATCTTGTCTTCCGGCTGCGCGACGTAATTGAATCGCGAGTAATCCATCAACGTCGACACGTGGCCCATGCGACGCAAAAAGTCCGCGTTCCGAATGCTGTCGATCGGATACTGCGAGCTCGCCTTCATGTTGTGCTGAAAGCCGAGCGTGTGTCCGACTTCGTGGGCGAGCACGTACTCGAGCAAGCGGCCCATGAGAGAATCGGGCAGCGGGAACTGACGTGCGCGCGGGTCGAGTGCAGCGACCTGCGTGAAGTACCACGTGCGCGCCAGGTTCTGCACGTTGTGATAGAACTGAATGTGAGCGTTGAGAATTTCGCCCGAGCGAGGATCATGGATGTTCGGCCCCGAGGCGTTCTCCGTCGTCGAAGGAAGCCAACGCACGACTGAATATCGCGCGTCCTCGGGCGACCAATCTGGATCGTTCGTCGGCGCGACCTTCGCGATGATCGCATTCTTGAAGCCCGCGGCTTCGAACGCCGGTTGCCAATCTTCGACTGCCTTGATCAACCATGGACGCCACTTCTCCGGCGTGTTGGCGTCGAGATAATAGACGATCTGCTTCACCGGCTCCGACACCGCGGCGCTCGGATCTTTCTTCTCGAGACGATAGCGCGTGATGAAGCAGCGCTGATCGTCGGCGACGCGCTGCGACGGCTGCGAGTAATCGGTAACCGTCAGACTGAAGTAGCCGACGCGATTGTCGCAGAGGCGCGGCTGCATCGGTACTTCGGGCAACTTGTGAAAGCTGTACGATGCGACGATTGTCGCCGTCGGCGCGGTGATGCCCGCGCCGCCGCGACCACCGCGACCGGGTGTGGCCGGTGTTGCTGCTCCGCGACCAGCATTCCCCTGCGCGAACGTCAGCGTCGAGTAGACGTTCACGTTGTCCGGGAATGAAGCGAACCGTTCGATCCACGACCTCGTCGGATCGGCCGTATAGCCGGCACCAATTCGCTGCGCCGGCGAAAATTCCGGCGGCGGCTGCGTGAACAAACGCGTCACATCGATGACCGCCGCGCTATCCGGCCCGTACGCTTCGACGTTGAATGTTGCGATGACGGGAGGAACGTTCGATGCTTGCACCGCGCCGGCGACCGGCGCCGTCGTGTCGCTCGCGATCACCTCGTACGACACGCCGCGCATGATCACGCGATTGTCTCGCCGCTCGAAGCGCAACACGCGATTTCCGGCCGACTGGCCACCGTAGCCGGCACCGAGCGTGGTCTGTGCAATTTCTTGAACGAGCAGAATGTCCTTGTTCATCTCGCGACGCGGGATCTCGAACAGCAGCCGCTCACCGATGCGGTGCACCTTGAAGAGGCCGGTCTTTGTTTGCGCCTGCGCGTTGACGACGCGAGCATACGGCAGTGGATTCGGCGCACCACCCTGGGCGGTCGCCCCACCCCCCGCGCCTCCGCGCCCACGGCCTCCGCCGACCCCGCCCGCCGGCGTTTCAGTCGTGTCGGAGGGATTCGTCGGCAGCTGTGACGGTCGTTGTGTTGTCGTCCGAGCGGGGCTAGCTGCCTCGGGAGTCGGTGCTGACGGCTTGGCGGTGCCGCAACCGATGGCAATCGCGGCGCTCGCGGCCGCCAGAACCAAAGCGGAGCTCGTTCTCATATTCACCTGCTGAAAGGGAGGACGGTGACAAAAGACTACGAGGGATGGGATCCCACTCCACGAACGCCGCACTTGGGGAAATCGTTGGGGCGCGTTGTCGACGACGTTTCGGTGAAGCCCGGGCGCCCCGAATTGCGCGCGCTCTGCACCGAGAAGGTCTAGTACCTGCGATGATATTTCGCGATGGCTGAATCACCATTCATTCGACACGCGTTCGGGCTCGACATCGACGGCGGCGAGCCGGTACCGGCGATCCTTCAGCTTCCGCGAACCACCGGGCACGTGCCCGGGGTTGTACTGCTGCATGGCTTTAGCTCGCGCAAAGAGCGCATGGCGGATTCGATTGGTCGATCGCTGTTGCAGAGAGGGATCGCGAGCGTCGCGGTTGACCTGCCGCTCCACGGAACGCGCGACGGCGGGCTCGAGAGTTTGTCGCTGCGCAATCCGCTCGACGTCGTGCAGAAGTGGCGGCTCGCTGTGCGCGAAGCACGCGCCGCCGTCCGTTATCTCTCGACGCAATCGGCAATCGATCCACGCCGCCTAGGCATCGCTGGCTACTCACTCGGCGCCTATCTCGCGGTCATCGTCGCGAGCGACGATCAACTCGTGCGTACCGTCGCGCTCGCCGCCGGCGGAGATCTACCGGAGGCCACACCATTTGCCGCTCTGATCCGTACATTTGCCGATCCGCGCAAAGCGGTGCGCGGGCTCGCCGGACGGCCACTGCTCATGGTCAACGGTCGCCACGATCGCACGATCCAACCCGCACAAGCCCGCGCCTTGTTCGAGGCTGCTGGCGAGCCGAAAGAACTTCGCTGGTACGAGGGCGGACACTGGCCCCCGCCAGATGCAATCGAGACCGTCGCCAATTGGCTCGCCGACCAACTGGGCGAGAGCGGCACTCAATCGACGCGCGCGGCAAAGACGTCGAGCCACGGCGCCCAGTGAGCGTCACGATTGGCGATGAGAGCCAAGATGCGCTTGATGAGCGTTTCCTCGAGGCGCGCCCACCGGCGCGTCCATTCATCCGCGATCGGAACGAGGACGTCGCCACGCACATGCTCGATCCGGAACCCTTGTTCCTCGAGCAAGCGCCGTAGTGCTTCGCGAGTAAATCCGTGGCGATATGGAAACGTCAAGAGATTGTTCTGTGCCAAAAGACTACGCGCAGCTGCGCGCTCGACGCGGTTGCCACGCGCGAATCGTCGGCGCAACGCGACGTAAAACTCACCGCTCGGGACGCGCAGCGCGAACACTCCGTGTGGGCGGAGCAGCTTCGCCGCAGCGTTCACAGCGGCGCGCGGATCCGCAAGTTGGTCGAACGTATTCCAGATCGCGACGGCGTCGAACGTGCGATTGGTGTCGAACGACGTCAGCTCGCCGTCGTGCACGATGAATCCCATCGTGCGAGTGAACGCGTTGGCGCCGGGATTGATGTCGAGCCCTTCGAACTGCAGGCCTTCAGCTCGCGCCGCGGCGAGGAACGCGCCGGCGTAACTCCCGACCTCGAGTCCCGAGCGGCCACGCCCGAGCACGCGCCGCAGCGCGCGCGCTTGGGCGCGCAGCGCCGGCGCTTGCGTCTCGTGCAATGACCGAAGCACGTCCGGCGCCGGCGTTTCGCGTGCGTATATCTCGGTCAGCTCGTGCAGCCGCTCCACCGGATTGCGATACACCAGTCCGCAATCGCAACAACGGACGAGACGAAACGGCGCGTACTCCGAGAACGCGACGCGATCCGTTAGATGGCGCGGCGGCGTCTCGGGATGAAGTCGTCGCTGATGGTATTCCCAGAGTGTTTCTACTTCGCGGCGCAGGTCATCGTGTTCAGCAATGACTTCCGCGTTCGCGTGACCACACACGACACAGCGCGACGGCTCATACGTGGGGTTCGGCACGGCCCTGCTCAGGTGCAGGGACGGTGCCTGCGGAGTCTCAGGGAATCTTGTAGTAGTCGACCTTGTTGTCGTTGAAGCGCGGAATCGCCACGATGTTGCGCTTCGTGTCGACGCCGATGTCGGCCGCGCCGCTCACATTCGGGACGAGTGTCGTCATCGCGCCGTTTTCGACGACATGCACCGCGCTGTCGGCCCAACTGGAAACGAGGATGCGCCCGTCTGCCAACACCTCGATGCCATCGTAATCCCCGGGACCAGTCACCAGCGTCGTCGCGGCTCGATCACCGTCCTTCCACGTTCGCAACGCTTTCCCGCCTGCCGGCGCAATGATGAATCGGCCGCTCGTACTGTCCCACGCAATTCCGTTCGGCCAGTCCAGCGAGTCGGCGCTGATTCCAACGGCCGTGCGACCTTTGATTTTGAAGATTCGATCGACGCCGGGATGCGACATCTTGCCGTTCTTGTCGAGCGAGATGCCGGTGTCGGTCACGTACACCGTTCCGCTTCCATCGACCACGACATCGTTGAGAAACGTCGCCTTCTCCTTCGAGAGATCGATGTCGGCGATCGGCGCACCGGTCCGACGGTTGAACGCACGCACGTGGTCGATGTCCGCCACCCACAATGTGTCGCCCACGAGAGCCAACCCCTTTGGCGCATCGAGCTTCGCTCCGTTCTTCCCACCCTGCACGAGAATCTTTGTCGGCGCGCCGGTGCTGTCAGCCCGCACAACGGCGATGAAGCCGTTGCCGTCATGCGCCGACGCGTCGCCGTTGACGTTCGAGATGTAGAACACATCGAGCTCGGGATCGTATCGCACGGACTCCGGCGTCTTCATCCCGCCAGTCTCGCCGACTTTAGTCGCTGTCGTCGGCGACACGACGGCCGAGTCCGAGTCGGCCGGCGCACGAGACCCGCGGTTGTCGGTCTTGCCGCAGCCCAGTGCGACGGCGCTCAACGCTCCAAGCAGCACGACGCCTCGATGCAACATTACTGGTCTCCCGGACAAGTGATTTCCGATCGATGGCGACTGGTCGCTAAGAGCTTACACCGCATTCGACTTCTCCGCGAATGGATCAACGTGTCAGGGACGTTCCGCCCTTGCCGGCCACTTGCATGGTCGCCTATTTCCGGTGCACCCGCATCCCGCATCTCCTCCCGGAGGCCTGACGTGTTCCGTCCGTTCCGTCCTGTCCGCACGCCACTGTTCGCCATAGTTCTCGCTTCAATCGCCATCTCGGATTCAGCTCGTTCCCAGACCGCCACGCGATCCGACTCGCTGACGTTCGCCGGGGTTCACTGGAGAGAGATTGGCCCGTATCGTGGCGGTCGATCCGTTGCGGCCACCGGCAACCCGTCGCGCCCCGACGAGTTCTGGATGGGCACGCCAGGCGGCGGCGTGTTCAAGTCGATCAACGCCGGCCAGTCGTGGGCGCCCGTGACCGACAAATATTTCGGCGGGACGATCGGCGCCATCGCGGTCGCGCCATCGTCGCCCGACGTCGTGTATGTGGGTGGCGGTGAGTATCCGATCCGCGGCAACGTCTCGCACGGCGACGGCGTGTGGAAGACAACCGACGGCGGCAAAACCTGGACGTTCCTCGGACTCGGCGAGACGCGCCAGATCGCCGACATCGTCGTCAATCCGACGAACGCCAATCTCGTCTACGTCGGCGCGCTTGGTCACGTCTGGGCGCCGAACGCGGAGCGCGGCGTTTATCGGTCGAAGGACGGCGGGCGAACGTGGGACAAGATTCTCTTCCGCAATGACTCGACGGGCGTCGTCGACCTCGTGATGGATCCGAACAACCCGAACGTGCTGTACGCCGCGCTGTGGCAAGCAGGCCGGACGCCGTGGATGCTGTCGTCCGGTGGCGCGGGCAGTGGATTGTTCAAGACCGTCGACGGCGGCGACAACTGGGTCGAGATCACGCGCAATCCCGGCTTGCCCGCCGGAATCTGGGGCAACATGGGCATTACCGTCTCGGGCGCCAACTCGAATCGGGTGTGGGCGAACATCGAGGCGGATTCAGGCGGCGTGTTCCGTTCCGACGACGCGGGCAAGACGTGGCAGCGCATCAACACCGATCGCAATCTCCGCCAACGCGCGTGGTACTACACGAAGATTCATGCTGACCCGAAAGACACGAACGTCGTCTACGACAACAACGTGTCCTTCATGAAGTCGACCGACGGTGGCAAGACATTTCGCGCGGTGCGCGGACTCGGCCACGGCGACTCGCACGACCTGTGGATCGATCCAAAGAACTCGAATCGCATGATCGAATCCGACGATGGCGGCGCCGAGGTGAGCGTCGACGGAGGAAAGACGTGGTCGGACGAAGACTTCGCGACGGCACAGTTTTATCACGTCATCGCCACGACGCACTTCCCATATCACGTCTGCGGTGCGCAGCAGGACAATTCGACGCTGTGCGGCCCGAGTAGGGGATCGTTAGACATTTCTGATTGGGTGGAAGCGGGCGGCGGCGAGTCCGGCTGGATTGCGTCGCGGGCGGACGATCCCGACGTCGTCTATGCGGGCAGCTACGGCAATCTGCTCACGCGCAAAGACCTGCGGACTGGCATCACCGCGAATGTGAACCCATGGCCGGACAACCCGATGGGGCATCCAGCGGAAGATCTCAAGTACCGCTTCCAGTGGACGTTCCCGATCATCGTGTCGAAGCACAACTCGAACGTCGTATACGCCGGATCGAACGTCGTTCACAAGACGACGAACGGCGGCCGCAGCTGGACGACCATCTCCCCCGACCTCACCTATCACGATCCCAAAACGCTCGGCAACTCGGGTGGTCCGATCACAAAGGATCAGACGTCGGTCGAGTATTACGCCACCGTGTTCGTGATCGAAGAATCACCGATCACCGCGAACACGATTTGGACCGGCTCCGACGACGGCATGGTTTACTTGACGCGCGACGGCGGAAAGACGTGGAAGAACGTCACGCCCAAGGATATGGTGAAGTTCAGCCGCGTCTCCAGCATCGACGCCTCGAAATTCGGCGAGTGCACGGCGTACGTCGCTGCGAATCGCTTTCAGCTCGACGACGATCGCCCATATCTGTGGAAGACAGCAGACTGCGGCGCTCACTGGACGCGCATTGATTCGGGGATCACGTCGACAGAATTCACGCGCGTCGTGCGCGAAGATCCAGCCAAACGCGGCTTGCTCGTCGCGGGTACCGAACGTGGCGTCTGGTACTCGCCTGACGACGGCGCACATTGGCAAAGTTTGCGGCTCAACTTGCCGATCGTTCCCGTGCACGATCTCGTCTTCAAGAACGGCGACATCGTTCTCGCGACGCATGGCCGCAGCTTCTACATCATGGACGACATCTCGACCCTCGAGCAGATGTCGGACGCGGTCACTGCGAGCGCTGCGCACCTATTCAAGCCGCGTGACCAATACCGCCTCGCGAGCAGCGGTGGCTTCGGCGGCGGTTTTGGTGGCGGTGCACCGAACCAACCCGTGACGCCGGAGAATGCGCCACTTCGCCCGACCGGACAGAATCCGCCGAGCGGTGTAGTCGTGCAGTATTGGCTCGCGTCAGGAAATGAAGATGTTGCGCTCGATTTCCTCGACGCGACCGGAAAAGTCATCCGCACCTATACCAGCAAACAGGACTCGGCCGCCGCGGCTGCGGCCGCGCAGCCGTCGCCTGATGAAGGCTTCGGTCGCGGCAACGCGCCACCGCCGCGCGCCGCCAATCGTCGCGGCGTGAACACGTTCGTTTGGAACATGCGCTACCCGGACGCCGCCAGCTTCCCCGGAATGATTCTCTGGGCCGCGAGCGTCACCGGTCCGCTCGTTCCGCCGGGTGCTTATAAAGTCCGCATGACTGTCGCCGGCAAGCCGATTGCGACAGAAGCGTTCAACGTCCTCCCCGATCCACGCGTCAAGGCGACGCTGGCCGAGTGGCAAGAACAGTCGCGTCTCGCACTGCAAATCCGCGATCGGTTCTCCGAGGCAAATGATGCCGTCAAGGAGATCCGTCGTATCAAGACCGAAGTCGCCGATCGCGATGGCAAAATCCCGGCGGCGCAACAGGACGCATTCTCGGCGCTGTCATCCGCCTTCACCACAGCGCTGTCCGAGGTCGAAGACTCGCTGTATCAAACGAAAAACCGCAGCGGACAGGATCCGCTCAACTATCCGATTCGTCTCAACAATCGCATCGGCGCGCTGCTTGGTGTGGTTCAAAGCTCCGACGGTCGGCCGACGCAGCAGTCCTACGACGTGTACAAGGTCGTCTCGACCGAGCTGACGAAGGATCTCGACAAGCTGCATCGGCTCACGAGCACCAATCTCCCGAAGATCAACGCGTTGCTTCGCGCCGCGGGGCTCAAGGAGATCGAGAGGAAGGGACCAATCATGTAGGCGGGAACGATGAAGGGCGAAGCTTATGCTTCGCCCTTCATCATTTCATCGGTCAAACCCATGCCCATCGCATGGTAGCCTTTGTCGACGTACACCGTGTTGCCGGTAATTCCACTCGCGAGCGGCGAGCACAGAAACGCGGTCACGTCGCCGACCTCGATTGGACGAAGCGGCTCACGCAGCGGCGCGGTCGCTGAGACGTAGTCGACCATCCGCTCGATGATTCCAATCGCGCTCGCGGCGCGTGAGGCGAGTGGCCCGGCGGATATCGTGTTCACTCGACAGCCGAA
>Ga0207695_10007602_pt1 | contig 13737 bp, 11 predicted proteins | sample KBSC54metaG_FD_184354 | JGI IMG/M metagenome (GOLD analysis project Ga0207695, IMG submission 184354) | Corn rhizosphere microbial communities from Kellogg Biological Station, Michigan, USA - KBS C5-4 metaG (SPAdes) (version 2) | ecosystem: Host-associated > Plants > Roots > Rhizosphere > Soil...
TTACGGCTTTGACGGCGACAATACTCCCATCATCAAGGGTTCTGCAACTGGCGCCCTGGCTGGTGAAGACAAGTGGGTTGCGGCTATCGATGAGCTGATGGCAGCTGTTGACAGCTATATTCCCCTGCCTCCCCGTCCGGTCGATCAGCCCTTCCTGATGTCTGTTGAAGATGTGTTCTCTATCACCGGCCGTGGTACTGTTGCTACGGGTCGTATCGAGAGAGGTCGTGTCAAGGTAGGTGAAGCTATTGAGATCGTTGGTCTGCAGGATGCTCCGCTGAACTCCACCGTTACCGGTGTTGAAATGTTCCGTAAGCTTCTCGATCAGGGTGAAGCTGGTGACAATGCAGGTCTGCTGCTCCGTGGTATTGAAAAGACCCAGATCCGTCGTGGTATGGTGCTTTGCAAACCCGGGTCCATCACTCCTCACACTGAGTTCAAGGGTGAAGTATACGTACTGAGCAAGGAAGAAGGTGGCCGTCACACGCCGTTCTTCAACAAGTATCGTCCCCAATTCTACTTCCGTACTACGGACGTAACTGGTGAAGTTACCCTGCCTGCTGGTACTGAGATGGTTATGCCTGGTGATAATACCTCGCTGAGCGTGGTGCTGATTCAGCCCATCGCGATGGAGAAGGGTCTGAAGTTCGCTATCCGTGAGGGTGGTCGTACGGTAGGCGCCGGTCAGGTAACTGAGATCATCAAGTAATTTGATGAGGAAAATCAGATCAGAATCTGATAGTTCAGGTAGTCAATTTTTTATATCTTTGTGAAGTTCTGAAAGCTGTTCCGATTGCCTTCGGGATAGCTTTCAGACTTTAAATCGGACAGCGTCCGATTTAATTCGCGAGATACGGGCATAGTTCAAAGGTAGAATAGAGGTCTCCAAAACCTTAGATCTGGGTTCGAATCCTAGTGCCCGTGCAACTGAAGACGCCGAAGGCGTCTTTTGAGTGAAGGCCAGTCCTGTGTTGAAGGAGAGTGATCAGGCGGGGTTGGCATAAAAACAATAAACATGAACAAAATCACGACCTATTTCCGCGAATCATATAAGGAGTTGCTGGAAAAAGTGACCTGGCCGACATGGCCTCAATTACAGTCGTCGACGATCATTGTATTGGTTGCGACGTTGCTGATCACGTTGCTTGTATGGATCATGGACTTTGTTTCCAGTTCGATCCTGCATTTCGTTTATTCGTTGTTTGGGAAGTGATATTGCTTGCAAAACTTATTTTATGACAGAAACGATCAATCAACAAGACGTCAAGCCCCAACCGGAAGGTAAACCTCAGCCGGAGACCAAGTGGTATGTCCTTCGGGTGGTGAGTGGCAAGGAGCGTAAGGTAAAGGAGTACCTGGACAAGGAGATATCCCGTGGTGGGTGGAGCGAAATCGTGAAGCAGGTGTTTCTGCCGGTGGAGAAGGTATATAAGGTGCAGAATGGTAAGAAGGTGATGCGTGAGCGTAACTACTATCCCGGGTATGTTATGGTTGAGGTGACGGAAGGCAAGCTGGGAGACGATCTGAAGGAGACGATCAAGAATACGAATAGTGTCATTCATTTTTTGGGGAAGGAGAATCCTATCGCTTTGCGGAAGGCTGAGGTGAACAAGATGCTGGGTAAGATGGATGAGATGGCCGAGTCGGGCAGTATGAGTATGAGTGAACCGTTCATCATCGGTGAGACGATCAAGATCATCGAAGGGCCGTTCAATGACTTTAACGGCATTATCGAGGAGGTGAATGATGAGAAGAAGAAGCTGAAGGTGACTGTGAAGATCTTTGGACGCAGTACGCCGGTGGAGTTGAATTATATGCAGGTAGAGAAGATCGCTTAGCGTTAGTTGATATAAGTAATATCGGACATCAGATAAAAAAGCCCTCCATAGGAGGGCTTTTCGGTTATATGCACCTATAGATTAGTTGTTGCTGTCATTGTCATTATCGAAGTCGAAAGTGGGTGTGCTTGTCGGCTCGTCGTAAGCGCTGGTGATGGGCTCAGACGTTGTGGGCTCCTGAACAGGCTCAACTACGGGCTTAGGCCTGGGGGCCGCGGGTCTTTTTTTGGCGGCTTTTTTAGGAGCTGCTTTTTTTGCCGGCGCTTTTTTGGCGGGTGCTTTTTTAGCGGGAGCTTTTTTGGCGGCTTTTTTGGCGGCTTTTTTAGCTGCTTTTTTTGGAGCTGCCTTTTTAGCTGCTTTTTTTGGGGCTGCTTTTTTCTTTGCGACTTTCTTTTTAGCCGCTTTTTTGGGAGCAGCCTTTTTAGGAGCAGCCTTCTTTACCGCTTTCTTTGCAGCCTTCTTGACAGCCTTCTTAGCTGCTTTTTTAGGAGCTGCTTTTTTTGCCGGCTTTTTCTTAGACTTTGACATAGTGTGTTGAGCGTTTTAAGTTGTTATGTGAATTGTAATGGATTATGAATGCAAAAGTTAGTCAGAAAAATTCAAATATAAAAAAATGGGGTAAAAATTTCTTCACAAAACTCACGAGGGGTGTGCATTCCGGGTAGTGGTTGCCGGGGGAGAGGTGTGGGAGGGCTTGTGGGGAGAGGGTTTGCGGGGTGTGTGAAATTGAGCGGGACTGCGGTTTGTTCGGGGCCTGCGATGGGCGTGAAGTTGGTTGGGACTGTGATTTGATCGGGGCCTGCGATGGGCGTGAAGTTGGTTGGGACTGCGGTTTGTTCGGGGCCTGCGATGGGCGTGTACTATGCCGCCGCTGTTCGGCCTACTATGGATCGACGGTAGAATGGGGTTGGGCAGGGGTGGGGATGGGCATTGGGTCTTTGTTGGAGGACGGCCGAAAGGCGGCTTGCACAGCACGCCACGCTGGCCCCGGGGGCAAGTCCCGGGGTGGGGGAGAGAGGGGAGGTAGGGTTGGGAGGTGGTTAGGTTGGGATGGAGGGATTTGGGGAGGATTTGGGGAGGATTTGGGGAGGATTTGGGGAGGATTTGGGGAGGATTGGGAAGGAGGGGAAATGTTAGAAAAATGGGGGAAATGGTGGAGGAATTAAGAAATTTTGTTACCTTTGCGTCCCCAAATAGAAAGTTCTTACAAGAGTTGGTTTGGGAGTTTCCGACGGGTTTAATTATTCTTTTTAGGCGCGGGGGGAACGTTAACACCAAAAAAAAGTAACATGGCAAAAGAGATTTCCGGTTATGTTAAGTTGCAGGTTAAGGGCGGTCAAGCCAATCCTGCTCCTCCTATCGGACCGGCGTTAGGTTCTAAGGGTGTGAATATCATGGAGTTCTGCAAGCAGTTCAATGCCAGGACCCAGGATAAGATGGGTAAGGTCCTTCCTGTTCTCCTTACTGTCTACACCGACAAATCATTTGAATTTATTATCAAGACTCCGCCGGCGGCTGTGCAGCTGCTGGAAGCCGCCAAACTGCAGAGTGGTTCGAAGGAGCCGAATCGTAACAAAGTTGGAAAGGTTACCTGGGCGCAGGTAGAAGCGATCGCGAAGGACAAAATGCCTGACCTGAACTGCTTCACTGTCGAGAGTGCGATGCGCATGGTAGCCGGTACTGCCCGTAGCATGGGTATCACCGTCGAGGGGCAGGCACCCTGGGCCAATTAATTCCTAACTATTAAATCATTACGAGATGGCTATCGCGAAAAAAAGAAAAGCAGTTGCAGCGAAGGTTGATAAAAATAAAGTTTATACGCTGAAGGAAGCTTCTTCCCTGGTGAAAGAAGTGAATACTACGAAGTTCGACGCCTCTGTCGACCTTCATATCCGCCTGGGTGTGGATCCCAAGAAGGCTGACCAGTCCATTCGTGGGACGGTGAACCTGCCTCACGGTACGGGTAAGACCAAGCGGGTGCTGGTGCTTTGCACTCCCGACAAGGAGGCTGATGCAAAGAATGCCGGTGCTGACTATGTAGGTTTGGATGAATTCATACAAAAGATCGAAGGCGGATGGGTTGACGTGGATGTTATCATCGCTACTCCGTCTGTCATGCCTAAGATCGGTAAACTGGGTAAGGTGCTGGGTCCCCGGAACCTGATGCCCAACCCGAAGACGGGTACGGTGACAAATGATGTAGCTGCGGCTGTAAACGAGGTCAAGGGTGGTAAGATCGCTTTCAAGGTGGATAAGGCTGGTATCATCCATGCTTCTATCGGCCGGGTAAGCTTTTCTCCTGAGAAACTGCAGGAGAACAGCCAGGAGCTGATCAACGCCATCATCAAGGCTAAGCCGGCTACGGCGAAGGGTACTTATGTGAAGAGTGTTTTCATGGCGAGCTCTATGAGCCCCGGGATCGCTCTGGACGCAAAAGCATTCATCCAATAAAAATTGATTTCACCGGGCCTGGTGGAAGCCAGGGCCTACAAAGCAAGTGATATGAACAAAGATCAAAAGAACGAAGTAATTGAACTGTTGAAAGACAAGTTCAATCAATATAACAACTTCTACGTCACCAACACGGAGTCGTTGACTGTAGAACAGGTTGGTAAGCTTCGCCGCATCTGTTTCGACAAGAACGTCGAGATGAAAGTGGCTAAGAACACCCTGATCAAGAAGGCGCTGGAAAGCATCGACAGCACGCGTTTTAGCGGCATGTACGAGTCGCTGAACGGTGTTACGGCCCTGCTGTTCTCCGAGAACGCCAAGGAGCCTGCGATGATCATCAGCGCTTTCCGCAAGGATGCGAATACGGAAAAGCCCGTTCTGAAGGCTGCCTTCATCGACGGGGATGTATTCGAGGGCGACGATCAGCTGAAGGCGCTGACTACGCTGAAGAGCAAGCAGGACCTTATCGGCGAGATCATCGGTCTGCTGCAGTCTCCTGCGAAGAACGTCATCAGCGGCCTGAATGCCGGCAACAAGCTGGCGGGTCTGATCAAGGCGCTGGAAGACCGCGCTGCGAACTAAGAACCCGTGCCGGGAATAAGACCCGGGGGGAAAAAGGAAGGGAATTCCTAAAGATAAAGCCCAGGCTCTGGGGCGTGAAGACAGAGCGAATTTTTTTAAAAACCTCCGCCGGAGCAGACAAACAAGCCGTGAAGGCGGAAAAAATTTACAATTATGGCAGACTTGAAAGCATTTGCTGAACAGTTAGTAGGACTGACTGTAAAAGAAGTTAACGAATTAGCTAAGATCCTGAAGGAAGAGTACGGTATCGAGCCTGCAGCTGCTGCTGTAGCCGTTGCCGCTGGTCCTGGCGCAGCTGCTGCTCCTGCAGCAGAAGAGAAGACCTCTTTCAACGTTATCCTGAAGGCCGCCGGCCCCAACAAGCTGAACGTTGTTAAGGTTGTCAAGGACCTGACCGGTCTTGGTCTGAAAGAAGCCAAGGACCTCGTTGACGGCGCTCCGAAGCCCGTTAAGGAAGGCGTAAGCAAGGCCGACGCTGAGGCGCTCGTTGCCAAGCTGAAGGAAACCGGTGCTGAAGTAGAAATGCAGTAAGGTTTTAGCGATCATAACGCATCAACCCCGGCTGACGCCGGGGTTTTTTGGCTTTTTTTGGTGTTGTAGCAAAATTTGTGTAGTAATTGAATATTTGCTACATTTGCGGTCCGTTTCCCTGCGCTAACCTATTCATTGATAATTGTTTACATTCATAATGCAATGATAATCAATGGGTATAGTGGATAAATTGCATAGACGATTTTAAAAGTCGAATTAAAAAAACCGGTTTTAAACAATATGTCTTCAACAAAATTGCAAAACAGGATCAATTTCGGTAAAATCAAGCACCTTGCCGAAACCCCTGATCTTCTGGAAGTGCAGATCCAATCTTTCAAAGAATTTTTTCAGTTAGAGACCACGCCGGACAAACGTAATATCGAAGGTTTGTTCAAAGTGTTCAAGGAAAATTTCCCGATCACCGATACGCGGAACATTTTCATGCTGGAATTCCTGGATTACTTCATCGATCCGCCCCGCTACACGATCGAGGAGTGTATGGAGCGTGGTTTGACCTATGCGGTCCCGCTGAAGGCCAAATTGCGTTTGAGTTGTAATGACGAAGAGCACGTTGACTTTCAGACGATAGTTCAGGACGTGTTCCTTGGGAATATTCCCTATATGACGCCCCGCGGTACCTTTGTCATCAACGGCGCCGAGCGTGTGGTCGTCAGCCAGCTGCACCGTAGTCCCGGTGTATTCTTCGGTCAGTCGATCCACCCCAACGGCACAAAGATCTACTCTGCACGTGTGATCCCCTTCAAGGGTGCCTGGATGGAGTTCGCTACCGATATCAACAACGTGATGTATGCTTACATCGACCGGAAGAAGAAATTCCCGGTTACGACGCTGTTGCGTTCGATCGGCTATGAAACGGACAAGGATATCCTGGAGCTGTTTGGTATGGCCGACGAGGTAAAGGCCGACAAGAAGGCCCTTCAGAAATATATCGGCAAGAAGCTGGCTGCCCGTGTACTTCGCACCTGGGTAGAGGACTTTGTGGATGAGGATACGGGTGAGGTGGTGTCCATCGAGCGTAACGAGATCGTGCTCGAGCGTGATACGATACTTGACGAAGAAGCCATCGACATGGTGGTGGAAATGGACGTCAAGAGCGTTTTCATCCAGAAGGAGGACGTCGGCGGCGACTATGCCATTATTTACAACACGCTGAACAAGGATACCTCGAACTCCGAACTGGAAGCCGTACAGCATATCTACCGCCAGCTGCGCGGTGCTGACGCTCCGGACGACGAGACTGCGCGTGGTATCATCGATAAATTATTCTTCAGCGACAAGCGCTATGATCTTGGCGAAGTTGGTCGTTACAAGATCAACCGGAAGCTCAATCTGAACCAGCCGCTGGATCAGAAGACCCTGACGAAGGAAGACATGATCGAGATCATCAAGTATCTCGTTCGTCTGACCAACGCCAAGGCCGAGATAGACGATATCGATCACCTGAGCAACCGCCGTGTACGTACGGTTGGCGAGCAGTTGTATGCTCAGTTCGGTGTAGGTCTCGCCCGTATGGCCCGTACCATCCGCGAGCGGATGAACGTACGTGACAATGAGGTGTTCACTCCGGTGGACCTGATCAATGCCAGGACCCTGTCGTCTGTAATCAACTCTTTCTTTGGTACGAGCCAGCTGTCCCAGTTCCTCGACCAGACGAATCCTTTGTCGGAGATCACGCATAAAAGAAGGATCTCGGCCCTCGGACCAGGTGGTCTGAGCCGTGAGCGTGCGGGTTTTGAGGTTCGTGACGTACACTATTCCCACTATGGCCGTCTATGTACGATCGAGACTCCGGAAGGTCCGAATATCGGTCTGATCTCTACGCTGTGTGTACACGCGAAGATCAACGAGATGGGCTTTATCGAGACTCCTTACCGCAAGGTAGCCGACGGGAAGGTCGATCTGAAGAAGCTCACTTATCTCTCCGCTGAAGAAGAGGATATCGCCAAGATCGCCCAGGCGAATATCGCGCTGGACGAGAAGGGTAATTTCGTCGAAGAAAAGATCGTTTCCCGTCAGACGGGAGACTTCCCCATCCTCGACAGAAGCGAGGTGGAATATATGGACGTGGCGCCTAATCAGATCGTAGGTCTGAGTGCGTCTTTGATCCCCTTCCTTGAACATGATGACGCCAACCGTGCGCTGATGGGATCGAACATGCAGCGTCAGGCGGTTCCCCTGATCCGTCCGGAAATGCCGATCGTCGGCACCGGGCTGGAAGCAAAGGCTGCCCGTGACGCGCGGATACAAATACACGCCGAAGGCGAAGGTGTCGTCGAGTTCGTCGATGCCAACGAGATCCATGTTCGTTACGATCGTAATGAGTCGCAGAAGCTGGTGTCTTTCGAGGAAGACCTGAAAGTATACAGGCTGACGAAGTTCATCAAGACCAACCAGGAGACCTGTATCAACCTGAAGCCCGCTGTGAAGAAGGGCCAGAAGGTGAAGGAAGGAGACTTCCTGACAGAGGGTTATGCGGTTCAGGATGGTGAACTGGCACTGGGTCGTAACCTGAAGGTGGCGTTCATGCCCTGGAAGGGTTATAACTTCGAGGATGCCATCGTGATCAGCGAGAAGGTTGTAAAGGAAGACCTGTTCACCTCGGTGCATATTTCCGAATATGAGCTGGAGGTTCGTGATACGAAGCTTGGGGAAGAAGAGCTGACCCCGGATATTCCCAACGTATCGGAAGAAGCCACCAAGGACCTGGACGAGAACGGTATCATCCGTGTCGGCGCCCAGATAAAGGAAGGCGATATCCTGATCGGTAAGATCACTCCGAAGGGTGAAAGCGATCCTACTCCGGAAGAAAAGCTGCTGCGCGCCATCTTTGGTGACAAGGCAGGTGACGCAAAGGATGCTTCTCTTAAGGCTCCGAGCGGTACTGAAGGTGTAGTTATCTCCAAGAAGCTGTTCCAGAGGGCTAAAAAGGATAAGAACGCCAAGGTTCGCGAGAAGGCTGCCCTGGAAAAGATCGAAAAGGTACACGAGAAGAACGTGTCCGACCTGATGGAGATCCTGCTGAGCAAGCTGACGGTGCTGCTGAAGGAGCATGTCTCTGCCGGTGTCAACAACAACTTCGGTGAAGTTCAGATCGGTAAGGGTGCGAAGTTTACCGCCAAGAATCTGGCCGGTATCGACTACCTGAATGTAAATCCTCTGGGCTGGACGGGTGACGCAAAGACCGACGAATCGATCAATATTTTGCTGCACAACTACAGCATTAAGTACAATGAAGAGCTGGGTCGTTACAAGCGCGAGAAGTTCAATATCTCGATCGGTGACGAGCTGCCTGCAGGCGTACTGAAGCTGGCCAAGGTCTATCTGGCCGTCAAGCGTAAGCTGAAGGTGGGTGATAAGATGGCCGGCCGGCATGGAAACAAGGGTATCGTTGCCAAGATCGTGCGTGCGGAAGACATGCCCTTCTTATCCGACGGAACGCCGGTGGACGTGGTACTGAATCCGCTGGGTGTACCTTCCCGTATGAACCTGGGTCAGATATATGAAACGGTTCTGGGCTGGGCCGGCGAAAAGTTGGGTGTGAAATTTGCAACGCCTATCTTTGACGGAGCTACTGTCGAGGAGATCGCCGATCATATCCAGAAGGCCGGGTTGCCGAGCTTTGGTCATACCCATCTTTATGATGGTGAGACGGGAGAGCGGTTCGACCAGAAGGCCACAGTGGGGATCATCTATATCATCAAGCTGCACCACATGGTTGACGATAAGATGCACGCCCGTAGCATCGGACCGTACAGTCTTATCACGCAACAGCCGCTGGGTGGTAAGGCCCAGTTCGGCGGCCAGCGTTTTGGTGAGATGGAAGTTTGGGCGCTGGAAGCCTACGGTGCATCGAATATCCTGCAGGAGCTGCTGACGCTGAAATCGGATGATATCATCGGCCGTGCGAAGACCTATGAGTCGATCGTGAAGGGTGATAATATCCCGAGGGCGGGCATACCTGAATCCTTCAACGTGTTGGTACACGAATTGAGGGGATTAGGGCTGGATCTGAAGTTTGATTAAGCCGTCGGTGCGGCGGTTAAAACTGGCTCCGCTAACTGATGAATAAATACGCAAAGCCACCCCGGGAGCGGGGTGGCTTTTTTTGTTAATGAATGGTGAATAGGTGGCTTTGCTTGCACGGATAGAAAAAACTGCTTATTTTACCGCGACCTGAAAATCCAATATGTTATGGAAAGGCTTTTAGCCCCCGCCTTGATCCTATGCTTTTTTATTGGCAGCAGCCCTGTTGCCAGGACCCAAACCCGGGATTTCTCTCCCACGCTGCAGGACACCGTCCTATTGAGTAAGCTCAGTACAGATTATCAGCAACACTTTAAGGAAGAGTTGAACCAGCTGCCTTCCGAGAACAAAAAGGATTTCCAGGAAATCTATGGAAACCGCTGGAAGAACATCAAAGAGAAATTTGATAAGAGGGAGATATATACCGATGCTGGAGCGCAGTCTTATCTCGATGCGCTGGTAGCGGAAATCGTCAGGGCGAATCCAAGTCTGGCGGCGACGCCTTTTCACTGCTATTTTTCCCGGTCTTATATTCCCAATGCAAGCTATATCGGAGAGGGGATCATCCTGTTCAATATGGGCCTTTTCGACCGGCTTTCCAACGAGAGCGAGGCGGCGTTCATTCTCTGTCATGAGATAAGTCATTATATCCTGCGTCATCAGGAGAACAGCATGAACAAATACGTTGCTACGATCAATTCAGCCGAAATGCAGTCCAGGCTGCGTAAGATAAAGGGTTCGGAGTACCGTAAGAACGAGCAGCTGGAAAGTCTGGTAAAGGGCCTTACGTTCGACAGCAGGCGTCATAGCCGGGATCACGAGGCGCAGGCCGACTCCATGGCGGTGGTGCTGATGGGGCCAACCCGGTACGATCCTTCCGGAGCGCTGACCACGCTGGCCCTGCTGGATGGGGTGGACAAGGATGGATTTGACCTGGAGAACAATCTGCAGCAGGTATTCAATGCAAAAGATTATCCCTTTAAGAAAAAATGGCTTAAGCAGGACAACGGATTGTTGGGGGGCCATGCCCGTTTGCAGGAGCAGGAACTGGGTGATTCGTTGAAAACGCACCCTTCATGTCCGTTGCGGATCAGGTTGCTTACGCCCATGGTCGGGGCCAGGAAGCGTGGGCAGGCGGGGGGTAGCGCCTCCGGCGGAGTGGTCGATGCCGCCAAATTTGCAGCGCTGAAAGAACGCTTTCGCTATGAGGTGATTGAGTACGCTTATGCCACGGACGACTATTCAGAGAGTCTTTTTCTTTCCCTGGAGCTGTTGCAGACGAGCACTTCCGATGGCTATCTGGTGGGGAATATCGGGCGTGTCATGAATGGTCTTTACCGGGCACAGAAGGGGCATCGTCTGAGTAAGGTGGCGGATATGCCGTCTCCAGGATATCCGTCAAATTATAATTCATTGCTGCAGTTCATCCAGAATCTGTATCTGGAGGACATTGCGTCTATCAGTTATTATTTTCTGGGTTCGTGGCATCCGCAGCTGGATAGGCTGGCGTTGTTCAGGACTGCTTATGAGGAAAGTGCGCGGAATGTGCAGGAGCAATAGAAAATGCGGGCGATGAAAATGGGGGAATGATGAATTGAAGAGCGATGAAATCGTCAAAAATTTAAACCCTGATACTATGTGCTATTCAAAAAAAACAAGTTTTCCGGTACTGCTGGCTGCTGTCGTCAGCCTGTCGTTTCAGGCTGTTCGGGCAGGTGACGGCAAGTTGAGTATCGAAAAGGTCTATTCTGCTTATCTCCGAAACAGCGGGGCCATTACCGCTAAGAACCAGATAAAGGGCTATTTCTTTCTTTATCAGAGCGATAAGATAGACAGGCATACGAACCAGTATACCCTGCAGATCCTTGACGAGAACCTGAACAAGGTCAAGGATATCAAATTCGAGGACAGCAAGAAGCTCAGCCTGCTGGAGTCTTCCTACAACGGAAACACGATCTCTTTCTTATTTAAGAACGAGGACAACAAGACGCTGGACATGAAGATATACGACTTCAACGGCCAGCTGAAGTATAGCTATAGCCGTGAGTTTGACAAAAAGACGGACGAGTTGATGAAGGAGTACGAGACGCGTCATACCGATGAGGGTATGAACAAGAACGTTTTCGACCTGGGCGACAGGGGTTATGTGTCCGTACTGCCCATGCGTGACGGCAGGCAGCGGACGTATGAAGTGGATTATTATTCTTCGGTCAACAAAAGCCAGTGGACCTACGTGCCTTCGGACGATGCGGAGAAATATGCTTTTGCCGAATATATGGGGTGTACGGACAGCCTGATAGTTCTGCAGGTGGAGAAGCGCAACCACGCCATGAGCGGTAAGTCGTCTTCGCATATCGTGGGGATCAACTTTATTACGAAGAAGAAGCAGTTCGATGTAGACTATGTGAACGAAGACCAGATACTGGTGCCCTGCAGCGTGGTTCCGCTGGAGGGCACGAATAATCTGATGATCATCGGCTCCTATTTCGACAAGGGAGATAATATCGACAAAGATTTTTCCAAGGGTATGGCTGTGTATGAGATCACTACTTCGGGCAAGATCCTGACGAAGGCGTATAACTCCTGGGCGGGGGATTTTGCGAAATATTTGCCTGCGAACCGTAAGGGAAAGATCGATGATATCGGTTATCTGTATATCCATAAGGTCATCCGTACTCCCGATCATAAGTTATTCCTGGTTGGGGAGGGGTATAAGAGAACGGCGAATGCTCTTGGGATCGCGACTACTGTGTTGCTGAGGAGCAACGCGGTGGGCGTCACGAAGATCATGATCACGGATATGGTCATTATGCAGTTCGACGAGAAATACAAGATCAGCTATGCCCAGATATACGACAAGAACGATAATTCGGCTACATGGAGCAATATCAGCGACTATAACAGTCAGCACCTGCTGGCGACCTATCTCAAGATGACGGGTGCGTTCGACTATGAGTTTACCACCGGGGACGACGACAATTCCAATTTTTCGGTTTGTTACAGCGACTGGGTGCGGAGTTCGGACTACAAAGGGCAGACTTTCAATTCTATTCATTATAACGGTAAGAAATTCACGACCGACAAGATCGAGCTGAAGTCGAAAGCCAGTACGATGCGGGTATTCCCGGCCAAGTCAGGCTCGGTGATGATCCTGGAATACTTCAAGAAGGACAAACGGCTGGATTTCAGGCTGGAGAAGCTGGGATAAAAGAGGGATGAAAAGGATTGGAGCCACCTGGGGGACCGGGTGGCTTTTTTATGTTTTAGAGGTCAGGAGAGCGGTTTTGCGGCGGGCGAGGAAGCGGTCCCGGAGGCGGAGGAAGGGTTTTTCGATGAGGAGGTGGAGGAGCCAGCCGCCGAGGAAGGAGGCGATGAGGGCGACCCAGAAGGCGGTGTAGCTGTCCTTGCTTATGCCGTATTTTTCGAGTACGGTGTGTGTGAGGTGGATCAGCTGTTTATGGGTGAGGTAGATCGAGTAGGAGAGGGTGGCAATGAGGCGCATGGCGCGTGATGAATAGCGGTAGAGCAGGCTGGAGGGGCTGAGGGCGCCGAGGACGGCGAGGCCGTAGACGACGGATATGAGTGGAAAGCCGAAGACGGCGCCGGAGAAGTTGTACTGGTAGTCGTCGTGGTCGGCCCACCAGAGGCCGATGAGGAGGAGCAGGCTGGTGAGGAGCAGCGGGTTGCCATAGCGGGTGGCTTTTTGCCAGCTGTTGGGGCGGAAGTGGTAGAGAGCGGCCAGGGCTACGCCGGCGAGCAGGCCGTCGAGGCGGGTATAGGTGGGATAGTATATATAGCGATAGTATGCGAGGCCGAAGCTGGCGCTGGGCTGGACGAGGAGGTACCAACTGGCCAGGCGGACGGCGAGGCCGAAGACGAATACGATGGGAATGAGCCAGACGGCCTTGCGGCTGGCTTTCATGCTGACAAAGCCGATGATAAAAAGCGGGAGGACGAGGTAAAATTGTTCTTCGATGCAGAGTGACCAGGCGTGGGAGAAGGCTCCCTGGTGGATGATGTCGAGCCCGAAGTTCTGTGTAAAGGTGAGGAATTTCCAGGTGGGGGGCAGTTCGCTGCGTTCTTTAAACCCCGGAAACAGGAGGTAGAGGGCGAGCACGAAGAGGTAGGCGGGGACGATACGCAGAAACCTTTTGAAATAGAATTCCCCATAAGAGATGTTTTCCTGTCTGGCCATTTTGGCGAAGAGCTGGCCGCCTATCAGAAAGCCGCTGAGTACAAAGAAAAGGTCTACTCCTGTCCAGCCGAAGCGGCCGATAAGGCTCAGCCCGTC
>Ga0207695_10007604_pt1 | contig 13732 bp, 15 predicted proteins | sample KBSC54metaG_FD_184354 | JGI IMG/M metagenome (GOLD analysis project Ga0207695, IMG submission 184354) | Corn rhizosphere microbial communities from Kellogg Biological Station, Michigan, USA - KBS C5-4 metaG (SPAdes) (version 2) | ecosystem: Host-associated > Plants > Roots > Rhizosphere > Soil...
CCGTTTCCTGGGGCCAGGACGCCACCGAGCTGTTCGAGATATCGCCGGAATCAACATCGGCGAGGGTTGTCCCGCCAGCGGCATCAACGACGCCATCCGCACGCTGATGGCACAGGTCGCAACCTGGCTTGCCGGTGCGACTGCGCCCTTGCCGAAATCGGGCGGGGCGGTCACCGGTGCGCTCACCAATCTGGGCAACGGATCAAGCGTGGTCGATGGCAGCGGGATCACACGCGCCGTCGGCTATCGCGCGATCCCGCTCGCGAGCAAGAGCGCCAGCTATCAGATCGCGCTCACCGACGTCGGCCAGGGCCTTTCGGCCAGCGCAGGCATCACCGTGCCACCCAGCGCGACCACGGCATTCGCCATCGGGGATACGATCGCGGTCTACAACAACAGCGCGTCCAGCATCACGATTGCGCAAGGCGCGGGCGTGACGCTGCGGTTGGTGGGGACTTCCACCACCGGCAGCCGGGCGCTGGCGACTCGCGGATTATGTACCTTGCTCAAGGTGGGCACGGACGAGTGGGTCGCGAGTGGCGGAGGCCTTTCGTGACCGGGATCGGCACGACGGCAGCGGCTTATTCGCCTCCTCCTCCGCCGACCAGCTCAGGGCCGCTATCCTGTTGGGTGACCTTCTCGCCGAACCATGAGACCGCCTTCACCGTTGCGGGCGCGAACGGCGATCTGTCGGGACAGGGTTATGGCATCTTGCAATCCGATTATTCGGGCGGGATTGCACCCTATACCGAGACTTTGAGCTTCCAGAACGACCCGAGCGGAAAGCTGGGCTTCGTGGGCAACGGGCTGGGCGCTGACACAATCTCTTATTCCGGTTTCAGCCTCGGCGAGGTGGAAAGCGGCTGGGTGAAATATGCGGTGACGGACGGTACGGGAACGACCGTCACCGCGCGCTTTCCGGCAACGGGTACGCTCAGCCTCACCAGGACGAGCTGATTGATTCCGGCTTACTGATCGGCGAAACGCTCAGCTTCATGCGCGCATGGTGCGCAGATACGATCGTGCGCGGGCAGATAGACGCCGCACCGCGAGCAGTGCGACGGGTCATGCGCCTTGTCGTAGAGCGATTGCGCCCAGTTCCGCACCAGGCTGGAAAAGCTTTCCGGCACCAGCACCACTTCAGGTTCACCCGTACGCGACACGGACTTCATGGTTAATTCCTTCACGCCGGCATTATGCCTGCGCGCGAAGGCCGAAACCATAGATCGGAAGATAGGTGACCGCCCTATCGGGCGATCAGGTTTATGAGGTTTTTATGGGCCCGAACGAGTTTCTTCCAGCATGGGTCCCCTTATGCGGGGCCGCATTGGGCGGCGGCGGAATCGGCGCGGGACTGCGCCCGATCCTTGACTATTGGAAAGGCCGGCAACGTCAGACCGACGAGGTTGCCATGGGGCTGGTCGAGAAATTGCAGGCGCGGATCGAGCGACTGGAGCAGGCCCAGGAAGCCGAGCGGGAATTGTGCGACACCAAGCTTTCGGTTCTGCGCCACGAGCTGCGTAACGTGCAGGGCAATTTCGACGCGCTTTTGCTCGCGATCGAAGTCGCGCCCGAAAAAGCAGCCGAAGTGGTCGCCAAGGTAAAAGCGCGGCGCAAGGCCAGCTGACCTTTTCAATACCGAAGGATCGAACCATGTGGACCTGGGATCAGTCCGCAGGGCTGCTGACGCGCGCCGGCAAAAGCTGGCGCGGCTATAGCGGCGCAGGGCGCGGCAAGAACAATCCAGCAATGCAAGCCGCAATGGGCATCGGGCCGATCCCGCAAGGCGGCTGGACGATCATCGCGCGGCAGGACAGCCCGAGCACCGGTCCCTGCACTCTCGTTCTGGTTCCGAACCCAGGCCTTCAAGCCTTCGGCCGGTCCGAATTCCGCATCCATGGCGACAGCATCGCGCATCCCGGCACCGCCAGCCATGGCTGTATCATCCTGCCACGTGCCGTGCGCGACGCGATCTGGGCGAGCGGGGATCGCGCCCTTGAAGTGATCGCCTGACTTTCCGCCCGGCCGAGGATTGGCGGGCCAAACCCCGAGGAGACTAAGATGACCGATACCAAAAATTGGTGGGAAAGCCGCACCGTGTGGGTGAATGTGGTCGCGACGCTGTTCGCTGTGCTGGGCACATTCAAGCTGCTGCCCGCCGGCATCGACCAGGAAAGCGTGGTGACCGCGATCATGGGCGCGGTTGCGATCGCGAATGTCGTGCTACGGTTGGTGACGCGCCAGGTGATCGCGTGAGCGATTGAGCGAGCATGTTCGCCAAACTGATGATGTGCGCCGCGGCCGTTCTGGCCGCGGCGCTTTTCGCATATCTGGGGGATCGGCTGATCCATGCCTATGGCGAAGCACGCTATCAGAGCGGATTGGCCGACGGGCAGCTGAAGCAGATGCCGGGCATCCTCGCCGCCAACCAGAAAGTCGCACAGGCCGGATTCAACGCACGCGACCGGGTGATCGCGGCCGACGGGGCTCGTGATGCGACGCTGAGCCGACTGATCCCGCAGATACTCTCCGCGCAAGACAAGGTGACCGCTTATGCTGCGAGCACTGCCGGCCGGGCTGCTTGCCTTGGCCCTGACCGGGTGCGGGGGATCGAATCCGATCGCCTCACCCTCTTTCCTGCCGCCGCCTCCTACCCCGCCGGCAACGGCATGGCCGGATCCCTGCCGGCCGACCGCACTCCCGTCGCAGGCGGATCATAGTTTGAACAGTGCCGACGCCGAACGCGCGATCCGCAACGGCGACGCCGATCTTGCGCGCTGTCGGGCAGACCGCAATCGCTATCGCGATGCATGGCCTCAGGCCGGGCTGAATCCGGACAAGGCAGGCCCGACCGATGCGCCCTCGCCGCGCGAATAGGTACCGACCAGCAGTCCAGCGGCAAGCACATGATCCTCGAGAGCGGCGACGAGCTCGTCGCGGCCGGGATTAGGCCCCATCGGCGGAACTTCGTTCAGCGCGAAAAGCTGAAAGACGTAGTCATGATTGCCATGGCCGGTCGGCGGATCTGGCGGAAGCCATCCTTCCGTGTAGAGGCTGTTGCGGCCGATATCGCCGCCGGTCGTACCCTTGCCATCGCCGACGATCGCGCCTTCCGGCAGACGACGGATATCGGCCGGAATATTCCAGACGATCGCGTGAACGAAAGGGTGCGTCGCCGGCGCATCCGGATCCTCGACGATCAGGGCGAAGCAGGCGGTGCCGACGGGCGGGTCATGCCAGAGAAGCGGCGGAGACACGCCCTCGCCATCCGCAGTGAAGCGTTCGGGAAGCCGCGCACCATAAGCGAAAGCCGGGCTTTCAAGTTCGAGGCTTTCGGAGCCGACATTCAGGTCGGGGTTGACGATCACCAACCTCGAATGGCCCGCCCGTACGTTGCGAAGCATGGCCCCCAGCCATCGCGGAACATGTTCGAGCATCGGCCGCTCTCCCTTCGTGGGTGAGCATAACGATCGCGGCGACGGACCGCTCCTAACTTTTCCCAGACGCGAACTTTTGCCCAGAGGGGGCATGGTTCAGGCTGACCGGATTATAATGCGCGCATGAAACGCCGCCCCATCGCGACCGCCTTGATGGCGATCGTCAGCCTGTTTGTGCTGGCTGCGTTGACCGGATGGATGCTGCGTTTCCGGATCGCCACCGGTATCGTCGACCGCAAGCTTGCCGGCGCGCATGTGCCCGCATCCTATCGGCTGACCCGGATCGGTCCGTTCCGCGAGCGGATGGAGGACGTTCGGATCGGAGATCCGAACAGGCCCGACCTGATCGCGCGTCGTATCGATGTAGCATTGGGTTATGACTGGAGCGGCCCAGTGGTGCGCGCGATCTGGGTCGATGGCGTGCGGTTGCGTGCGCGGATCGATCGGAACGGACTAAGTCTCGGCACGATCGACCGGCTGATGCCCAAATCGACGGGCGGACAAACCACATTGCCGAATATGGCAGTGAATCTGCGGGACGTGCAGCTTACGCTGGCGACGCCCAATGGCACGATCGCAGCCGCGATCGATGGTGAAGGCAATCCGCAGATCGATTTCCGCGGCACGGCGCAGGTCGAGGCCCCGGCACTACGGCTCGCATCCTGCACGCTAAACGACGCGCAGGCCGGGTTGGCTATCGCCGCCGAAGCGGGAAAACCGCGGGCAGCGGGGCTTGTGCAGATCGCACGATCCGCCTGCGCAGGCCTAACGCTAGGCCCAGGCAGCGCGCGGATGACATTGTCGTCCGACAAACTGTTCGAAAGGATTTCATTGCAGGCGATGATCGACGGGTTCGGCGGGCGAGCCGGATCGATGCAATTCGCCAGGTTAAGCGGACCGATCCAAGCTTCGGGCAGGATCGGCGCGATTGCCGCGACCGCGCGTCTCAACGTGGGATCGCTGGCTTTGCCCGAAGCGGCACGGCGCGTGACGCAATCGGGTGCGATGTTGGCGGGAACACCCGTTGGCCCAACAAGCAGGCGCGCGGCGGATACCGTGGCGCGGCTGCTATCCAAGGCCGATGCCGTTGCCGACCTCGCAGTGACTCTGCGTGGCACGCAGGGAGACGCCCATGTGCGGCGGGTCAATCTTTCCGACCAGACCGGCGCGCGCATCAATGTTATCGAGCGCGGCGGGATCACTTGGTCTGAGCAAGGGTGGCGGGCTGATGCGGACCTGACGACCGGGGGTGGGGCTCTGCCGGCGATGACCGTCTACGTGCGACAGGCGGCACCGGGTACCGTCTTGACCGCAACAGGGCGGCTTTCAGAGTATCGGGCCGGCGAGGCACGATTGGGCATGACGCCCCTGCGCCTCAGCTGGAACGGCCGGCGCGCGACGTTTGACACGACAGTGCGGATCGATGGGCCGCTGAGTGGCGGGTTCGTGCACCGGCTGACGGTGCCGGTCCGCGGTGTCGCTACGACGGCGGGCGCTCTCGCGGTGGATCAGGGCTGCCAACTGGTAAGCTTCGCGCAGCTGCGCATGAACAGCTTCACTTTCGGCGGCGCGCGCCTCTCGGTTTGCGGGCAGCCAATCGTGGCACAATCGGGTGGCGCGCTGCGGATCGATGCGCGCACCGGGCCGGTTCGGCTGATGGGGCATACGCGCGACGGCGCGCCGGTAGCGTTGAATATGGCGCAGCTACAGCTGACGCAGGCAGGCTTCATCGCTACCGACGCCGATGCCGCACTAGGTCCCGCGGACCGGCAGACGCATTTCGCGATCGCGGATCTTGCCGGGCAGTTTGGCAAGAATGGCATCGCCGGCAAGTTTGCGGACGGGTCGGGCGCGATCGCGCATGTGCCGCTTAATATCGCGGATGCCACGGGTGACTGGAACTTTTCCGGCGGGTTGCTGCGCCTCAAGGGCGATCTGCGCGTGAGCGACGCGGCAACCGCGGCGCGGTTCAATCCGCTGTCGACCGACGACACCCTGCTCGATCTGAAGAACAATGTGATCCGTGCGACGGCGACGCTCCGCGAACCTGCCAGCAAGATCGCGGTGGCCGAGATCGACGTGGCGCACGATTTGTCGTCGGGCAGCGGGCACGCGCTGATCGGCGTGAAGGGCATCGCCTTCGCGCCAAAGGGGCTCCAGCCCGAAAAACTGACGCCGCTCACCTTGGGCGTGATCGCCAACGTTGCAGGAACCGTATCGGGCAACGGGCGGATCGACTGGGGCGCCCAGGGCGTGACCAGCAGCGGCACGTTCGGCACCGACCGGATCGACCTCGCCGCCGCCTTCGGCCCGGTCACGGGGATCAAGGGCCGGATCCATTTCACCGATCTGCTCGGCCTGGTCAGTGCGCCCGATCAAGAGGCCACCATCGCCGAGATCAATCCCGGCGTGCAGGTCGCTAACGGGGTGGTCCATTATCAATTGACCGGACAGAGCCGCGTAAAGGTCAATGACGCGGTCTGGCCGTTCGCGGGCGGCACGCTGCGACTGGAGCCGACGACGCTCGATTTCGGCGCGGAGGCGGAGCGGCATCTCACCTTCCGAATCGAAGGGCTCGACGCCGCCGCCTTCGTCCAGCAACTCGATTTCCCCAATATCGCGGCAACCGGCCGGTTCGACGGCGTGCTGCCGATGATCTTCGACCAGAGCGGCGGCCGGATCGAGGCGGGGCAGATCGTGGCACGCAAGGGCGGCGGGACGCTCGCTTATGTGGGCGAGCTTTCGAATGCGCAGCTTGGCACCATGGGCAAGCTTGCCTTCGATGCGCTGAAGGCGATCCGCTATTCCAGTCTCGACATCAGCCTCGACGGGCGGCTCGACGGCGAGATGGTGAGCCGCGTGCGTTTCACCGGCGTGCGCGAGGCGACGCCCGAGCAAAGCCTGATCACGCGTCTGATCCGCAACCTGCCCTTCCGCTTCAACATCCAGATCCGCGCGCCCTTCCGCGGGCTGGTAGGATCGGCACGCGCTTATATGGATCCGCGTCTGCTGCTCAATCAGGCGCAACCCGCGTCCCCTTCCCCGCCGGCCAATTCGGCAACGCCGGCTGAACCCTTCATTCAGACCAAGGAAAGCGGAAAAGTGCGATGAAGACGCCATGCTTGACGTTGGAGCATATGGGTGCGAGCCCTTTGGCAATGATGCGGTGGCTTATCCCTTGCGTGGGTCTGGCCTTGAGCGGCTGCGTGACGGTGAAGGCGCCGGACAAGCCGATCGAGATCAACCTGAACATCAACGTGAAGCAGGAGGTCGTCGTCAGCCTGAAGAAGGACGCCGAGGACTTCATCGCCAACAATCCGGACCTGTTCCCCAAATGAGCAAGCACAGAGCCTTCGTGATCGCCGCCCTGACCGGGCTTTCGCTGCTGGCCGCAGTGCCCGCCGCTGCGCAGATGGATAGCGAGGTCGAGGCCGCGCTGAACGCGGGCACGGTCGGCGAGCAGGCCGACGGCTATCTGGGCTTCGCCCGCGCGCCTGCGCCCGGGCTCAAGGCCAAGGTCGAGGCGATCAACATCAAGCGCCGCCAAGGCTACACCCAGGTCGCGCAGGCCAAGAATGTGCCGATCGAGGCCTTCGCCGCGTCGATCGGCTGCCACACGCTGGCGGGCCTGAAACAGGGCCGCGCCTATAATATCGGCGGCGCCTGGGCGGTGAAGGGCGCGGGTCCGATCACGCTGCCGGCGCAGTGCGGGGGCTGAGGCGCTAGAGGCGCTTGCCCATCACGATCATCTCTCCGTCTTCGTAGCCGAGTGCCTGGTAGAAGCCGGTGACGGCCTCGTTCTCGGCGCGGACCATCAGCCGGATCACGCGCGCGCCCTGGGCCGCGAGCCATTGTTCGGCGGCTTCGACCAGCGCGCGGCCGAGGCCGGTGCCGCGGTGGTTGGCGGCGACCGCGACATAATAGAGCCAGCCGCGATGGCCGTCGTAACCGGCGAGGACCGTGCCTACGATCCGCCCCTTATCGCGCGCGGCGAGGATGGTCGAGGTCGGACAGGCGAGCGCGGCGGCGATGTCTGCATGGGGATCGTTCCACGCGCGGACGAGGCCCGCTTCTTCCCATAGGGACGCGGCGGCATCGGCTTCCGATATGTCGAGATGCGATATATCCATGGTGGGACGATTAAACGGGCGTGAGCCGTGAGGCCAGAGCCCAGCCGCGGAATGGATACCGGCCTTCGCCGGGATGACGGTGGAAGATGGGCATCCGCATTGCATTATCCCAGCCGGGCCAGTGCGGCGCGGAGGCGGTCGGCTTCGGCGGCTTTGGCGTCGTGGTCTTCGCGGGCCTTGGCGACGGCTTCGGGTTTGGCGCGTTCGACGAAGCTGGGGTTGGCGAGACGGCCGGCGAGGCTGTCGCGTTCCTTCTCGGCGGCTTCGGCGCCCTTGGCCAGGCGCGCGCGTTCGGCGTCGAGATCGATCACGCCTTCAAGCGGAAGCGCGAAGGTCGCTTCGTCAACCACGACCTGGGCCGCGCCCTTGCCCGCGAAGGGCGCGAGCTGGATCGAATCCAGGCGGGCCAGGCGCGAGAGAACGCCGTGCTGGCGATCGAGGCGGGCGGCGGTTTCGGCCGCGGCGTCGGCCACGAACAGATTGAGGCGCACACCCGGGGGCACGTTGAGTTCGCTGCGCGCGGCGCGGATTTCGCTCACCAGCTTGATCAGCCATTCGACTTCGGCCGAGGCCTCCGGGTCCATCGCGCGGGCGTCGGCCATCGGCCAGTGGCTGACGATCAGGTCGTCCTCGCGATCGGCCAGTGCATGCCACAGCTCTTCGGTGATGAAGGGCATGAAGGGGTGGAGCATGGCCAGGATCTGGTCGAGGACCCAGCCGGCGACGGCGCGGGTTTCGGTGGCGTCCTGCATAGCACTCTCCCTTGAGGGAGAGGGTTGGGTGAGGGTGTCCTGCGCTCCGGAGTGCGGGCGCTCGGCTTCGCCTCGCTCCCCCTCACCCAACCCTCTCCCCGACGGGGAGAGGGCTTCAGAAGACAGGATCGGTTTGATCAGTTCGAGGTACCAGTCGCAGAAGCTGGCCCAGACGAAGTGGTAGACGGTGTTGGCGCTTTCGTCGAAGCGCAGGTCGGCAAGCGCGAGGTCGAGCGCCTGGACGGTCTTGATCGTCTGGCCGATGATCCAGCGGTTGACGGCTAGGTCCGCCTTAGGCGGATCGCGCGTGGTGGAGCCGCCGATGCCGTTGGATTGCGCGAAGCGGGCGGCGTTCCAGAGCTTGGTCGCGAAGTTGCGATAGCCCTCGACGCGCTTTTCATCGAGCTTGATGTCGCGGCCCTGGCTTTCCATCGCGGCGAGCGTGAAGCGCAGCGCGTCGGCGCCATATTTGTCGATCAGGCCGAGCGGATCGACGGTGTTGCCCTTGGACTTGGACATCTTTTGCCCGTGCGCGTCGCGGACGAGGCCATGGAGGTAGAGCGTCTTCCACGGGCGCTCGCCCATGAAATGCAGGCCCTGCATCGCCATGCGCGCATCCCAGAAGAAGAGGATGTCGAAGCCGGAGATGAGGACGTCGTTGGGGTAATGGCGGGCGAGGAGGGTGTTAGCCCTCTTCCCTTCCTCAGCCCTCTCCCTTGAGGGAGAGGGTTGGGTGAGGGTGTCCTGCGCTTCGGAGTGCGGGCGCTCGGCTTCGCCTCGCTCCCCCTCACCCAACCCTCTCCCCGGTGGGGAGAGGGCTTCTTGGTCCGGCCAGCCCAGGGTGGCGAAGGGCCAGAGGGCGCTGGAGAACCAGGTGTCGAGGACGTCGGTGTCCCGGGTCAGGCGCTTGTTTCCGGCCAAAGCCTGCGCCTCGGCTTCGGTTTCGGCGACGTAGACCTGGCCGTCTTCGTCATACCAGGCGGGGATCTGGTGGCCCCACCAGAGTTGGCGGCTGACGCACCAGGGCTGAATATTTTCCAGCCAATTGTACCAGGTCTTCTTCCAGGTTTCGGGGACGACGCGGATGTCGCCCGAGCGGACGGCTTCCAAAGCGGGCTTGGCCAAGGTCGCGGCGTCGACATACCATTGGTCGGTCAGCCAAGGCTCGATCACCACGCCCGAGCGATCGCCGAACGGGGTCTGGATCACGCGATCCTCGACCTTTTCGAGCGCGCCGGCTTCCTCGAGCAATTTGACCACCGCGTCGCGCGCCTCGAACCGGTCGAGGCCGAGCAGATCGGCAGGGATCAGGCCGTCGGCAGTCTGCGTCACGCGCGCGTCGGCATCGAGCATGTTGAGCATCTCGGCGGGCTTGAATCCCGCGCGCTTGCCCACCTCGAAATCGTTGAAGTCGTGGCCAGGCGTAATCTTGACCGCACCCGAGCCGAGCTCCGGATCGGCATGTTCGTCGGCGACGATGGGGATCAGGCGGCCGGTGATGGGCAGGCGCACCTGACGCCCGATCAAGGCCTTGTAGCGATCGTCATCCGGATTCACCGCGACCGCCATATCGGCGAGCATGGTTTCGGGGCGCGTGGTCGCGACCGAGATCGCACCCGATCCATCGGCCAGCGGATAGGACAAATGCCAGAACTGGCCGTTGCGCTCCTTGGTCTCGACCTCGAGATCGGAGATGGCGGTGCGGAAATGCGGGTCCCAATTGACGAGGCGCTTGTCGCGATAGAGCAGGCCTTCGCGGTAGAGCGCGACAAAGACGTGGAGGACGGCGCGGCTGAAGCCCTCGTCCATCGTGAAGCGTTCGTTAGCCCAATCGCAGGACGCGCCGAGACGGCGGAGCTGGCGCGTGATCTGGCCGCCCGACTGCGCCTTCCATTCCCAGACATGCTCGATGAAGGCGTCGCGGCCCATATCCTGCCGCTTGAGCCCCTGGGAGGCGAGGTTGCGCTCCACCACCATCTGCGTGGCGATGCCGGCATGATCGGTGCCGACCACCCACAAAGCATCCTTCCCCTGCAGGCGCGCGTGGCGGATCAGGATATCCTGCAGCGTATTGTCGAGCGCGTGGCCGATATGGAGCGAGCCGGTGACGTTGGGCGGCGGGATGACGATGGTGAACGGCTCCGCCGTGTCGCGCGCGGGGCGGAACTGGCCGGTGGATTCCCAATGCGCGTACCAGCGGGATTCGATCGAGCCGGGGTCGAATGTCTTGTCGATAGTCATATCGCGAGCGGCTTTAGAGACTGTGGCCCGCGGATGCGAGGGGGCAGCGCCCACGAGGGAGAAAAACAAAAAACACCGGATTCGAACTTGATGACTTTGCGGACGCGGCCGGCCCCGGCGGCGGCATGCTCATGCGCCGCGCGATTTGATCGAGATGACAAATGTACGCTCTTCACGTAATTTCCTTGACTTTTAAAGGAAGGTGTGTACTCTATATACGTACTATTGTCAAGACAGATCGAGAAGGATGCGGGCGGTGGATGGGAAGGACGTGATCGACGTAAAGCGGCTGCGCGAGATTGCGGAGCAGGCGGTGGATCCGTGCGTGACGAGCTCGGCTGTGGTGGCGGCGTTCTGGGGCGATATGAGCGGTGGCGCGATCGACCGGCAGGCCGGCTATGACGCGGTGCGCGATCATGTGCAGGACGTGCGCGATGGCGAGCTTTCCGGCGTGGAGGCGACGCTGGTGGGCCAGGCGACCGCGCTCAACGTGATCTTTGCGGAGATGGCGCGGCGGGGCCAGGCGGCGCTGAACCACCCGGGCAATGCGGCCGAGCGATACCTGCGGCTGGCGATGCGGGCGCAGGCGCAATGCCGCGCGACGCTGCACGAGCTCAAGGATCTGGCGGACCGGCCGAGCAAGGAGAGCGAGGAGGCGCCGAAATACACTATGATCAAGCGCATCATCGTCTACCCGCCGGAATATGACGATGAGGGGCGCGTAATCGCCCCCGCGCGCGAGGTGGACAGCGCGGACGATTGGCTGGCGCGGAACAACGAACGGCCGGCCTATGGCGATGACTAAGGGTTGGACGGACGAACGGCGCGCCGCCTATTCGCAGATGATGAAGGCGCGCAAGGCGTGGACGCATTCGACCGGGCCGCGGACGGCGGAGGGGAAGAAGCGGGCGAGCGGCAATGCCAGGGGTAAGGGGTGCCGGCAGCGGCTAGAGGCGGCGTTAGCGCCAGTGGAGGCGTTGATGCGGGAGTGGGAGATGGAGCGGAGCGGGAATTAAAGGCGGCGGGCGACGGTGTCCATTGGCATACAGGAGCCGGCATCTGTGGGCTCGATCTACGCAGATTTTTTGCATGTTCAGCCAACGTGTAAAGAAAATCCGATTTTCTTTACACTTCGCCAATGCCTTACACCGTCACCAACCGCGCGCTGCCCGGATCATAAGTGTAGTCGGTGATCGTCCCGTCGCGGATTCGCTCGACGACTTCGTCGATGACCTGAAGCGGGACCAGGAACCACTCGCGCGGTTTCACCGGGTGGCCGAAGCGATCGTTGATCGTGATGTCGAGCCGAGCGGGCGCGAAGATCTTGTGGAACAGCGCTTCGAGGCGCGTGCGATTGACGTTGTAGAGCTTGTAGGTTGCGACCACCTCGACCGGCGCAAGCAGATAGGTCGCGTCCGTCGCGGCAGCCGCTATGCGCGCCTCGACCGATCCTCCCGTCACCCCGATCTTGTGGAGCACGCTGCGGTTGGCGGCAACGGTCGGATGATCGGAGTCGCTGCGCAGGACATATACCGTGCCGCTTGCCAGATCTTCGTCTTCGCTCTCGCCTGAAAACAAGGGGCCGGCCGAAGGCTCGGTAATCCGGCGCCCGGCCTCGTCCTTGTAGAGCGCGCGCTGGAGCGAGCGACGAAGCAGGTTGCTCTCCGTACCGTTGGAATAGACGACGCGCAGGCGGGCATCGGTCTCGCCATTCGGGGCGCGGAAGGTGTCGCCCACCTCGGCGACATATGCGATCTGGCCGCCGATGATGAAGAATTGCCCTTGGGTGATGTCGGCCTTCAGGAACCCTGCGTCGCGGACGAAAGGCCGTGCCGACCTGATTCCGGCGTCGAGATCGCGCTGAACCTCACCGAACAGCGGTTCGAACCGTTCGAAGTCCTCACATCTGTCTCGCTCGGCGATCTCCTCGGCGGCGCGCTTGTCCGCGCTCGCCCGAACGTGGCGAAGTGCAGTGATGCTCTCGTCTCCGGCCGCACCTTCAAGCTCGGCGGCCAGATCGTCGAGACTGAACTCTGCCGGCTCTTCCCTGAACCCTGCCTGCGCAGCGGTCAGCAGGCCCTGATGGTCGAGGGGCGTGAGAAGCGTCCGGCATTCGTCCAGTTCGCGCAGGCGGTCGAGCCGTACCGCGTAGAGGCGTTCGAAAATGTCGCGGTCTTCGCCGTGTTGGGGCGCGCGGCCGTGCTTTTCGACATAATGTTGAATTTCTTCAAAGCCGGCGATGATGCGCTCCTCGCGCGGCGAGCGGCCCTGCGCCTTCGCCGGCTGGGCGAAGTCGGCCAACTCAGCGGCAAGATCGTCCAGGTCGGTGCGGTCAGCCATACCGGCCTTCGCTTCGATAGCGCATGAAAGCCGCTGCCCCCTCCGCCATCCGCTTCTCCCACGCATCGGAAGAGGTGATCGAGGGCAGCCGGCCCCGTTCGCGCTTGAACCTGCGAGCCCGGTCCGCGAGGCTCACCGCCTCTTCCGGCGTGATATTCGTGCGCTTGGCGGCGATGGTGGCCGCGACATGCTTCAAACTGTCCTCGCTCATCGTCTTGGCGAGGATCGAATAGGCTTCCCCGAACGGGTTGATGCGATCGATCAGGTCGATATCCAGCTCGCGCACGTCCATCGCGAACTTTCGCACACCCTCCACCAGCGCCATGTTGCGGCTCTCGTCACCCATATTCGAGGCTGAGGCTGCCTGCTTCGCCTGCTGGGTCAAAGTCAGCGCGGCGATGGCATGCTGGCGCACTGCCTCGTGATCCTCCTCGTCAAGTTCGGGGAATCGGTCGCGGATGATCTTGCCGAGGCGGACCTGCGTCAGCTCTTCGGGCACCAGCTCCTCATCGAACAGGCCGCGCTCGATCGAGGGCTTGTCCTGCACGAAAGTGGCGATGACCTCGTTCAGGTCCTCGCGACAGATACGGGCCGCTTCCGGGCTCTTCGGTTCGGCCAAACCCTTGATCTCGATCTGAAAGACGCCGCGCTCGCGGTCGAAGCCCACGTTGCACTTCGCGGGATCATAGCCGCCCTCGCCATAGTCGAAACCGGCGGTGGCGGCGTTGACGGCCGGGTTCTTGGGCTTGAACTCGAAGCGCGGCGCCAGAACCTGCTCCATCAGCAGGCTGGCCGCGATCGCCTTCAACGTATCGTTGACCGCCTCGCGTAC
>Ga0207695_10007605_pt1 | contig 13731 bp, 11 predicted proteins | sample KBSC54metaG_FD_184354 | JGI IMG/M metagenome (GOLD analysis project Ga0207695, IMG submission 184354) | Corn rhizosphere microbial communities from Kellogg Biological Station, Michigan, USA - KBS C5-4 metaG (SPAdes) (version 2) | ecosystem: Host-associated > Plants > Roots > Rhizosphere > Soil...
CTGGCTGCGCGGCACCAACCAGGGCGTCTGGTGGACGCTCATGCTGTTCGCCTGCACCTGGGGCGCCGATATCGGCGCCTTCGCCATCGGCAGCACGCTGAAGGGCGCCAAGCTTTGGCCGCGGTTCTCGCCCAACAAGACCTGGTCGGGCTTCCTCGGCGGACTGGCCACCGCGATGGGGGCGGGAACCTTGATGGCCTCCCTGCCGTATTTCCAGCTCAGCCTGTGGGCGGCGGCGTTCATTGGCTTGACGGTGGGCCTGGCGACCATGGCGGGCGATCTTTGGGAATCCGCGCTCAAGCGGCGTTTCGGGGTGAAGGACTCCGGGGATATCATCCCCGGACATGGCGGACTCCTGGACCGGGTCGACGGCCTGATGTTCGCCGTCGTGGTGATGGCCGCGGCCCGTCTCGCCAATGAAATCGGATGGGGTCATTGAGCCTGCCGCGAAAGATCAGCATCCTGGGGTCCACCGGCTCGGTGGGGGTCTCGACGCTGGAGGTGCTGGACCTGGCCGGCGTCGAGGTCGAGGTCACGGCGCTGGCGGCGGGGCGCAATGTCGAGCGGCTGGCCGAACAGGCGCTGCGCTGGCGCCCGCGGGTCGCGGTGATCGGCGACGAGGCGGCGCTGCCGCAACTGCGGGCCAGGCTCCAGGGATCGGGGATCGAGGCCGCGGCGGGCGGGCAGGCCACGGTCGATGCGGCCTCCGAGGACGCGCAGTGGGTGATGTCGGCCATCGTCGGCTTCGCCGGCCTCGCGCCGACCCTGGCGGCGGCGCGGTCCGGGGCCATCGTGGCGCTCGCCAACAAGGAGAGCCTGGTCTGCGCCGGACCCGAGCTGCTGCGCGCGGCGCGGCTGGCTGGCGGGCGGATCATTCCCGTGGATTCCGAGCACTCGGCGATCTTCCAGGTGCTGGAAGCGCAGAACGCCGCCCAGGTGCTGCGGCTGATCCTCACTTCTTCGGGCGGCCCTTTCCGCGGCGTGGCGCGCGAGGCCATGGCGCGGGCGACGCCAGAGCAGGCCACCGCCCACCCGAACTTCAGCATGGGGGCGAAAATCTCCGTCGACTCCGCGACGATGATGAACAAGGGCCTGGAGGTGATCGAGGCGTCCTATCTGTTCGCCATGCCGCCCGAGCGTATCGAGGTGCTGATCCATCCGCAGCAGATCATCCACAGCCTGGTGGAATACGCCGACGGCTCGACGCTCGCCCAGCTCGGGCCGCCCGACATGCGCCCGCCGATCGCCTGCGCCTTCGCCTGGCCCGACCGTCTGCCCTGGCCGGCCAGGAAACTCGACCTGGCCCGCATGGGGCCGTTGAGCTTCGAGGACCCTGACCCGGACCGCTTTCCGGCTCTGCGGATCGCCAAGGCCGCGCTGGCGGCGGGCGGCGCGGCGCCGGCGGCGATGAATGCGGCGGACGAAGTGGCGGTGGCGGCCTTCCTCGCGCGCCGGATCGGCTTCCTTGATATTGCCGCAACCGTGGAAGAAACCCTCAGCCGCATGGATCGACAGAACCAGCTTCGGCCGGCGGCCAACGACCCGGTGGACTCCGCGCGGCTCACCGATGCGACCGCACGCCGCGTGGCGGATGACGTCGTCAGTGGCCTTATGGCCCCGGCCCACGCATGATCAGCCCGGAGGACTAGACAACCGATGTCCGGCTTCCTGCCCAATCTGCTGTTCTACATCCTGCCGTTCCTGCTGGTCGTGGGCGTGGTGATCACCGTGCACGAGTTCGGCCACTTCCTGGCCGGCAAGGCGGTGGGCGCCAAGATCGACCAGTTCTCCATCGGCTTCGGCAAGCCCCTGGCGCGCTGGACCGACAAGTCGGGCGTCGAGTGGCGGCTGGCCTGGCTGCCGATCGGCGGCTTCGTGCGCTTCGCCGGCGACGACAACGCCGCCAGCGTGCCCGACCGCGAGGACCTGGACGACCTGCGGCGCGAAGTCGTGGCGCGGGAAGGGGAGGCGGCGCTCAGCCGCTATCATCAGTTCAAGCCGCTCTGGCAGCGCGCGGTGATCAGCGCCGCCGGGCCGATGGCCAATTTCGTCCTGTCGATCGCGATCTTCGCCGGCGTGCTGATGGCGATGGGCGAATCGATCTCCGCGGCCCGCGTCGCCGCCGTCGCGCCCAACTCGCCGGCGGCCCGCGCCGGCTTCCAGAAGAACGACGTGATCGTCCAGGCCGACGGCAAGCCCGTGCGATCGTTCGAGACGGTCAAGCAGCTGGTCATCCTGCGCACCGGCGTGCCGGTCACCTTCGTCGTCGACCGCGGCGGCGCGCAGGCCGTGCTGACCGCGACGCCGGCGCGCGGCGACGTCGTCGACGCGGTGGGACGCAAGCACCGGCTGGGCATGATCGGGCTGGCCTTCGCCGACCTGCCGCAGGATCGCAAGACCGTCCGCTACGGCCCGATCGCCGCCCTGAAGGCCGGCGTCGGCCGCACCGCCGAGGTGATCCAGACCACCGTCTTCTATATCGGCCGGATGGTCACCGGGCAGGAGAACGCCGATCAGATCTCCGGCCCGCTCGGCATGGCGCAGATTTCCGGCGACCTGGCCAAGCAGACCGCGGACAGCTCCACGAGCCTGTCGAGCTTCGCCCTGAACGGTCTCCTGACGGTGCTGATGCTGGTGGCCAATATCTCGGTCGGCATCGGTTTTCTGAACCTGATGCCGATACCTGTGCTCGATGGGGGACACCTGCTGTTCTACGCCTATGAAGCGGTCGCTCGCCGCCCACTTGCTGCCAAGGTTCAGGCGGTAGGGTATCGCGTAGGCCTTGCGCTGGTTCTCGGATTGATGTTGTTCGCCACCGTGAACGATCTGCAGCGCCTGCGTGTGTTCAATTTCATCGGCGGGCTATTCTCCTAACCCCCGACTTTTCCTAAACGGCTGATTCGATGAATAGACACCGCGCCCGTAGCGCTGCGCTAGTTTCCGGTCTTGCCGGTCTTATGGCGACGACCGCTCTAGCCACGCCAGGCCTGGCGTTCGCTCAGGCTCAGCCCGCCCCGCCGCCGGCCGCGCCCGCTGCGGCGCAGCCTGCCGCCCCCGTGGCCACGGCGCCCGCGCCGCGTCCGGCGCCGCCGCCGGTCGCCGTGCAGACCGGGGTCATCCAGCGCTTCGTCGTGCGCGGCAACGAACGGATCGAACCGACGACGGTGATCTCCTACCTGCCGATGCAGGTGGGCGAGACCATCGATGCGGCCAAGCTCGACGCCGGCGAGAAGGCGCTGTTCCGGACGGACCTGTTCTCCAACGTCACGCTCGACCTCGAGCCCAACGGCGACCTGGTGATCAACGTCGTCGAGAACCCGATCATCAATCGCGTGCTGTTCGAGGGCAATTCGTCGATCAAGGAGGACAAGCTCCGCGACGAGGTGACGGTGCGCCCGCGGGGGATCTTCACCCGCGCCAAGGCGCAGGCCGACGTCGGCCGCATCGTCGAGCTCTACCGCCGGGCGGGCCGCATCTCGGCCGACGTCACGCCGCAGATCGTCGAGCTGCCGCAGAAGCGCGTCGACCTGATCTTCAAGATCGACGAGGGCCCCAAGAGCGGCGTCCTGCGCGTCAACTTCCTGGGCAACAAGGGCTTCTCGGACAACGAACTGCGCGACGTGGTCGTGACCGAGCAGTCGCACTGGTACAAGTTCTTCTCGTCGAACGCCAACTACGACCCGGACCGCCTGGAGTACGACAAGGAGCAGCTGCGCAAGTACTACCGCAACCGCGGCTACTACGATTTCCGCGTCGCCTCGGCCGTGGCCGAGCTGTCGCCGGACAAGAACGGTTTCGTGGTCACCTACACCCTCGAGGAAGGGCCGGAGTACAAGTTCGGCAAGATCAACGTCGAGACCGACCTGAAGAAGCTCGACAAGAACGTCCTGCTGTCGCTGGTCCCGCTGCATCGCGGCGACATCTACCAGGACGAGAAGATCGAGCAGGCGACCGACGCGCTTACCTTCGCGGCCGGCGCGGCGGGCTTCGCCTTCGTCGACGTGCGGCCGCGCTACACCCCCAACCGGGCTAAGGGCACGGTCGACGTGACCTTCGACGTCAAGGAGGGCCCGCGCGTCTACGTCGACCGCATCGACATCGTGGGCAACACCCGCACCCTCGACTACGTCATCCGCCGCGAGATGAACGTCTCGGAAGGCGACGCCTACAACCGCGTGCTGGTCGATCGCTCGAAAAACCAGATCAAGGCGCTGGGCTACTTCAAGGACGTCGACATCACCGAGACCCCGGGCTCGGCGCCCGACCGCACGGGGCTGCAGGTGAAGGTGACCGAACAGCCCACGGGCGAACTGTCGTTCAGCGCCGGCTATTCGTCGGTCGACCAGCTCGTCGTCGACCTGGGCGTCACCGAGCGCAACTTCCGAGGCCGCGGCGAGGACGTGCGCGCGCGCGTCTCCATCGGCTCCATCCGCCAGCAGGTCGACTTCTCGTTCACCGAGCCGCGTTTCCTGGGCCGCGACCTGCGGGCCGGCTACGACGCCTACTACTACAAATACGACCTCTCCCAGTTCCAGGCCTACAAGCAGTCGACCATCGGCACCGGCGTGCGGCTGAACTTCCCGCTCAGCCTCAACTCCGTGGGGTCGCTGCGCTACACGCTGCGCAACGACGACGTGCAGATCGACCCGTCCTTCTGCGGCTCGGCCAGCCTGCTGGGCTCGGTCTCGCTCTGCGACCAGCGCGGCAGCTTCCTGACCTCGCAGGTCGGCTATGGCTACCGGCTCGACCGGCGCAACGACGCGATCAATCCGACCCGCGGCTGGTACGTGGAGATGAACCAGGACTTCGCGGGCCTCGGTGGCGACGTGAAATACGTCCGCACCGAGGGCGATGGCGGCTGGTACCACGGCTTCAACAAGACCTTCATCCTCAGCCTGACGGCGTCGGCCGGGGATGTGCAGGGCTGGGGCGGCGACCACGTCCGGATCAACGACCGCTTCTACAAGGGCGGGACCAGCTTCCCCGGCTTCCAGACCGCCGGCATCGGTCCGCGCGACCAGAGCCTCAACGCCGACGGCCAGAACAACGCCCTGGGCGGCAAGGTCTATGCGATCGGCTCGGCGGAGCTGACCATCCCGACCTTCCTGCCCGAGCAATATGGCATTCGGGCTGCGCTGTTCACCTATGTCGGCACCGAAGGCCTGCTCGACGACTTCGACAAGAAGACCATCGATCCGGTCAGCGGCCTGCCGGGGGTCAACCCCCTGATCAAGGACAATCTGGGCCTGCGCGCATCCGCCGGCTTGAGCGTCTTCTGGAAGTCGCCGATGGGTCCCATCCGGTTCGACTTCAGCCAGATCCTCAAGAAGGAAGACTACGACAGGACCGAGCTCTTCCGGTTCTCAACCTCAACACGGTTCTAGGATTACCATGACCTCCAAATCCATCGCCGTCGGCCTCTGCGCCGCAGCCATCGCCCTGACCGCGGGCTCCAGCGCTTTCGCCCAGGCCGCGCCGGCCGCCACCGCGCCGCCGGCCGTCACCCACGGCCCGCCGATCGCCAACATGTGCATCATCTCGGTGGAGAATGCGATCGGCGCCTCGACCGTCGGCCGCTACGTCAACACCCGCATGCAGCAGATCGTCGCCCAGACCAACGCCGAGCTGACTGGCGAGAAGAACGCCATCGACAACGACGCCAAGGCGCTGGACGCCCGCCGGGCCACCCTCGACCAGAGCGCGCTGGAACAGCAGGCCTCGGCCCTGCAGGTCCGGGCCAACGCCCTGCAGCGCAAGGCCCAGCTCCGCGACCGCGAGATCAGCGCCACCGAGCAGAAGGCCGTGGGCCGCATCGGCCAGGAAATGGAGCCGCTGATCCGGCAGGTCTATCAGCAGAAGGTCTGTTCGGTGCTGCTGCAGCGGACGGCCGTGGTGATCGCCAATTCGGCGATGGACATCACCCCGCAGGTGATCACCGCCCTGAACGCCAAGATCACCCAGTTCGCCTTCGACCGCGAACGGCTCGACCAGCCGCAGGCCGCCGCCTCCACCGGCGCGCCCCCGATCGTTCAGACCCCCGGGCCGTCGCGTCCGGCCGCTCCGGTCAAGCGCTAAGCCACTCCTCGAGGACGCGGATCGCCGCACCTGAATCATGCCCGATCCGCGATTCTTCGAAGAACTCGGTCCCGTATCCCTCTCCGAACTCGCCGCGCTGACCGGCGCCGAGCTCGCCGATCCCTCGGCGGGAAGCCGGCAGGTCAGGGCGGTATCGGTGATGGCCGGCGCGGATCGCGAGACCATCACCTTCGTCAGCGACCGCAAGTTCCTGGCCCAGGTCCGCGAAACCCGGGCGGGGGCCTGCTTCGTCGGCGCGGCCGATGTCGACGCCCTTCCAGCGGGTTGTGCGGCGCTGGTCATGGCCTCGCCGCAGCTGGGCTACGCGATCGCCGCGACACGGCTGCATCGCGCGCGGGTCGCCCTCGGCGACACGGGCGTGCACCCGAGCGCGCGCATCGAGCCCGACGTCGCGCTGGGGCCGGGCGTGGTGATCGGCGCCAGCGCCCAGGTCGGACGGGGAACCCGTATCGGCGCGAACACCGTGGTCGGGCCGGGTGTGGCGATCGGCCGTGAGTGCGAGATTTCCGCCAATGTGACGATCGGCTTCGCCCTGGTCGGCGATCGCGTGCGGATCCTCGCCGGCGCGGCGATCGGCGAGCCGGGGTTCGGGGCGGTCGTCGGGCCCAAGGGGATCATGGATATCCCCCAGCTCGGCCGGGTGATCCTGCAGGACGGGGTGAGCGTCGGGGCCAACAGCTGTATCGACCGCGGCGCCTTCGACGACACCGTCCTGGGCGAGAACACCAAGATCGACAACCAGGTGCAGATTGGACACAACGTCCGCGTCGGGCGTAACTGTGTGATGGCGGCGCACACCGGCATTTCGGGCAGCGTCACCATCGGCGACGGCGCGCAGTTTGGGGGGCGCGCCGGGGTGGCCGACCACGTCACCATCGGCGACGGCGCCCGCATCGGCGCCGCGGCCGGCGTGATGAAGGATGTCCCCGCCGGCGAAACCTGGGGCGGCTTTCCGGCCCGGCCCATACGGCAATGGATGCGCGAGACGGCTTGGCTCGCCAAGCAGGCCGCCCGCAGGGAAGGGAATTCATGAGCCGCAAGGCGCCGGTGAGCGAAGCTCCCAACGAAATCGACATCACTGAGGTCCTGGCGCGGATTCCGCATCGCTACCCGTTCCTGCTGCTCGACCGGTGCGAGGACTATGTCGCGCACACCTCCATCGTCGGCATCAAGTGCGTGACGGTGAACGAGCCCTTCTTCGAGGGCCACTTCCCCGGCTATCCGGTGATGCCCGGCGTGCTGATCGTCGAGGCCATGGCCCAGACCGGCGCGGTGCTGATGTCGAAGTCCCTGGACGTCGACGTGGGCGGCAAGGCGATCTTCTTCATGTCGCTCGACAACTGCCGCTTCCGCGCCCCGGTGCGGCCGGGCGCGGTGATCCGCCTGGCCGTCGAGGTGACCCACTCGCGGCGCGACATCTACAAGTTCAAGGGCCGGGCCCTGGTCGGCGACAAGGTGGCCGCCGAGGCCGAGTTCGCGGCCATGGTCGTGGAGACCTGAGTGAGCATCGAGATCCATCCGACCGCGATCGTCGCCAAGGGCGCGGAACTGGCCGACGGCGTCAGCATCGGGCCCTTCTCGATCATCGGGGAGCATGCCCGCATCGGGGCCCGCACGACGCTCTTGTCGCACGTCATCGTCGAGGGGCACACCCAGATCGGCGAGGACTGCACCGTCCGCAACTTCTCCAACCTGGGCGGCCCGCCGCACCACACGGCCTACCAGGGCGAGCCCACCCGGCTGATCATCGGCGACCGCAACCGCATCTGGGAACATGTGACGATGCATATCGGCACGATCCAGGCCGGCGGCGTGACCCGGGTCGGCGACGACGGCATGTACATGGCCACCTGTCACGTCGGCCATGACTGCACGGTGGGCGACAACGTGGTCCTGGCTCACTCCGCGACCCTGGGCGGCCACGTGGACATCGGCGACTTCGTGATGGTCAGCGGCCTGGCCGCCGTGCACCAGTATTGCCGGGTCGGGCGTTATTCGTTCATCGGCGGGCTGGCGGCCGTGACCAAGGACGTCATCCCCTACGGCCTCGTCTGGGGCAACCACGCCCACCTCGAGGGCCTGAACCTGGTGGGGCTGAAGCGGCGGGACTTCAGCCGAGAGACGATCAGCGAACTGCGCTCGGCCTATCGCCTGCTGTTCGCCGTCGAAGGCACCTTCCAGGAGCGCATCGACGACACGGCGGCGACCTTCGGCCACTCCGCGCCGGTGATGGAGATCATCGACTTCATCCGCGCCGAAGCCGGCCGGCCGCTCTGCCTGCCCGAACGCGAGGTCTAAGGTGCGCAAGCTCGGGCTGATCGCCGGCGGCGGGAGCCTGCCCGTCGAGATCGCCGAGCACTGCCAGCGCTCCGGCCGCCCGCTGTTCGTCATTCGCCTGAAGGGCTTCGCCGGCGGCGGGCTGGAGCCCTACGCCGGCGCCGAGGTGGGCCTGGCGGAACTCGGCAAATGCTTCAAGGCGCTGAAGCGCGCGGGCTGCCAGGCCATCTGCCTGGCCGGCAATGTCGCGCGGCCGGATTTCGCGGCGCTGATGCCGGACCTGCGGGGCCTGGCGGCCTTGCCGGCCGCGATCGCCGCGGCGGCCAAGGGCGACGACGCCCTGCTGCGCTTCCTGGTCGGCGAGTTTGAAAAGGAAGGCTTCGCGGTCGAGGGCGCCCATGAGGTGATGGACGATCTGGGCGTCGCGGCGGGGCTGCTCGGACGGGTGGCGCCGGGGCCGGAGCATGCCGCCGACATCGCCCAGGCCATGGAGGTCGCGCGCGCCATAGGGCGGCTGGACGCCGGGCAGGCGGCCGTGGTCTGCCGGGGCCTCGTGCTGGCCCTCGAGGCCGCGGAAGGCACCGACGCCATGCTCGCCCGCGTCGCCGAGCTGCCCGAGGCCGTGCGGGGCCGGCCGGGCGCGGCGCTGGGTGTGCTCGCCAAGGCTCCAAAGCCGGCGCAGGAGACCCGCGTCGACCTGCCGACCATCGGTCCGGCGACGGTGGAGGCCGTGGCGCGCGCGGGCCTGGCGGGCATCGTCGGCGAAGCGGGCGGCCTGCTGGTGCTCGACCGCGACGCGGTGATCGCCCTGGCCGACGACCTGGGGATATTCATCCTTGCCCTGGAGCCGCACGCACCGTGAGCCAGCCGCCGACCGGCCCGCTGACCGTGATGCTGGTGGCCGCGGAGGCGTCGGGCGACGACCGCGGCGCCGGGCTGGCGCGGGCCCTGAAGCAGCGCCTGGGCGATAGGGTGCGCTTCGTCGGCGTCGGCGGCGAGCAGATGGCCGCCGAGGGCGTGGCCAGTCCCTTCGACATCTCCGACATCTCCATCCTGGGGCTGCTGGAGGGCCTGCTGGCCTATCCGCGCGTGGTTCGTCGCGCGGACGAGACCGCGGCCCTGGCGGCGCGCGAAAAGCCGGACGTCGCGGTGTTGATCGATTCCTGGGGCTTCACCTTGCGGGTGGCCCAGCGGCTACGCCGTCTCGCGCCCGACCTGCCGCTGATCAAGTACGTGGGCCCGCAGGTCTGGGCGACCCGGCCGGGACGCGCGAAGACGCTCGCCGCCGCCGTCGACCACCTGCTTTCGATCCATGCCTTCGACGCTCCCTGGTTCGAGGCCGAGGGCCTTCCCGTGACCTTCGTGGGCAACTCGGCGCTCAGCATCGATTTCTCCAAGGCCAGGCCGGGGCGGCTGCGAAAGGCGATCGGGGCGGGGCCGGGGGATCCCATCCTGCTGGTCATGCCCGGCAGCCGGCCCGGCGAAATCGCGCGCGTGCTCCCACCCTTCGAGGACGCGGTGCGCCGGCTGAAGGACGAGCGCCCCGAACTCCATGTGGTGGTCGCCGCGGCCTCCACCGTGGCCGACATGGTCAAGGCCCGCGTCGCCGGCTGGTCCCACCGCGCCCATGTGATCGAGGGCGAGGAGGCCAGGCACGACGCTATGAAGGCCGCCACCGTGGCTCTCGCGTGCTCCGGGACGGTGACCACCGAACTGGCGCTCGCCGGCGCGCCCATGGTCATCGGCTATCGCCTGGGCCCGGTCAGCGCCTTCATCGTGCGCAGGATGATCCGCACGCCGTTCATCACCCTGCTCAACATCGCCGCGGACGACTTCGTGGCCCCGGAGTTCGTGCAGGAGGCTTGCACGGGCGAGAACCTGGCCGGCGACCTGGCGCTGCGCCTGGACGACGCCGAGTTCCGCGCCCGCCAGGTCCTGGCGCAGTACGCGGCCCTCGACAAGATGGGCCGCGGCGGGCCCGATCCGTCCGAGGCCGCGGCGGACGCGGTGCTGAAGCTATTGGCGACGCGCGCCGCCTAGCTGCGCTTGTCGACCGGGACGTAGGGCCGCTGCAGGGCGCCGGTGTAGAGCTGGCGCGGGCGGCCGATCTTGTAGGCCGGATCTTCGATCATCTCTTTCCACTGGCTGATCCAGCCGACCGTGCGGGCCACCGCGAACAGCACGGTGAACATCTCGGCCGGGAAGCCCAGGGCGCGCAGGGTGATGCCCGAATAGAAATCGACGTTCGGATAGAGCTTGCGCTCAACGAAATACTCGTCGCTGAGCGCGATGCGCTCCAGCTCCATGGCCACCTTCAGGAGCGGGTCGTTCTCGTCGCCGACCTCCTTCAGCACCTCGTGGCAGGTCTTCTGCATCACGGTCGCGCGCGGGTCGTAGTTCTTGTAGACGCGGTGGCCGAAGCCCATCAGGCGGTAACGGCGGTCCTTGACGCCCTGGATGTACTCGGGAATCCGGTCGACGGTCCCGATCTCCTTGAGCATGTTCAGCGCCTCCTCGTTGGCTCCGCCGTGCGCGGGCCCCCAGAGGCAGGCGATGCCCGCGGCGATGCAGGCGAAGGGATTGGCGCCCGACGATCCGGCCAGGCGCACCGTCGAGGTGGACGCGTTCTGCTCGTGGTCGGCGTGCAGGATGAAGATGCGGTCCATGGCCCGCGTCAGCACCGGGTTCGGCTTCCAGTCCTCGGCCGGGACCGAGAAGCACATGCGCAGGAAGTTCTCCGCGTAGGAGAGGTCGTTGCGCGGATGCACGAACGGCTGGCCGACGAAGTACTTGTAGGCCCGCGCGGCGATGGTCGGCATCTTGGCGACGAGCCGGTGGGCGGAGATCATCCGCTGCTGCGGGTCGTTGATGTCGGTGGAGTCGTGATAGAAGGCCGAGAGCGCTCCGACCGCGCCGGTCATGATCGCCATGGGATGAGCATCCCGGCGGAAGCCCTGGAAAAACCTGTCGAACTGGTCGTGCAGCATGGTGTGATAGGTGATCGTGTGCTCGAACTCGCTGTACTGGGCGGCGTTCGGCAGTTCGCCGTGCAGCAGCAGGTAGCAGGTGTCGAGGAAGGTCGATTTCTCGGCCAGTTCGCCGATCTGGTAGCCGCGATGCAGCAGGATGCCCGCGTCGCCGTCGATGAAGGTGATCTTGCTCTCGCAACTCGCCGTCGAGGTGAAGCCGGGGTCGTAGGTGAAGGCGTCGCTCTCGGCGTAGAACTTGCGGATATCGACCACATCGGGGCCCGTCGTGCCCTTCAGGATCGGCAGGTCGATGGTCTTGCCGCCGATGCTGATCTTCGCCGTGTCGGCCATGCTCGCCCCCTCCGGATCGCCTTGTCGTGAAACGCCTGTTCGAACGGCTTATAGCGCGTTAGCCGTTAAGCGAAAGCGCATCGTCGAGACGCCCGAGGCTTTCCGCTTTGCCGAGCGCGACCAGGGCGCCGGCGAGGTCCGGAGCGGGCGATCCGCCCGACAGCACGGCTCGCAACGCGGGGCCGATCTTGCCAAGGCCCACGCCCTCGCTCTCGGCGAAACCGCGGTTCAGCGCCTCCAGAGCGGGTACGTCCCACGCGGGCGCCGCGGCGAAGGCCGCGCGCAGCCGCGCGAAGCGCTCGCGCGTCTCCTCGGTCAGCAGCTCGCGGGCCTTTTCCGGCAGCTCCAGCGGGCGGCGCTTCAGGGCGAACACCGTGGCGTCGGCCAGTTCCAGCGTGGTCTTGGCGCCCTCGCGCACGAAGGGGATGACGTGGGTCAGGACCGCCAGGTGGTCGTCGTGCAGCGGGAAGTCGCGGCTCCTGTGGATCTCGGCGACCAAGGCGGCCAGGCGCGCGGGGTCGGCCAGGCGGATGTAGTGGTTGTTCAGATGATTGAGCTTGGCCCAGTCGAGACGGGCCGGCGCGCCGACCACGTCCTTGATGTCGAACCAGCCGATGGCCTGGTCTTCAGTGAAGATCTCGTCGTCGCCGTGCCCCCAGCCGAGCTTCGCCAGGTAGTTGCGCATCGCCTCGGGAAGATAGCCCATGTCGGCGAACTCGCTGACCGCCTGGGCCCCGTGCCGCTTCGACAGCTTCGCGCCGTCCGGCCCGTGGATCAGCGGCAGGTGGGCCCAGACCGGCGGCGTCCAGCCGAGCCCCTGGTAGATCAGGGTCTGGCGCGCGGCGTTGTTCAGGTGGTCGTCGCCGCGGATCACATGGGTCACGCCCATCTCGTGGTCGTCCACCACGACGGCGAGATTGTAGGTCGGCGTGCCGTCGGTGCGCAGCAGGATCAGATCGTCGAGGTCCTTGTTCTGGAACCTGACGGCCCCCTTCACCTGGTCGTCGATCAGGGTCTCGCCCTCGATGGGCGCCTTCAGCCGCACGACGAAGGGGCGGTCCGGCGCATCGTTGGGCGAGCGATCGCGCCAGGGTGAGCGCACCACGCGGCCCTCCGCGCGGGCCGCCGTGCGCTCGGCCTCCAGCTCGTCGGGGGTCATGTAGTCGCGATAGGCCGATCCCCGCGCCAGCATCTCGTCGACGGCCTTGGTGTGCCGGTCGGCGCGGCTCGCCTGGAAGACCGGGGTCTCGTCGGCCTCGAGGCCGAGCCAGGCCAGGCCGTCGAAGATCACCTGGACGGCGGCCTCGGTGGACCGCTCGCGGTCGGTGTCCTCGATGCGCAGCAGGAACTTGCCGCCGGTGTGGCGCGCATAAAGCCAGTTGAAAAGCGCCGTGCGAGCCGTGCCAATGTGCATGGCGCCGGTCGGCGAGGGGGCGATACGGGTGACGACGGGTCTGTCGGACATCGAGGTTGGAAAGCCTGGAGCTGCGGCGCCGGACGGGCGGGCGGCGCCTCTTAGCACGCGGGGTCGCGGCCGTCCTAGCCTGGCGGTCGCCGGGCGATGGCTGGGCGAGCAGGCCGAGCGCCAGGCCGAGCGCTGGACGCTCTGGACGCCGGTGGCGTTCGGCTGCGGCGCGGCCCTCTATTTCGCCCTGCTGCGCGAGCCGCAGGCCTGGGTGGGCCTCGCCGGCGTCGCGGCGGGCGGCCTGCTGCTGTTCGCGGCCAACCGCTGGAGCCCGGCGCGGCCGATCACCACCGTCCTGGTGCTGGTGGCCTGCCTGATGGGCGGCTTCGGCATGGCCAGGCTGCGGACGGAAGGCGCCAAGGCGCCCGTGGCGGGGGCGGAAGCCAGGCCGCAGCGCCTGGAGGGCTGGGTGCTGGATATCGCCAGCCCCGGCGCGGGGGGGCCGCGCCTGCTGATCGCGCCGTCGCGGATCGGCGACTGGGCGCCCGGCGCCACGCCGATCCGGGTCCGGGTCACGCTGCGGGGCGGCTACCTGCCGGCGCCCGGCGAGCCGATCCGCCTGCTGGCGGTGAT
>Ga0207695_10007610_pt1 | contig 13725 bp, 17 predicted proteins | sample KBSC54metaG_FD_184354 | JGI IMG/M metagenome (GOLD analysis project Ga0207695, IMG submission 184354) | Corn rhizosphere microbial communities from Kellogg Biological Station, Michigan, USA - KBS C5-4 metaG (SPAdes) (version 2) | ecosystem: Host-associated > Plants > Roots > Rhizosphere > Soil...
TGAACCCTTGCAGTGAGACAGTTTGTTTGGGTATTTAACTCATGGGTAACGGACGAGTCGGCCACAATCCTCTCGCTACGAAGATTTTGATCCTCACTTCATCGGTGGGTCGTTTACTATGTGCACGATGCAGAGGACGCATCAATTCGGGGAAGTCCGCACAGATATATTTACGATGCATTCTTTTGATGGACGTATGACGCGAGGGCGTCGCTATGACGCAGGCTGACACATGTGCGCATCGCGAGGTGCCAGCCCATCGATCCCGTTTTACCGGCAAAGAACGGGACTCAGAATCAGGCAATGACTACTTCGGAGCCAGATACTACAACCCGGCTACGGCGAGATTCATTAGCGAAGATCCGTTGGGATTTGATAGTGGCAGCACTAATCTCTACGCATACGTTGGCGACGACCCTATCAATTACTCCGACCCGTTTGGCCTGAGGGCACTAACGGACTGCGAGAAACGAAAACTGGCTCCATTCATTCCAAAGATTGACCTGGACAACGCGGACCTACATCCTGGGAAATCGCCATGTTCCTTATTCTGGATGAGCAAGGACTACGAGGCATAACAACCGGTAATGATATCTACTTTCGTCCGAATGCCTATGACCCAACGACGATCGAGGGACTCGCAAAACTGGGCCATGAACTCGTTCATGTCGGACAATTCAGAAATGGAATGACATGGGCAAAGTATGTGTGGGCCCTAAGGCACGGATACGATGATAACCCGCATGAAAAGCCGGCCTATGACAAAGGTGATGAAATCCTGACTACGATGACGAAAGGGAAATGTGGCGCATGTTCATAGGAATCAATATTTCTCTCACGCTCGCCCTTGCTTGCGTCGTATCGCTCGGATGCCAACGCCAGAATCTTGAGCGGGATTTCTTTGACAGGCCAGCAGTCGATCGTGTTGAGCGACTCCGGTCGTATTCACTAGAGGATCAATACAAAATCTTCCGATACGGAAACGACCGAATCGAACCTCCGGCGATAGGTTTGGCTTTCCCGATTGCCGAGAGAGGGGCATCAGCCGTTCCCTTTATCATGGATCAACTCAAGGTTAGCTCAGATGATATCGCCGTGAGAGATAACCTGCTGATCTTCGAGATGATGCAAGCGTCTGGTAGCTTCAATGTCAATTCCGACGATCGTTTAATGCAAATGCTGTCTGCGAAAATCTTGGGTATGAAAGATAAGGAGTGGCGGACCATCTGCTCAAAGAAACTGCAGCGCATAAAGGAGCAATGACGCTCCCGACGAGTCGCATGAGTTCGGGCTGCTCCATGAATTCTCTAAGGTGCGGATCATCGGTCAACTCAAAGGAGTCTCCGAGTGGCCCACTGGCAAGGTGGTTCAAGCGTCAGTCAGCCCCCGATTGTATGCGGATTCTTCCTACGACTTGCCGCTGTTGCTCAAGCCCGGCAAACGGTTCATCGTACTTCCAGTGGAACAAGACCGTGAGCACGGCTCACTATCCATGCAGCGTTGTGATCTGATCGAAGACAGCCCTGCGAATCGCAACGAACTGCTCAAAGGATTCGCGCTCCACGACAGGCTGCGCGGATCGGAACTCGACGGCCATTGGTGGGTTCCGGACCGCCGATGCTTTCCATTGCAAAATCTTCCGGTTTCCAGACGCGGACGATGATCGGTGCGTGATTCTGGCTCATTTTGAAACTTCCCCATCGCCCACCACTCGCTCCTGAGACTTGAGGCTATGATTGTGAAATGGTCAGACACAAGGTGAAATTCACCTTGATTCCCATGGATGAATCGAGGATACCGCCTGAATTGAAACGGCAGTTTCTCACCATCGGGCGACTTGTGCAATGGGAGTATGTTGACCGTTCGGGGTCTTACGCAGGGCTAGTGGTTATCGGTGAACAGCCGATCCACCGGGGATTTCAGGCAATCGCCCGACCTTGCATCGAAACCGCTACAACAATGCCGCTGCCTCTGAGCAAACTGCATGACGTGACGAGCGTAGTCATGAATGAGTTCATGCTTCAGCGAATCCCACGGCTGTTTGCGGCGCATCTCCAGCCTTGAGAAGCGACTCGCAATGTTCTCAGAAACGGTCCTGATCCCCGTGCGATCTCCGCTTGTAAGCTCTGCTCTATGGTCACCGTCTACCCTTCCCTAGCCCGTCTAGGGAAGAGTAGTCCACGATAGGCTCGGCGCCTTAGGTTTCTCCAGATTTACGATTCCTTGCCCCAAGTGAGAAGGATAAAATCGACGCTAGCCGAGGTCCATTGGTTGTCAATGAGGTTGCACCAGATCGCTGCCCCACGAACTCCATGCATCCCTCTACCTGACGCGATTCTTGCGACCTGCCTTGTGCCGCTATTGGTGATGCAGGCGTTCGGGCAAGCGCGTACCTCATCAAGTTCGTTTGCTGTACCCAAACGATCGGAACGATATGCCCCGACGCTAACGTTCGACGTGGCATCTGTAAGACAGTGCTCTCCGGGGCCGCACAGCAATGGCTTCATTAATCCGCCCCACAGCAGCCACCTTAACGGAACCGGACTCTGGGCATCCCAACTCATCGGGTGGGCGTACGGCGTTGACTACCGCACCCAGCTAGTAGGCGGCCCTGACTGGCTGAAAACGTCGCTGTCCAATGAAGTGCGTTTCGATGTGCAAGCCGCTTCCGACAGTGCAAAGGACGATAAATTGGGGCGGCTGAGCGAGGAACAGGCGAGACTCGAAAAGCGGCACATGCTTCAATCATTGTTGCAGGACCGGTTTCGATTGAGGGCGCATTTGGAAACGAGGGAAGAACCAGCTTTCTCGCTGACGGTCGCGAAATCTGGCCCCAAGTTGGAAACAGGTGCCCCGATGGGCCCTAAACCAGAGAATGCGGTGCCTGGAACCTGGCATGCTCCACTTGAATCTGATCGCGACCCGCGGGGAATCGTCATGATCGCTCACGGTGCGTCGATGAGCACTCTCGTCGAGGTTCTCCTTTTCTATACACACAAGAATGTCATCGATCAGACTGGAATTAGTGGCACCTACAACTTCACTCTCCAATTTCACGGCACCCTTTCCGACATGACGCCTGACGATGGATCAAACTGGCCTCCTCTTGAAACCGCACTTCTAGAGCAGCTTGGATTGCAACTGAAGGATACGAAGGCACCACTGCAAGTCGTTGTTATCGACCACATCGAGATGCCTTCACCAAACTAGTGGATTGAGGGTCTGTCACCGTTCTACACGGAAATAATCCCGCAAAGGCGAAAACTTGGCATACTTCCGTATAACCCACACAGGCATAGGCCCCAATCTGGATGCCAATCGCGAGTTGAGGGCATAAGATGTTTGTTAGCGAATCGGCATGAAATGAATCGGATTCATTCAGGTGAAAGTGAGAACGGGAGGCCCAAAGCTGGCCCGCTCATCAGCAGTTCCTTTCTCGATTACAAACCCCCGTTTGATCCAACTCCAATCGCGCAGCGCATGGTTGACTCTGTACCGGAGAAGTACCTAGGTGGGTTGAGCAGAGTCGTGCTGACAAATGCCCGGAGTCTGTCGCGGGAACGGCGCAGGAGCGTCACTAAAGCTAGAGGCCGAAAGGTGCGCGTCATTGAGACAAGGGGGCTCTATCACCCAGCCTTCAACGGAAATCGGGCATGGATTGAAATCTTCATAGACAACACCCTTAGAAAATGGGAGAAAAGCGGGTGGCTTCTCGTTCCTCTGATTCGCGAGAACCTGATTGGGGATGTTCTGTTTCACGAGATCGGCCATCACATTCACCTTACCTGCCGTCCCGAGCATCGCGAGAAGGAGGACGTCGCCGACATCTGGAAAGTCCGCCTCCAAAAAAACTACAGCAAGAGTCATTTCCGCTGGTTACGGAGGATTGGTAGGCTAATTCGCTTACTGCTGGGCCCATTGATGGATCGTCAGCACGAGAATCTTGGAAAGCAAATGCTCAGCGACGGGCATATATCTCGTGCCGAATTTGAAGAGTCGATGAGGGCGACCAAACCGGGCGAAAGACTCTTCCCAGAGTGACTGCAGTGCTTGTTGCGGTCCAATTACCGCCTACTCGGAAGTTTGCCGAATCTGCGCCGGCTAGCCTGAGGTCGACAGGAAATGCTTCAGGGCTAAAGCCGATTTCATTTCGGGCGGCTTTGGCGGCGCCCTTCGGCTTCGCCCTGGGCAGGCGCATGTCGTACCTTTCCACAAAACGCAGCGAACTAGCCAAACATCGCCGTCAGCTCCGAGATGTACATCGCTTCGTCCGCAAAGCCGAACGTACCGTCGTCGATCACCTCGCGCGCAGCATGCAGAAATGCGGTTAAGGCCGCCCTGCTGAAGCCCGACCCAAGGCTGATTCGCCGCACTCCCAGCTCGCCCAACTCCGCCACCGTGAGCCGCGGAGCGCCCTTCAACCCCATCAGCACATTTACCGGTTTCTTCAGGGAAGCGCAGACCGTTCGAATCTCCTCTGCGGTCGTCAGCCCCGGCGCATACAGCACTTCTGCCCCGGCCGATTCATAGGCCTGAAGCCTTCGAATCGTATCGTCCAGATCGCGACGTCCGTGCAGATAATTCTCCGCCCGCGCCACAAACATGAACGCGAAGGGAAGCGACCGCGCAGCCTCTGCAGCCGCGGCCACTCGCTCCACTGCCTGATTGAACTCGTAGATCGGCTCGGCTTCGTTTCCTGTCGCGTCCTCGATCGATCCACCCACCAGGCCCGCCGCTGCTGCCTGTCGAAGCGTCTCTGCTGCATCCTCCGGCGCATGCCCATAGCCGTTCTCAAGATCGGCAGCGACCGGCAAATTCGTCGCTTCTACGATGGACTTGGCGTTCGCCAGCGCCTCCGCACGCGTCACGGCTCCGGTTCCATCCTTGCGTCCGAGCGAGAACGCTAAACCAGCGCTCGTCGTCGACAAGGCTTCGTACTTCAGGCTGGTGAGAATGCGGGCCGAACCTGCATCCCATGGATTGCCAATCACAAACGGCTTCTTTCGCTGGTGAAGCGCCTGAAAAATCACCGCCTTTTCAGCCTGGGTAAACATTTGAACTCCTGCGAGGGGAAGAGTTGAACAACAGACCCATGAGAATCATAGAAGGGTTCTCGCGCTGCCCGGCTCCCACCTCTCGCGAACGGCGCTGAAAAGGTCGATAATGGACTGCAGGAGCTTCGGCTCCTGCCTCGCTGTGGACCCTGGCAACATTACAATCTCGTCCGGAATGAAGATGCGCATCGCGATGGCTCTTGCGGTCATCGCAGACGTTGTGCAGATGGCGCTGTTCCCGCTCTTCATCGAAGGCGCGGCTTCGCCGGTTGATGACGTGCTCGATCTCGCAATGGCTGGGGTACTGAGCTACTTGGTCGGCTGGCACTGGGAGTTTGCACCCTCGTTCATCGGCAAACTCGTGCCCGGAGTCGATTTCGTTCCGTTGTGGACACTGGCCGTGGCGAACGTATGGCGGAAATCAAAGCACATTGAGGGAGGGAGCACACCGGAAGGTCCGGCCCCCGTCATCGAGGGAGAACCCATCCGCAAGAAGTGATCCGATCAGCGCTTCACGGCTAACGATGGTAAAAGGGCAACACGATGACGAACGCCACAGCGATCGCGCCGAGAATCGCGAGCGCAATCAGGCTGTAGATCAATTTCAGATTGACCCCTTGCATGGGTTCTTCCGGGTCGATGCCGGCTCCAGGCTTTGGTTTGTTTTCATCACTCATACTTCAGTGACTCCACAGGGTCCATTTGCGCCGCACGCGTTGCCGGAACGGTTCCGAATACGACTCCAACTACGGTGGCCGCGGCTAGTGCGATCACAACTGACCACGACGAGATCGGCAGCGAGTAATCGGAGAAGAGTCGAATCGAGAGCGGTACTGCCAGTCCCACAAAGCAGCCAACCAGGCCGCCCGCAAGCGAAATGATCACGGCTTCAGCGAGGAACTGCAATTTGATCTCGCGATAGGTTGCGCCCAGCGCCTTTCGAATACCAATTTCGCGAATGCGCGAGCGCACGTTCGCCAGCATGATGTTCATGATGCCTACGCCGCCCACGGCAAGCGTTACGGCGGCAACCATCACAAGGATAGCGATCAACGCGATCGAGATTCGATTTGCCATCAACAGCAATTCTCGAAGATCGAATGTTTTGTATACCGAGGTCGGCCTGTGGCGCGACTGGACAATTCTCTGAATTTCCCTCGTAGCGTCAGAAACCTCATCCATGCTGCGGATCGTGAAATAGATCTGCTTCACGTTGTCTGTGCCGGTGAAGTACCGTGCCACCGAGAAGGGGATGAGGATAGTCTGATCGGCAATTTCGGTCTGACCGAAAGTGTCAACGCTCTCCTTGAAAATCCCAACGATAGTGAAGGGAATTCCCTGAATCGAGAACTGCTTTCCCATCGCCTCTTCGGGGCTTCCGAACATCTCACGCGCAAACGGCACCGTAACGTCGGCGCACATCACGTGCGCGGTTTCATCCTGTTCGTCGAAGAACCGGCCCGAAAGCACGATCAGGTTGCGTACGTCCCTGTACTGCGGGCTCACGCCGAGGATAAGTGTGTCTTTGATTACCCCGCCGCCGAAACTGATGCGATCGTGCGATTGCAGAACCGGAGAAGACGCCACCACGCTCGGCACCTGGGCCAGCACGGCCTTCTCGTCATCACGCGTAAGAAAGTCGTTGTAGACCACTTTTTCCGCGCCAACGGAGCCGCCGCCCGAGTACTCAACCTCGACCTGGTTCGTGCCGATCTTCTGAATCTCATTCAGAATGAATTGCCGTCCCGTGAGCCCGATCGTTACCACCAGGATCACCGATGCCGTTCCAATCACCATGCCCAGAGCTGTGAGAGCGAAACGAAGCTTGCTGGCAGCAAAGCTGTCGATCGCCAGCTTCAGAATCTCGCTCAACATCATGGTGCGACGAGCGCTCAGCAGCGTCTGCTGAAATCTGGTATTGCGAGTCTGGTCGAGAACGGGATTCATTGTTTCCTAAAGAACTAAAGAATAGGATGCGCCTCTGGTGCGGTCAGCTTCAGCACAATCGTGAGACGCGCGAGGTGGCAAAGCTGATGCCCACTTCTGCGATGCACCTGATTCTCCATGGTTTGCTTGATGCGCGCGCGAGCCACTTGCTACTTCTTATCGTACTGCTCCAGCCACTTCAGCTCTTCCCGCACCTTGATATAGCCATGCCACGGGTTCTTGTCGAGACTGTGCCCCTCACCCGGCAGCACCAGAAATGTGTGCGGAATCCCGAGAGACTGCAATGCCCGTTCCATCGTCTCGCCCTCCAGGTACGCTACGCGAACGTCCGCCCCGCCCTGCACCAGGTGGGTTGGCGTTCTGACCTTGTCGAACTGGAAGAGCGCTGCTTCCGATTGATAAAGCTGCGGATTCTCCCACGGCCGTCCGCCCAGGTACCATGCATCGTCCCAGGTCATGTCGTCGTTTCCCCAGTTGGCAGCGTGCTCCACCGCTCCCGCGCCCGTCACCGCGGACTTGAACCGCGTGGTCTGCGTGATCAGCCAGTTCGTCATGTATCCGCCGTAGCTATATCCGCCGATCGCCAGATGGTCCGGATCCGCGTAGCCGTCCTTCACCAGTGCATCCACTCCCGCGAGGATGTCGCGTCCCGGCTTCGAGACCAGGTGAGGCTCGATCCCCATCATGAATTCGTCTCCATACCCTGTCGATCCCCGATAGTTCGGGCGGAACACGAGCCATCCGTTGTCGGCGGCGAATGTCGCCCAGTCATACCAGTTAGCACCAAAATGATCGCCGTCCGCATCTGCCGGGCCACCATGAATAAACGTGAACATCCGCAAATGCCTGGCGCCCTTCTTACCGGGAGGAAAGATCAGCACTCCCTCGACGCTCTGCCCGTCATCCGACTTCCACGTGTACGGCTGCCAATCAGGCTGCGCACGCTCGGCAAACACGGGATTGAAGCTGGTTACCTTCTTCAACTTGTCCGGCTGCATCGGATCCGTCATCAGGTACACCTGCTGCGGATCGTTGATCGTCGAGAACCGAATGAGAAGAGAGTTGGCAGTGTGCGCCGGTTCCAGCCCGGCATACGTCCCGGCCATCCCAGGCAGTTTCGTAGCCTTCTCGCCATCGATCAGGTAAATCTGCGCCTCCGTTCCCTTCAGGCCCAGTGCCACTTCGCGCCCGTCCGGAAGCAGCGTGTACTGATCCAGGGACCCATCAAATGACGATCCCAGCCGTTCGACTTTTCCCGAAGCCGGCTCAAACCGGAACAGCCTTCCCTGCATGTCGCGGTATTTTCCGTCTATCGATCCGTTCGCCGCATTCACTGAGAAATGAATCCAGTGTCCATCCGGCGACCACCGCACATTCGACTCCATCGCCGCATTGTGTGTCAGCTGCTTCGGCGTGCTTCCATTGCTCACCAGGAAAATCTCATAGTCCGCCGGATTCTCGATCCGTTTGTGAATCGGCTCCGTGACAAACGCAACCTGCTTGCCATCGGGCGCCGGCGCAATCTCTGCAATCGAAACATCAGCCTTCGCAATCATGGTTGCGCCATCGGGAAGCTTCGTCGAAGGCTCCGCATCGCTCGCGGCCTTGCCAGGAGCCTCCTTCGCGAGGGGCATCGCTACTGCTCGTGCCAGCGCAGGCGCAATCTCTATCTTCAGCAAAAAATCTCCGCGATACTGCTCGCGCCAGCGCACCACATCCTTCCACTCATCGCTCTGTTGCTCTTCCTGCTCATGAGTCAGAGGCGCTTTGGCTGAGACGTAAATTGCCGATCCGTCCGGCGCCCACGCAAAGGCGTGCACGTCCAACTTCTCCTTGTATAGCGGCAAAGCCTCGCCGCCCGATGGCGAGATGAGCCACACTCGATTCGGCTTGTCATTGTCATCACCCGTATCGCCCGAACCCGCCGGGGAACGGTCTGATGTAAAGGCGATCCACTTGCCATCGGGACTCCACTGCGGCCGTTCATCTGTCCCCGAGCGCGTCAGCGGCTTCAGCCCGTCCTTCGGTGTCCACATCCACAGGTCGTGCCTGTAGTTGTTAGCCTTCCAGTCTGGAGCTTCCGTAGCAATTACCGCAGCCGATGCGTCCGGCGCCAGGCTCGTGCCTGTGATCTCGGTTGTGTTCAGGTATTCGTCGAGAGTGATCGTGGGCTTTTGAGCTGCAACAGAAAAGGCAGAAAGTAAACAGCCGCAGGCTCCAAGAAAGTTCAAAGCACGATGGGAAGACATATACGAACTATAAATTGTGTCTGCGGAGGGGAATCGAAGATGGGATGAGAGGGTTTTACCGCGTTTTGAAACGCATAATGTGCGCAGCGGTGAGCTTCGATCCCGGCTTCAAATTGCCGTGGTCGTCCAGCTCGCTCCACCCGGAGTTGGCAATGTAATAAAAATCATCACCCACGAAGACTCCGTGCGTCGGGTCGCCTAGCGTCGGTGTGTTTCGCTCGATGATCTCGCTGGAAACAATCCGCGAGAACGACGGATCAAGTTTTAATCGCACAACGCGTTCCGGCGAAGTTCCGTTCTGCGTCACGAACAGCGATCCGCGATGAAAGTAAAGCCCGTCCACGCCGTTTAGTGCCGCCCCTGGGGTCGCTTGCTGAACCAGCCACTTCAAGCTACCCGAATCGAGATCAAGAATCCCGATCCCTCGCAGGTAGTCCGGCACAAAAACGCGTTTGCCGTCGGGAAGCATCGCCGCGGTTTGCGGCGAAATGAAATCCGTCCCATCCATCAACTGCAGGTTTCCATTTCGCAGCCGATATACACCGCCTTTTTCGCCATCGCTCAGGATGAGGTCGCCATTCGGCGCCAAGACAACGTCCGCAAGCGCTGCACCCGCAGGCCCTTCAACTCTTCGCAGAAGTTTGCCCGTGGCATAGTCAAAGCAGAGAACAGCAGAACGTCCCCAATCCGCTTTCGGAGCAGCCGTGAACCCGTCCAGCGCAACCTCAGTCGCCCATACCAGCTTTCGCGCGGCATCGATTTTGATCGCAAGCATCGGCCAATGGCTAGGCGACTGAGCGAAATCTGTAGCCGCTCCGCTCTCACTTACTCGCACGATCTTCTTCTCAAGAACACTCGTAATCAGAAACGACTTCGACGCTGGATCGAAATCAATGTCTTCCGCCACAAGACCGGGATCCGAAAGGCTGAACGCGGTCTCCGCAGTCGATGCAGGCATCTTGTTCTGAGCAAATTTCTCGAGCACCGCTTTGTATCGGGGCGAATCGGCGAGCGGCGCGAATGTTTTATTGCTCCCGTCGATCATGCCGTCGTCCATTTGTCCCAGGTCAGCAAACTCCGTGAGCGCATCCAGCGCCTTTTCGCTGTCGCCGGCTTCCATGTACGCGCGAGCGACAGACAAGATGGCACTGGGATAGTTGTTGAGAAGGGTTCTGACTTTGAGTGTCCCCTGCAGGTACCCGGAATGATCTCCGGCTTCGCGAGCCGCATGCGCCTGCTTGCGAAGCGCAGCCAGCTCATCCCGTGCGTTCGTCACCGAATCTGACGCGAAGAGCAGAATTGCGGCAATAGAAATCATCCGGATCATGCCAAGGCATTCTACCTACCGGGTGCCGAGATTTACCCTTTCTGTGACGAACCGATCTTTGCGCCCGGTGAACTGCAAGCCGCCCGGTGAACCTGCAAGGACAACGAGGAACCATGCGACTCGACGCACATCAGCACTTCTGGAAGTACAACGCGGCAGAATACGGCTGGATCGACGACCAGATGGCCGCACTTCGCCGCGACTTCCTGCCCCATGATCTCCAACCGCTCCTCGCATCGGAAGGCTTCGACGGGTCCATCGCGGTACAGGCTCGCCAGAGCCTCGAAGAGACCCGCTGGCTTCTCGAACTTGCCGCCCACAACAACATCGTCAAAGGCGTCGTTGGATGGGTCGACCTCTGCTCTGCCGATCTTCCTGCCCAGCTTTCTCAGTTCGCTCAAAACCCCAAGCTCGTCGGCGTGCGTCACATTGTGCAGGGCGAGCCCGATGACGAGTTCGTGATGCGACCGGAGTTCCGTCGCGGTATCGCCAGCCTGCGCAACTACGAACTCGCCTACGACATCCTCATCTTTCCGCGCCAGCTTCCGGCGGCCGTCAAACTGGTCCGCGAATTTCCCGATCAGCGCTTTGTGCTCGACCACATTGCAAAACCACCGATCGCCCAAGGCCTCTTGACTCCCTGGGACAGCGGTATCCAGGAGCTGGCGAAATCCAACAACGTCTGGTGCAAGCTCTCCGGCATGGTCACGGAGGCTCGATGGGACGGCTGGAAGCCGCAGGATTTCCGACCCTATCTGGATGTGGTGCTGAAGACCTTTGGATCGGCCCGGCTGATGATAGGTTCAGACTGGCCGGTGTGTACCGCTTCCGCGCCCTACGGCCGGACCATGGGTCTCGTCCGTGACTACATTGCATCATTGACGTCGAACGAGCAGGAAGCAATCCTCGGCGCGAACTGCGCCACGTTTTATGGTCTGAAGTAGCCGGCGAATATGCGGGGCTCCGGCAAATCATGCACCTGTCACCACGAACTGCGGAGACGAAGAGCACATTGCCCACGGAGCTCGATCAGATAAACGCCAGTGCTGAAGATCCGGAGCTTCCGGCGAGCCTCTCCATCCCTGCACTGCGTGGCGGAATGATCATCGGTTCGGCCCAGCTCATCCGGATCGGACTGCAATTTGTGTCGGTGGTCGCCCTTTCGCGCCTGCTTACGCCGCAGGATTTCGGCCTGGTCGCGTGCGTCTATCCCGTCATCTCCTTCGTTTCGTTATTTCAGGACCTCGGCTATGGCCAGGCAATCGTCCAGCGGCGCGAAATCTCCCAGGAGCAGATCTCATCGATTTTCTGGATAACAGTCGCCCTGGGGCTGGCGAGCGCCCTTTTCGCAGCCATTTTCAGTCCCGCGGTGGCGTGGTTCTTTCACGACAGCAGGCTCGTTCTGTTGACTATCTCTGCCAGTGTCTCTCTTCTCTTCGGCAGTTTGGCGGCGGTCCCCAACGGACTGCTGAACAGGCGCTTGAATTATCGCGGGCTTGCAGTCTCAGACGCGGTGGCCGCTGCATCCGCTCTGACCTGTGCCATCGTTTCTGCTTTGCTCGGCGCCCGTTACTGGTCGCTGATCATCGCGTCCGTGGCAGGCACTTTTCTGACCGCAGTTGGATACTGGAGCTTCGCGCGCTGGAAGCCCGACGGCCTGAGTACAAAGTTGGTCGACAAAGAGATTGGAATCTTTGGCGCAAACCTGACGGGGTTCACCTTCGTCAGTTATTTCTCCCGCAATCTCGATAACGTCCTTATCGGCCGCAGGCTCGGGACTGTGGCTCTGGGCTACTACGACCGCGCCTTCAAACTCCTCAGTTTTCCCATCCAGCATCTGAATGCTCCCCTCTACAGCGTCATGACCCCGCTGCTTAGCCGCGTGCAGGACGACAAGCCGCGCTTTCGCGCCATGTTCCTTCGCGCTGCCGGCCAGCTGACCCTGTTCATCGTGCCTGTCATGGCGGCTCTCGTCTCTGTCTCGCACGACTTTGTAATTCTGGCCTTCGGGGCGCGATGGGAACTGGTTGCGCCCATCTTCTTCTACCTGGGAATCGTCGGGATGGTACAGCCGCTGACGAATGCAACCGGTTGGATCCTGATCGCGCAGGGTCGTACTGACGTCATGTTCCGCCTCGGCATCATCACGTCTCTCATTACAGTCGGCTCGTTTTTTGTCGGACTTCATTTCGGCGGCGCTGTCGGGCTGGCTGCTGCCTATGCCGTCGCCGAGTCGCTCCTCAAAGCGCCCATCCAATATGCCGTGCTGCATCGCGTGGGGCCGGTCACGGCTGGCGACCTCTGCCGGTTGCAGCTGCCCCTCCTCCTGGCCGCGGCCGTTACGCTCACTGTCGTCAACTATGTTTTCCGCGGATACCTTGGGATGCACGGTGTCCCGCTCATCGCCTCAGCTCTAGCGTTCTCCTGCGTTTCGGCAATTCTGGTCACGGCTATCCGGCCGCGAGGCATGGCGATTCTGCTCGAGAGTCGGATGCTCTTCCATCGACTGTTGGATTGAACGATCCTTCTATAAACCGGGACCTGGCCCGCGACGGGTGGGGTACCGAAGAAATCCGGCCGGTCGAGAGTCGCCATGCCTGGGAAGGGAAATCCCGATTATCATGGAAAGAGTGCGGAAGTGGTGAAATGGCAAACACACTAGCCTTAGGAGCTAGCGCCGAAAGGCTTAGGGGTTCAAGTCCCCTCTTCCGCACCAGGCGCGGGTACCTTCCATCCTGCTGGTGAAAGGACGAACCGCTCACCTACTCGGAAGCGGCAACTCGATAGCCGAGACAAAACTGTAGGATCCATCCGTCTCCCAACGCCTTGCCATCACTTCCGCATCGGTCCTGACCGATTCCTCATCCGGATATTCTGCGAACTCCGTGCGTACGCCGTTCGGGAAGACGTCGAAGGCCCACATGCCGTTTGCTTTTCGGTACGGGTCAGTAGGACCGGAGTATCGCGTGCTGCTCATTCCTGGAAGCCCACCTTTCCACGGATTTCTGACCGACATACTCAACTACTTCGGAAGAAGGGCTGCCTGTGCCACTGAACTGAATGACGGGTCAGGCGGGGGAGCAACAACATTTTCGTTCACTTCAGCGATCGATGACGGTTGTGGAACACATGCGATCCATCGGTCGCT
>Ga0207695_10007611_pt1 | contig 13725 bp, 11 predicted proteins | sample KBSC54metaG_FD_184354 | JGI IMG/M metagenome (GOLD analysis project Ga0207695, IMG submission 184354) | Corn rhizosphere microbial communities from Kellogg Biological Station, Michigan, USA - KBS C5-4 metaG (SPAdes) (version 2) | ecosystem: Host-associated > Plants > Roots > Rhizosphere > Soil...
GCGAGGTGGAAAAGATCGACCTCGAACTGCCCGGCCAGCCCATGGAAAACCTGGGACTCGGCGGCATGCAGGAAGCGCTCAGCGAGCCGACCATGCGCGTGTCGCTCTTCAATTATTCCGACCCTAGCGTGCACAATCGCGTTTTCGGACTTGCCCGCTTCGACCTGAATACCCGCAAATTCGAGTTTACTCCCATCGGACCCTCGCCCGCGCAATTGGGCCAGCTCTTCGTCACGCCCGATAAGAAGATGGGCTATACGATGTCCCAGAACGGACAGGGCGGCAATCGCCGCTGCGAATTCTGGGGCCTCGACTTGACCACTACGAAGCTCGCGCGCACCTCCGAAGTCCCCTGCCGGTCGCGCTATAGTTTCGGTATGTCCACCAACGGCCAGAAGCTCTATATCTACGGCGCCGGTTTTGAGATCGAAGTCTTCGACGCGATCACGTTCCAGCGCGAGGCCGTCTGGGACCTGGGCAACGACATGACGGGGGCGATGGTTTCGATACCCTGACATGACCGGAATACGCTCCCTGCTGGCGGGCTACCGCCGCGCGGCGCGATATCTCACCCCGTACCGCTGGCGGCTGGTATGGATACTGTTGACCGGGGTGGCTGCCACGTCGTTCGGCTTAGCTCAGCCGTACATTTCGAAGTTACTCATAGACGAAGCTCTGACCCGCCGCGATTTTCACGCGCTGATCGTCGTCAGCCTGCTGATGTTCGTGGCCACGGTGGGCAGCTTCGCGCTCAACATTGTTTCCAGCTACCAGTATGTGCGGGTCTCCGCGCTGGTGCTGTTCGACATGCGGGTGGCGCTGTACCGCCATCTGCAATCGCTCTCGCCGCGCTTCTGGGCGAAGGCCAAACTCGGCGACGTAGTGTCGCGGATCAATAACGATATCTCCGAAGTGCAGCGCATCTCGGCCGACACGCTGCTGAGCGTGCTGTCCAATGTCGTCTTCCTGATCGGCAGCGCGGCCATTATGGCGTCGCTGAATCTCAAGCTATTTCTACTCAGCCTGGCCGTCCTGCCGGTCAGCCTGTGGACGCTGCGATATTACCAGAACAAGCTCTCCGTGCGCGTGAAACTGGTGCGCGAGCGCGGCGCCGATATCGGCAGCTTCCTGCTCGAAACGCTGCTGGGCTTCCGCCTGGTGGTGACGTCCGCGGCCGAACAGCGCGAAGTGGCGCGCTTCCGGGCGCGCAATCAGAGCTTCCTGGACGCGCTGCTCAGCATGCAACTGGTCGCGTTCCTTTCGGGCGCCGTGCCCGGCACCCTGCTCACGCTCGCCACGGCGGCGATCTTCCTTTACGGCGGCAGTCTGGTCATCAACGGCGAACTGACCATCGGATCGCTGGTGGCCATCATGGCGTATCACGCGCGCCTGCTTTCGCCCGTGCAGAATCTCATGAGCCTGTACACCAACCTGGTCTCCGGCGGGGTCTCGCTGGCGCGCGTCTGGGAACTCTTCGATACCCGCGCCGAAGTCGTCGAACGGCCGGGCGCGCAGCCGTGGAGGCCGCCATCGGGCGCGGTCGAATGCGACGGCGTCTGCTTCGGTTACAACGGCCAGCGCGTGTTGGACGAGCTTTCGTTCCGCGTGAAGCCGGGCACCATCTGCGCCATCGTCGGACCCAGCGGGGCGGGGAAGTCGACGCTTGCCGATCTCCTCGTCCGCTTCTACGATCCCGAGCGCGGCTCGATCCGCCTGGCTGGCCGCGACCTTCGCGAGCTCCGCCTCGAAGACCTCCGCCGCGAAGTCATGCTGCTGGACCAGTCGCCGTACCTGCTCAACGCCACCGTGCGCGAGAATATCGCCTACGCCCGCCCCGATGCCACCATGGGAGAGATTGTGGAAGCCGCGCGCGCGGCCTCCATCCACGACCGCGTCACCGAGTTGCCGGAGGGCTACGAAACCGTCGTCGCCGAACGCGGCCAGACCTTCTCGGCCGGCGAGCGCCAGCGCATCGCCCTGGCCCGCGCCCTGCTCGCCGATCCCAGCGTGCTGGTGCTCGACGAGCCGACGTCGGCCCTCGACGAGGAGAACGAGCGCATCATCGCCCAGACGCTCGCCACGGCGCTCAAGGGACGCACCGCCATCGTCATCACCCATCGCATGTCCCTCGCCCGCATCGCCCACCAGGTGATCGAACTGGGCGCTCACGCTCAATCGATATGAAGATCGCCATCATCGATAGTGGCATCCACCCCGGCCACCCCCACGTGGGCGCGGTGGCCGGGGCCGTCCATTTCGCCGGCGCCGATGCGGTCGACCGACTGGGCCACGGCACCGCCATCGCGGGCGCGATTCGCGAAAAAGCCCCCGATGCCGAACTGTACGCCGTAAAGGTCTTCGACCGCCGTCTGTCAATTACCATCGACACCCTGCTGCAGGCACTCGAGTGGTGCCGGGAGAATTCCATGGACATCGTGAATCTCAGTCTCGGCACGACCAACCAGGAGCATCGCCCCGCGCTCGAAGCCGCGGTGCGCGGGAACGGCATTGTCGTCAGCGCGGCCGCCATGATGCCCGGCAGTCTCTCCGGCGTGGTCGCGGTCGCATCCGACGACGCCTGTCCCCGCGACCGCTTCCGTTACCGCGACGGCGTGTTCCTCGCGTCGCCATTTCCGCGCCCGATCCCCGGCGTGCCTCCCGAGCGCAACCTGAACGGCGTGAGTTTCGCCGTGGCCAACATGACCGGATTTGTCGCACGCGCCCTCGACGACGGCGACCTGCTCTCCACGCTTCGCCGCCAGGCGGAGGCGATATGAAACTCGCCGCCCTGTTCCTCTGCGCGATCGTCGCCTCCGCGGCCGAGCCCATCGCCGGGAAATGGCTGATGAAGAGCCAGGAAGTCGCCGGCCGCCAGACCATGTCCCGACCCCTGACGCTGAAGATCACGCAACTCGGCGACCTGCTGGAGTTCGAATATTCCGTCTCGCAGAATCTGAAGAAGGAAGTGTCGCTACGCTTCGCCGCTCGCGTCGGCGGACCCGAAGGCGACGTGCAGGATTCGGCCGGCGCCAGGATCGGCAGCGTCAAGGTAATGCGCGAAGGCGCCGCCTACCGCGTGCTTTTGCAGGGACCCAATCGGCCGATGTCGTCGGGCAAGTTGACGCTGTCGGGGAACGGCAGAGTGCTCACCGCCGAGTCCGACGCGACCGCGCCCAATGGCGCCCGCGCCCATACCGTCCAGGTGTTTGAGCGACAGTAACGGCGCCGCTTGATTGCACGACGATCGTCTTGTTCGCGACGATCGTGACTTTCCGGGACACCGGCGTTCCGCTCACCGGCTCGATGCGCACGGTGTATTCGCCGGCCGCCAGCTTCCCCCTGCCAGTGATTGTCGAACTCATAGCCATGGCCGCAATACTTGTCGTTCAGATATACTGCCGCGAATTTATCGGCGCTCTTGGTGCGGAGCACTCCGAACGGACGTTTGGGTTCCGGCAGCAGTTTCATGGTCTGCGTAACGGTGGCGGTCTTGCCCGCTTCGATGGTCATCGAAGTGGTCATCTCTTCGTAACGAGGCTCCACCAGCTTGATCTGGTGCCTGGACGGCAAGTATGTCGGCCCGACGGGGAATGTCGGTTCCAGCCGGAAGTACTCGCTCCCCGCGGGCCGGCATTTGTGATCCTTCGTGCAAAGGATTATACGCTTCCTGTGGAACAGGATGGCATCCTGCAGCGGGTTGCCAACCGGCACGCATCGGAGCGCCAGTCCCCTACTTCGCCTGATAGCTCTTGCTGTATCCGTTCCGCAGATTCGTGACGGTGTACTTCCCGTTCGCATCCACACTCGCCTCGATCAGATTGGCCTGGCACTGCGCCGAGCCTTCCATGTTGGCGATCATCTTTTCGTCGGTGTTCACTTCCTTGGGAGTGCCCAGCGCGAGGTGCCCCTGCCAGATGTCCTCCAGCCCCGGCGACTTCCGCAGCACCTCGAACACGCTCGCCGGACCGCCCTTGCGCGGACCGTCGTTCATAACGGCGACCGTCGGGTGGATGGCCCACACGAACTGAGGCGAATTGGACCGCTCCAGCCCGTGGTGTGTCGTCTGGAACAGGTCGATCTTGCCGATCAGATTGTTGGGACACACCAGCTTCTGCTCGTAATTCCAGGTGAGGTCGCCCATGTCGATGAAACGGAATTTGCCGTACTGTACCACGATGCCGACGCTCTGGTCGTTGTCCGGATCCGGCTCCGGAGGACGCTCGTGATAATCCGCGCACGTTGCGTTCACCGCGCCCGCGCCGGGGAGCGCCTTCGTGATCGCCTGGCCCGCCGACATGATCACCTTCACGTCCACACCCTTCAAGGGAATGGTGTCGCCGGCTTTCAAGATTCTGCGCTTACCTTCAACCTGCTCGGTGTACGCCTTGTACGCCGCCGCCACCTGCGGCCGCGCGATCTCAATGGTCTCGCCGTGATCCAGGTACATGCCGATCGGAATCATCTTCGCCAGGGCGGCCATCGCGCCCATGTGATCGCTGTGGAAATGCGTCGTCAGCAAGTAGTCGATCTTCTGCAGCCCCGCCTTTTGCGCCGCCGCGAAAATCCGCTTGGCATCGCGATCGTCCGGCGTGCGATTCGCCGTGTCCACCAGTAGCGATTCGCCGCTCGGCGCCACGATCAGGGTCGCCGCGCCGCCCTCCGCATCGATCCAGTAAATCTCCAGATTCCGGGCCGCCGCGCCCATGCACAGCGCGACCAGAAGAACGCTCAGTTTTCGACACATGTTCTCACTCTACCAGGAGTGCGGCGGCCCTCCGGGACTATCAGATGTTACCATCCGATTATGCGGCCTGTATTTCTAGCCCTTATTTCCCTTTCTCTCCTCGGCGGCGCGGACCGCCCTGAGTGGGACAACCCCGCCATCGTTCATATCGGCACCGAAAAGCCTCACGTCACCATGATGGCGTTCCCCTCGGCCGAGCTCGCCCGTACCGGCGATCGCGCCAAGTCTCCCTGGTTTCATTCGCTGAACGGCGCGTGGAAATTCCACGGATCCCTGCGTCCCGCCGAGCGGCCCCTCGATTTCTACCGGCCCGGCTTCGACGATTCGGCCTGGAGCACGATGCCCGTGCCCTCGAACTGGCAACTGCACGGCTTCGACATTCCGATCTACACGAACATCACGTATCCCTGGCCGCAGGACCCCTCCAAGCCCCCGCAGGTGCCGTACACGTTCAATCCGGTGGGCAGCTACCGGCTGCGTTTCACCGTGCCGCCCGAGTGGAAGGGCCGCCCCGTCTACCTCCACTTCGACGGCGTCGATTCGGCCTTCTACGCCTGGGTCAACGGCGAGAAGCTCGGGTATAGCGAGGACAGCCGCACGCCTGCCGAGTTCAATCTGACGCCGCACCTGAAGCCCGGCACGAACGTTCTCGCGGTCGAAGTCTACCGCTTCGGTGACGGCGCGTTTCTGGAAGACCAGGACATGTGGCGTTTGAGCGGCATCTTCCGCGACGTCTATCTCTGGACCACGCCCCGGCAGCATCTGCGCGACTTCGAGGTCCACACCAATCTTGACGAGGCGTATCGGGATGCCACCGTCGCCATTCAGGCGCAGCTTTCGAATTCGACCGATAAATCGGCGAAGGTCACGGTGACAGCCGCGCTCACCGACGCCAACGGCGCGCCCGCCGGCAAGGCCGCCACGACGGAGGTGGAGATTCCCGCGTCCGCCGAATCCGGTCTGCAGCTTTCGATTCAACTGACGAATCCGCGCAAGTGGTCGGCCGAAGATCCTTACCTCTATAAGCTGCTGCTCACGGTGCGCGACGCGTCCGGCGCGGTGCTCGAAGCCATTCCGCAGAACGTGGGCGTGCGCAAGGTCGAGATTAAGGACGGCCGTTTCCTGATCAACGGCCGCGCGATCCTGGTCAAAGGCGTCAATCGCCACGAGCACAGCGAAGACAGCGCCCACTACGTCCCGCTCGAATCCATGCTCAAAGACATCCGCCTGATGAAGCAGTTCAACGTCAACGCGGTGCGCACGTCGCACTATCCGAACACCCCGGAATGGTACGACCTCTGCGATCGCTACGGCATTTACGTTCTGGACGAGGCGAACATCGAGTGCCACCACTACGGCAACGACGTTCGCAACCGTCTGACCAACGATCCGGCATGGCAGACCGCTTACCTGGATCGCGTGCAGCGTATGGTGGAGCGCGACAAGAACCATGCCTCCGTTGTCATCTGGTCGATGGGCAACGAATCGGGCGACGGGCCCAACGCTGCCGCCGCGTACCAGTGGACGAAGCAGCGCGATCCGTCGCGCCCGTTCCACTACGAGGGCACGACCAGCCACGGCGGATCGAACGCCGACATTAATTCGTTCATGTATCCCACGCCGGCGCGCGTGAAGCAACTCGCGGCGCAGCGTCCCAACATGCCGCTCATCCTGTGCGAGTACGAGCACGCCATGGGCAATTCCAGCGGCGGCCTCAAGGAATACTGGGATATCTTTTACTCCGGCACCAATGCCCAGGGCGCGTTCGTGTGGGATTGGGTCGATCAGGGCATCAAACTCCCCGTCCCCGGTGAGTACCGCGCCAACACAGCGCAGTCCACCTTTCTCGCGTACGGCGGATGGTGGGAAGACAAGAGCGGCGTCCGCAACGATAACGACTTCAACAACAACGGGCTCGTCTCCGCCGATCGCAAGCCGCACCCCGGCTTGTACGCGCTGAAGTACGTCTACCGCTATCTGCACGTGCAGCCGGTGGACCTGGGGGCGGGGAAGATCAAGGTCAAGAACTGGTACGACTTCATCAATCCCAAGGACCTGGCGGAGGGCACGTGGGAGGTGAAGGCCGGCGGACGCACGGTGGCGGCGGGCAAGCTTCCGGCGCTGGATATCGCGCCGCGCCAGGAAGCCGAATACACGTTGGCGCTGCCGAAGATCGATCCCGCCCCGGGTGTCGAATACTGGCTGAATATCAGCTTCACGCTGAAGCATGCGACGGAGTGGGCGCCGCTCGGCCACGAGATCGCGTGGGACCAGTTTAAGCTGCCGATGTCCGCGGCTGCCGCGCCCGCGAAGCCCGCTACCGCGGCGCTCGCCGTGAAGGAGTCCGGCGACGAAGCCACTCTCTCCGGCCCGAATTTCTCGCTGCGCGTGGACAAGAAGAACGGAGTGATCGAGCAGTATCGGTACAAGGGCGTCACCGTGCTGGAGCGCGGTCCGGTTCCCGACTTCTGGCGCGCTCCCACGAATAACGATCGCGGCGCATGGAAGTCCGTGCAGTCGCGCGTGTCGCGCGATCCGTCCCTGGACATTATGCTGTGGCGCGACGCTGCACCGCGATGGGACGTCAAGGATGTGAACGTCGAGAAGATCGATGCTTCCTCCGCCCGCATCACCGTGCATGCCGAGCTGCCGCTGGTCCACGCCTCTTACTCGCTGACTTACTCCGTGTCGGGAAGCGGGGACATCGTGGTCTCGTGCGAGTACGATCCAGGCACGGACAAAGTCGCGATGATGCCGCGGTTCGGCACCGAGTTGATCGCCGCGCCCGGCCTCGAGAACCTCACGTGGTACGGACGCGGTCCCCGAGAAACACTGGTGGATCGCGCCTTCGAGCGCATCGGCGTATACAGCGGCACGGTCGATCGGCAGTGGGTGGAGTACATGCGCCCGCAGGAGAACGGCAGTAAAGTCGACGTCCGCTGGATGACGTTAACGAACGCGCAAGGCATCGGTCTGAAAGCGACCGGAGAGCCCACTCTCAGCATCAGCGCCCGCCACTTCGCCAAGGAGGATATGGAGAACGCGGCGTACACGTTCCAGATGAAGCGCCATCCCGAGACGTACCTGAATCTCGATCTGGAAATGATGGGCGCCGGCGGCATCGACAGTTGGTCGCCGAACGCCTATCCGATGGCCCCCTACCGCATCGACGGGAATACGAAGCACAGCTACACGTATCGAATTACTCCCGTAGGATAGACAATCGCGCAGCGTCGTCTCTCCAAGCCGGGCGCCGGCTCGGCCCGTTTTCCCATTTCACATTTCGCCGGTTTATTTCACTCGCGGAATCAAGCACTTCCAGATCCGAATTTCGGAGTCCAGCCCCCTGGCCAGCTACATTGGAGTTCCGGGAGAAAGACCGGAACAACCACTATGGCTTCACCAGCACAGATAACCGCCAATCGCGCCAATGCGCTCCTGTTCACCGGACCTGCCACGCCCGAGACAAAATCCGCCGTTCGCCACAACGCCATCAAATACGGCATTCATGCCGAATCGCTGATTATTCCGGGCGAAGATCCCGAGGAATTCGAAGCGTTCAAGGAATTCCAATTAGACACCTGGTCTCCGCAGGACACCGCCGAGCAGCAGTGCGTCGACCAACTCACCACCACCCTCTGGCGCCTCAACCGTCTCCAAAATGCGGAAGCGCAAATCTGGGAAGCCGCCATGCAAGATGGAGCCAACCTGGGCAATGTCCTCGAAACGAAATCCCCGCTCCTCGACCGCGTCGGTCGCATGATCCATCGCCTCGAGACCTCCATCCGCCAAATCACCAAGGAACTCCAACGCCTCCAGGCCGCCCGCGTCAAAGCCCAGCGTGCCGCCTGCATCCCCCCTCGATCCTACCCGACGGAACAAAGCCAATTCCTCTCCGACATCGGCCGCCGCGACACGGATTTTGACGATTTGGAGGAGTAGCCGACCCTCCCCACCGTGGCCCTCCCCCGTTAATTGCTGCTGATCTTTGACAACCGAAAACCCCACTTTCGCCATGCGTGTGCCTTTTGTGCATCCCCCCTGGACCCGCTGCCGCGGTAGATATGGTGGCAGTCCCACCAGCTAATGAAGACGGCGCTCCGCCGTCCTTCCAGCATGAGTGCACTCAGAACGGGGCGGGTGGTTCTGACCGTCGAACTTGCGGCGACCAGCATCGCGTCATTCATTCTCGACTGGAGCCCGAACCATCTGCTGAATCCGCTGTGGCATCCACATGCGCGGTTCCACGGTGCGCTGCTGCTGTTCATGCTGGCCGGGGTCTGCGGCACAGCGATCTGGCTGCTGTGGCGTCCATCGCCCGAACCCGAGATCGCCGTGCGGACCGCCGCGCTTCTGTCACTGGCCTTCTGGACGCCGCTCTTCTACATCACGTCCGTGCTGCCCGGCTCGAATTCGTGGGCCGGACTCGCATCCGCCGACCCACGCCTGCGCGGTGCTCTGGTCACGCCCAACCTGCTGGTTGCCGCCGCCTTCGTCGTGATCAGCGGCGCCGGCCTCGTGCTCAGCTTTACTGCTTCGTGCTCGCCAGATCGCCTTCCGCCGACCAGTAGAGCGCGTTGAACAACAGCGGCAGTGTGGCGTGAGTCTGCGCCCGATGCTGCGGACGAATGCCAAACAGCACGACCTTGCCCTGTCCCATCTCGACCGACACGACGGCCGCGCGGCCGTACATCAGGTCCTCGCCGCGCAGCCAGCCCGACGCATTCACACCCGTATTGGGATACCGCGCTACCACGCTGACTTTCTGCGATGAGAAGCCCTCGGTCAGTTGGAAAAACGGCGAGTTGATGTAATAGCCCCAAGTGTCCGGGGCCACGCCCCAGCCGATCGGGTGCGACGTATCGACCTGCAGATTGACGATCGTGCCCGGCGCGAAATGTTGGTCGCGCGTGGTCGCGCGCTTGAGGTCCTTCACGCCCAGCGGCAGCTTATCAACCAGCAGATTGCTGGCCTCGCCGAGCGCGATCAGCGTGCCGCCGTCGGCCACAAACTGCTTCAGCGCGTCGAAGCCGTTGTCGCCGAGCCCGCCCTTGTACTCCGGCACGATCGTCTTATAGTCGAGCCCTTGCATGATCGAGTTGGTGCGCTGGTCGGGCAGAATGATGGCGTCGTAATGCTCGCGCAGCTTGCCCGCCTGGATGTCGGCGTTGTGCAGTTTGGTGTAGTTGAACTGGTAATCGTCCAGCACGAAGCGGGTCCAGCCTTCATCCATGGAGGGATCCCACGATTGGTAGATGCCGACCCGTGGCGCGTTCAAAGCCGTGCCGACCGCGGGGATCTTTGCGGCCGCCGCGGCGGGCAGCGGCAGGAGATCGAAGCCCTCCACCGCCGACGTCCACACGGCCGGCTTGGCGGTCGCGATCACCATGGGAATGCCGCTGGCATCGGGCTTCGTGAGGCTGACCTTGGCTCCGCCTTTCAGCAGGCGATTCACCACGAGCGCACTCTGCGCCCCGTCGTAGGGGAAGCGCCAGGCTCCGCCGCTGTTGGACGCGGTGAGCGTGAACTTGGGGGCCGCGGTCAGCCGCTCCATTGCGAGCGACGAGGGGAGCGCCGTTTTGGCGAGGTCGGTCTTCACGCCGAACTGCATGCCGAGCGACCATGCCGACACGTCGTACGGCGCTTCGGCCGGAGCGCCGGGCGCGCGCCGCACTTCGGGATAGGTCTGCTTCTCGAGCATATCCTTGGCATAGCGCGCGAAGACCTGCGTGAACGGAATGACGTACGTGCCGGCCGCGTAGGTCTTGCCGTCCTGCCGGAATTCGGCCTTGGCGCGATACACTTCGACGCCGCCGATCATCATGCGGTTGACCAGGTCGATGGCTTCGTCGGGATCGTGTTGGTCGGTCGGAATGAGCACGGCGAACGACTTGCCGTCGCCGATCTCGCCCTTTTTGCCGGCCTCGATCGTGTTGCGATTCACGGCGTAGATCTGCCGCACCAGTGTCTCGCGATTGTCAGCCGCCGTCTCGAGCAGCGCGAACGTGGCGGTCAGTTCGTAATCGACGATGTCGCGGAGGGTCCACTTGCCCCCCAGCCAGGGCCGCGGATATTCGGTGCGCGGCGTGATGTCGGTGGGCGGAGGCAGCGGGGCATCGGGCTGTTCGAACTGGCGGCGCCGCTCGTTCTCGAATCCGGCCGCGCCGCCGGCCGGTCCGCTGGCCGCCGCGCGCGCCGGGGCTGCCGCACCGCCGCCTCGCGTGGGGTCGGCCTTCTGCTGGATGACCGGCGTCGCGATGCGCGCGCTGGCAACTTCGGTGAGCAGTCCGACCTGATTGTGCCACCAGCCGGCCCACGCCATCGCGCCTTCCCAGAAGTTCGTGTAGGTCGCGTTGAAGATGATGCCGGTCCGGCCTTCGGCCTCCAGCGCGGCGGCCTGCGACTGGCCGTAGATGGTGTTCAGGCGATAGATCACCGGATCGACGTTGGGATTGATGGGATCCGTGGCCGGCATGGTGAAGATGCGCGGACCGCTCGTGCCCTGCTGGTGCTCGTCGAGCCAGATGGAGGGGAACCAGTCGTGCCACAGAACCTGCGCGGCCATGCGGCTTTCCTTCTGTGAGAACAGGTACATGTCGCGGTTGTTGTCGTGGCCGGTGTAGGCGTGATAAAGCCACGGCATGGGGCTCGCCTCGTTGGGCGTGTCGACGACCTTGTTGTACCAGTCGGTCACCATCATCTGACCGTCGGGATTCAGCGAAGGGACCAGCAGCAGGACGACGTTGTCCAGAACCTTTTTGATCTCGGGCGAGTTGTCGGTGGCCAGGCGGTAGACGCCTTCCAGCACCATCTGTGACGCCCCGATCTCGGTGGAGTGGATGTTGTTGGTGATGAAGACGACGGCCTTCCCGGTACGGAAGATTTCGTCGCGCTCGGCGTCGGTGGGCGCGCCGCCCTGGAAGTAGAGCTTGCGCTCCAGCCCTTTCCAATGGTCGAGGTTCTTGAGATTCTCCGCCGAGCTGATTTCCAGCATCACGAACGGCGCGCCGAGGGTGGTCGGACCCAGGTTATGGTAGCGAACGCGGTCGCTCTCCGCGACGAGTTTCTGGAAATACTCGGCGGCCTTGTCGTACCGCACCAGCTTCTTGTCGCTGCCGATGCGAAAGCCGAAGTACTGCTCGGGAGACTGCACCGCCGCCTGCAGACCGAGGCTGCAGAGAACCGCACACCATACCAGCTTCATTGCCGTAGTATATCTTCTACTTGGCGGCGGCTGGATGCAGTGTCAGCTTCTGTACGCGCCAGTTCAGCAGCTCCGCGACGTACAGCGTGTTCTCGTTGGGACAGGCCATCTGGTGGATCCAGCCGAACTGGCCGGGACGCTTGCCCGCCTTGCCGAAGACGCCGAGCACGTTGCCGTTCAGGTCCATCTTGTAGATGCGGCCGGGGCGCGAATCGGAGCTGTACAACACGGGGTTCGGACCCGGCGTGATGCAGATTGCCCACGGCGCGCCCACGTTGGTCCACTGCTTGAGGAACTCGCCCTCGCCGTTGAAGACCTGGATGCGATTGTTCTCACGGTCGCCTACATAGACGTTGCTTGGCATCGGTGGCGATGGTGTGCGGGGTGTGGAAGTCGCCGGGCTCGGCGCCGCGCTTGCCCCAGCTCTTGATCCAGTTGCCGTCCTTGTCGATCTTCGCGACGCGCGAATTGTTGTAGCCATCGCTGATGTAGCCGTTGCCGGCCGCGTCCCACGCGATGTCGGTCGGGCGGTTGAAGTAGTTGTCGCGCGCGGGGCGGACCACGCCGGGCGCGGGCGGCGCTTCGGAAGGCTCGGCCTTGCGGCCCAGCACCATGATGATGTGGCCCTGGGGATTGAACTCCATGATCATGTTGGTGCCTTCGTCGACGCACCAGATGTTGTCGTCCTTATCGATCCTCACGACGTGCGCGAAGCCGAAGCCGTACAGGTCCTTGCCGATCTCGCGGAGCATCTTGCCGTCGGAATCGAACTCGAAGAGTTGCGTCTTCGCGCCGCGATTGTAGACGAACATGTGGCCCTTGGAATTCAACGCGAAGCCCGAGACCTCGCCGAAGTTGAAGCCGTCGGGCAGTTTGAGCGGACTGCTGAAATCGTACGGGATTTCGGGCGGTTGTTGGGCCGGCAGGGGCGCGGCGCAAAGAATCGCGGCCGCAAACAGATGCGCTTTCATGGCAGGCAGTATATAACGTTTACTCGGGAAGTCCCAGCGCGCGGGCCGGGTTGGTTTTGGACATGAGGTCGATGTCTACTTGCGAGATGCCTTGTTTGCGCAGCGCGGCGAAGAAGGCTTCGAGTCCGTCGGGATGCAGCGGATTGCCGGCCTGTCCGAGATCGCTCGACAGGATGCAGTGGGCCGCGCCGACCTGGCGGATCGCGCCGGCGTAGTCGCGCGGTTCGGCCTCCTTATTCTTGCCGATGAGGGCGTTGTAGACGAATTCCAGGTATGCGCCTTGCGCGGCGGCTTCGCGCATCTGCGGCACGGTCATTTTCACCGGGGAGAGCATAGCGTGCGTGACCACGATGTGCTGGACACCCTGGCGGTGCGCCTCGCGAACGATCATCAATCCCTCGGCTGCCGACGAGTGGCCGGTCTCGAGCGTGAGCCCGTTCTTGGCGGCGAGCGCGATCACCTGGAGGACTTCGGGCAGCAGGCGGCCGTCCTTGGACACGGAAACGAACGGGCGATTCTCCTTCGAGAAGCGCACCTGATTTTCGGCATCGAAGGTGGGCATCCAGATGACGCGGCCGTAGCCGCCCTTCATCATCACCATGCGCTCGACCGCCGCCGGATTGACGCCGCCGACGGAGCGATTGAGGTCGATGCCGCCGAAGATCTCGATGCCCGGTACGACCTTGCGCACGACGTATGCGAGCGCGGCGGTGGACTCGTAGTGATTCTTTAGCACGAGACCGCGCATGCCGCGATCCTTGGCGAGGCGCGCCAGGTCGATCGCGTCGATGGAGCGCGGAATGCTG
>Ga0207695_10007612_pt1 | contig 13725 bp, 11 predicted proteins | sample KBSC54metaG_FD_184354 | JGI IMG/M metagenome (GOLD analysis project Ga0207695, IMG submission 184354) | Corn rhizosphere microbial communities from Kellogg Biological Station, Michigan, USA - KBS C5-4 metaG (SPAdes) (version 2) | ecosystem: Host-associated > Plants > Roots > Rhizosphere > Soil...
GCATGCGCCATGACCAACCATGATCTCGATGAAACGCTGGAGCTCCAGCCCCGCTATGACGCCAATGGCCTGATCAGCGCCATCGTGCAGGATGCCGATGACGGCACGGTGCTGATGTTCGCCCATATGAATGCCGAGGCGCTGCACCAGACGCAGATCACCGGCCGCATTCATTTCTACAGCCGTTCGCGCCAGAAGCTGTGGATGAAGGGCGAGACGTCAGGCGAAACCTTCAAGGTCGTCGATCTCCGGATCGATTGCGACCAGGATTGCCTGCTGGTGAAAGTACGCGCCGAGGGCAAGGGCCTCGCCTGCCATACCGGGCGGCGCAGTTGTTTCTACCGCCGCGTCAAGCATGACGCGCTGGAGATGGCTTAGAACGGTGGGTTCGAGCAGGTTGTGGGGGCCTTGGCGTCCCACGCCGCACCAGGCTTCAGCAGATAGACCGGATAGGGCTGGCCGTCGAACCGGAACGTGCCGGTAATCTCCAGCTTGGTCAGCGGCATTACCAGAGCGATCGTATCGTGCATCGCCGGTGTGTCGGCCACCAGATACTGCGGCTTGCCCTGCTCTGATACTGCCTTCAGCATGGCAACACGCATGCATTCATCGCCGAAGGTGAGCTTGGCTGCGTACTTGCCGGTGTAATACAGAATGCTGCCGGTGGTCATGTCGGCCCAGACGCGCGCATCCTTGTCGAGCATGGCCGGTGGGGCCGAGGCTTCGTAATGTTTCGGCGTTACCTGTGAATAGCGCCATACACCCAAACCGGCGAACAGCAGGATCGCGACCATGCTGACCCAGCGGCGCACACGACCTGCCTTTTCCGAACCGCCGTCCGACACCATGTCGAAGAACACCAGCATCGCCGAGAACATGGCACCCGGCACCATGTAATAATCGATGCGGATCCAATGGGTCATGAAGAAGCAGAATGTCGCCAGCATGGCCAACCCGGCGCCGATCGCCATGAAGTAATCGCGCAGCGGCCGCCGCTGCACGGCCAGCATGACCATCCGCAGGATGGGTGCGAAAAGCCCCACCCAGATCAGCGGTGCGGAATGATCATCGAACAGATAGTAGCGGCCATGGTGGTAGAACATGATCGGGATGAAGAAGGGCGCTGACGCATCGATCGTGTTGTAGGTGGTGTGCAGTGGACCGCCGGCATTGATGGTATTGGCAGCGAGCACCGGCAGCATGCCGATCGCTAGGCCGAGTCCGCCGGCCACCGCGGTCTTCAGTTTCTCGACGATGCTGGCGGGCATGGTGAGGCCGATGAAGGCGATGCCGAGCAGGATCAGCACATTGGCAATGCGGAAGCCGATCAGCGCGCCGCCGAGGAAGCCCACGGCGAGCGCAATCAGCAGCCGCTTCCAGCCCATTTGCTTGTGCAGTGCAGGCGTCAGCAGCGCCATTACCGCGACGAGCCCGACCGAGCATGGCACCGAGACGGAATCGATCATGCCGTAGATCCGCAGGATGCGGAACACTTCGTAGACGATGATGCCGCCCGCCACGAGTGTTGGCCAGCCCACACGGCCCGAGCGCACGGTGGCGATCAGGAAACAGCCGCCAATCACCAGCATCAGGGTGATGTAGAGCATCGGCGGAGCAACCGGTTCCGGGAAGAAGGAGAGCAGGAAGCCGGAAAGCGGCGGATATTGCAGCATCACCGCGTCGGTCCGCTTGTCCTGGTGATGGCATTGGGGTGCTACGATCTCTGCGCCATCGGCGGGCGGTATGTAGATCTGTTTCGAAATGGCAATCAGGTCATTGGCCTCGGGGATCAGCAGGCGCGTATCGAGCCCGCCGATCAGGCCCTTGTCGCGGAACAGCTGCGCCTGGCGCAGGTAGCCAAAGGGGTCGCAGGCATAGGCGCGCAGGTCCTTCTGGGGGGCGATGGCCCAGCCGACGATGAAGACAAGAACGGCGAGGAACAGGCCGACGCGGGCGAGATCAAGAATGCGTTGAACTGACATGTTGCCCTGCTCGTAGTGCAGCCTTGGGCTTTGGGCAATGGGCTATTGGAGGCCACAGGTTTTCGGCGCTGCTTCATTCCAGACGGCGTTGGCCTTCAGCAGATAGACCGGCGACTTGCGGTCATAGAAGTCCAAAGTGCCCACTTGTTCCAGCACCACATTTTTTTGAATCTCGGCAATCGCCTTGTGCATCGTGTGCGCATCGTCGACCAGGTATTGCGGATGCCCTTCCCGGCCCAGTTGCTGCATCAGAGCCATGCGCATGCAATCGTCGCCAAAGCTGGCCTTGGCAGCATATTTATTCAGGTAGTAAGTTATTGATCCCGAATTTATGTCGGACCAGACGCGGGCTTCCGGCGCCAGCATGGCTTGAGGTGCCTCAACCATGAAATGCCGCGGTTCGATCCGAGAGATCCGCTGCACAGCGAACGCCACCAACAAGGTCAGGGCCACTACAGCGACCAAACGGGTGGCAAGGACTGTACTGCCAGGCTGCAGCTTGCCTGCGGTCAGAAGATCGAACGAGACGAGGCACAAAGCGAAGGCCGAGGCGGGGATGATATAATAGCCGGTGGTGATCGCGTGGGTGAGGAAGAACGCCGTTGCGATCAGCAACTGAACCCCTGAGGCAACGGCAGCAGCTCGGTCCGGACGGCTGTTTTCATCGCGGCGTGGAAAGGCCAGGCGTCCAAGGGTGATGCAAATGGCAGCGATCAGCAGGGCTGCGGATGGCGCGCTCCAGAAATAGAAGCCAAGGTTTTCCCACAGAATCCGCGGCCCAAATGTAGGCAGGCTGGCATCGGCCGGGCCATAAGTGGTGGCCAGCAGGCCGCCCGCATTGATCACGTTTGCGGCCAGTAGCGGCACCATGCCGAGGACAAGGCCGATACACCCCGCGAGTGTCAGCATCGCCCTATCTTTCCGGCTTAGCGGAATGAAAAACAAATAGGCGGAGATGCCGAAAACCAGGAAGGCGTTCGGAATGCGGATGCCCACCAACACGCCGATCAGTACGCCCAGAGCGACTGCAATTGCCAATCGCATCATGCCAACGGTGCGGGCCATCGCCAGTGTCAGCAGCGCGGCCAAAGCGCCGAAGCCCACGCTTTCCGGCAGCGATACTGAACTGGTCATGCCGTGATAGGTCTCGGCGCGGTAAATCAAATAGAGCGACGCAGCGGCCACCGCGCTGCCGAGCCAGCTGGACTGGCGGGCACAGGCTGTCATGATTACGAAAGCCGCCGCCACGATCAGCATCATTGTGACATAGAGTGCTGCGGGCGCAGTCTCGACCGGAAACAACGACAGGAAGAAGCCGGTCAACGGTGGATATTGGTTGATCACGGCTCCCGTCGCGCTGGCGAAGTGATGGCAGTGCGGTGCAACGATATCGATCCAGTGAACCCGCGGGCCGAATACCGCCTTGGCAGCTGTCACAAAATCCCGCGCATCGGGCTCCGTCATGGCGGTATTCAGTCCGGCGATCCAGCCATGATCGCGAAACAGCTGCGCCTGCCTCAGATAGCCGAAGGGATCGCACCCATAGGCCCTGATGTCATGTTGCGGTGACATCACCCATGTTGTGAAAAGCAGCACCGCTCCCAGCAGAAGTAGAACGCGAAGCAGAGAGAGTTGAGGCGAGGCTAACCAGTCCATGCGCGCGACATGGCACAAACCGGCGCGGCACTCAACCTGGCGCAAGCTGTTTGATGCAGGCTAGGCCGCGCCGGCGATGTAGGCCTTCATGTCTTCTGCATCGCGCTCGATCTGTTCAATTCTGAACTTCACGACATCGCCGATCGAGATCATGCCCGCCAGCTTGCCGCCGCTGACCACGGGAATGTGACGGATGCGGTGCTGGGTCATCAAGGCCATCAGATCCTGTTCGCTGTCGCTTTCGGCGCAGTGCTTGACCTCACGGGTCATGATCGAAGACACCGGCTTGTCTAGGGAAGCAGCTCCCTCCTTCGCCACTGCGCGGACGATGTCGCGCTCGCTGATAATGCCTTCAATCGTGCCGCCAGCCCCCAGAATGACGATGGCACCGATGCGCTTTTCAGCCAAGGTGGTCGCGGTCTGCTTGATAGTGTCCGAGGGTCCGGCGGTAATCACATCGCGGCCCTTGGCCTTCAGGATATGTGCAACGCTCATGCATTTTCCTCCACATGAATGATGGCCACGGGAGAGCACGACGGGCGGTTCGAGCCGCCTTCTGGCTGTCTCGCAACGGATGGAAATCCTAGCACGATCAATGGATCGTGTGAACCGGCTTATGTTTCACGGAAACATTCAATATGTAAAAGGCGATCAACCCGAATACGAAGCCGCCGATATGCGCCTCCCAAGCAATCGAACCATTGTCGAGAAAGGCCTGGTTGCTGGTGAACGTTGACGAAGCCGTCACAAGCGTCAGGACAAGCCACAGAATGGTGAAACTCAACGCGCTGCGATTGGTGACGATCTCAAGCGGGTTCAGCGGGCGGATGTGGTCGCCGTAAAGCTCGTTGCGCTTGCCGTACATCAGTGGAATGGCGCCCGCCATGAGCCCTGACACGCCGCCGGAAATGCCGACGAGGATATAGGGTTTGCCCCAGTTGAAGGCGAGGAACATCAGCCCGCCGCCCATGACCGCCACACATAGCAATACGAGATAGCGCCAGGTGCCCAGATGCTGCTGGACCGGTTTGGAGAAGATCGCCAGCCACAGGCTGTTGCTGGCGACGTGGAACCAGCCGGCATGCAGCAGGCCATAAGTGAGCAGGCTCCATTCCGCGGCACCGGGATATTGCGGGAATTTCTCCGGCCCAAAGCGTGCCGGGATGAACGCGAAATTGTAATTGGCGAAGGCTGCCCATGAGTCGCCGCCCTGCTGGATCAACAGTTCGATCAGCAGCAGGACCGCAATCAGCACCCAGACCACGGTGGGGAGATTAACGGCCGGAGCCGGCTTCTCGCGTTCCGGGGGTTGCACTTCGTTATCCAACACTTTGCTCCATCGGCCCCCTGCCAACGGCTGGCATGGGGCATGCAACGGGTTGGGCCAAGGTACAAATTTGGGACGAATGTCCCGTCAGACAAGGATAAGCCATGCTGCCCAACGACCGCAACGACAACCAGCAGACAGGTGTCCGTCTGGTGCATTCCGGCAGCCGACAGCTGTTTCGTTATTGGGAATCCCTGCGTGCCGAGCGCGCCTGCCCGACCCGTGATGAGATTGATTTGTCTCGTATTTCTAATATCTTGCCGAATATTACGGTGATTGACGAGGCCGAATCGCGCTTCTGGCGGCACCGCATGGCCGGCAGCGATGTCTGCGCCCTGCTCAGCGAACAGGTAACCTATCGTGACGCCCTGCTCGGCTTTGACCGGCAGTCCCGCGAGGCTTTGACAAATCTTTTCGGAATCGCCGTGCAGCAGGCCCAACCGGCCATTATCCGCCTGCGCTTGATCGGCCAACACCATGTTCTACCTGCCGAAATGCTGGCTTTGCCGGTATTCGACCAGAAATCCGGCCAGCACCAGCTGTTCTGCGGTCTGTTCGGTTTCAACACGGAGCTCGCGGTCGGTGGTGCGCCGCTGCTCCGTCGCGAATTGCTGTCGGCCAAGCTGATCCGCACCGAGCATGGCCTTAATTCGGAATTGGCGACCTTCCGTACGGCTCCTCAATTTCAGGTGATCAAGGGCGGACTTTCGTAACTTCGCCCTAAATCTTAAGCGCAAATTAAGCAGACCTCATCTAGCGTAACCCGAAAATCACCATCATTGCTGGCTCGGGGGCGAGACAGCCGGGACGTTAAGACATGCGCGCGACCGAGAATTCAGCCCAGACCCTTAGCAGTGAGAACCGCGTTCTCACCGCCCGCTATATGCTGCCGGACCAAAGCGAACATGCCTGCCAGGTCAAGGAATTGACGCTGGATGGCGCCAGCTTCGTGGCCGATACCATTCCGCAGCCGGGCCAGGCGGTCATCGCCTATATCGAAGAGCTGGGCCGCATCGAAGCGGTAACGGGTGACGCCACTGAAGATGGCTTCGTCGTGCTTTACGCCCTTCAGGGGGCCCGCCTCGAGCGCCTCAAGCAGCGCATCGGATTCTTCCTGCAACGTGCCACTGGCGACCGGTCCGATCAGCGCCGCCATGCCCGCTATGAACCGGTCGACAAGTCACTGCAAATGACCCTGCCGGATGGACGCGTCTATAATTGCGAAGTGATCGACATTTCGACGTCTGGTGCCGGGGTGAAGACCGACATCATGCCCTCGATCGGCACGCAGCTGATGCTGGGCAAGATGCGCGGCCGCGTGGTGCGCTATCTCGATGATGGCATTGCCATCGAATTCGTCAAGCAGCTGGACCAGACGCAGATGCCGGCGGTGCGCGGGTTCGCCGCCTAACTTCTAGAGATCGTGAACATCCACCACGCCGTGGATGGCTTTGATCGCACCCTTCACTTGCGGCGTGATAGCAAATTTTGACCCGAGATTTATTTCCACTTCGCGGCCACTGTCGGTCATCAGCGTGAGTGTCGCTGGCGCACGGCCACCGGGAGCGAGGCGCTTCTGGACCGACTCGATCATGCTGGCATCACGCACAAAGATCTTGATGCCCTGGACCACCTGTGCGGCGATCTTGTCGAGCGGCTCCAGGCCCTGCAGGCTCATCCGTACCTCTTCGCCATTCACTTCCGCTTCGACGCGGATGACGACAGCCCTACCCGGCTCCAGCTGATCGCGCAGATTCATCAGCGTGTCAGAGAAAACGATGGTTTCAAACTGGCCGGTGGGATCGGAAAAGCCGACGAACGCAAACTTGTTGCCGGATTTCGAGCGGCGTTCCTGCTTGTAGGTTATCGTTCCGGCGAGCTTGCCGGCAGTGGCACCCTTCAAGACCTTGTCGCGGAAATTGACGAAGCTCTCCGCACCGATGCGCTGCAGCGGCTTGGCATATTCATCGAGCGGATGACCGGAGAGATAGAAGCCCACGGCTTCGAACTCCTGAGACAGACGCTCCATCGGCAGCCAAGCATCGCGGCGCGGCAGCACAATGTCATCCTGCTTGGTTTCGAGTGATCCGAACATATCGATATGGCCCGAGGCGGCTTCGCTGGCAGTGCGGTTGGCCACGCCGATGATGGTGTCGATGCCGTCCAGCACCTGTGCACGGTTCGGGTTCAGGACGTCAAAGGCGCCGGCTTTGGTAAGGCTTTCCAGTGCGCGGCGATTGAGCGACTTCGCATCAACGCGGCGGGAGAAATCGGAGAGCGATTTGAACGGCCCGCCTTCGGTGCGCACGCGCACAATTTCGGCAATGGCCCCGGCGCCGACATTCTTGAGCGCGGCCATTGAATAAATGATCGCGCCGTCTTTCACCGCAAAATCCACGCCACCGGCATTGATCGACGGCGGGACCACCTTGATGTTGAGGCGCTGCGCCTCGCGGCGGAACAGCATCAGCTTGTCGGTGTTGCCGAGATCAAGCGTCATCGACGCCGCCAGGAATTCTGCCGGATAGTTGGCCTTCAGATAGGCTGTCTGGTAGCTGATATAGGCGTAAGGTGCCGAGTGCGATTTGTTGAAACCGTATTCAGCGAATTTCGCGCAGGCATCGAACGTGGCCTTGGCAATCTCTTGCGGAATGTTGTTGGCCAGCGCGCCCTTCATGAAGTTTTCGCGCTGGGCGTCCATTTCGGACTTGATCTTCTTGCCCATGGCGCGGCGCAGGAGATCGGCCTGGGCCAATGTGTAGCCCGCCATGTCGCGTGCTGCCTGCTGCACCTGTTCCTGATAGGTGATGACGCCGAAGGTTTCCTTGAGGATCGGCTCGAGGATCGGATGCAGATATTCGACCTTTTCCTTGCCCAGCTTACGCGCGCAATAGGTGGGGATATTGGCCATCGGGCCCGGACGATAGAGCGCCACAAGAGCGATCAGGTCTTCGAGACGATCGGCACGCATGGCGCGCACAGCGTCACGCATGCCGGCACTTTCCAGCTGGAACACGCCGACTGTTTCGCCCTGGGCCAGCATCGCAAAGGTTGGCGCGTCATCGAGCGGAATCTTGTTCGCATCGAAATCCGGAATGCGGTGGCGGATCAGCTTCTGCGCCTTGTCGATCACCGTGAGCGTCTTGAGGCCGAGGAAGTCGAACTTTACCAACCCCGCCTTTTCGACATATTTCATGTTGAACTGGGTGGCCGGAATTTCCGAGCGTGGATCGCGGTAGAGCGGCACCAATTCAGTAAGTGGACGGTCACCGATGACGATGCCGGCAGCATGGGTCGAGGCGTTGCGATAGAGGCCTTCTAGCTTCAGTCCGATATCGAACAGCGCTTTCACATTGGGGTCGCGCTCCTGCTCCTCCTGCAGGCGCGGCTCCATCTTGATCGCCTCGGCCAGCGAGATCGGATTGGCCGGGTTATTGGGGATCATTTGCGAGAGCGCATTGACCTGCCCATAAGGCAGCTGCAGCACGCGGCCCACATCGCGCGTCACCATGCGGCTTTGCAGTTTGCCGAAGGTGATGATCTGGGCCACGCGGTCCTTGCCATAGCGGCTCTGGACGTAGGTGATCACTTCGTCGCGCCGGTCCTGGCAGAAGTCCACGTCGAAGTCGGGCATGGACACGCGGTCAGGGTTCAGGAAGCGTTCGAACAGCAGGCCGAAGCGCAGCGGATCGAGATCGGTGATGGTGGTAGCGTAAGCAACGAGTGAACCGGCGCCCGAACCGCGGCCCGGCCCCACAGGGATGTTCTGCGCCTTGGCCCACTTGATGAAGTCCGAAACGATCAGGAAGTAGCCCGGATATTTCATCTTGATGATGACACCGAGTTCGAACTCCAGCCGCTTCTCATAATCCTCGCGGGTGAAGCCGGGAGCAAGGCCGGTGGTGGCGAGGCGCATCTCAAGGCCTTCCTTGGCCTGCTGCGTCAGCACCTGCGCCTCATCGCCTTCGGCAAAGCGCGGCAGGATGGGCTTGCGGCCCTTCACCCAAAAGGCGCAGCGGGTGGCGATCTCGACGGTATTCTCGACGGCTTCTGGCAGGTCGGCAAACAGCGTGGCCATTTCCTGCTGGCTCTTGAAGTAATGTTCGGGCGTAAGATGGCGGCGATTGGTCTCGGAGAGCACCTCGCCTTCGGCGATGCAGATCAGCGCGTCGTGCGCCTGATAATCATCGGGCGTGGCGAAATAGCATTCATTGGTGGCGACCAATGGTAGGTCCAGCTCATAGGCCAGCTCGATGAGCACGGGCTCGGCAGCTTTCTCGGCCTCCATGCCGTGGCGCTGCAGCTCGACATATAGATTTTCATCGAAAGTGTCCTTCAGGCGCGTTAGTGTTTCTTGCGCCTTGGTGCGCTGACCGTTGACCAGTAGTTGGTTGACCGGGCCCTGCGACGCCCCGGTGAGGCATATGAGGCCGCCACTAAGCGAAGACAGCTTCTCCAGCGTGACATGTGGCTCGGCATTGTCCGCCACATCCAGGAACGCTGCGGAGGTAAGCTTCATCAGGTTGTGGTAGCCCTCCTCGTTCTTGGCCAACAGTACGAGCGAAGGGAAGCGCTTGATGCCGGCTTCCTGCGGCTGGAACTTGTCCTTCACTTCGGTGGCGGAGAAATCGATCTTGAGGTCAAGTCCGATGATCGGCTGGATGCCCTTCTCGGAAAGGGCCTCGGAGAATTCCAGCGCACCAAATAGATTGCCGGTATCGGTGATAGCCACCGCCGGCATCTTGGCGTCCTTTGCCAGCCCGGCCAGCTTCTTGATCTGAAGCGCGCCTTCGGACAGCGAATAGGACGAATGAAGACGGAGATGAATGAATAGCGGAGCGGCCATGCCCTAAGTTAGGCGGCTCAATTGCGCCGCACAATACACGGAGCACCATGGGCATTGAGTTCTACACAGCGCTGCTGTGCGCTTTTCTGGCTATCTTCGCCCAGCATCACATAAACCAGGCTGCGCGTGCCTCTTGAGAGATTGCGTTTGCGCAGGATGAGCGGATCGCGATTGGCCAGCTCGGCCGGGAACCTTAGCTTCAGGCGCCTGAATTGGCCCACGGCCCGCGACTCACTGAAATTGACGGCGATCAACGCACCCCATGGCGCGCGAGGGGCGGACGGCAAATGCGTACTGGCAAGCTGCTGCGTCTGCATGGCCAATCCCACGCAATTCTTGTTGAAATCGGCTTCGTTGCCGACAGAGGGAATATCGAAGGAAGCTTCCGGCTTTTTCCATTCGTCGGCATCATGGCCGGTGATGAAGGAGACGTAATCGCGCGTTTCGTCCGGCAAGCCGCGCTTGCCGGCTAGCCAGTCGCTCACGCGCTTCTCACCTGCATTGTAAGAAGCTGCTGCCAAGCCCATGTTGCCGAACTGTTTTTTGAGGTCGGAGAGATAGGCGGCGGAAGCCTTTACCGCCGCTTCCGGATCGAAGGGATTAGTCAGGCCGCGGGCAGCGGCGGTCTCCGGCATGAACTGGGCGATGCCCTGCGCGCCCTTGTAGGAGACGATGTTCGGATCGAACAGGCTTTCCTTCCAAAGAAGGCGCACGAAGAAGGAGGGATCAAGGCCATTAGCCTTGGCTTCGGTTTCCGCATTGGTGCAGATCATGGCGGCCTGCTGCGCACGGTCTGGTGCGGCATGGGCTGGCACCGCCAGCGCTAGCAGCAGAAGGCTAGTCTTCCACCAATGCGCCATTCTGCAGCCTCACCAGGCGGCTCATGCGCTGGGCAAATTCAAGATTGTGGGTTGCGACAAGAGCGGCAAGTCCCTCCTCGCGGATGAGGCGCACGAATTCGCCATGGACCATCTCGCCGGTCGGTGGATCGAGATTGCCGGTGGGCTCGTCGGCCAGCAACAGCAGTGGCCGGTTAGCGATGGCGCGAGCGATGGCCACGCGCTGCTGTTCGCCACCAGAAAGCTCCGCCGGGCGGTGAGTGAGGCGGTGCCCGAGCTTGAGGCGCTCGAGCAATTCAGTGCCGCGCTTGGCGGCATCCGTCTTGTTCGCCCCGGCAATGAGCTGCGGCATCATCACATTTTCCAGCGCGGAGAATTCCGGCAGCAGGTGATGGAATTGATATACGAAGCCGATGCCGACGCGGCGCACGGCGGTGCGGGTGGCATCGTCCATCGCGTCGCAATTCTGGCCGGCGATGATCACTTCGCCGGCAGTGGGCTTTTCGAGCAGGCCCGCAATATGCAGCAGCGACGATTTGCCGGCGCCGGACTGGCCAATCATGGCCACGATCTCGCCGGCATTCACGGTGAGCGAGAGATCACGGAAAATCTGCAGAGCCGTCGGGCCTTCACCATAGGTGCGAGCGATGGCGTTGAGCTGCAATGTGGGACGGATCCTCATTCGTAGCGCAAGGCCTCAACCGGATCGAGACGGGCCGCTTTCCATGAGGGATAGAGCGTGGCGATAAAAGAGATGATGAGCGAGAAGATCACTACGAACATGGTGTCGGTGTAACTGATCTTAGCGGGCAGTTGCGCCAGATAGTAGAATTCCGGATTGAACGGATCGACACCCGACAGCCACTGGATGGCGCGGCGGATATTGTCGGCGTTCCAGCAGATCAGCACGCCCACCACGAAGCCCGCTATCGTGCCCAGCGTGCCGATAGCCGCACCGGTAATGAAGAAGACGCGCATCATGGCACCGGAGGTAGCACCCATGGTGCGCAGGATGGCGATGTTAGAGCCCTTGTCCTTCACCAGCATGAACAGGCCGGAAATGATGTTGAGCGCCGCCACCATCACCACCAGCGAGAGCACCATTGTGACGACATTGCGTTCGACCGCCAGAGCGTTGAAGAAGGCGACATTGCGGGCCTGCCAGGTCTGTACCAGCATGTCGGAACCCGCTGCAGCCAGCATGGCCGGCACGGTGCGTTGCACGAGATCGGGGTCCTGCACATTGATCTGCAGCAGCGAGGCGCCGGGGCGTGAGAAGAAATCCTGCGCCTCATCAATCGGCATGAAGATCACGTTCTCGTCGATATCCGACATGCCGGCCTTGAAGATGCCGACCACGGGATAAGTACGCGACGACGGCGTGTTGCCAATCGGCGTATCAGGGCCGTCAGGGGTGATCAAAGTGAAGTTCGAACCGAGGATCAGCGCATGCTGGCGGGCCATGTCGGCGCCCACGAGAATGCCCTTGGATTTCTCGAAGCCATCAAGAGTTGGTTTGGGATCGATATTCGGGAAATTGCCGAGTGCAGTCTGTAAATCCTTGTTGTTGATTTCGACCAGGCTCTTCAGATCCTTCTCGCTCATGCCGCGCACGAGGGCGCCGGTCGAGGCGCGCTGCGACGAGGCCAGAACCTGGCCTTCGGAAATGGCGATGACATTGGTGACGCCGACGACCTGCGCGACCTTGGCTTCGATATCCGGGTAATTCTGGATCGTCGTGCCGTCCGACTTAAAGATCATCGCATGGCCGGTGGAGCCGAGAATTTTGCCAAGCAGTTCCTGATGGAAGCCGTTGAACACGGACATGACGACGATCAGCGTCGCAACGCCGAGCATGATCCCCAGAAAGGAGAACAGCGAGATGACAGAGATGAAGCCTTCCTTGCGGCGCGCGCGCAGATAGCGCAGCGCCAGCATCCACTCAAAAGCGGCAAAAGGCCTGGTGCTGCCCGGAACCGAAGCCATTATCCCGCGAGCTTCTCCACGACCTTGTCGAGCGCCACGTTTTCACGCGCACCCGTCTTGCGGTTCTTCACTTCGGCAATGCCATCCTTCAGGCCGCGGGGGCCGATGATCACCTGCCAAGGCAGGCCGATAAGGTCCATAGTGGCGAATTTGGCGCCGCCGGGCTGGGCGCGGTCGTCGTAGAGAACTTCCACACCCTTGGCCTGAAGCGCCTTGTAGATCTTGTCGCTGGCGGCATCGGCCTCGCCATCGCCGGACTTGATGTTGATCAGGCCTACTTTGTATGGCGCGACCGCTTCCGGCCAGATGATGCCGGCCTCGTCATGGCTGGCTTCGATAATGGCGCCCACGAGACGCGACACGCCGATGCCGTAAGAACCCGATTGCAGCGTGACCTTCTTGCCGTCCGGCCCCTGCACTTCGCAGCCCAAGGGCAGTGAATATTTGTCGCCGAAGAAGAAGATGTGGCCCACTTCGATGCCACGGCCGGTCATCTTGCGGTCGGCCGGCACGCGCTTGTCGTAGTCGCCAGCGTCGTGCATTTCCGATGTGGCGGCATACATCGAGGTGAATTTTTCGACGGCGCCGGAAACGGCTTCGACATTGTCGAAGTCGATTTCGAAGTTGTTCCAGTCGAAATCGTGGAAGCCCTTATCGAAGAACACTTCGCTTTCGCCGGTAGGCGCGAGGATCAGGAATTCGTGGCTGTCCTTGCCGCCGATCGGCCCCGTTTCGGCACGCATGGGGACGGCCTGCAGGCCCATGCGGGCGAAGGTCTTGAGGTAGCTGACGAACATCTTGTTGTAGGAATGCTGGCCGGCCTCGCGCGTCAGGTCGAACGAGTAGGCATCCTTCATCAGGAACTCGCGGCCACGCATCACGCCGAAACGTGGGCGCACTTCGTCGCGGAATTTCCACTGGATGTGATAGAGATTGCGCGGCACGTCCTTATAAGACTGGATGCCCGAACGGAAAATATCAGTGATCATTTCCTCGTTGGTGGGGCCGAACAGCAGGTCGCGGTCCTGGCGATCCTTGATGCGAAGCATTTCCTTGCCATAAGCATCATAGCGGCCCCACTAGCGCCAG
>Ga0207695_10007613_pt1 | contig 13724 bp, 9 predicted proteins | sample KBSC54metaG_FD_184354 | JGI IMG/M metagenome (GOLD analysis project Ga0207695, IMG submission 184354) | Corn rhizosphere microbial communities from Kellogg Biological Station, Michigan, USA - KBS C5-4 metaG (SPAdes) (version 2) | ecosystem: Host-associated > Plants > Roots > Rhizosphere > Soil...
TCCATTCAAATCGAAGAAGCCCTTTTTGTTGTCCTTTTCAACCTCTACCATACCCGGAAATGTGCCATTGATATTGTGTATCAAATCATATTCAACGGGAACTATTTCCTTTAAATCAGGCCCAACTATTCCCATTTTATACGGTTCAATAACTGAATCCTTCCACCTCTCTATATCATTTTGCATATCCCATTTACCTTTCACCACATAGAAGTAGGTCTTATTGTCCAGGTAGCCGAACCATATTACGCTATCATACTTTGATTTGAGTTGCTTTGCAGTTTCAAAGGCTTTCAAAGTGATCGGGCTATATATATCCTTGTCAGCTAATGATTTACTCCGTATCAAGTTTTCATAGGTAAAATAATCAGCTAAAAGCTCACGGGCATCTACCTGTATAATTTTAAACTGATGTGGACCTATCTGGTGTATTTTCAAAGTAAGCATCGACCATTTAGCATCAAATGATTCGCGGGTAAATTTTGCAGGTATGTGTGCAATAATCAGATCGGAATTGACCACGTTAATAGTGCCAGCATCTACATCTAAATGTATTGTAGCCAATGGTTTATCTTTGCCATTGAGTTCGGCTTTTCCGACCAAAAGATTGATCAGCTTTTTCAGCGATCGCGGAGGAGTATTCACATCAAAATCAGCCAGCAACGAATCGGTCCTGCCCGCATTGATCTGGTTGCTAAAGGCATATAAAAATTGGTTGATCTCGGCTGTTTTAGGCTTAACTAAATTACGGCTTCTAATAAAAAGGAACGCACTTCCAAGCAATATCAGGATTGCTACGGTGATAAGAATAGGTTTGGTTTTCATACCACCTAAGATAAATGATATGTCTATTTCATGCAATAGGAACAAACACTTCAGGCTATAAGCCTGCCTATTCCCTCTGACCCAAACTCACGCATAAAATTCTTGCGATAGTTAAGCGGGCTCTGGTGCATTTTGTGTTTGAACATTTTATAAAAATGCGACACATCGCCGAAGCCGCTGTCGAACGAAATTTGCGATATCGGTTTATCTGTCTGAACTAGTTGTTGGGTGGCATAGTTCAGCCGGTATTCGATCACCGTTTCCATAAAGGTCTTACGGGTGACCTTTTTAAAGTATTTACAAAATGCATTAGGTGTCATATGAGCGATATACGAAGCCTGCTCTAATGAAATATCACCTCTAAAATTCTCTACCAGGTAAGCAAATACGGGATTAATGCGTTCCTGATCGGCGCGGGATTGTTCGGCAACGCTTCTATGCTGATCGAGCAATTTATAATCGGTTGAAACGGCAAGACGCTGCAGCACCTCCAGCAGTTGAATCAGCATTTTGAAATTATTGTTCTCAACCGACAAATGTGTCAAAGCACGATTAATAACCGGGCGGGTAACCCCGTTAAAGCAAATGCCGCTGGCGCTTTCATGTAATAGCTTTTTAATCGCCTGTAACTCGTCTTTATTTAAAAAATCCTCGCCTAAAAAGTTGGCGCTAAACTGGATAACTATGGCACAGGCGTCTTCATGACCGGTGCCGCCTGCTTCCAGTTTCCAGCAATGTGGTAAGCAAGTGCCCAGTAAAACCAGGTCGCCGCTTGAAAAATTTTCCATATGGTTACCCACATAGCGTTTGCCATGACCGTGGACAATATAAGTAAGTTCATATTCGTCGTGAAAATGATATGGTGCATCAAACGCTACTTTTCCGAAGGTGCGGATCAGGAACGAATGCCCGGTGGAAGGTTGAACAACTTCGTAGGAAGCTTTTATCATTGGTTATTTTAGGTTAATAATTGAGAGAATGCAATATAATGATAATATATACCATATTTCCACCATTGTTGCCATTTTTTTGGGTTTCCTGGCGAATTAAATTTGATGACAAACCTCAATCCCATGAGCATTACATCTCAATTACATGAACTGGACAATCTAAAACCTGTAAATCGGCACAATATCGATGAATTTCAGGAGAAAGGGCATACTCTTATACATGGAGTTTTATCGGCTGACGAAATAGCTGTCTATCGCCCGATCATTGTAAATGCCGCTGAAAAGTATAATACCGAAAAGCGTGAAATGGCCGACAGGGATACCTATGGCAAGGCTTTTTTGCAGATCATGAACCTGTGGCGATGCGACGAAGGGGTAAGAGAGTTTGTTTTATCAAAACGATTAGCCAAAATCGCAGCAGATTTGATGGGCGTTGAAAATGTGCGCATTTACCACGACCAGGCACTATTTAAAGAAGCCGGCGGTGGGCCGACCCCATGGCACCAGGACCAGTATTACTGGCCCATCGACACCGACAACACCATAACGCTTTGGATGCCTTTGGTAGACATTGATGTAGATATGGGCATGCTTACCTTTGCGTCGGGCTCATTTAAAAATGGTGCAGTATTCGATTTTGAGATATCTGATGAGTCGGAATCTGCATTTGATGATTATGTGCAAAAGCAAAAATTCCCGATTACCCGCGCTCAAACCATGAAGGCTGGCGACGCCACTTTCCATCGCGGCTTTACCATTCATAATGCGCCAGGCAATAAATCAGATAAGATGCGTGAGGTGATGACGATAATTTATGTGGCCGATGGCGCAAGGGTTTCAGAACCCAAACATAGCTGGCAACGAAATGATCACCAAAAATGGCTGATGGGAAAACCAGTGGGCGAACTGATCGATTCGGAATTGAATCCTAAGGTTTTGTAGAGACGCAGTGTATCGCGTCTCCATGAGGAACAGGATTATTCCGCCATCCAAATAGCGTCCAGGAACCAATTTTTATTATCAAAAAATAGTTCAACAGGTTTAAACCCTGCTTTCTCGGCCATCTGAGCCGTTTGCAACACGGTAAACTTTTGTGAGATTTCCATAAAAATGTATTCATCCTTTTGGAAATGGATATGCTTTCGGCCGATAGTTACGATCTGGTCTTCCTGGCTCACAAGGTAGCTTTTGCAGGCGCCTGTTTCCGGATCGTAAGTGGGGTAATGTTCGAATTTGGTCAGATTGAAATCTCCGCCTAATTCGCGGTTTATCCGTTCAAGTAAATTCAGGTTGAAGCGTTTGGTAATACCGCCTTTATCATTATAAGCGGCCAATATAGTAGCGGGATTTTTTTTCAGATCAAAGCCAATTAACGCCATATCACCAACATTCAAGTGATTGCGTAATTCCTGGCAAAAGCTGATCGCATCAGGCACCGGCATGTTGCCAATGTTAGAGCCTAAAAATAATATAACCTTTCTCCTGTCAGATGCAACAGCGGCCTGTTTCAACATGTTAAAATATTCGCCATTGAGCCCATGAATTTTTATGCCCGGCAGGGTGACAGGCAGGCTAACATTCAAATAAGAAATCACATTATCTGAAATATCGATAGGCATATAGGTAAAATCAGCTTTCTGCTCTAACAGATATTTAAGCAGATAGGATGATTTCATAGCATCACCAGCCCCTAATTCGATCAGATCAAACGGGCTTCCGTCAGCTATTATGGCCTTACATATTTCGACTGTTTTGGTTGAAAATATTTCCAGCTCGCAATTGGTTGGATAATATTCCTCACAATTCATCAGGTCCTGGAAAAGTTTGTCGCCATTAGCGTCATAAAAATACTTGGAGCTTAAACGCTTGGGGTTCGACCGCAAACCACTAATGACGTCGTCAAAAAAATGGTCGGTTTTAATATTTACCGGAGTATTCAAAAGTGACTGTAGCATATAAATAGCCATGTTTTTCAGGTTTGTGTATTATTTTATTTAGCAAGACGTATGCCAGTAAATTGCCATTGTAAATATGTCTGAAAGAAATTGCGATATGTGACGCGCTGATGACCAGGTGAAGTCACTTCCGATGCGCCCCGTAATACCTGCTGGTTCACCATAAACTTCCCGTTATACTCACCAATAGCACCCGCTGCTTTCACAAAACCGGGATATGGCAAATAAGCGCTTTCCGTCCATTCCCAGCGATAGCCCCAGTCCAACTTACTTGCTGCTGCTTCCCATTCAAATTCTGCGGGTAATCGCAAGCCTTTCCACGCTGCATAAGCATAAGCCTCAAAATAGCTGACATGTGTGAGCGTATCCTTTGGATTTAATAGTTGCAAACCGTGATAGTTATAATTATGCCATTCACCATCAATCTGATGCCAGTATAGTGGTGCTATCACATGATTTTTATTGACCCAATCCCAGCCTTCGGCATGCCAATGCCTGAAGTTTTGGTAACCGCCATCATTGATAAACTCCAGGTATTCCCGATTAGTAACTAATGCCGGACTTATCTCATAAGCATTCAAATACACCTTATGCCGGCCCAGTTCATTATCAAAACAAAACTCATCGCCCTGGTGACCTATCTCATAAATACCTTCTTCCATTTTTATGAAGGTTTTATCAGCTGGCTCAGCAGGCTTAGGAGAAATATAATCTTTAGAATATGCCGGGAACAACGGATTATGCCCCAGGATATATTTGATATCTGTATACAAAAGCTCCTGGTGCTGTTCCTCATGATTAAGGCCCAATATCAGTAGCTCTTTTACATCATCTGATATTTCGCTGCACAGGAATTTTTCCATTGCTTCATCTACATATTCGCGATACTTGTAGATCTCGATAACGGTAGGCCTGCTTAAATTCCCCCGGTCAGTACGGATTACTCTTGTTCCAACCGTCTCATAATAACTGTTGAAAACGAAGTTGTATTGATCGTCAAACTCCTGGTAGCCCATAAAATAGGGTTTCAGGATAAAAGTTTCAAAAAACCACGAAGTATGCCCCAAATGCCATTTAGGCGGGCTCACATCCACGATGGGTTGCACTACATAGTCCTCGGTTTGCAAGGGGGCGCAAATCTGTTCGGTCCGTTTCCGCACCGCTCTATATCTGTCAGAAAGTTTTATCATTGGTTGCTCTGCAAATACCTTTTCAGGTCTGAAATTGTTTTAATATTAAGTTGTTTTGCCTGCCTTTCGCGCATCATCAGCGCATAGGCGTTGTTAAAGCCGATCGGTTTGAGCCATTTAATGCCATACTTCGTCTCAAACTCGCGGGCCACATACTTATAGGTTTTATTGTTATCGGTAATTAAAGAATCTATTGTTTTTGATGGTGACTGTAGTATAGCGAGTAGGCCTGTTCCGGTGTATTCAGGATACAGGTCGATCTGGTTATTATTCAATGCGTCAAAACATATTTTGGTACCGCCAAGCCCGGTCTTAGTTGATACATCATAATCGGTATAAGCCTTTATGAGCATAGTATACATACTGGCTAAAATGTATTGCTCACCAAAAATTTTTGATCCGATGCGCACAATTCCATTACTGCCGTTTCGGAAAGGTTTCAAAAGCCCTTTCGACCTTAAGAAGTCTTCCGCTACTCTTTCGGGACTTTGATGCAGGTAATCCGTACGATAATTCAGATCTGACATGATGGAGTCGGTGATTTTGCCTGATAAAAGATTAAGCGTTTGCTCCAGGTCAGGAAGTCGTTTTAAAGCGTCCTCACGAACAATGGGTGCTGCATAATATGGCGGGAATATTTTTTTATCGTCATCCAAAACGATCAGGCCATATGCTTTCAACCGGCCATCGGTAGAATACCCGCTGATCACATCCAGTTGCTTTTCATAAGCGGCTTTGTACATCACCGCGTCACTAATCACAATGGGATGAACTTTTAATCCATACTTGCTTTCGAGTCCCAGGTTACCATCCTGGCGTCCCATAAATTCGGGTGTAAAACCTGCCTTGAGTTTGCCGCCATAAGCCGATGGAATAAAGTAAAACGATGCCAGTATTATCAGCAGCAGTGGCAGTGTGGCAGCGGCGGTTTTTATTTTCCGAAGGTTGAGGTATTGCAGTCGCGACAGCAAGAAGTCGAATAAAATAGCCAGCAAAGCCGCAGGTATAGCGCCAGCCAATATCATATTGGTATTATTGAGGGATATACCGCCGAAGATAAATTCACCCAGGCCGCCTGCGGCAATATAAGAGGCTAAGGTAGCTACGCCGACATTGATCACAGTTGCTGTACGTATCCCGGCTAATATCACCGGCATAGCTAAAGGCAGTTCAACTTTAAATAGTATTTGCCATTTGTTCATGCCCATGGCCAGTGCGGCTTCCTTAACTGCTGCATCGACCCCGGTTATACCTGTATAAGTATTTCGGATGATGGGCAAAAGTGCATATAACAGCAAGGCAACAATAGCAGGCTTTACACCAATGCCCAGCAACGGGATCATAAAGCCCAAAAGCGCAATGCTCGGAATGGTTTGCAAGACACCAGCTGTACCTAAAACGATGCCGGAAAAATATTTTCTTCGCGTTATCCAAATACCTAAAGGTAAACCGATCACGACGGCGATGATGAGCGAAATAAAGGTCAATCCAATGTGCTGCAAAGTTTGCATCAGCAACTTGTCGCTTTGCTGCCGCATAAACTCCCACAAAGTTTGCTGATGCTCATTCATGCGCACTGCCGTTTTGATATTTGTAAAATGCAGCTATCAATTGTGCAAATGCAATCGATCGTGTTTCATTTTCATAGACAATGTTTAAATGACTTGCCTGCTGAGATTTAAATGTTTCCATTCCCGACCAAACCGTGACATCGGCACGCAGGTCAATCGTATGTTCAGCTTTCTTCGTATGCGGCAACAACCTCCAGATATCCTTAATGCGGACCGTCTTAAACTCGAGCTGCAGTTGCTGTTCTTTTAAAAATGATTCGACAAAATGATTAGTTGGTTTATACAGGAGTTCGGTTGGCGTACCGATCTGCACGATCTTTCCTTTATCCATCAGGCAAATCCGGTCGCCCAGTTCGAAAGCCTCCTGCACATCATGTGTTACCATGATGATGGTTTTCCGTTTCAACTCGTCCAAAGCCTTAAACTCCGCATGAATTTTTGAACGGGTCACATTGTCCAGTGCCCCGAAAGGTTCATCCATCAATAAAACCGGCGGATCAGCCACCAGTGCTCTGGCCAAACCAACGCGCTGCTGCTGGCCACCGCTTAATTCATTCGGGTAAACTTTAAGTTGATCCTTTGTCAAATGAAGTTTTTCCATCAGTTCAGCAATGCGTATTTCAATGCGCTTACTGTCCCATTTCAATAATTGTGGCACGATGGAAATATTCTCAGCAACGGTGTAATGCGGAAATAGACCGTTATTCTGCAACACATAACCCATGCCACGTCTTAAAATCTCAGGTGATTCATCGTGGATATTTTTACCGTCGATAAATACGTTGCCAGATGTCGGTTCGATCAGTCGGTTGATCATTTTCAACGTAGTGGTTTTCCCGCAGCCGCTTGTTCCCAAAAGAATCAGCTTTTCATGATCAGCAACCTCGAACGAGATGCCGTCAACGGCTTTAATACTGCCAAAATGCTTGCTCAATTGCTCAACCCTTATCATGGCAGCTTACTCCTCAATAGTGATAAAAAGGTTGTTCAATGATTCGGCGTACAGCGGATGCGCGAATATGGCATAACGGATAGTATCGTACGTAATACCACCTTCCATCGCCATTTGCAGCATGGTCATAATTTCGCCGCCTTCTTGCCCTAACACAGTTGCGCCTAATATCTTTTTTGTTCTCAGGTCGACGACAGCTTTCATAAACCCACGCGTATCGCCTGTCTCAATGGCGCGGGCCACATGGCCCATTGGCAATTTAGCAACCTTAATCGTCAAGCCTTGTTTCCTCGCTTCGGTTTCATCCAATCCAACCCTTCCCAATTGCGGATCGGTAAACATACAATAAGGTATTAGCCGGTCTTTAATGCTTAGGTTTTCTCCTTTCACCAGATTGCGATAAATTATAGTAAAATCATTATAAGAGATGTGCGTAAAAGCCGGGCCGCCTTTTACGTCGCCCAAGGCATAAATACCCTTAACATTGGTTTCCAGCTTGTCATTTACCCGTATAAAACCGTGATCATCCGTTTTTACACCGGCCTTTTCAAGTGCCAAAACTTCCGTATTAGGCTTTCGCCCTATGGCAATCAGCACGTGCGTGCATTTAATCTTATGCTCCTTGCCTTCAGTTTTAATGGTAGCAGAAATATTTCCTTTAGTTGTTTCTTTGAATTTTACAGCTTCTGAATTAGTGAGTATTTTGATCTTCTCGTCTTCGAGAATATTGGTTAGTTCTGTTGAAACATCTTCATCCTCTTTTGATACAATTCTCGCCGCCCTTTCCAGTATGGTAACCTTGCTGCCAAACCTCCTGAACATCTGCCCAAACTCCAGCCCGACATAGTTCCCGCCGATAACAAGCAAGTGCTCCGGAACTTTGGTCAGATCCAATATAGACGTCGAAGTCAAATAACCGATGTCATTTAGCCCTTCTATATCAGGTATAACAGGACGGCAACCCGTATTCAAGAAGAACAGGTCTGCCGTCATTTCTTCCACTTTGCCATTATTCAGCTTTACCGAAATAGTTTTCGGACCAGTGAAAGTTGCCTCGCCAAATATCAGGCTCAACCCTTTTGTTGCTTCAATACCTTTTTGGCTGCCGGTACGAAAAAGCGATACCACATCATCCTTCCTCTTTTGGATCTGGTTCATGTTTATCTTAAAACTTTTGATATCGACGCCCAGGTCATGACTTTTCGATGCCATATAGGCCGCTTTAGCCGAGGCCACCCAGGTTTTGGTGGGCGTACAGCCGTCATTTACGCAGGTGCCTCCCACATATCTTCGTTCTATCAAGGCGGTTTTTTTACCGGATAAGGCCAACTTTTTGGCCAAAGGGCCGCCGGCCTGACCAGATCCTATTACAATTGCGTCGAAGGTTTTCATGTCACCTGTTTGTTTTCAAGCGGTTAAGGATATTATGAATTATTGAATGGCTTAATTTTAGTCGTGGCAGATAAAAAACCTTACAATTCTTTATTGATTCAACATAAATGTATAACAATTGGCTGTAAGAATTACAATGGATAAGCTGCCAAATTGTTTTTATGACTTAATTATCACACAGTTATAACGGGCCTAAATATTTTTTTAAAAATTATTTTAAAACTTATTCTAAAGCTATATCTTTGCCATCCCGAAACGAAAGATTTTAAATTGAATTTTTCGAATCGAAAAGGCCCGTTCGTCTAGGGGTTAGGACGCAAGATTTTCATTCTTGAAACAGGGGTTCGATTCCCCTACGGGCTACAAAAAACGCCGTTTTCTTACAAGAGAATGGCGTTTTCTTATTTTCGGTAAACTATAGCGCGAATTTTCAGGATTCTTAAAGAGTCTGAAACGCCCTGAATTGAGTCGATTGATTTTTTTTGGGAGTTTTTACAAATAGGAAAAGGATTGGTTATAAGGCAGATAATTTTTGATTGAGCTTAATCACTCCCTGGTTCAACAGAATTATTCTTTAGTGCTCTGGCACTTCCGTATTCTTTAGGAGAGAATTCCATCATTTGGTAAAAAGCCTGGAAAAATAATAAACGAGGCTTATAGTAAAACGACAGATAGATCATCCAAATTCTTTCGCGGATAACAATATTGGGCATTGTTCAATTTCATCAGGGTCGGCTTTTTGCTATTTCTTATGTGAAGTTCGTTACTACAATCTGGAATGCAAGAATATAGATTTGAGGCTTATATTTGAAGTATGAAGCTTCTCCTCACTTCCGGCGGCATCAGTAACACAAGTATTTACAATGCACTCGTTAAGCTATTAGGTAAACCAATTGCTGAATCTAACGCCTTATTTGTCCCAACGGCAATATATCCTTTCCGCTATGGAGCTCGTTTGGCATGGCACCCGATCAGTGGGCAAACCAAATCCCCATTATGCGGGTTAGGATGGAAATCTATGGGACTGCTTGAACTCACAGCGCTCCCAAGTTTAGAAAAAGAAGTTTGGTTGCCAGCCGTCCAGGATGCTGACGCATTACTTTTTTGGGGAGGCGATCCTTTATATTTAAGCTACTGGTTGCAGCAGTCCGGATTGGCCGGCTTATTACCATCACTACTAAGTAAATTGGTTTATGTTGGTGTAAGTGCCGGCAGTATGGCAGCGAGCAAAGTCTTCGCAGAAACCTACAGCAATCCGCGCGGTGGTAACGGTACGCCATTGACCTCGGAAAGCATCGTTTTTTCTACGCCACAAGGAGAAGAAGTATCCAGAACATTGGTCACAGCTGAGGGCGCGGGACTGGTCGATTTTGCATTGATCCCCCACTTTAATCATCCAGATCACCCGGACGCTTCAACGGTCAATGCTGAAAAATGGGCGGCCAAGCTTCCTGTACCAGTGTATGCTATTGACGATCAGACAGCGATCAAATTGGTTAACGGAACTTTCGAGGTCGTTTCTGAGGGGCACTGGAAGTTATTTATTCGTTGAGTTGACATCCTGCCTTATAGCTTCCTGGCGATACATTTATCAACCTGAAGCTGAGCGGGGGCCAATTTTGTCATTGCTTTCCTTGGTAAAGGGAAACAGTTCAGTTCGCTTTATTTCGCCAAATACCTACGGGAAAAATACTATAATTCGTTAATTCGAATTGCATTTACTTGCAGATTGCTGCAAATGAGTACATTGCAATTAGGCACGGTTTTTAATAAGGTTTTTTGAATCTATGATAATCCCTATAGCTGTAGCAAAATGAAATGATGTTTTTTAATCTCCATGTTAAATTGAATATTTTAAAACCATTCATTCTATGTTTTCTGATAATTGCTGAATTATTTGGTCGTGCTCACGCGCAGGATACAACAATTGTGCGGGGCACCATTTTTGACGCAAAAACGCACGAAGCGTTGCCTGCAGTATCGGTTAGTTTTCAGGGATCAAGTGTTGGTACCAGCGCGAGCCTACGCGGGAATTATATTGTCAAGTCGACGAAAAATCCGGTTTCTATCCGATTTTCGTTAATAGGTTACAAACCCTTAATAAAAAATATCGAGGCAGGAAAAACGCAGACTATTAATGTCTTTATGGTCAGCGATTCGAGAGTATTGAATAATGTGGTTATCCGCTCGGCAAAAAAGACCAAATATCGTAATAAAGGAAACCCCGCTGTTGAATTGATCAGACAGGTGATTGCCCATAAAAGAGAAAATCGCCTCGAAGGATACGATTATGCCGAATATCAGCAATACGCAAAGCTTTCATTTTACCTCAGCAATTTGTCCGATCAGTTTCTAAAAAAGAAAGTGTTCAAAAATTACCAGTTTTTATTCCGCGAACAGGATTCAACAGAAATCGGCGGCAAAAATCTACTTCCATTATACATGGAGGAAAAACTGTCGGACAACTATTTCCGGCGCAGTCCTTTTGGAAAGAAAGAGCTTATCACAGCCAATAAACAGGTACAATATGACGACAAATTTTTCGACAATAGCGGTATGCAATCCATTTTCAATAGGATGTATCAGGACATAGATGTTTACGATAACACGATATCGCTTCTTGGAAACGAAATGCTGAGTCCGATTGCGGATTCGGGACCAGCCTATTATAAATATTTTATCGCAGATACGATAAAAGATGTCTCTCCGAATTTGGTTGAGCTTGCATTTACACCGAGACAAAAAGAAGATCTGGCGTTTGAAGGGAGCATTTTTATAACACTGGATGGGCACTACGCAGTGGCAAAAGCTGTGTTTGGTGTAAATAAGGAAATCAACGTCAACTTTATGCGGAAGATGAAAGTTGATCTGTCGTTTGACAAAGACAGCACCGGCCTGTACCATTTGGCAAAAAGTGATCTTAAAATGGAATTTGGGATCAACAAAGAGAAAGGCGGAGGTATGTTTGGTGAAAGGACGGTGACTATATTCAATTTCAAAACAGGTATCAAAAGACCCGACCAGACTTATGCCGGAAAGTCAGTAGAGGTACAGGCAAACGCAGAGACCCAGGCCGATGAGCTTTTGAAAAAGAAACGGCAGGATACATTGAAAAGAATTGAAAAAGATATTTACAAGGATGTAGACAGCCTTCAGACGATACCTTCATTTAAGCGGACTATGAAATTGGTCACTTTGTTCCTTGCTGGTTATTACGATTTTGGACCTTTTGACATGGGGCCAACAAGCACATTCTATAATTTTAACCCCGTTGAAGGTTTCAGGCTCCGTTTTGGCGGCAGATCCACTACTGAATTCAGTAAAAGATTTTATTATGAAACTTACGGCGCTTATGGGTTCCGTGACCAAAAATTTAAGTATTTCTTGAGCACAACCTATTCAATCAACGATAAATCTATTTATACTTTCCCGCAAGAATATGTGCGGGCCAGTTTTCAGCACGATACGAAAATTCCAGGGCAGGAACTCCAGTTTGTTCAGGAAGATAACTTTTTCCTTTCATTCAAGCATGGCCAGAATACTACCTGGCTTTATAATGATCAATTCAAGATCGATTATGTTCATGAATATTTGAATCATTTCTCGTATAAATTTGAATTTATGAACTGGGAACAGCACCCGGCGGGCACGTTGTACTATGAAAATATTGTAGATGGGAAACCAAACAATATTACAGGATTGCGTACAACAGAATTATCAACTGAACTGCGATATGCTCCGGATGAAAAATTTTACCAGGGAAAACTTTACCGAACCCCTCTCCCGGCCAAATACCCGATCTTTACAATAAGGTACCAGCAAGGGATTAAAGGCTTGTTTGGAGGTGCCTACAACTACGAAAACATTACCGGTAACGTCACGAAGCGTTTTTACTTTGGTCAGTATGGTTATGCCGATTTTAGCGCCGAGGGCGGCTATCTGTTTGGACAGGTTCCATTCCCGGTACTTGATATTCATCACGCAAACCAAACATACGCACTGCAGCTGCAATCCTATAACCTAATGAATTTCCTTGAGTTTGTGAGTGATCATTACGCTGCGGTTAATATCGATCAGAATTTTAATGGCTATATTTTTAATAAGATACCCCTGATCAAAAAATTGAAATGGCGGGAAGCGCTTAACTTTAAGCTATTGTGGGGCGGGGTTAGGGCTGAGAATAACCCGGAACTTTATCCCCAGCTTTACCAATTTAATAGAAACGGGGACGGCACTCCAACCACTTACACATTGAACAATGGCCCTTATATGGAAGCAAGTATCGGAATATCCAATATTTTTAAACTGCTCAGGTTGGATTATGTGGAGAGATTCCGCTATCTCGATCACCCCTATGTGGCCAAACATGGAATACGGGCACTCATCATTTTACAATTTTAATCTGGCCATTAATCAGAACAATCAACGAAGAAACAAGATTCCAGAAGATTTACGTTATGTCGGTTTTTCGTAAAATATGGCGACATATCGCCCGCTTTAGAAAATGAATGTTGCTTAAATATTTGGTTTTCATATTATTGCATCTTGGTTCGATGTTTGAACTGGCGATCAAAAGTCAGCTAATAGGAACAAGTAGCTTTAAACGGGGATGATTATTAAAAATACAAAATGCAATCTGGGGACGTCCAGATCTCGTTTTGTTACTATTGATGCAAGCACCGGGTAATTCCTGCAAAATATTATTATTGTCACGAACTAGCTGAGTGTATTAAAGAAGCGCCAATATTTAAATAATAAGCGACCTCCAATATATATAAAGGGAATATGTAAATGCTGATACTATCGATGAACTTAAACAATGACTAACTACGACCATTTACCCGACAAAATAAGATCTTTTGTAATCGATTTTTTCAAAGGTCACAAAA
>Ga0207695_10007614_pt1 | contig 13721 bp, 14 predicted proteins | sample KBSC54metaG_FD_184354 | JGI IMG/M metagenome (GOLD analysis project Ga0207695, IMG submission 184354) | Corn rhizosphere microbial communities from Kellogg Biological Station, Michigan, USA - KBS C5-4 metaG (SPAdes) (version 2) | ecosystem: Host-associated > Plants > Roots > Rhizosphere > Soil...
GCGCAACCCGCCCGCTGGCCCCATGAACCCCATCGTCCTGATCCCCGCGCGGATGGCCGCGACACGTCTGCCGGGCAAACCCCTGGCGGACATCGGCGGCATACCAATGATCGTCCGCGTGCTGCGTCAAGCCGAGGCCGCGGGGGCCGGTCCTGTGGCTGTCGCGGCGGGTGATGCGGCGATCGTTTCGGCCGTGGAAGGCGCCGGCGGACGCGCCGTCCTGACCGATCCGGACCTGCCCTCCGGCTCCGACCGGATCCTCGCCGCGCTCGCCGAACTCGACCCGGGGAGCCAGCACGACGTGGTCATCAACCTGCAGGGCGACATGCCCTTCCTCGATCCTGCCGCGCTCGCCGCCTGCGCGGCGCTGCTGGCCGAGCACCCGGCGTGCGATATCTGCACCATCATGGTGGCCGAGCGCGATCCGGCCGAGCGGCGCAACCCGGACATCCCCAAGGTGGTCGCCTCGATGCAGCCGGACGGACGCACCGCGCGCGCCCTCTACTTCACCCGCTCCGTGCTCTACGGCGACGGGCCGGTGTGGCTGCACCACGGGGTTTACGCCTACCGCCGCGAGGCGCTGGAACGCTTCACCGCAGCGCCGCCGTCACCCCTGGAGATGCGCGAGCGGCTGGAGCAGCTCAGGGCGCTGGAGCTCGGCATGTCGATCTGGACGACCGTGCTCGACGAGCCGCCGATCTCGGTCGACAACCCGGCCGACCTCGAGCGCGCCCGCGCCCATGCGAGGGCCACGGCATGACCCAGCGTAGGATCGCCTTCCAGGGGGAGCTAGGCGCCAACGGCCACGAGGCCTGCCTGGCGGCGTTCCCCGACGGCCAGCCCGTTCCGTGCGCCACCTTCGAGGAAGCGTTCGCGGCGGTGAAGACCGGCAGCTGCGATCTCGGCATGATCCCGGTGGAGAATTCCACGGCCGGCCGGGTCGCCGACGTGCACCACCTGCTGCCGTCCTCGGGCCTGAAGATCATCGGCGAGCGGTTCAAACCGATCCACTTCCAGCTGATGGGCGTGAAGGGCGCGAAGCTGGAGGACATCAAGACGGCGATGAGCATGCCCATCGCGCTCGGCCAATGCCGCAAGACCATCCGGCGGCTGAAGCTGAAGACCGAGGCGACGGGCGATACGGCCGGCGCCGCCAAGCTGCTCTCCGAGCACCCCGATCCGGCCAAGGCGGCGATCTCGCCGGCGCTCGCAGCCGAGATCTACGGGCTCGAGATCCTGCTGCGCGACATCGAGGACGAGCACCACAACACCACCCGCTTCCTGATCATGACGGCGGACCCCAATCCGCCGGCGCCGCCGTTCACCGAACCCTGTATCACCAGCTTCGTGTTCCGGGTCAGGAACCTGCCGGCGGCGCTCTACAAGGCGCTCGGCGGCTTCGCGACCAACGGCGTCAACATGACCAAGCTCGAGAGCTACATGGAGAACGGCGCCTGGACGGCCACCTTCTTCTACGCCGAAGTCGACGGCCGCCCCGAGGACCGCGGCCTGGCGTTGGCCTTCGAGGAGCTGCAGTTCTTCTCTGAGAAATTCGAGATCCTGGGCGTCTACCCCGCCGATCCGTTCAGGAGCCGCTAGGCCCCGTTGCTCCCGTAGCAGGGGAGCCCTCTGGGCGATCTCCCTCCGGGGGGAGGACCTGATCAGCCCGCTTCCGCCCAGGCCTTGATGAGCTGGTGGGCGATGGCGAGGGGCTGGGGGGCGAAGGTTCCTTCGATCTGGCCGGCGATCAGCTGCTTCGCCTCCTCGCGGGTGAACCAGCGGACCTCGGAGAGTTCGGTCTGGTCGGGCGTCCCCTCCTCGTCCTCCACCTCGGCGATCAGGCCGATCATCAGCGACGACGGATAGGGCCACGGCTGGGTGGAGTGGTAGCGGACCTTCACCGCGTGCAGCCCGGCTTCTTCATTGAGTTCGCGCGCGCAGGCCTCTTCGATCGACTCGCCGGGCTCCAGGAAGCCGGCCAGCGCGGAGAACATGCCTTTCGGCCAGGCCTCCTGACGGCCGAGCATGCAGCGGTCGCCGTGGTAGGGCAGCATGATCACCACCGGATCGGTGCGCGGGAAGTGCTCGGCTTCGCAGGCGGGGCACTGCCGCTTCCAGCCCCCGTCGACGGCGACGGTGGGCTCGCCGCAGACCGCGCAGTGGCGGTGGCGGCGGCGCCATTCGAACATCGCCTTGGCGGTGGCGACCATGGCCGCATCGCCCGGCGGCAGGCTCATGGCCACGCGGCGCAGGTCCTCGAACGCGCCCATCCCGGCGAGCGGTCCGCCGTCGGCCGGATTGGCCTCGCCGTCGAGATCGAGAGCGAAGACCGCGGTCTCCTTCCAGAGCCCGAGGAACAGCAGCTGCTCGCCGCCCTCGGAAAGCTCCTCGGCCATCCTGGCGGGCAGGTAGGCGATCTGATGGCCGCCCTCCTTCCTGGGCTCCACCAGCGGGCGGCCGTTCCAGAGCGCCAGCGCCAGCGAGTCCGGCGCGGCGAGCTGGCGTGCGATCCAGGCCTTGTCGGGCCGGCGGTCGCTCGCGCGGTCGAGCGGGTTGCCGGCGAAGGTGTTCCTGAAGACGTCGAGAGGCATGCCGGGCTTTTAGGGCGCCATCATTCAAACCCCAACCGTCCGTCAGGGCCGAGCTCGTCCCGGCCGCCCATGGACTCCGATTCAAGCGTTCATCTCCGCCGCGAATCCCCGGCACAAGGCCGGAGACGACGTTCGGGAAAATGGCATACCGCTGCGGCTCCGCGCCTCAGCTTGCGGAACCCCACGCCAGCGGCGATATAGGAGGCGGAGATCGGCGGCGGGCGGACGCCTCGCCAACCCGGTCAGGTCCGGAAGGAAGCAGCCGTAACGAGTTTCGCTCCGGGTCGCTGTCCGGTCTCCACCCATCCTCTCCAAGGCGCCATGGCGGACGAAGACCTCACGCTCGACGACGATACCCCAGAGCGTGATCCCAACGCGCGCGACATGTTCGGCGGTGCGCCTTCGCCGGAGGCTTCCGCGGGACAAGTCGAGGACTCCGCCGCCTACACGGTCATCGCGCGCAAGTACCGGCCGCGCAGCTTCGAGGACCTCTATGGCCAGGAGGCGATGGTCCGCACGCTGCGCAACGCCTTCGCCACCGGCCGGATCGCGCACGCCTTCATGCTGACCGGCGTCCGCGGCGTCGGCAAGACGACCACCGCGCGGCTGCTGGCGCGCGCCCTCAACTACGATACCGCCGCCGTCCATGAACCGACGCTCGACCTTCGCGAGGAAGGCCGCCACTGCCGGGCGATCATCGAGGGCCGGCACATGGACGTCCTCGAGCTGGACGCCGCCTCGCGCACCGGGGTGGCCGACATGCGCGAGCTGCTGGAAGGCGTGCGCTATGCGCCCGTCGAGGCGCGCTACAAGGTCTACATCATCGACGAGGTGCACATGCTCTCGACGGGCGCATTCAATGCGCTCCTGAAGACGCTGGAAGAGCCGCCGCCGCACGCCAAGTTCATCTTCGCCACCACCGAGATCCGCAAGGTGCCCGTGACGATCCTGTCGCGCACCCAGCGGTTCGACCTGAGGCGGGTCGAGCTGGAGGCGATCGTCAAGAACCTGGAGATGATCTGTGAGAACGAGGGCGCCCGCGTCGAGGCCGACGGCCTGATGCTGATCGCCCGCGCCGCGGAAGGCTCGGTGCGCGACGCCCAGTCGATGCTCGACCAGGCGATCGTCCAGGCCGAGCCCGGCCAGACGGTCACCGCCGAAGAAGTCCGCGACATGCTGGGCCTGGCCGACCGGGCGCAGACCATCAGCCTCTTCGAGCAGATCATGAAAGGCGAGGCGGGGGCCGCCATCGAGACCTTCCGCGCCCTCCACGGCTTCGGGGCGAGCCCGGACCAGGTGATGCTCGATCTGCTGGATCACTGCCATGGCGCTTCCGTCGCCAAGGCGATCGGGCCGCAGGCGCTGGTGCTGCCCAAGGACCAGGCCGCGCGCCTGACCGCCGTCGGCGCAGCGGTCTCGGCCGGGACGCTGGCGCGCCTGTGGCAGCTCACCCTCAAGGCCTATGACGAGGTGCGCCGCGCACCCGACGCGGCGGCCGCCACCGACATGGCCATCATCCGGCTGGCCTACGCCGCCGATCTGCCGGGGCCGGAGGAGGCGCTGAAGCGGCTGCAGTCGGGCGAGCCGCTGCCGGCCGGCGCTCCGAGCGGCGGCTCGGGCGGGGCGGCGAGCGCAGGCTCGGGCGGCGGGGCCGCGGCGACGGCGCGCAGCCCGGCGCCCCAGGTGCAGGTGCAGCCGGCGAAGGACCCGGTCGTGTCGCTGGCCACCTTCGAAGACATGCTGGCGCTGATCGAGCAGCGGCGCGACATCGCCCTCAAGCTCGACGTCGAGCGCTACGTCCGCCCGATCAGCTTCCGGTCCGGCGCGATCGAGTACGAGCCCGCGCCCGGCGCGCCGGCCAACCTAGCCCAGCGCCTCGTCGGGCGGCTGAAGGAGTGGACCGGCGAACGCTGGCTGATCGCCGCCCACGGCGGCGGCGGGGCCGAGAGCGCCTGGGAGCGGCAGAAGCGGCAGGAGCGGGAAGTTCGCGCCGAGGTGGAAGCCGATCCATTCGTCCGCGAGGTGCTGCAGGCCTTTCCGGGCGCCGAGATCGTCGGCGTGCGCAACATCGCCAGTCCCGAGCCCGCCGCCGAGCCGCCGGTCGAGGACGACAGCGAAGAGGACTGAGCCTTGAAGGATCTGAACGCGATCATGAAGCAGGCGCAGGCCATGCAGCAGAAGCTGGCCGAGGCGCAGGCGAAGCTCGCCGAGATGGAGGTGGAGGGGACGTCCGGCGGCGGCATGGTCAAGCTGGTCCTGAAGGGCACCGGCGAGCTCGCGCGCGTCGACATCGACGAGAGCCTGATGGCGCCGGGCGAGGCTGAGGTGGTGGCCGACCTGGTGGTCGCCGCCCACGCCGACGCCAAGCGCAAGCTCGACGCCGAGCAGCAGGAGCTGATGAAGCAGGCGGCCGGCCCCTTCGCCGGCATGCCCGGCATGCCGAAGCTGTTCTAGTTGGCCCAATCCGCCGGACCCGAGATCGAGCGGCTGATCGCCCTGCTCGCGAAGCTGCCCGGGCTCGGGCCGCGCTCGGCGCGGCGCGCCGCCCTGGCGCTGCTCAAGCGCCGCGACCAGCTCCTGGCCCCGCTCGCCGACGCGCTCGCCGAGGCCGCAGCGCGGGTGAAGACCTGCCACCTCTGCGGCGCGCTGGACACCCAGGATCCCTGCGCGATCTGCGCCGATCCCGGCCGCGACGGCGCGCTGATCTGCGTGGTCGAGGAGGTGGGGGCGCTCTGGGCCATGGAGCGCGCCGGCGCGTTCCGCGGCCGCTACCACGTGCTGGGCGGCCTGCTCTCGGCCCTCGACGGCGTAGGGCCCGAGGCGCTGCGCATCGGCTCGCTGGTGGCGCGAGCCGCGGGCGAGGAGGTCCGCGAAGTCATCCTGGCGCTGCCGGCGACGGTCGACGGCCAGACCACCGCGCATTACCTGGCCGAGCGGCTGGCGAACACCGGCGTCGCAGTGACCATGCTGGCCCGCGGCGTGCCGGTCGGCGGCGAGCTCGACTGGCTCGACGACGGCACCATCGCCCAGGCGTTGCGGGCCCGCCGGCCGGCTTGAGCGCCGCAGTGGCCCCGACTCGCCGGGCAAGCTAAGAACGCAGCATGAACCTGCTGCTGATTCTCGCGCTGCTCGCCGGCGCTTCGACCGTAGCCGCGCTCGCCTGGGGGCTGCGCGAGCGCTCCCGCGCCAAGCTCGCCGAGGCCAGGATCGGGCTCCTGCAGGAGCAGGCGCGGATGGTGGAGGCGCAGGCCGCCCGCTCCGCCGAGAGCGTCGCCGAGGCGATCCTGAAACGGAACGAGGAAGTCCAGGCGAGCCGCGAGCAGCTGGCGCAGGCCAAGCTGGAGGCGCAGCTCAAGCCGGTCGCGGAGACGCTGCAGAGATACCAGGAACAACTGGCGGCGGTGGAGAAGGCCCGCGCCGAAGACGCCGGCGGCCTGAAGGCCCAGATCACGGCCCTGCTGCAGGCCTCGACGGCGACCCAGGAGGAGGCGCGCAAGCTCTCGGCGGCGCTTCGGCGCGGGGCGGGCGTGCAGGGCCGCTGGGGCGAGCAGACGCTGCGCAACGTGCTGGAGGCGGCGGGGCTCTCGCATCGCTACGACTTCGAGGAGCAGGCCTCCACCGACACCGACGAGGGGCGGCGGCGGCCGGATGTCACCGTGCGCCTGCCGGGCGGAGCGGTGTTCGTGATCGACGCCAAGTGCTCGCTGAACGCCTTTCTCGAGCTGCAGGAGGCGACCGACGAGACCGCGCGCGCGGCGGCGCTCGCCCGCCACGTGCAGAGCGTGCGCGGCCACATCCAGGGGCTCTCGGCCAGGGCCTACTGGGACCAGTTCGAGGCCTCGCCGGACTTCGTGGCGATGTTCGTGCCCGGCGATTCCATGCTGGCCGCCGCCCTCGACCAGGCGCCGGAGCTGATGACGGAGGCCATGGACCGGCGGGTGGTGATCGTCACCCCCTCGACGCTGTTCGCGCTCTGCAAGGCGGTGGCCTATGGCTGGCGGGTAGAGGAGCAGGCGGCCAACGCCCGGCTCGTCGCCGACCTCGGGCGCGAGCTCTACAAGCGCATCGCGGTGATGGGCGGCCACGCCGGCTCGGTCGGCAAGGCGTTGGAGGCGGCGGTCTCGCGTTACAACCAGTTCGTGGGCTCGCTGGAGAGCCAGGTGCTGACCCAGGCCCGCCGCTTCGAGGAGCTGAAGGTCGACCACGAAGCCCGCGAGGTCGCCGAGCTGCAGCCGGTCGAGACGGCGGTCAGGCCGCTGAGCAAGCTCGGCAAACCCGATGCGCCGCCGGTGCGGCTGGTGGCCGGCGACGAGGGCTGAGACTGCGGGCTCGCGCCAACTTGACGGTCGGTACCCAGCCTCCTACCTCGCTGGCATGGCGATCCGTGAAATCCTCGTCGTCCCGAACCCGGTCCTGAAGGAGGTCTCCGCGCCCGTCGAGCGCGTCGATGACGAGCTGCGGGCGCTGATGGACGACATGCTGGAGACCATGTACGCGGCGCCCGGCATCGGCCTCGCCGCCATCCAGGTGGGCGTGCCGAAGCGGGTGATCGTCATGGACATCGCCCGCGACGGCGAGGAGAAGCAGCCGCGCTTTTTCGCCAATCCCGAGATCCTCTGGGCCTCCGAGGAGACCGCGCCCTACGAGGAGGGCTGCCTCTCGGTGCCGGAGATCTACGACGAGGTGGAGCGGCCGGCGCGCGTGAAGATCCGCTACCTCGACTATCGGGGCGAGACGGTCGAGGAGGACGCCGAGGGCCTGTTCGCCGTCTGCATCCAGCACGAGATGGACCACCTCGACGGGGTGCTGTTCATCGACCACCTGTCGCGGCTGAAGCGCGAGCAGGCCATCAAGAAGGTCAAGAAGCAGGCCAAGGCGGCCTGATCGCCTCGAACGCTACTGGCCGCTCTTTTCTCCCGAGGCGGAGTTCGTGTCCTCATCCTTGTGGCGCTTGGAGGCGTCCTTCACCGAGGAGCCGAGCTCCTTCAGCGAAGCCTTGAGATCGCCTGCGGCCTTCTTGACTTCCGGGTCCTTGGCGATGGCCTTCAGGTCCTTCCCGCTCTTGGCGGCGCTCGTCTTGATGTCGGCACCGAGCTTCTTGGCGTCCGCCTTGACCTCCTGGCCGGCCTGATCGCCGCTGGACTTCACGTCGGCGGCGGCGGACTTGGTGTCGGCCTGGGTCTTCTGCTGGTCGGCCTTGCTGCAGGCCCCGACGGCCAGCAGCAGGCCGAGGAACGATGCGGTGAGGAGCGTACGCATGGCGGCAAGCCTCCGTCGGGTCGCCTGTGCAACCGCCAAGCTTTACGGCAGGTTCCGGCGTTTTGCGCAAGTCGGCCGTCCCGGCTAGAGGACGGCGCATGCGGCTCGCTTTCCTCGGCACCCCCGACTTCGCGGTGGCTTCGCTCCGGCGGATCGTCGAGGCGGGATTCGAGGTGGCCTGCGTCTATTCCCAGCCGCCGGCGCCGCGCGGCCGCGGCCACGAGCTAAGGCCCTCGCCGGCGCACGCCTTCGCGGGGGCACACGGCCTCCCGGTCCGCACGCCCGCCTCGATGCGGGATCCGGCCGAGGTCGCGGCCTTCCGGGCGCTCGGGCTCGACGCGGCGGTGGTCGTCGCGTTCGGCCAGATCCTGCCCCGGGAGGTGCTGGAGGCGCCGACGCTGGGCGCCTTCAACCTGCACGGCTCGCTGCTGCCCAGGTGGCGGGGCGCCGCGCCCATCCAGCGGGCGATCATGGCCGGCGACGCGGTGACCGGGGTTCAGGTCATGCGGATGACCGAGGGGCTCGACGAAGGCCCGATTCTCGCCACGCAAACCTTGCGCATCGGTCCGCTCGACACCGCCGGAACGTTGCACGACCGCATGGCCGAAGCCGGCGCCGAGCTCCTGGTCCGCACGCTCCACGCCCTCGAGCGCGGCGAGGCCAGGGAGACGCCGCAGGCGTCCGACGGCGTCACCTATGCGAAGAAGATCCGCCCCAGGGAGGCGCGCATCGACTGGACCCGGCCGGGCGCCGAGGTGGATCGCAAGATCCGCGGCCTCTCGCCCGCGCCGGGGGCCTGGTTCGAGCTCCCCACCGACCGAGGACCGGTGCGCGTGAAGGCGCTGCTTTCGGCGAACGAGGACGGCGACGGCGCGCCGGGCGAGGTGCTGGACGAGGCGCTGCTGGTCGCCTGCGGGTCGGGCGCGGTGCGGCTGCTTCGGGTGCAGCGCGAAGGCCGCGCGGCGCAGGACGCGGAGGCTTTCCTGCGCGGCCAGTCGGTCGCAGCTGGCGAGAGGCTCGGCTGATGCCGCGCTACCGGCTGCTGATCGAGTATGACGGGCGGCCCTACCACGGCTTCCAGGCGCAGGGGGAGCTGCCGTCGATCCAGGGCTCCATCGAGCGGGCCGTGAAGGGCTTCTGCGGCGAGGCGCTGCGCCTCCAGGCCGCCGGCCGCACCGACGCGGGGGTTCACGCCACCGGCCAGGTCGTCCACGTCGATCTTGCGAAGGCCTGGAAGGCCGAGGTCGTCCGCGACGCCCTGAACGCCCACCTCGTCCCCGAGCCGATCGTCGTCCTGGAGGCCGCGGTGGCGCCGGAAGGCTGGCACGCCCGCTTCTCGGCGACCAGGCGGCGCTACCGCTACCGCATCCTCAACCGCCGCAGCCCGCCGGCGCTCGACCAGGGCCGCGTCTGGCATGTGAAAAAGCCGCTGGACGCCGAGGCGATGCATGCCGCCGCGCAGGTCCTCGTGGGCCATCACGATTTCACCACCTTCCGCGACCTTGCCTGCCAGGCCAAGTCGCCGATGAAGACCCTCGATGTGGCGGCCGTGCGCCGCGAGGGCGAGCAGGTGTTGCTGGAGTTCGCCTCGCGCTCCTTCCTGCACCGCCAGGTCCGCTCGATGACCGGCTCGCTCGCCGAAGTCGGGACCGGCCGCTGGAGCGCGGATGACCTGGCGGCCGCGCTCGAGGCGCGCGACCGCAAGGCCTGCGGACCGGTGGCGCCGGCCGATGGGCTCTATCTGAGCGGGGTGGAGTACGAGGCGACCTAGCGTGGTCCGGCGTGGCCGCGGCTTCCCGGATCTTCGCCGACCGCTCGTCATGTCCCTCGAACCGCTTGTCCCTGCGCCCTGCCGTTCGTCCCAGCCGGTTCTCGCGCCGGCCCATGGACCTGGAAGGTGACGGGGCGCTGCGGCCATGCTCCGTCCGATCGATCAGCCGGAGCCTGCCCGCATGACACGCCGCACCTTCCTGGGCGCCAGCGCCGCCCTCGCCGCCTCGGCGGCGTTGCCCGCGACCGGGGCCCGCGCCGACCCGCGCGAATCGAGGGTGCGCGCCGGCGCGCCCGGGTGGCCTGGGCCCGCCGACTGGGAGGGGCTGAACCGGCTGGTCGGCGGCACGCTGTCGCCCGTCGCCATGCCCGACCTCGCCGATCCCGCCATCCGCAAGCTCGTGGCCGATCCGTTCTGGATCGGCGAGCATCCGGCGCTGACCCAGAGCTCGGGTTGGCTGGACGCCTGGCGATCCGCGCCCAGCCGCTACGTCGTCGCCGCCCGCTCCGCCCAGGACGTGGCCCAGGCGGTCCGTTTCGCCCGCGCCCACAATCTGCGCCTGGTCGTCCGCGGCGGCGGCCACAGCTACCTCGGCCAGTCCAATGTCCCCGACAGCCTGATGGTCTGGACGCGGCGGATGGACCAGATCGCCGTCCACGACGCCTTCCGGCCCAAGGGCTCGAGCGCCGCGCCGGTCCCGGCGGTGTCGGTCGGCGCCGGCGCCATCTGGCTCCGCGCCTACCAGGCCGTGAGCGTGGGGGCGGGGCGCTACGTTCAGGGCGGCGGCTGCACCACAGTGGGGGTTGCGGGCCTGGTCCAGGGCAACGGCTTCGGCTCCTTTTCCAAGCGCTACGGGACCGTGGGCGCGAGCCTGCTGGAGGCCGAGATCGTGACGGCGGACGGGCAAGTGCGGGTGGTCAACCGCGCCCGCGAGCCCGACCTCTTCTGGGCCCTGAAGGGCGGCGGCGGCGGGACCTGGGGCGTCGTCACCCGCGTGACGCTCGCCACCCACGAGCTGCCGCAGACGGTGGGCGGCCTCAATCTCACCATACGCGCGAAATCGGACGAGGCTTTTCGGCGGCTCCTCGCGCGCTTCGTCGACCATTACGCCACGCACCTCTTCAATCCGCACTGGGGCGAGACCGTGCACGCCCGCCCGGACAATCGGCTCGAGGTCACCATGGTGTTCCAGGACCTGACGCAGGCCGAGGCGCGGGGAGCCTGGGCGCCCCTGACCGCCTTCTGCGACGCGAGCCCCGGCGATTACGAGGGCCAGAAAGCGCTCCTCGGCCTGGCCATCCCGGCGCGGGGCTTCTGGGACGCGGATTTCATGAAAGCGCATCTGCCGATCGCCATCCGGCCCGATCCGGAACCGGGCGCGAAGCCCAGCGACTTCTGGTGGGCGGGCGATTCCGATCAGATCGGCGCCTTTTGGGCCGCCTACAGGTCCGCCTGGCTCCCGCAGTCGCTGCTGAAGCCGCAGAACCAGGCGCGGCTGGTCGACGCCTGGTTCGCCGCCAGCCGCCACGCCGAGGCGAGCTTCCACTTCAACAAGGGGATCGCCGGGGCGCCGCCCGAGGCGGTGGCCCGGGCTCGCGACACCGCCACCAATCCCGCCGTCGCCGACGCCTTTGCGCTCTGCATCATCGCCGCTGCGGCCGGTCCGGCCTTCCCCGGATTTCCGCAGCCCGACATGACGCGGCTCGCGGCCGGCCGCGCCCGCGTCCATGCAGCGATGGACGAGATGCTGAGGTGCGCGCCGGGGGCGGGCTCCTACGTCAACGAGACGGACTGGTTCCAGGCCGACTGGCAGCGGGCCTTCTGGGGCCCGAACTATCCGAGGCTGCTCGCCGTCAAGCGCCGCTACGACCCGACGGGCCTGTTCACGGTGCACCACGGCGTGGGCAGCGAAGGCTGGTCCGCGGACGGGTTCACCCGGGGCTAGCCGAACGTCTCGAAGTACCGCGCGATCAGCCGCTCGTAGACCTTCTGCAACAGCGCGATCTCGGCCACCGGCGTGCGCTCGTCGACCTGGTGCATGGTGGTCCCGACGAGGCCGAGCTCGACCACCGGACAGAGCGCGCGAATGAAGCGGGCGTCGGAGGTGCCGCCGGAGGTGGAGAGCTCGGGCGCTCGCCCCGCCACCTCGCGCACGGCTTCCGCGGCGATGTCGGTGAAGCGGCCGGGCTCGGTGAGGAAGGCCTCGCCGGAGATCTGCGGCGTGACCTTCACCGAGCACCTCGTCCCCTCACAGGCGGCCTGCGCCTCGTCGTCGATCCAGGCGGCCAGCGCCGCGCCGGCGTGGCTCGGATTGAAGCGGATGTTGAGGCGGGCGCGGGCCACGGCCGGGATCACGTTGGTCGCCGTGTTCGGGACCTCGATCCAGGTGACTTCGAGGTTGGACGGCTGGAACTCCGGATAGCCCTCGTCGAGCTTGCGCGCCTGCAGCGCTGACAGGATGTGGATCAGCACCGGCGTGGGATTGGCCGCCCGCTGCGGATAGGCGACGTGGCCCTGGATTCCCACGACCTCGATCTCGGCGTTGATGGAGCCGCGCCGGCCCACCTTGATCATGTCGCCCAACGCCTCCGACGACGTGGGCTCGCCGACCACGCAATGGTCCACCGCCTCGCCCTCGGCGATCAGCGCTTCGACGACCTTCCTCGTGCCGTGAGTGGCCACCCCCTCCTCGTCGCCGGTGATCAGGAACGAGAGCGAACCCGTCACCTGGCCCGCTTCGATGGCGTTTGCGGCGGCGGCGGCGAAGGCGGCGATGGCGCTCTTCATGTCGACGGCGCCCCGCCCGATCAACACGCCGTCGACCACCTCGGCGGCGAAGGCGTCCCTCGACCAGGCGGCCTGATCGCCCACCGGAACCACGTCGGTGTGGCCGGCGAAGCAGAGATTGGGCCGCGCCGTGCCGTAGCGGGCGTAGAGGTTCTCGATCTGGCCGAACCGCATCCGGCGGCAGGAGAAGCCGACCCGCTGGAGCGTCCGCTCGACGAGATCCATGGCCCCGCCGTCGGCCGGGGCGACCGACGGCTTGCGGATCAGCTCGCGGGTCAGGTTGACGGCGTCGATCAAGCTCGAACCCTGGCTGTGCAGTTCCTAAGTGAGGGCTGTCCTAGCCTAACGGAGCGCCAATGCCCAAGATCGAGATCGACAAGGCTCGGCGGATCGAAGGCTCCGGCTACCCGCCGCCGCTCGATCAGCCATGCAATGACCAGTGGGCGCACCAGCTCGGCGATGTGGCGGGGCTCAGCCAGTTCGGCGTCAACCTGACCCGCCTGTCTCCCGGCGCCTGGACCTCGCAGCGGCACTGGCACACCCACGAGGACGAGTTCGTCTGGATCCTCGAAGGCGAGGTGGTGCTGGTCGAAGACGCGGGCGAGACGGTCCTGTGCGCCGGCGATTGCGCGGGCTGGAAGGCGGCGGTCGCCGACGGCCATCACTTGCAGAATCGCTCCGGGCGGGAGGCGGTGATCCTGGAGATCGGCAGCCGCTTCCCCGACGTCGACGGCTGCGACTACCCGGACCTGGACATGGTGGCCAAGCCCCGCGAGGACTTCTACCGCCACCGAGACGGGTCGCCCTATCCAAAGAAGGCGAGGTGAGCGGCCATGCCGAAGATCGATATCGAAAACGCCGCGGTCCGGATCGGGACGAGCTACCCGGCGCCGCATGACGCGCCTTGCCGCGCGCGCGAACGCCGCCGACTGGGAGACGCCGCCGGCCTGACGCAGTTCGGAGTCAACCTCCTCCGGCTCGCGCCCGGCGTCTGGTCGTCGCAGCGCCACTGGCATTCGGCCGAGGACGAGTTCGCCTGGGTGCTGCAGGGGGAGGTGGTGCTGGTGGAGGACGAGGGCGAGACGATCCTGCGCGCGGGCGACTGCGCCGGCTGGAAGGCGGGCGCGCCGAACGGTCATTGCCTGCAGAACCGCTCCGCCGCCGACGCGGTCGTTCTGGAGGTCGGAACCCGCCTGGAGACCGATCGCTGCACCTACCCGGACATCGGCATGGTCGCCGACGAAAAGGGAATGCGGCCGGAGTAGGCCTGAGTGAGCGCGCCGGCCCAGACGAGCGTGAGCCGTCGCGTGTTA
>Ga0207695_10007615_pt1 | contig 13721 bp, 10 predicted proteins | sample KBSC54metaG_FD_184354 | JGI IMG/M metagenome (GOLD analysis project Ga0207695, IMG submission 184354) | Corn rhizosphere microbial communities from Kellogg Biological Station, Michigan, USA - KBS C5-4 metaG (SPAdes) (version 2) | ecosystem: Host-associated > Plants > Roots > Rhizosphere > Soil...
CAATCGCGTCTTCATCCTGTACCAAGTCTCGGGCGGACAGATAGTGGACGCGACCACCAATGCCATCGTGGCACAGGCTGACTGCAGCACGGGGTGCAACGCGTTAGCATTCGCACCGGGCGTTAACGGCGCGGTACTCAATCCCGCCGATAACAGTATCTGGGCGGCCGTCACCGGAGCGAACCCAGGAGCCACGGGCGGTGAGGATGGAGCAAGCGGATTTCCAGGGCCTCCATTCACCCTGTTCTATCGGGTGGATTTGGCGAGCAATGCCGTCACACAGCCGATACTGATCTACGGACAGGAGACCGAAATGCTGGGATTCGATCCCGCAACGGGCTACCTGTATATGATGGCGACCAATTTGCCGACCGTGCCGAACCCAACGTCCACGAGTCCGGTAATTTCCGCCATCGAGACGATGCTGGTCGTGCTCGATCCGAACAATGTAACGCCGACAGCGGCCGACCCCAGCCCGATGAGGCGGATCACGGTGGACGGATCGCTGTTGGCGGCCACGGGTACTGCATTCAGTTGCGGTAAGGGCGTGCAGGCGTTCGAACCGATTACGGTAGACCTGAGCGGCGGCTTCATCTACTGGCGGTGCGATTCCACCATCACTTCGTTCTCCAGCATCGTGGTTTCGAAGGCAAGTTTTACAGACCTCGGTAATGTGGATTACAGCCAGTTCCTGGGACAGCTCCAAACCACGGCGGCGGGGCAGATCACCGGCCACGCCATTCCAGTGGGTATCAGCAAAGACTTCGATTTCGGCGCGAATCTCGCGCCTTCCCATGCAGCCGTCTTGTGGAGCCCGGCCGATAACGCAGCATTTCAAGTAAACCCGAACACGGTCCAACTGACTACGATTCCGTTCGGCGCGCTGCCGGCGGGGTTGGTGGTGGATCCGGCGGTTCATCGCGCCTACGTGACGGACGCGACGGCCAAAGTTCTGACCGTTGTCGATACGTCCACTTTCACGGTTACTTCCAAAGCGCTGGGGCCGGGAGGGTCGTTGATCGGCGCAAATGGCGCGCACCAATATGTGCTGGCGGGCGCTTCGCCGGCGGCCGGGGATCCCACCCAGGTGAATGGCGCGTACCTGTTCGATGGAGCGAAAAACGCGGTTAGCATTCCACTGCAGGCGGCGGCGATTTCGGCGATCTCGGTGAACCCCGTGACGAACACCGGCTTCTTTGCGGATGGAACTCAGTGGTACGCGGTGGATCTGACGACCGGAAACCGGCTCTATGCGGTGTCGCAGTTGACAGGCAGCGGAGGCGACACTTGCCAGATGAACGGCGTGGCCGCGAATCGCGCGACCAACCGCGTTTTCATCGCGGGCCAATGCGCGCTGGCCGGCAACATGCTCGCGGTATTCGATGCAGTGTCGGGAGTGCTGCTGTCGAGCGTCAACGTCGGCGCCATCGCGGTGAACGTCGGCAGGCTGGCCGTGAATCCGAATACGAATAAGGTTTATGTGGAAGCGACGGTGCCGACGCCCAACGGTTTGACGGCGGCGGGTCCCAGCGTGGAGGTGTTCGATGGCGCGACGCTCAGCCACATGGCTTCCATTGCGAATCGCAAAGGGCCATTCGCGGTGAACACCGTAACCAACATGGTGTACGCGGGGATAGCCGACGCTGGAGCGGCGGCTATCGATGGCATGGCGCCGGAGCAAAACAGTATCTTCGGCTCGACGCAAGTGGTATCTGCGCTGGCGGTAGATGAAGTAGCGAACAACGTCTATCTGGCCAGCGACAGCAGCCTGCTTGGGTTCTGCTGCACGCCAACCGTACCGGTATTCGGAGCGGCGGCAGCAACCATCAGTGTGTTCCATCAGGACCCGGCGACGTATCTGGTTTCGGGGGTGGTGGCGGATGGTGGCGGAGTTCCGTTGGCGGGAATCACCGTAACGGTCGCCGGACAAGGGCTGAGCGTCTCACAAGTAACTGGACCCAACGGAATTTTCGCGGCCCGATTTGTGCCCGGGGTTTATACCATCACCCCGAGCAATCCCGCGTATCAATTCTCGCCGCCATTGGAAACCATCACACTGGGCAGTATCGACCAGACGTTTCCAACCTTCACGGCCATTCCCGTGTTTCATGTGACGGGTGTCGTGCTGACACAGGCAGGTGCGGCGGTGGCGGGCGTCACCATCTCCGCGAGCGGCGCGAGCGGAAGCGCTACGGCGCTGACGGGTGCTGACGGCCATTATTCGCTGGCGGGTTTACCGGCCGGCACCTACACGCTAACCCCGGTATCCCCGCTGAATTTCTATGCGCCCGCCTCCCAGAGCGTCTCGGTCGCCAAGGCGGACGTCGCCGCGCCCCAGTTCACGGTGAACCCGTCTTTGCAGATCACCGGTTTTACTCTGAGCCCCACTACGATCGGCAATGGATCCTCGGCGACTGCGACCGTGACTATCAATGAAGTGGCTCCGAAGGGCGGTATCCCGATCGCCGTTACGTCCAGCAATACGAAGTCCGTGAATCCGCCAAACACACTTACCATTCCGGCGGGCGCCAGCTCGGGGTCGTTTACGTTCTCGGGGAGCGGAACGTCCACAGTCACGCTGACTGTGACCTATTCCGGCGCGCTGGCGGTTCAGCCGTCGTCGGCAAGCGCGCAGATTTCAGTGGTTTCTCAGGACACCATTCACGTGACTAGCGCCACCTGGTCGACATCGACTCACCAACTCAATGTGACGGCCACGAGCACGAATTCGACCGCGGTCCTAACCGTGACACTGGCATCGAACGGGCAGATTCTGGGAACCATGGCGAGTCAAGGCAATGGCACCTTCACGCTGCAGACTCAGGTAACGACGCAACCGGGGAATATTAACGTGAAGAGCTCGTTAGGCGGCTCCACCGGGCAGGGCGTGAGCGTTGTGCCATAGTTTAAGGCATCGCAATGAAGGTCGGCCGCTGACGGCCGGCCCTCCGGCACCAACCTACAAAAAGATCCCCGACGCAGCGATCACCACTCCCGCGATGCCGGCCATCAGCCCCATCGCGGGAAACATCTTGCGCCTGGAAATGAAGTACAGCGAGCTGAGCACGACCCCGATCTCGAGCAGCCCTTCCCCGATGTCGTACCGCAGCGCCCGGTCCTCGTCGCGTTCCGCGAGGGCGTCGTAACTCTCGGCCTTCTTCTGAATGTCGGCCGCGCGCTTGCCGTAGTCCTGCTCCTGCGCGGCGTAGTCGGACATCATCTTGTCGGCGGCCGCGCCCTTCGCGCCATACACACGGAGCAGATTCTCGCCCAACTCCAGATTGTGATACTTCACGCGCGTCGACTGATAATGCGACCACTCGTCGTTGGCCGTCGATTTGTGCATGATCGCCGCCGTGTGGGTGCGGTGCGACGCGATCGTGACAATCGCCAGGAACACGGCCAACGACGCCGCCAGAATGCCGACCGTGCGCCCGGTCGGATCGCTCTCATGGCCCGTCTCGTGATGAATTTCCAGTTCTGCCATGATAAGTCAGTGAGCCCCGACGAACAGTTCATGCACGAAGCACTGCTGCTGGCTCGTCAGGGAGGCGCCGCGGGCGAAGTGCCGGTCGGCGCGGTCGTGGTCTGGAAGGGCGAGATTATCGGTCGCGGTTCCAACTCGCCGATCGCACGCAACGACCCTACGGCACATGCTGAGATTCTCGCATTGCGTGAGGCCGGACGCCACATTTCCAATTACCGGCTCGAAGGCACCGTGCTGTACTGCACGCTCGAACCCTGCGTGATGTGCGCGGGAGCAGCCGTCGCCGCCCGCATCTCCCGCCTGGTCTTCGGCGCCCGCGACCTCCGCTTCGGCGGCGTCCGCAGCAAATTCCAGGTCGCCGATTCCGACGTCCTCAACCATCGCATCGAAGTCGTCGAAGGACCCCTCGGCCCCGAATGCGTCGAACTCCTCCAGCAGTTTTTCGCCGCGAGACGTGCCTCTACCGCTTCGCCACCGTCTCGATCTTGATCTCAACCGTATCAGCCACCCGCAGCATCAACGTACTCGCATTCTTCATGCCCCACTTAATATAAGGTACGGAAAAGTGCCCGCTGACAATGTACTGCCCTTCGCCCGCTTCCACATCGAGCGGCATCATGATCTCGTGGTCCGCTCCATGGATCGAGAACATCCCGTGCAACTGCACCTGCGACTTCCCCGTCAGCGCGACCTTGCCGTCGACCCGATCCGGCCGGAACACGATTTCCGGAAACCGGTCGGCCTGCAGGATCTCCTTCGTCATCCGCCGGTCGCGCGACCCGCTGCTGCTATCGCCGCTCGCCGCATCCACGGCCAGCTCTCCCGACGCCTTACCCGTCGCCGCATCGAACTGAATCGTGCCGCGTTTCAGCGCGAATGTGCCGTGGACGGTATGCAGCGTCGACGGCACGACGAATTCGACCTTCGTCTGGGCCGGGTCCAGTTGCAACGATTGTTGCAGGCCGGGCAGTGTTGCCGCGCATAGCAGCGCAGCGCACGCCAGTTGAGGAAGAGCAACGCGCAATAGCTTCATCATACGGTGAGAATTCCCCATCCCAAGGCAAGACCGGTCTGCAAAATCTTTGTGGGACGGACCTCGCCCACGTGCAGCGCCAGCATCCGCTCGAACAGTCCGGGCTTCGCAGCCAGCGCGCCAATCGTTCGGCGGCGGAGCAGCGCCCGGTTATCCATGAGCAGCATCAGGTCGGCCATGAACGCCGGACGCTTGCCGATGCGCCGGTGTTCGGCCTGATACTGCGAAAGGTCGCCCGCTTCCACCGCCGAGGCCAGCGCCACCGATTGCTGGAACAACAGGCAGAGCCCTTCGCCGGTGATGGCGTCGACCGACCCCGACGCGTCGCCCACCAGCGCCACATTGCCGCGGTAGACCGATTTCAATCGCCGCGACGCCGACACGCCGCCGCGCTCCAGCGAGGCGCGACCCGCCGACAGCCGCCGCTCGAGTTCGGGAAACTCCGGCAGAGCATCGTCCAGCCGCAACCGCTGATTGCGCGAGATCAGGACCACGCAGACTTCGCGTTCGTCCACCGGCGTGACGTAGAGTTGAAAACCGTTGCCCCAGTGGATCTCCATGAACTCGCTCCACGGCGCCATTTCGTAGTGGCGTCGGAATCCGAAGCGGCGGCTGTCGCGCTCGCAGGCATCGAGGCCGGCCCAGCGGCGCACCGAGGAATGGCCGCCATCCGCCGCCACGATCCAGCGGGCTTTCACCTCGTCGGGATTCACGTGCGTGCCCCACAACATGCGGACGCCGGCATCGGCCGCGCGGTCCACCATGAGCTGGTGCAGCACCGTGCGCCTGAGTCCGAGCCCCTCGCCGTTCGGAAAAGGCGCCTCCACGCGATGGGAGCCTTCGCAGAAGCGGATACCGCGGAAACGAAATCCGCCCGCGGATTCCAGGTCGAGTCCGAGCGACCGGGCGGCGGCCAGGCCATCGGGCATGATGCCTTCTCCGCAGGCCTTGTCGATGGGCGGCACGGCGGAGTCGGCGACGGTCACGGAGAAGCCGCGGCGGCGCGCGGCGAGTGCGGCTGCCAGGCCGGCAGGTCCGCCTCCGATCACGAAGACATCGGTTGAAGTGGGCATGCAGATTTACTGCAGGTGCGCGAGCTCCTGCGCGTAGAGAGGATTGTGTGGATACTGCTTGCAGAGGTCGGAGAGAATGCCGCGCGCTTCGCTGCTATCGCCCGTGCGCATGGATGCGACCGCGAGCAGCAGGCGCGCAAAGGGCGCCAGATAATGGCCCTTGGCGGCGGTGATGCGCAGCTTCCGGATGCCGGTTTCGCGATCCGTCTCGCCGCCCGCCAGGCGCATCAGCCAGCGCACCGGCGCGGCTTTGACGCTCAACATGTAATTCTCCACCCCCACCGCGATCCAGGCGTCGTAGTATTCGGGATGCTGCGCCAGCAGTTGCTCGGCCATGGCGCGACCGGTCTTCATCTCCTGGAACGAAGCGCCGTAGCGTTTCTCGATCAACGCCAGGTAATCCGATTCCAGCCCGTGCGTGAGCAGCAGCGCAAACTGGCCGTTGGGATCCTTCGGCGCGGGACCCGTAAGGCGGCGCGCCTGCTGCAGATCGGCCTCGAAGCGCTGCTTCAATTGCGGATCCGGTGTCAGTTTGTGATCGGTGATGAAGTGCTGGTCCTGCGTGAAGAACTCCGATTGCAAAATGTGCAGCCGGTCGAATTCCGAGAACAGGCAGGCCGCGGCGTCGGACACCGGACCCATCGGATCCTGCGGATTGGATGCCTGGAATTCGTGGAATGTATCGTGCGCCTGGGTGAATTGCAGATCGTACATTTGCCGGAAGCCGCGGTCGAGCAGGTTAGTGGTTTCCGCGGCCGCCGGCCATGCGGCTGCGCCTATCGCGAGTATCAAGGTCAGGGTGGAAGAATGCATAAGCGTCATTGGTTCGAATCAAATGTTGACGGCGCGACGGGCCAAGCCGAGGGCTTCGCCCCAGAAAGAAGTGGAGTTGTGGGCCAGGTCGACCACACGGCGGACGGAAGACACGAACTGTTCCAGTTGCGCTTCCTCGACGATCAGCGGCGGAGCCGCTTTGAGGACCATAAAATTGTTGCCGCAGATCTGGGTGAGAATGTCGCAGTCGCGGAAAAGGCGCATTACCAACATCTGCCCGAACATGGCTGGATGAATGCGGCGGAACGATTCGAAGGCGATCCGCAGGCGCAACGAATGAGGCGCGGTGAATTCGATGCCGCAGAGCAGCCCTTCGCCGCGTACGGATTTCACCATCTCGTAAGGCGCGAGCGCGTCGGCGAGTTGGCGTCGCAGTTCCGCTCCCAAGAGGGTGGCGCGCTGCCCCAGCGATTCGCGCTCGAGCACATCCAGCGTGGCCAATCCGGCGCGCATAGAGAGGCTGTTTTCTCCGAACGTGGACGCATGTATGAACGCGCGCCGCATCGAACTGAAAACGGAATCGGAAATGGCCCGGGTGGACAGCACGGCGCCCACTGGAATGAGCCCGCCGCTCAGCGCCTTCGCCAGCACGACCATGTCGGGCTCGACGCCGAAGTGCTGCGCAGCCAGGAATTCGCCCGTGCGGTACATGCCGGTCTGCACTTCGTCGAGCACGAACAGCGTGCCATAACGGCGGCACAGCGCTTGCGCTTTCCGCAGGTACTCGGCCGGCGGCACGCGGATTCCGCCTTCCGCCTGAATAGGCTCGACGATGAAGGCGGCGAACTTCTTCGTCCCCAGTTGTTTTTCCAGATACTCCAGGCTGCCGAACGGGGCGGCCTTGGCGTCGGCCAGCAGGGGGCCGAAGCCGCCGCGCCAGTGGTCGTCGCTCATCAGCGACAGGGCGCCGCAGGTAAGTCCGTGGAACGCGTTCTCGGCACACAGAATCCCGGCCCGGCCGGTGTGGGCGCGCGAAAACTTGATGGCGGTCTCGACACCTTCGCTGCCCGAATTCGTGAAGAAGACGCGCTCGAGTCCGCCGCCCGCCAACGCGGTCAGGCGATGCGCCAATTCGGCGGCCAGTTCGGGAATGTGGCTCTGCACCATCGCGGGGCCGTTGCGGCCGAGTTCATCGCGAAGCGCGTCCACGATGGCCGGATGATTGTGTCCGATGTTGTGGACGCAGTAGCCCGACAGAAAATCTAAAATGCGCCGGCCGTCGGCTGTAAACAATTCCGCTCCGGCGCAGCAGTCGTAGCGGACATTCATTTGGAGCAGGTTCAAAAGTCGAACCCACTGCGGATTTACATGCTCAGCGTATACCCGGTCCAGGACCGGAACGACGGACGTTGCAGACATCAATCCCTCGGAGCCTCTGATTGCTTGCTAGTATTCCGACGTCCGGGGGATAACTCACGTTTCCGGAAACACTTGTTAAGGCTAGTTCTTTCGAGGGGGGCGGTTCCATAAAAAGTACACGGGAATTCCGGTGAGGATCAGCAGGGTACCGATCGCCGCCGGGCCCGGCGTGGCGACGAAAGTATTGACCACAAAGCCCAATGCCACCGCGATAAAAAGAAAAAGCGTGACGGGGTAGCCGGGCATCTTGTATGGTCGCTCACGTTCGGGATATTTGCGTCTCAGCACCAGAACGCCGGCGCTGGTCAGACCGTAGAATATCCACGCTGCGTACATCGCATAGGACGCCAGTGTCTCGTAAGTGCCGGTCATGGCCAGGAGCGCGCACCAGAAGCCGAATGCCAGAATCGCAAACGCCGGCGTCTGATAGCGCGGATGCACGCTGCCGAAGCGGCTGAAGAAGAGGCCGTCGCGCGCCTGGGCGAAGTAGATTCGAGGAGCCGTCATCAACCAGCCATTGGCCGCGCCGAAGATCGATATCAGGATGGTCGCAGTCAGCATCGAGGCCCCGAACCGGCCCATCGTACGTTCGGCCACCAGCGCGCCCACGCGATCCGCCGAGGCGATCTCGGCCACCGGCAGCACGCGCAGATATGCGAGGTTCGCCAGCACGTACACGACGATCACCGTGGCCAGTCCGATGGCCACCGCGAGCGTCAGATTGCGCTTGGGATTGCGTACCTCGCCGGCCACGAAGCTTAGCGCGACCCAGCCGTCGTAGGAGAGCACGCACGCGATCATCGCCACGCCGAAGGAGGACAGAGCGATCGGCGGAGTGGGCCCGGTTGCCGAGGCCGCCGGATGGACATACAGAAACGACGCTGCGATCAGCACCACCAGGCCGCCAATTTTTAGAAATGTGAACAGGTTCTGCACCGCCGCCCCGGCGACCACGCCGCGATAATTGACGAACGTTACGGCGACGATCAGCCCCAGCGACACCAGTTTCGACGTGAGCGGCGTCAGCGCCAGAAAATAGCCCAGGTAGTTGGCGAACGCGATCGACAGCCACGCCACCGCCGCCGAGATCACAACAAAAAAGTAGGTCCAGCCGCAAAGGAAGGCGCACAGCGGCCCGTACGCTTCGCGGAGATAGATGTACTGTCCGCCGGTCGTGGGAATCATCGCGCCCAATTCCGCGTACGCCAGCGCGCCAAAGAACGAGAGGACTCCCGTGAAAATCCAGACGGCAATGATCCATCCCGCCGACGGAAGGTTGCGGGCGATCAGGTTGGGCACCAGAAAAATGCCCGACCCGATGATAGTGCCGACCACGATCGTGCTGGCGTCCAGCAGTGTCAACTTGCGCGGCAGATCGGACATTCGTCAATGGTACCCCCGCCGGTCGCTTACCGCTTAACCACCCATTCGACCCCGCCGATCACCGTCCGCCCCGGCATCCGCACTCCCTGGATCTCCTGGTACGACGTCGCCGTCACGTTCGACATCTGCACGAACGGATGCACCGTCCCCCGCGACAGCCCAGCGTACACATCCCACAAGGCGTACGGCTCGCGCTCGCGGCGGTTCAACACGCCAAGCCGCGTCCGGTACAGCACGCCCTGATATTCGCCCTGCCATGCGGCGACCGCCGAATCGGTGGGGTAGTTGAACGTGTACTTGGTGTACCCGAGCGGCACGGTATCCTGCGCGCCCAGCAGCCACGTGTACCGGAAATCGATCGACTGGTTGCGCGCTGGCGTGAAGCGCAGCGAGCTTTCAACGCCGGTGAAGTTGAGGTTGTCGATATTCAGCGCCTGCCACAGTCCGTTCGCCGACGTGCGATAGTAATCGATGCCGTTGCGTTCGCGCCGCTCGAACACCGTGACGGACCCGCGGACCCGCGACGACGGAGTCCAGTCCAGTCCGCCTTCATAGGTCCACGCCGTTTCCGGCAGCAGATGCGGATTTCCGACGTTGGCCGGATCGGCATAATAAAGGTCGGTGTAAGTGGGCACTCGGAACGCCCGGCTCGCCGACGCGTGGAATTTGAGCGCCGGTGAAATCCAGATTCCGCCCGCAACCGTCGGACTGAACGTCCCGGAGAATCTCCGGTACACCTCTTCGCGCGCCGAAATCGAAAGCGAGAATCGCTTCAGCGCGCGGAAGTCCACCGCTCCATACACGGCCCCTCGGCTGCGCGCGTGCATGCCCAGATTGTTGCTGACGATCGCCTCGTGCAGCCCTTCCGCTCCGTAGTTGATGTGAATATTCTTGCCGGGTTCTTCGGTTCGCCGCACCGCGCCCTGGTAGCTGTCGTCGTGATGGTGATTGGCATACACAGCCGGGGAGTCGCGAAACAACACGAAGAGATCGCTATGCCGCCGGTAGGCGAAACTGGCCGACGTCTTCTTGCCGAGCGACTGCCGCAGCCCGGCCCACCACGTCTTCGTATCTTCCCACGACGGATACGGCCCGTAAAACTGATCGGCGCCAAACGGGTGATCCATGTACGAGAGCGTGAGGTCGCTGCCGCCCCAGCCTGTCGTCAGGTGCGTCGAGGACGCGAACTGCAGATTGCGATAATCGCGATCCGGCATGAAGCCCGACGAGAAGTCGCGCGAGAACGTAAGCTGCTCGGACACGCGGCCGAAGGTGTCGGACAGAGATACGCGCTGCTGATTGATGCCCTCGTTCCCCACGGTCGTACGCAGCCGCAGTTCCAGCCCTTCCGGTGGCGCGGTGATGATGTTGATCACTCCGGCCGTCGCGTCCGAGCCGTACATGCTTGAACCGGAGCCGCGCATCACTTCGATCCGCGCCACGGATTCCATCGGCACGGGAATGTCCATATCGTGGTGGCCGCTCTGCACGTCGTTGATGCGCTGCCCGTTCAGCAGTACAAGTGTCTGGCCGAAACTGCCGCCGCGAATCGAAACGTCGGCCTGCACCCCGCCGGGCGCACGCTCCTGCAGGTCGAGCGACGGGTCGAGGCGCAACAGGTCGGTGAGCGTGTTGCTGACCAGGTACATGCTCCGCGCCGGCAGCACCGTGATCGCGCGATCCATCTCGTCGAGTGCCAGCGGATCGAACGTGCCGGTAACGACGATGGTCTCGTGCTGTGGCGCGGTCTGCTGTTGTTGCGCCGTGCAAAGGGAGAGGAGAAAAGGGAGGAGAACGAGGATTTCGGAACGCAAGATCCATTGTACATTGGGTAACCTATAGCTCAGATGAATTGGAATGACGCTGCTGAAGATTTCCTGAATGCCGTGGTTGCCGAAACGCCGCGGCCTGTGCGCGAATCGACCGAGACGAACCTCCGCCAGCTCTCCGAGGCCATGGCCGATGAAGAAGGTAAGAATCGCGTCGGGGTCGAGACCGTGATCGCCGCGTGGGTGCGGTCCACGCCCGAGACGCTCCGCGCCGACCTGCCGCGACAGATGGAAAAGTTCGGGCTCGATCCCGACGAGTACACCCATTTGCTGCACCCGGAATAACCAACAGAGCCGCGACCGGGAGGGAGCGATATGCTACGACTCTTAACGTTGATTTTCTTTCTTTCCGGAGGCCTCATGGCGGCGGGGGATTTCGACCGGGCGCAGGCGGACCGTTTCGCGCGCATGGCGCTCGATTGCATCCACAAGGAGTACCCCAACAAGATCGCGCACGCCATGACGTCCGACGCCGACCTCAAGCCTCCGCGTGAGCTCACGCCCGCGTTTTACGGATGTTACGACTGGCACTCCGCGGTCCACGGGCACTGGCTGCTGGTGCGGTCGCTCCGTCTGTTCCCGAAGGCGGCGTTCGCGGCCGATGCCCGCCGCGCGCTCGGCCAGAGTCTCACGCCCGCGCACATCGCCGTGGAAGTGAAGTATCTCAACGGCGAAGGCCGCGGCTCCTTCGAACGGCCGTACGGACTCGCGTGGCTCCTGCAACTCGCCGCCGAGCTGAAGGAATGGAACGACCCCGATTCGCAGCGCTGGGCGGCCGCACTCCAGCCGCTTGAGCAGGCCGTGACCGCTCGCATCTCCACGTGGCTGCCCAAAATGGAGCATCCCATCCGCACCGGCGAGCACAACCAGACGGCGTTTTCGATGGGGCTGATGCTCGACTATGCGCGCATCGCCGGCAACGCGCCATTCGGCAAGCTCGTGGAGTCTCGCGCCCGCGATTATTACGCGAAAGACAAAGCGTGCCCCATCAGCTACGAGCCCTCCGGCGAGGACTTCCTCTCGCCCTGCCTGGCCGAAGCCGACGTCATGCGCCGCATTCTTCCCGAGTCCGAATTCGCGCCGTGGTTCGCCGCCTTCCTGCCGTCCATCGAACTCGAGCCGACGCGCGTCACGGACGTCACCGACGGCAAGCTGTGGCATTTGGCAGGACTCAACCTGAGCCGCGCATGGATGCTGAACGGGATAGTCTCCAAACTCCCGGCCACCGTCCCGCGCCGCGTACAACTCCAATCGCTCTCGGCGCGCCTCCGCGATGCCGGCCTCTCGGCCATCAAGGGCGAGCACTACGAAGGCGGCCACTGGCTGGGCAGCTTCGCCGTGTACCTGGTCAGCGGCCGCGGCCTGCGGTAGATTTGTGGGCCAGACCCCCCTGGTCCGCTCACTGGTCTGCGCGGGTCCCCCCGGACCCGCCCCCCGCAGCCTGCCGACATGACCCTGGTGCGCGGCACGGCAGGCGTGCAAGTTACGGCGGCTTGCTTCGTCCTTTACGCGGATCAGGGTACCTGCAACCCGCAAGCGGCCACATCCGCTGCAATCTGCCCGCCAGGAGCGATCACCATTTGTTCCGCTACGATAAGGAATCGCGGCGCTTTGCACGGCGACGTGCAGGCCATCCGGCAAGGCCAGCGCACGCGCGGGACGCCGGAATTCCCTCCGGAGATCATCAAATAGCCGCAACGCAAGGCCCTGGGATATAGTAATTCAGGGATGCTGACTAGTCGACGTGAACTCCTGGCGCTCCCGGGAGCCATGCAATTTCTTTCGGTCTGGCTGCGTGCGGCGCAGGATCATCAGCACGGTCCCGCCGCTCCGCCCGAGTCTCCGCTGCTGCGCAATTACCGCCCGAAGTTTTTCGACGCCGCCGATTTCGCCGCGCTGCAGGCGTTCACCGAGATCCTGATTCCGACCGACGATACGCCCGGCGCGCGCGAAGCTCACTGCGCGCACTTCATCGACTTCGTCCTCGACGCCTCGCCGCAAGCTACTCAGAAGCAGTGGCGCGACGCCATGACCGCGCTGCGCACGGCCGGTTTTCATACCGGCGATGCCACTGCGCGCGCAGCGTTGGTGGAGGCGACCGACCGCTCGGCGAGCCATCCCTGCCACGCGGCGTATCGCCTCATCAAGCAGCAGAACACCTTCGCGTTCTACACATCACGCACCGGCATGATCGAGACCCTCGACTACCGCGGCAACTCGTATAACGACGCGTTCCCCGCGTGCAACCATCCGGAGCACCACAAAGTATGACGTACGATGCCATCGTCGTCGGCTCCGGCGCGTGCGGCGGCTGGGCGGCCATGCAACTCACCCAGGCCGGCATGAAGGTGTTGATGCTCGAAGCCGGCAGCCGCGTCGATCCGGTGAAGGACTTCAAGCATGAGTTCCTTTACGAGATGGACTACCGCGGCCAGGGAAAGCCCGGCATGATGCGCCGCTACGCGGGCAGCGAGCGCAACTACCGCATCATGCTCGACAACCAGGAGAACCCGTACACCACGTCGCCCGAGACGGTGTACCGCTGGGGCCGTTCGCGCGTGCTCGGCGGACGTACGCTGCACTGGGCGCGCGCCACCGATCGCATGGCCGATTACGAATTCAAGGCTGCGTCGCGCGACGGCTACGGCATGGATTGGGCCGTCACGTACGCCGCCATGAAGCCGTATTACGACCGCGTCGAAGGCTTCATCGGGGTCAGCGGG
>Ga0207695_10007616_pt1 | contig 13720 bp, 13 predicted proteins | sample KBSC54metaG_FD_184354 | JGI IMG/M metagenome (GOLD analysis project Ga0207695, IMG submission 184354) | Corn rhizosphere microbial communities from Kellogg Biological Station, Michigan, USA - KBS C5-4 metaG (SPAdes) (version 2) | ecosystem: Host-associated > Plants > Roots > Rhizosphere > Soil...
CACACCAAACCGCAATCGTAGCCGTCATGAGGAGGTTGCTCGTCAGAGCCCACGCCGTCGTCAAAAGAGGCTCTTCTTGGCAGGAAGAGCCACCAAAGGCTTGACAAAGTCTCATACCATCTCCGGTGGCCGGAAGCGGTTCTCAGCAAAAGTGCTCGCAAATATTATAATATTATGATGCTTTGAATTATGAACCGATGGATGAGCCGACTCGGGAGCGGGCGGCGGCGTTGTTTGCTTCGGTGGCGCACCCGGTGAGGCTGCGGATTGTCGAACTCCTCATCGAACGGGAGCGGACGGTCGGGGAGATTGCGCTGGAGACGGGGATTGGGCAGTCGGGGGCTTCGCAGCATTTAGCAATCCTGGCGCGGGCGGGAGTCCTTGTGGCAGAACCGAGGGGAACTTCGAGGTTTTATCGAGTGCGCGGCCCGCGGGTCGAGAAAATTCTCGGGCTGATCGGGGAGTTTTGCCGGGTCCACCAGCTTTATGGGGCGGCCGAGGAGGCGGAGTGAGCGCGCTTCCCATTCCCGAGCGGCGCGACCAAGCGAACTCGGAACTGCGGGAATTTCTCCATACGCGGAACGAGCGAAAGCGGATTTTTCCTCGGGCGATCTTGGCGGGGCTTGTGGCTGGACTTGTCGGGGTTGCCTTCCGATCCTCATTGGCGGGCGGAGATGCGTTTCGGAACCGGATGATCGCGTGGGCACACCACTTCCCCGCCTTCGGGTGGATCTTTCCGATGCTGCTCGGCGCGTTTGGAGCGTGGGCGGCGATTTCGATCGTGAGGCGGATCGCGCCGGAAACGGCGGGGAGCGGGATTCCGCACCTGGAAGCAGTGCTGCACCGGCACCGGACGATGAATTGGCGACGGGTGATTCCGGCGAAGTTTGTCGGGGGCCTGCTGGCGATTGGAGGCGGGATGGCGCTGGGGCGCGAAGGGCCGACGGTTCAGATGGGCGGGGCGTCGGGGCTCGCGGTCGCGGAGATGCTCGATATGGGTCCGCGAGAGAGCCTGACGATGGCGGCGGCGGGCGCTGGGGCTGGGCTCTCGGCAGCGTTCAATGCGCCGCTTTCGGGGGTGATTTTCGTGCTGGAGGAGATCCAGCGCGACTTCCGGCCGACGGTCTTTGGCGCCGCGTTTTTGGCGGCAGCGGTAGCAGATGTGGTGACGAGGCTGTTCGCGGGACAGGTGCCTGACTTCGCGGTACCGGCCTACCCGGCGCCGGCCCTGGCCCTCTTGCCGATCTTCGCGTTGATGGGCCTGCTCGCGGGGGGATTGGGGGTGCTTTATAACAAGTCGCTCATCCGATCGCTGAATTTCTTCGCGAAGCTGGGGGACCGGAAGGCGATTTTCGGCGGGACGTTAATCGGAGCCGCAGTAGGGCTGGTCGCTTACATGGCGCCGACCTATGTTGGCGGCGGGCACGGGTTGGCGGAGGCGGTACTGGCGAACAAGGCCGCGTTTGCGGCGATTCCGTTCCTCTTCGTCCTGCGGTTCGTGATGACGATGGGATGCTACGGCGCGGGTTCGCCGGGCGGGATCTTTGCGCCGCTGCTGGTTTTGGGGGCTTTGATCGGGCTTGGAGTTGGCAAGGGCGCGGTGATGGTTTTTCCGCATGCGGGCATCCAAGCCGGAGCTTTTGCGGTGGTTGGGATGGCGGCTTATTTCACGGCGATCATTCGCGCCCCGCTGACCGGGATTGTGCTGATCGTGGAGATGACGCAGAGCTATGCGCAGATGCTGCCGCTGCTCGTCGCCTGCTTTTGCGCCTACGCGGTGGCCGAGTGGCTGGGGGATTTGCCGATCTACGAGGCGCTCTTGCAGCGGGATTTGATGCGCGGTGGCGACTCGGTGAACTTAGAGGACCCGATGGTTATCGAGTTGGAGGTCGAGCCGGGATCGCCGTTTGAGGGTCGGAAGGTCCGGGAGTTGGGCCTGCCTACCGGGGTGGTTCTGGTCGAGTGCCGCGAGGGAGACCGTGAATGGGTGCCCGCGGCGGATACGCGGTTGATGGCGCACGTGCGTCTCACAGCGGTCGTCGCGCCAGATTCACCGGGAGGTTTGGAAGCTTTGCGGGAAGGGTGCCGAGGCGGTAGGTAATCTGGTTCGCAGGGGACCGGATGATCAATATCATTGGATTGGACTTGGGCGGGACGGCGATTAATGTCACCGCGTATCAGGGATCGGAATTTAAGATTGCGGGGCTTTGCGAGATTCCGAGCTTGGTACGCGAGGGACCGGAGACTTGCCTCCGACAGCTCGGGTTAGCCTTCGAGAAGGGCCTTGAGGTGATGGGGTGGTCGAAGGACCAGGTCGACGCAGTTGGGCTCGGCTCGCCCGGTCCGGTGAGCGCGGACGGCGTGCTCTGCGCGGGCGGCGCGACTAATTTTGGGCACTCCTCTTACGGCGGGTTCGATCTTAAGGGCGCACTTCAAAGGCAGCTTGCCATTCCGATCAGCTTCCTCAACGATGGCAATGCGGCGGGTTTGTATTCCCACTGGACTCGCTACGGCGACGACACTTCGAAGACGTCCGTTTCCCTTATCGTCGGCACCGGACTGGGCGGCGGCGCGGTCGTCAACGGGCGAGTCTTGGTCGGGCGTGTAGGTTTCGCGGCCGAACTTGGACATGTCTGCCTACCGGCGAACTGGAATCCGGAGGAGCGGTTCGACACGCACTGCAACTGCGGACGGATGGGCGACCTGGAATCGGTGGCGAGCCTGACCGGAATCCGGTTGAATTTGCTTCCCCACTACCTGCCCCGTTTCCCGGATCATCCTCTGCAAGGGGTTCCCGTTGGCGACGCGGCGAAGCAACTGCGCAGCCTCGCAGAAAAGGGCGATGCTTTGGCGCGCACTATTTTCCAGGCTCAAGCCTGGGCATTGGCGGCGCACATCGACCAGATGATCAATGTCTTCGACCCTGACGCGATCTTCATCGGTGGCGGGGTCGTAGAGGCCTCGGCGGAGTTCCGCACTTGGTTCCTTGAGGCGATTCGGGCGGCGATTCCGTTCCGGGAGGAGCAGGCGGATTTGGTGCTGGACATCGTTCCCGACGGCGACCGGGCGGGGGCGCGGGGCGTCGCGGTCTTCGCGGCTCAGGAAGCGAGGGCGAGAGCTTAATGTTCACCGGAATCATTCAGGCATTGGGCAAGGTAACCGAGGTCGGCGACACGGTCTTGGTTGTGGAGCCGCCTTACTACTTTGCGCCCACCGGTTTCGACCTCGGCGAGAGCGTGGCGGTGAACGGCTGTTGCCTTACGGTAGTGGATTCGGAGAACGGCATGCGGTTTGACGTAAGCCCCGAATCGTGGGCTCGCACCTCACTCGGTTCTCTGAAGGTGGGCGACCCGGTGAACTTGGAGCGGGCGATGACCGCCGGCGGACGCTTCGGCGGGCATGTCGTCCAGGGCCACGTCGACGCGACGGGGACCATTGTGTCTATCCAGCCATCGGGCGAGTTCGTCGTTTTCCGCGTCTCCGCACCGAAAGAATACGATCGCTACCTGATCGACAAGGGGAGCGTGACCATCGACGGGATCTCCTTGACCGTGGTTTCGCCGGTCGATGGCGAGTTCGACATGTGGATCATCCCGCACACTTTGGAGAAGACCAACCTCCATGCGAAGACAGTTGGCGATAAGGTCAACCTTGAATTCGACGTCATTGCGAAGTACGTGGAAAAGATGATGTCGGTTCGGCTCGCGGCCGCCTCTTAGTTTTTACGCGGGACTAGCTCGGAAGGCGAAGCCTTTGAGTCAGCCCCGCACAAAATTGGACAGTGTTGCCATTTATTGCTCCGGCCTCCGGGGCTGCGCCCCGGAGGCCGGAGGGGGGTTTAGGTTGCAATTTTTGGCCGCCTTCGGCGCCAAAAATTGCGTTTGTGAATGCTCCGCAGAATCTCTGGTCGCGGATGCCGCTACCCTCTTAACGACACACCTCGCCGATTTCCCAAGCCCCCAACGCGTATATTGGGGGGTTCATGCGGAAAGATCGGCCGGCGGGCATGGCGTTTATTTTCATCACGCTCGTAATCGACGTGATCGGGTTTGGGCTGGTGATTCCGGTTCTGCCCGGCTTGGTGCTGAAGCTGGCGGGCGGAACTCCGGCGCATGGGGCGGGGATCTACGGGTGGCTGCTCTCGATTTACGGACTCATGCAGTTCGTCTGCGCGCCGATCCTTGGGAATCTGAGCGATAAGTACGGGCGGCGGCCGGTGTTGCTTCTGAGTCTGCTCTTCACCGGAGGCGACTACATGATCCAGGCGCTGGCACCGACCATCGGGTGGCTGTTCCTTGGGCGGATTCTGGCGGGCATAATGGGGGCGAGCTTTACGGCGGCGACCGCTTATATTGCCGACGTTTCACCGCCGGAGAAGCGGGCGCAGAATTTCGGGATGGTTGGGGCCGCGTTCGGGCTTGGGTTCATCATCGGGCCGGCGATCGGTGGGTTGCTCGGCAGTTTTGGAGAGCGGGTTCCCTTTTGGTTTGCGGCGGGGTTCGCCTTGCTCAATGTGCTTTACGGCTTTTTCGTTTTGCCGGAGTCGCTGGATAAGGAGCACCGGCGGGAGTTCGACTACCAAAGCCTCAATCCGTTCAAATCCCTCGGGGTGCTGGGTCGGGACCGTTTGATCCTGACCATCGCGGGAATCGCGACGCTGCTTTGGATGGCCCAGCAGGTGCCGCCGAGCACGTGGGTATTGTTCACCACCGAAAAGCTGCACTGGGGGAAGAAGGAGAACGGACTTTCCCTGGGCCTGATCGGCGCATGCAGCATGGCGGTGCAGATGGGATTGATCCGTATCCTCTCGCCGCGACTGGGGGACTATGGCCTGCTACTGTTTGGCCTTGTGTTCAACTTTATCGGCTTCCTCTTACTGGGATCGTCGATGACCGGCGCTTGGATGCTCGGTTCGATGACGATTTGGTCGCTTTGCTTTGTCGGCGGACCAGCAATCCAGAGTCTGGTCTCGCGCCAATTCGGGCCGACCGAGCAAGGCGCCTCGCAGGGAGCGTTGACCGCGATTCAGAGTTTGAGCGGCGTCGTCGGCCCACCGATCTTCTCGCTCGTGTTCGCCCACTTCACGTCGCCCGGCCAGCCTTACGTGCCGGGGGCGGCGTTCTATTTGGGCGCGATTTTGACGGTGTTCGCGGGCGGCTTGTATTGGGTGATGTCACGGTTGCGGAGCCGGGTCCCCGCCGAGGTTTAGAAGGTCGCGACTTCCGGAGGGCACCCTAATATCTTCAGCGCATTGCGCCGCGGTCGGATCCGACACCACCCGTTACCCGGTATCTTCGGCGCGGCGACCGCGCCTGCGATATCCGGCTACTTTCCGTGACCCTCAAGGGGTCAATTCGAACCTTTGTACAGGCGCCCTGCGATTTTCACCGTGCTGACTGACCTGTGTAGGCGGGGATCGGATGTTTGTGCCGCTCCACGCGACAGCTTGGCGGTCAGCCTGACGCGGTCGCGGAGAGCGCCCGGGGCGATCTCCGCCTACACGGATTTGTACGCCCGAAGCGCTTGCCGCAAAAGACGTCGCCGATAACCGGCAAACCAATGTAGCCAGGCCCCGATGTATGTGCGGGGGCTGCGTGCACCGCGAAACATTTGGCGACGACCGCCTGCGTCAAACCGGAACCTTTGCCGGTAACCGATGAGCCGTCTCAGCGCTACCGCGCGCAGCCCCCTGCACAAACATCAGGGGCCTGGCTACATTGGGTTTGTCAACGACAATATGGCAATGAATGATGCTGGGCGAGGCAATCGGTAACCCTACGAGGGTCCGGTAGGAAACCCTAGTTTCTTACCAGACCCAAATTACGAGCGTCGAGCACGACCGATTAGTAGTGCCAGTCGAGGTCGCCCGCGTTTTTGGCGTGCTGCTCGATGTACTCGCGGCGGGGCTCGACCTTTTCGCCCATGAGGCGGGAGAACATCTGTTCGATTTCGATCTCGAACGTCTTGTCCAACCGGACCTGGGCAAGGCGGCGGGAGGCGGGGTTCATCGTCGTCTCTTCGAGTTCGTTGACGTTCATTTCGCCAAGACCCTTAAAGCGGGTGACCTGCGGCTCCTTCTTCTTCTTGAGCGACTTAATGATCTCGTCGCGCTCTTCGGCGCTTCCCGCGTACTGGCGATCATTAGGGCCGGACTTGATGACGAACAGCGGCGGCTGGGCGAGGTAGATGTTGCCCGCGACCAGCAGAGGCTTCATGTACCGGTAGAAGAAGGTCAGCAGCAAGGTGCGGATGTGCTCGCCGTCTACGTCGGCGTCCGTCATGATGATGATCTTGCTGTACCGGAGCTTCGTGATATCGAAGCTCATGTCGCCGGCGGCGCGCTTATCCTTTTTGCCCTTTCCATTGCCGTTGGCGGCAGGGGTTGTTTCTTCCGCCACGACCATCTCGAAGTCGCCTTCGGGCTCCTCTGTGTTTCCCGTCGGGCTCTTGCCCATGGTCAGGTCGATGCCAACATTGAGCACGGTGATCAGCGACTTGATTTCCTCGTTGTCGAGGGCGCGGTCCAGGCGGGCGCGCTCGACGTTCAGGATCTTGCCCTTGAGCGGAAGCACGGCTTGGGTTTGGCGGTCACGCGCACCCTTGGCGGAGCCACCGGCCGAGTCACCCTCGACGAGGAACAGTTCGCACTCGTCGCGGTTCTTGCTGATACAGTCGGCGAGCTTGCCGGGGAGACCGAACGAGTCCATCGCGTTGCCGCGGCGGATGGTTTCCGCCGCTTTGCGAGCCGCTTCACGGGCACGCTGGGCGAGGATTCCTTTGTCGACGATCTTCTTCGCGATGTTGGGATTCTCTTCGAAGAAGGTGGTGAGACCGTCGCCGACGAGCGAGTTCGTTTGACCCTGGACTTCCGGGGTCACGAGCTTGACCTTGTCCTGCGAGTTATAGGACGGGTTCTCCAGGCGGAGGGAGATGACGGCGGTGAGTCCGTCGGTAATGTCCTCCGAGGTCAGGTTCGCGTCCTTCTCCTTCAGGAACTGCATCTTGCGGGCGTAGGAGTTGACCACGCGAGTCAAGGCGGTGTTGAAGCCGCTGACGTGGGTTCCGCCGTCCGGGTTGTGAATGTTGTTCGAGAACGCGAGCAGCGTGAGGTTGTAACCGGTGTGGTACTGGAGCGAGACCTCGATCTCGGTCGACTCCTTCACGCGGCGGAAGAAGACGACGGGGTGGATGGTGTCCTTACCCTCGTTCAGGTCCTCGACGAGCTGCGGGATACCGCGCTGGAAGTGGAAGACCGCCGATTCCTCGGGGGTTTGCTTGTCGATGTACTCGAACCGCACCTTGCCGTTTAGGTAGGCAAGCTCCCGCATTCGGGTCTTGATGATGTGGGTGTCGTACTCGATCTCGGTAAGGACGCTGGGGTCCGCCAGCCAATGCTGCGTGGTGCCGGTAAAGCCGTCCGCAGCATCGCCGATCTCCTTGACGTCGTACTGCGGGATGCCCTTCTCGAAGCGCTGCATGTAGACGCGGCCGTTACGCTTGACCGTCGTCTCCATCCATGCCGAGAGCGCGTTGGTACACGAGACGCCGACGCCGTGGAGGCCGCCCGCCGTTTTATATCCGCCGCCGCCGAACTTACCGCCGGCGTGGAGCACGGTCATAACGACCTGCAGGGCGGAGACGCCCATCTTCTCGTGCTTGTCGACGGGGATGCCGCGTCCGTTATCCTGCACGCTCAGGGAGTTGTCCTCGTGCCGGGTGACGGTGATCTCGGTACAGTAGCCGGCCAGCGCTTCGTCCACGGAGTTGTCGAGAACTTCCTTGAAGAGCTGGTGGAGGCCGCGTTTGCCGTTGTCGCCGACGTACATGCCGGGGCGCTTCCGAACCGCTTCCAAGCCTTCGAGGACTTGGATCTGCGAGGCGTTATAATCGCCTTCCACCTTGCTGGAGATGGCGTCGATTATCTCAAGCTGATCGTCGTGCTGGGGGGTATTTTCTTCAGACATAAGGTGCGTCTCAGGGGGCGCTCAGCGATCGGCGACGATCGCGAAATTGAACCTAAAGTATACCTTATATACATGCTCCTTTCGGGGTTCGCACGAGCTAGGATTCAGGCAGATGAAAGACCGGATTATGTACATCGAGGACAAGTCGGAAGGGCTTGTCGGAGTCGCTCGAATCGGCCGCGTCCGCTTCTCGAAAACGGGGGCGACGTTGTTTTACGGTGGGCGGAGTTTCCAGAGCTTGAAGGGCGGCTACAAGGCGAACTACTTCGATGTGGAGACGAAGGACGAGTTCTGGATTTCCGGCTGCAAGAAGGGCGGCGGCGACCGGCTTTACGTGAGCAACCTGCCCGTGGAGATCGACGAGGATGTTCGGGAGGAGTACTGGACGACGATCCGGTGCAAACCTGAGTACAAGCTCCGTTCTCGGGCGTGAGCAAAGCAGCGGTTAGAATGAGCCATGACAGAGGACGTGCAATACACGGTCACCTTGACCGAGGAGTCCGAGGCCGAAAGATGGGCTGAGCACGGAGGACAAAGGGGCTATTTGGAATATCTCCTGCGGCTGGCTACCGAAAATGTCGCGAGGCTTTCGGAAGCGTTGGCCGATGGAAGACATCCGCCTGAAGAACTTCACAAGATGAGGCTCGGTCTTGGCTATGGCCAGCACGCGCTGCGAATAGTAACCAAGGAACTTGCGGACCTTCCACCCGATCCGTAGCTCATCTTTCACGTGACGGATGTGGTCTGCGCGGAGGTCCGAAACTGCGGTTACAATGCGGCTATGAAGACGGCTTTCTTTGTGGCGGGTTTGGCGGCAACTTTGGTCGGACAGGCGCTGGCGAGCGACGGGTATCCGCCGTACGTCACGACGAAGAAGCTCTACGCGAAAAACGACCTTCGCGGGAAGGCAGCGCCGAAGATCGAGGTTGAGAAGTGGCTGTTTGGGACGGCTCCCGAGACGAAGGGGAAAGTCGTGCTCATCGACTTCTGGGCGACCTGGTGCCCTCCCTGCCGCGAATCGATTCCTGAGTTGATCGCGTTCAAGAAGAAGTTTGGCGACGACCTCGTCGTGATCGGGGTGACCGATGAGAAGCCGGAGACAGTGACGAACTTCTTTGCCGGGCTCTCCAAGAACAGCAAGATCGATCGGAATTACGATGTCGCAGTCGATTCGAAGGGTGTGATGAGCAAGGCGCTCGGCGTGCAGGGGATTCCCCACGCGATCGTCGTAACCCCGGACGGGATCGTGCGATGGCAGGGTTTTCCCCTAGACGATTCGGATCGGTTGACGGACGACAAGATCGCCTCGATCATTCTTGAGTACAAGAAGACGGCGGCGAAGTTGAATACGGCGCCCCCAAAGTCGCGGTAGCCGCTTGGGGCGGCGTTTTGGGGTTCAAGCCATCTCCAAAACGCCCTCCCACGGCGTCTTCCCTGCGGTCGAGGCGTGACCTACCTCTGCCGAGGGCCGGATGATCAGGCACTCAACCGTTCCCGCCGAATCAAGACCAATAACGTTGGCGCGCCCAACACCGCCGTGACGATCCCCACCGGGACCTCGAAGCCCTCGCGGTGAGTCAGGGCCGACAAACCGCGTTGCGCGATCAAGTCGGCGGCGAGCATGATCGCCGACCCTACCAGGCCGGCGGCCGGTAAGGACCAGCGCCAGTCGACGCCGACGATTCGGCGGGCGATGTGCGGAGCTACCAGACCTAAAAAGCTCACGATGCCGACGGTGCCCACGGCGGCGGCGGTCATCCCGGTGCCGACGGTCAAAACAACGGTACGAAGGCGGCCGGCATCGACGCCCAGGCGCATCGCCTCGCGCTCCCCCAGCGCCAGTGCGTTCATCCGGCGTGATTGGCGCATCAAGAGAAACGTGCCGAACACCAAAGTCACGGCGAGAATGGCGACGCGGTTCCAGAAGGCTTCGGACATGCTGCCGAGCAGCCAACCGAGAACGATGTTCGTATCCTGACCCGCCGCCAGCAAGGTCAGCGACAGGACCGAAGACAGCAAGGACCCGATTACCACTCCCGCCAGCAAAAGCCCCGTCACATCGATCACCCCGCGGCGACGAGAAACGCTTAGAACCAGCCCCAAGGAAAGCATTCCGCAGACAAATCCTGACAACGGCAGAGCGAGCCCGCCCAGAGCCTCCGCAAACCCCAAAACCAGCGCCAAAACCCCGCCGACCGCCGCTCCCGAAGATACGCCGACAATATACGGATCGGCCAATGGATTCCGAAACTGGGCCTGAAACGCCGAGCCGACCATCCCCAAAATCGCCCCGACCAACAAACACTCACATGCCCGCGGAAGCCGAAGCTGCCAAATAATGCGGCTCGCGGGGGAGTCGCCCGGACCTTGCAAGATCTGGCCGAGAATGGCCCAGGGGGTGTACCAGACGGTGGTGCCGACGTTCACGTGAACGAGGAAGAGCAGGAGGACCAGGACCGCCAGAAAAACCAGAGTGAAGCGGGGGCCGCGGATCCGGGGTTGAGATACGGCCACAGGATAGATGTTACCGGTAGACTTTCGTTCGTGAATACCATCAGCCTTTCTGCCCGTGCGAGTGTTTTGAAGCCGTCTCCGACGCTAAAAATCACCTCCACCGCGAAGGCGATGCAGGCGCAAGGAATCGATGTCGTTGCGTTTGCCGCCGGGGAGCCGGATTTCGATACGCCGGCGCCGATCACCGATGCGGCGATCGCGGCGCTTCGCAGCGGATTTACCAAGTACACCCCGAGCGTCGGCACCGTAGACCTGCGCGAGGCGATCTGCGGCAAGCTCCACCGCGAGAACGGCCTGACCTACACCCCGGAGCAGGTCGTCGTGAGCTGCGGCGCGAAGCATTCGGTTTACAACACGCTGCAAGTGCTTGTCGATCCAGGCGATGAGGTCATCTTGATCGCCCCTTACTGGATGACGTACGCGGACCAGATCGTGCTCGCGGGCGGCAAGCCGGTGGTGATTCACACCAGTGGCGCGCACGGGTTCGTTCCCACTCTCGACCAACTCAAGGCTGCGGTATCGCCCCGGACGAAGGCGATCATCGTGAACTCGCCGAGCAACCCGACGGGCGCGATACTTCCCCGCCAGACCCTCAAGGAGATCGCGGCGCTCGCGTTGCGGCACGGGTTCTGGATCATCGCGGACGAAATTTATGAGCGACTCGTCTACAGCGGCGAGACGGCGCCATCCATCGCGAGCCTTGGCAAAGAGATCGCCGAACAAACGATCACGATCAACGGGTGCTCGAAGACGTACGCGATGACCGGCTGGCGGATCGGATTCGCGGCCGCGCCCGCGCCAATCGCAAAGGCGATGTCGAATTTCCAGGACCAGGTGACGAGTAACCCGACGTCGTTTGCGCAGAAGGGCGCGGTTGCGGCGTTCAACCTTCCCGCCGAGGCGGTCGAGGGGATGCGCGCGGAATTTGAGGTGCGGCGTGACTTGGTAGTGAAGCTACTCCGGGAGATTCCGGACGTGGTCGTGCCCGAGCCGAAAGGCGCGTTTTACGTCTTTCCGGATATGTCCGCACATTTAGGTGGCGATTTAGCGACTGATGAGGACCTTGCTTCGTACTTGCTTAACGAGGCGAAGGTAGCGACCGTCCCGGGATCCGTTTTTGAAGGAAAGGGGCACATCCGGATAAGCTATGCCGTAAGCCGAAAAGATATCGAAAAGGGAATCGCCAGGATAGGCGAGGCCCTTGCCCGGCGTCGCGCATGATTCCTAAGCAGATCCCCCTCCGAAACGAGCAGATCTTTCGCCTTGCTATGCGCCACCGCAGCGCAGCACCGGCGAATCCGGTCGCGGATAGTTACGAGCGACTGGAGTTCTTCGGGGACTCGGTTTTGGGGGTGGTGATCGCGCAGTACCTCTACGAGCACCATCCCACCTGGGACCAGGGCATGCTCTCGAAGGCGAAATCGAGCGTTGTCAAGGAAGAGCCCTTGGCCGAGGTCGCTCTCAAGCTCGGACTCGACAAGTACATGGAGTTGAGTCCGAGCGAAGAGGCGACCATGGGACGCACGCGGCCCTCGATCCTCGCGGACACGGTCGAGGCGATCATTGGCGGGATCTACTTGGAGTCCGGCCTCGAGGTCGCGCGCTGGTTCGTGCTTGAGCAGTTGCACCCGTACTTGATGCGGATTTCGGGCGGCGACGTCTCGCCCGACGACTTCAAGTCGAAGCTGCAGGAAGTCGCGCAGTCGATCTGGCGGAAATCGCCTACGTACCGAGTGGCGAAGGAATCGGGTTATGCGCATGAGCGGCGGTTCCACGTGCAGGTCGTGTTCGACGACGAAGTGATCGGCGAGGGTCAGGGGCGCAGCAAGAAAGAGGCGGAGCAGGACGCGGCGCGCGACGCTTTGGGCGTCATCGACCGGCACCGAAAAGAACAAGAACGGGGCCGTCAAGTTGAAAAGAACCCGTACATGGAATGAGGATCTCGCAAGCCCAAGCGCGCGGCGCGATCCTTTCCCAACAGGGCCTTCTGACGCCCTTTTCGTCTCCCTTTGACGCCGTCCACGCGATGGTCGCGGTGCAGACTCAGTACGCGTTTTCGCTGCCCGCGGCGGTGGCAACCAGGCTAGCCAAAGGATCCCCGGGGTGGGAGGTCGCGGCCCTGGCTCCGGGTGGCTCGCTCGTGAAGAGTTGGAGCCTGCGGAACACGGTGCACACCCATTTGCCGGAAGACCACGAGCTTCTGCTTGGGGTGATCGGCGAGCGGACCTACAGGAAATATGTGGCTTGGATGGAGCGGCAGCGCGGGATCCATCCTTCTACCTTCGAAGAGTTGATTTCCGAGGCATTGGCGGACGGTCCCCTTAGCCGGACGGAACTGCACGCGCGGGTTCCGATTCTGAAGACGATTCCGGGCACGGGGTGGGGGTTGGACGTGATGGGTTTGGCCTTGTGCCGCCGTCTGTCGATCGTTGGCCAGGGAAGCGAGCAGGCGTTTGCTATGCTTTCTTCCTCTTCGTCGTCCTTCGAATCGGGACAGGTTTTGGCGCGGTATCTTAGCGCGTTCGGTCCGGCTACGATCGCGGATTTCTCGCACTGGACGGGGCTTCCTCAAGGGGAAGTACGGACTTATCTAACGTCTTGCGCCCCGTGCGAGCGGGTGACGATCGAGGGAATGAAGGGGGAGCGACTGGCGCTACCTTCATCGTTCGACGTCGAGCCCTCGGGGGTTCGGCTACTGGCGAAATTCGACCCTTTGATCCTGGCGCATAAGGACAAAACTCTGTTCTTAGCCGAGGAACATCGAAAGGCGGTGTTCCGAATCGCGGCTCAGGTGGAAGCGACGGTGCTCTCGGAGGGCGTGGTCTGCGCGACTTGGCGGCTGGAGCGCAAAAGCGCTCGGGCGAACTTCGTGTTCGAGCCGCTGCGGCGGTTGGGCAAACGCGAGATCGGTCGCATCGAGAAGGAGTCGGCTTCTTTGGCAAAGAAGCTCGGTTTGGGAATGGGCGAAGTCAAAGGCCTCTAGGAGACGGATACGTCGCCCGGCGACGTGTAGCCGGGACCGGAGCGCCGACGCGATGGTGCCGCGTATGCCGCCAGTCCCTCGCCTGAAACCGAGAGATGCGACACCTCTCGCTCGCGCTCTGGTCTCGCCTACACTGACAATCTTAAAACCCCTCCGTTTTCGTTTGGAGGGGGTTGTACTCGGCCTTACAATTCCTCACGCAAAGACAATGCGTTGTGTCGGTCGTTTAAAGATGAAAATCAGCTCAAAAAGCCGGTAG
>Ga0207695_10007617_pt1 | contig 13720 bp, 10 predicted proteins | sample KBSC54metaG_FD_184354 | JGI IMG/M metagenome (GOLD analysis project Ga0207695, IMG submission 184354) | Corn rhizosphere microbial communities from Kellogg Biological Station, Michigan, USA - KBS C5-4 metaG (SPAdes) (version 2) | ecosystem: Host-associated > Plants > Roots > Rhizosphere > Soil...
TTGCTGAAACACTATTAAAGCACCAAACCACAGCCAAAGTACTGCCATTCGCATTGAATGAAAAATGGTTCAAGCCATCACTGCTGCCAAAGGTATTACAGCACGAAGGCTTTACAGGCAAGCAAATAGCCGAAAAAATATTAGGATACACAACCAGCGCGGTTCAGCAAAATATCGCCGTACCTGAGTTTTCAGAATAACGATCTAAAAGAATAACGATATGCCAAACACAGTAAATTTCAATGCCGATTATCCGGTGATCACCAAATCGGATGAATTATATGAGCGGGCGCTGAAAGTGCAGAAACCCGTTACCCAAACCCTGGCAAAAGGACCGGGGCAGTTTACTAAAGGTGTTGCACCAAAGTATATACAACGCGGCAAAGGCTCTCATGTTTGGGATGTGGATGGTAACGAATACATTGATTTTAATTCAGCAATCGGCCCTATTTCTTTGGGTTATGCTTACCCGGCTGTAGATGAAGCGATTAAAAAGCAACTGGAAGACGGCATTACATTTTCAATGATGCATCCGCTTGAAGTGGAGGTATCTGAACTGATCCAACAAGTTATTCCGAACGCTGAAGCGGTGAAAATATCAAAAACCGGTGCCGATGTGTGCTCAGCGGCTATCCGTGTTGCCCGTGCATTTACCGGTCGCGATAAGGTATATTGCTGCGGTTACCATGGCTGGCACGACTGGTATATCGGTATCACCAGCCGTAATGCGGGGATTCCGGAATCAATTCAAAATATGACTTATACTTTCGAGTATAACGATATCGATTCGATCAAAGAAGCTTTGGATGAGACCGTAGCGGCATTGATCTTAGAGCCTTTCATTTTCGAATCCCCAAAAGCCGGTTTCCTGAAAGAGTTAGCAGAGGCCTGCAAAGCCAACGGAACACTATTAATATTTGATGAGATGTGGACCGGCTTCCGCATTGCCATAGGTGGCGCACAGGAGTATTTTGATGTAAAACCCGACCTGGCTGTTTACTCAAAAGCCTGTGCCAATGGAATGCCGATAGCTTTCCTTACCGGTCGCGCTGACGTGATGGATTTGTTTAATTCACAGGTGTTCAGCTATACTACTTTTGGTGGCGAGGCTTTATCGCTAGCTGCTTGCATCGCAACCATTAATGAGCTTCGTGATAAAAATGTGCCTCAATACCTCGATGAAAAAGGGGCATTGTTAAAAGACGGGTACAACCAGATCGCTATTGAAACAGGTATGGACATCTATACCCGCTGTGTTGGCTATAACTGTCGATCCATGGTAACCTTCACCCCCGAAGCAGGTAACGGACTTGAAGTAAAAGCCCTGATGCAGCAGGAAATGATCAAACGCGGTGTGCTGTGGGCCGGCTTCCATAATATGTGCTACAGCCATACGGATGAGGATATTGAATATACCCTTTCAGCTTACCGCGATGTAATGCCGATTATAAAAGAGGCCATCATTAGCGGAAATGTAAAGCAATGCCTGAAAGGTGAAGTATTGGAGGCAGTGTTCCGTAAGGTAAATAGCTACAATATCAAACCTAAAACAGCCTGAGATAATGGATCTGTTTTCGTTAAAAAATAAAACAGCAATTGTTACCGGTGCAATTGGCCTTATCGGTAAAAAGCATTGCGAGGCACTGGCATCCGCCGGGGCCAATGTGGTAATTGCTGATATAGATGAAGCAGCCTGCCAGGCCTTTGCCTCTCAATTAGGCGAACAGAATCTTGGTTTAAAGGTTGATGTGACCGAGGAGACTTCTTTAAAAGAAGCCCGGGATAAGATCATCGCAAAATACGGTTCGATTGATGTGCTGGTAAATAATGCAGCCATCAATGATATGTTCGAGAACCCCGAATTAGCCAAAGAACAATCCGCATTTGAAAATTACCCGCTGAGTTCGTTCCGTAAATCATTAGATGTAAATGTGACTGGTGTTTTCCTGGCATCGCAAATCTTTGGAACTGTAATGGCCGAAAATGGCAGCGGTAGTATCATCAACCTGGCATCAACCTATGGTATGGTTGGCCCCGATCAAAGTATTTATCGTGATAAAGAAGGAAATCAAACTTTCTTTAAATCGGCGGTATACCCGGTAACCAAAGGCGCGGTGATCAACTTTACACGTTTTTTGGCAGCGTACTGGGGTAACAAAGGCGTGCGCGTAAATACCCTGTCACCCGGAGGAGTAGAAAATAAACAGGACGAATTTTTTGTACAGAACTATTCAGCTAAAACATTGCTGGGCCGTATGGCAAGCGCCTCTGATTACCAGGGCGCATTGATATTCCTGGCCAGCGATGCATCAGCATATATGACCGGCGCCAACCTGGTGGTGGATGGCGGCTGGACGGCAATTTAAAAGATAACCCCAAATATTTGAGAGCCATGACATCACAAAAAACATTAAGCATTAAATTATTGCTGACAGATTGCGACGGAGTACTAACTGATGCCGGAGTTTACTATGGCGAATCAGGTGAAGAGCTTAAAAAATTTAACATGCGCGACGGCATGGCCGTTGAACGTATGCGCAACCTTGCCAATATCGATACCGGAATCATTACCGGAGAATTGTCCCCTTCGGTTGCTAAAAGAGCGGAAAAGCTAAAGATCACCGAATTGCATTTAGGTTCAAAAGATAAACCAGCCGTGCTTAGAGAAATAATGGAGCGCAAAGGTCTGCAAGCTTCGGAAATTGCTTACATCGGCGATGATTGCAACGATTTGGGCATCATGGAATTGGTTGGCTTTACAGCATCTCCATCAGATGCATTACCCTTTGTAAAGGAAAAAGCTGATTATATATGCTCGGCAAAAGGCGGTGAAGGTGCGTTCCGGGAATTAGCAGAAATGCTTATCGAAGCCCGTACAAGGCAGGAAGTTGCAGAGCCACAATTAACCATTAAGGAAAACTATGATGAGGTTGGCCAGCATCCGCAAATGGTGGATAAAACTTACAAGTTAAGCACCGGTCAGCGTATAGGTCCGGGTGAGGCTTGTTATGTGATTGCAGAGATTGGCATCAACCATAACGGCTCACTGGAGATAGCTAAAAAACTAATAGATGAAGCAGTTGCAGCAAAAGCAAATGCAGTTAAATTCCAGAAGCGTACACCTGAAATTTGCGTACCGAAGGACCAATGGGAAGTAATGCGCGATACGCCGTGGGGCCGTATGTCATATATCGACTATAAACGCAAAACCGAGTTCGGTGTAGTAGAATACGCTGCCATCGATCAATACTGCCGTGAATTAGGCATCGATTGGTTTGTATCTACCTGGGACGTAGAAGCCGTTGACTTTATGGAACAGTTTGATACGCCCATCTATAAACTGGCTTCTGCATCATTAACCGATTTCCCTCTGATCAAACGGATCCTGTTTACCGGCAAACCGTTGATGCTTTCAACTGGAATGTCCAACATGCGCGAAATTGAAGAAGCTGTAAAACTGGTAAGGGATTTTGATGAGGATTATCCGCTTTTCATCGCGCATTCCACATCAGCATATCCATGCAAACCGGAAGAGTTGAACCTGAAAATGATACAAACCCTGGCTAAGAAATTTCCGGGCGTGCCTATCGGTTATTCTGGTCACGAAACCGGGCTGGCCACAACCGTTGCCGCCGTCTCTTTAGGTGCCACATTTGTGGAAAGACACTTTACATTAGATCGTGCGATGTGGGGATCAGATCATGCTGCGTCGGTTGAACCACAAGGCTTCCAACGTCTTGTTCGTGACATCAGGGATGTGGAAACAGCTGGCGGCGATGGCGTTAAAAAGGTTTATGAATCAGAGCTTGGTCCAATGAAAAGGTTGCGTGTGTATATCAGTGACGAGTATAAACAAGGGCAATAAATCTACAGCGTGGTTTTACAGGTGATTATCGAATAATTATGGAATGGATCAATCGAAACTATTAGTCATAACAACCACTATACTGATCTGCTGGGTGATGTTCATTATCGCCTGGGAGCGGATATCACCTTACAGAAAAGGATTGTCTTTCTTCAGGGAAGGCTTTTGGGTTGATTTGGTATGGTATACCATTATCCAGAGCTATTTTCTAAAGATCCTGATATTCGATTATATAATTGCTCCATTGCAACATCACTTCGATTGGTCTGGTTTTCAGTTTATCAAAAGCTGGTCGGTAACGGAGCAGGTTTTGTTTTTCCTGGTAACCCATGATCTGTATATCTATCTGTTTCACAGACTGCAGCACGCCAATAAGATTTTATGGCGAACCCATGAAGCACACCACTCCGGCAAAGAGGTTGATTTCCTGGCGGGATCACGTTCACATATAGTAGAAATTATTATCAATCAGACCATCGAGTTTGCCCCTATCATTATTTTGGGCGCCAACCCGATGGTAATTCCGATCAAAGCTTTATTGGATGCGATGTTTGGCATGTTTATCCATGCGAACATTGATGTAAAACTTGGCAAGCTAAAGTACTTCCTCAATTCGCCTGAACTGCACTTGTGGCATCATGCTAACTACCACGAGGTATTTCATGCTAATTTTTCGACCAAATTTTCTCTATGGGACCATCTGTTCGGGACAGCTTATGACCCGGGGCATAAACCCGGCGGCAAGCGTGAGAACTGGGGATTGTATTATGAATATCCAAAAGATTATTTTCTACAGCATGCTTTTTCGGTAAAACGTTTTGATGAGCAGAAATTACTCCGCTACCGGTGGTTTAGTTGGTATTATAACTTGCGGCCACGAATGGTTGGCTGGTTAAGCAGCAAATGGAAGTTATTTCAGAAACTTAACCCGGTTACTGAAAAGCTGGAATATAAGACCTCTGATAATCTACCTCGGGAGCCGATTGAGTTGAAGTCCATACAAGAAGATTATATACTTTACGACAAATAATTCAAAAATTGGCCTGGCTATATATCGTCATCGCTGCCGCATTCGAAGCTGCGTGGACCTTTTCGGTCAAGTACATGAAGTTCAGCGAGATCAAAAATTTGCAATTTGCCACTTTCTATAAGGTTAGCGGAGGGTTCCCTGTCATTTTACCGATATTGGGATATATCATTTTTGGCATCTGCAATATTTATTTCTTTTCACTTGCGATTAAACAGTTGCCGACTGCCATAGCCTATGCTGTGTGGACAGCTGCCACGCTTATCATGATCAAAACAGCCGAGATACTATTCTTCCAACAACGTTTTTCTTTACTCGAATTATTCTTCATCACGTTGATCATGGTTGGTATACTTGGGCTTAAGCTTTAGGCACTTCATTAAAGTAAAAATGCTGTCTCAAGGCTCTGACTTCGAACAGCGCAACATATGGATTAAAACAAGTGCAGAATAATCGATTACAAATCGGTTGAGCAGGTTACCTCACCCATTGCGCGAATACCGCTATGCAGAGTATCCAACCTTGTTAACACCCGGTTGTACGCATCACCCCCCAACAACATATGTACAGGCGCATCCTCTTGTCCTGCCACTTTAATTATGGCTGCCGCGGCTTTCTCAGGGTCGCCGGGTTGCTGGCCGTCTCTTTTCATGTATTGCCTGCGGGCCTCTGTAATGTCCCTGTAGTCGTCAATTGTGTTTTGCGCGACTGCAATTGACTCGCCATTCAGGAAGTTGGTACGGAACGCCCCCGGAGAAACACAAGTAACTTTAACGCCTAAATGTTTTACATCCTCCGCCAATACCTCGCTCAACGTAATTACTGCCGATTTTGCCGCACAATAAATTGACCAACCCATACCCGGAGCAAAGCCCCCTGAGGAAGATATATTGATGATATGGCCGGAGCGTTGCTCCCGCAAGTAAGGCATCACGCTTCTGATAACGTTTAATGTAGCAAATACATTGACATCAAATGCCTGGCGGGTTTCTTCGTCAGTCAATTCTTCAATAGTACCGCCAATGCCATAACCTGCATTGTTAATCACTACATCGATCCGGCCAAATTCTTCATAGGTATGTTGAAGCGCCAGCGATACGCTGCTTTCATTAGCCAGATCGACCTGCAATGGTAAAAAGTTATTTTCATCACGGTTTACTGCTTTAGCCAATGCTTCCTTATCGCGGGAAGTAGCGGCCACAAAATGACCGGCACAAAGCAACTGTTTCACAATGCTTAGTCCGAAGCCTTTTGATGCACCGGTGATGAACCATACTTTTTTCTTACTGTCTGTTTCTGTTCTTGTCCTCATAAGAACAAAATTAAATCAACAGCGAAGGCAAAGCATTACATTATTCAAACCAATGGTTACGAAATTCAAACATTTCTGAAAGTAGTCGGTGTCAGCTGGGTCTGTTTTTTGAAGAAGTTATTGAAGTGGGTAGGTTCTTCAAAACCCAGGCAATAGCCGATCTCGGATACATTCCAATCGGTGTGCTTGAGCAAAGATTTAGCTTCGCGCAGCAGGCGTTCAGCTATATGATCAGTAGTAGTTTTACCAGTTGTTTCACGTATGGCCCGGTTCAAATGATTTACATGAACGGAAAGCTTTTGCGCAAAATCATTGGCCGAACGCATTTCAAAACGCTGCGAAGGCGCCTCAATAGGAAACTGACGTTCAAGAAGTTCTGTAAATACCGAAGTTATTCTGGATTTTGCGTCAATATGTTTATACAGATTTTCAGATGGCTTGGTTTTTAAAGCATAATAAGCCAATTCAGTGATATAATTCTTGATCAGCTCATATTTGAAATCGAAATCTGAATTCAATTCATCAAGCATCTTCATAAATAGCGTGGCGACATAATCCTCCTGCTCTTCATTCAATGCATAAATAGGCTTCCCCCCCATCGCAAAAACAGGCAAATCGCTCAATCCACCGCGAAACCGCCCTGTGAAAAACTCATCCGTAAAAATGCAAAAGAAGCCGGAACGGTGATCAACCAGCGACTCAAAAGTATAAGGTACCTGGGGATTAAAGAACATCAGTGAAGTGCCTTTTAGTTGGATGCTCCGGTCGGCATAATGCAATATCCCCTCGCCACGCGTCAAGCTGATCTTGTAATAATTACGGCGACTATAGGTCATTTGCTTACCTGTAGGCACCGTATAACTATCCATTTTGAACACGTTGAAATGCCCGATATTCTGCTGAACATTATCCGGCATCCAGTCGAATTTGTTCTTATAAAAATCTTCGATAGTCTCTATTGACATACAAACAAAATTACAAAATTCAAACAAATAAGCAAAAAACAATGTCATACTAACGACATAATTTTTTTACATGTATATTGGCATTGCCAATTAATAATCTATGAAAACCTTAAAAATCGCCACTCTATTACTCTTATTTTCTGCCGCAACAGCAGCCAATGCACAAACTGATTCAGCTGCAAAAGTTAAAACAGCCAATAAATGGGTAAAAAACCACGAGTGGGCTAAAGACCTGAAAATTAAGCCAGACGCTTCTATTAATAGCGTAGAGTTCATGAAACAATACGAAAGCGACAAAGCGTTATGGGATAAAGTTTTTGCTTTTTTAAACGACGGCAAGCTGTCAACAATGGCTCCTGGAAAATACCCAATAGATGGTGATAATGCTTATGCGATAGTCTCAGCAGGCCCTCCAAAGAAACTGGAAGATGTGAAGTGGGAATCGCACAAGAAATATATTGACCTCCACTATGTGATCTCAGGTAAAGTTAAAATCGGTGTTGCTCCAGTTTCCAAAGCTACGGTAACAGAACCATACAGCGAAACCCGCGACGCCGCCAATTATAACGTTGATGGTAAATTTCTTACTGCTACTCCAAAAGAATTCTTTTTATTCTTTCCACAAGACGCCCACAGACCGGATATTAAAGTAGACGGTGCTGATAGCTTAAGGAAGGTTGTGATCAAGATCAAATACAAGGAATAACAAAAAAGCTCTTTAATGTCTTCATTAAAGAGCTTTTTCGAAATACTTAACTAAAGCTTATTTCCAGCCACCGCCCAGAGCCTTATAAAGTTCTGATACAGCGCTTAATTCTGATCTTTTAATAGAGGCTAATTCAAGCTCGCTTTGCAAAACATTGCCTTGTGCTGTAATTACTTCTAAATAGTTAGCCATACCGTTCTGGAACAGTAAATTGGAATTGCTGGTCGCTTTTTGAAGGGTCTTCAGACGATCTTCGGCTATAGTCTGTTGTACTTTTAGCTTTTCTATTTTCACCATAGCGTCAGATACTTCGCCAACAGCCACTAATACAGTCTGCCTGAATTGGATCACTGTTTTTTCGCGGTTTACTTTGGCTACCTCATAGTTTGTTTTTAGAACTTTATGATCCAGCAACGGCTGTACAAGACTTCCTCCTACTATACCAAATAATGATGCAGGAATATTGAACCAATTGCTTGCCTTGAAAGAGTTAACGCCACCCTGTGCAGTGATCCTTAATGCAGGATACATTTCTGCTTTATTGATACCTACATTGGCATTAGCGATAGTCAATGCCAGTTCCTGGCTCCTCACATCAGGCCTGCGGCTTAGAATAGCTGAAGGAATGCCGGCTGATAGGTTATCCGCAAAATGAATATCATTCAACGAAGCTGTTCTTTCGATCTTACCAGGCAATGAGCCGGCTAATATCTGTAGTGCATTTTCCTGCAAAGTAATATCACGCTCAAACTGTGGTACTAATTCAGCAGCAGCCTGGCGTTGTGCGTCAGCTTGTTGTACTGCCAAGGATGTCACCTGCCCGGCATCAAACTGCAATTTGATAATCCGAAGGGTACTATCGTTCAGGTTGACATTCTTTTTGGCGATGCCCAACTGATCGTCCAGCATCAACAGGTTATAATATCCTTGCGATACACTGGCTACGATATTGGTTTGAACCAGCTTCTTAGCCTCAGCAGTTTGCAGGTAAGTTGCAACTGCGGTTTTGTTCTGATTACGGATCTTACCCCATATATCTGCTTCCCATGAAAGGGAAGCATTAGCCGAATAGTCCTCAATATGTTTGGTTTTGATACCTGCCTGCGACAAGCTTAAACCATTCAGACTATTATCTGATGGACGTGTAGTATTCGCAGTCACACCAAGATCGATTTGCGGCACATTGTTCCACTTAACTTGTTTCACCAACAGATCAGAAGCCTCCAGGTTTTTGATCGCAATCTGCATATCAAAGTTCTTTACAATCGCGCTATCTATCAGTTTTTGAAGGGTAGCATCGGTAAAGAAATTTTTCCAGGGTATATCCGCAACACTGCTGGTATCAGTTGTGGCAGCCACATTGCCAAAACTTTCGGGCAATGCGGGTTTGGGTGTTTCGACATTTTTCGAAACTGTACAGGCGCTTAGTAGTACCAGTGCTAAAGCCACCCCGCTTATATATGTTTTCATTGTCTTATTCAATTTAAATTATACAGTTTCTGCTTCTTCAATAGCAGGCACATGATTACCATTCAGATCGTTGTGTGCATCTATTGTTCCACCGTTTAACACAGCTACCGGTACGCCACTTACTCTTTCCTGCAAGTGCTGGAAGATGACAAACAACACAGGTATGATGAACAAACCGAGTATTACCCCGGAAACCATCCCGCCTGCTGCACCAATACTGATAGAGTGGTTACCCTGTGCAGATGGGCCGGTTGCTATACTCATTGGGAATAGACCAAAAACGAATGCCAGGGATGTCATGATAATTGGGCGTACCCTCAGCCTGGCAGCCTCAAGTGCTGATTGTACCAAACTAAGGCCCGCCCTGCGTCGCTGCACAGCGAATTCAACAATCAGGATGGCGTTTTTAGCTAACAGACCGATAAGCATGATCAGCGCTACCTGCACATAGATATTGTTTTCGATACCGGTTAAACCTAGTATTACAAACACTCCCAGGATACCTGTAGGTATTGACAATATTACCGCCAGAGGCAGTATGTAGCTTTCGTACTGTGCTGCCAGCAGGAAGTAAACAAATACCAAACACAACATGAATATGATACCTGACTGTCCGCCTGAAGAAATTTCCTCACGTGTTTGACCAGAGAACTCATAAGCAAAACCATTTGGCAGCTGCTCTTTTGCGGTCTCCTCTATTGCCTTGATCGCATCACCAGAGCTATAGCCGGGTTTTGGAATAGCGTTTACTTCAATAGAGTTAAACAGGTTATAACGTGAAGCAGTTTCTGAACCATAAACGCGGGTCAGTTTAACCATGCTATTGATAGGGACTGTTTCCCCTGATTTATTCTTAACGAATACGCGGTCAATGGCTGAAGGGTCTGTCCTGTCGGCAATATCAGCCTCCACAATCACACGGTAATATTTACCAAAGCGATTAAAATCTGAGGCTTGTGCAGTACCGAAGTAAGCTTGCATAGTTGAAAGGATGTCTTTTACGTTTACACCCAACTGATTAGCCTTTTCGTCATCAATTTCTAGTTGATATTGCGGATAATCTGCTTTATAAGAGGTAAAGGCAAAGGCAATTGCAGGTTTCTGCATCAGTTTTCCTATAAAGTTATTGGCTACGCCGCTAAATTTATCCAATCGGCCATTCGTTTTATCCTGCAACATCACGTCGAGGGCCTCTACGTTGCTAAATCCCGGAACAGTTGGGAAACTGAACACAAAGAAAGTACCGCCCGGTATGCCGGCTAATTTTCCTCTTATTATATTTTGTATATCATCGATATTCTTAACAGCGCCCCTGTCTTTATTAGGCTTTAACAACAGGAATATCTGTCCTGCTGACGGGCTGTTGGATAACGTTAAGAAGTTAAACCCTGCCAGGGACATAACAAATCTTTGTGATGGCAACGTATTCAGCTGTGCCTCTGCCTGTTTTAGTATTTTATTGGTATTGCTTAATGAAGTCCCTGATGGTGTTGAAACTGCAATAGCCACAAAGCCCTGGTCCTCAGTAGGAATAAAGCCTGTTTTTGTTCTGTTTACCAGGAAAACTGTAACAACAACTACCAATGCAAGTCCGGCCATACTGATCCATTTATTACGGATAAGCACTTTTAAGCCTCCAACATACCTATTGGTCATATAGTTAAAGCTGCCATTAAAGCCTGCGTAGAATTTCTCAACAAAGCTTTTCTTAGGCGCATCATGTCCGCCTTCTGCATGCTTATTCTTTAAAAATAATGCAGCTAAAGCAGGGCTTAATGTTAATGCATTAACAGCTGATATGATGATCGCTATAGCCATTGTTAACGCAAACTGCCTGTAAAATATCCCCGTTGAACCTGTCATAAAGCTAACCGGCAGGAACACAGCCGCCATAACGAGCGTAATAGATATAATTGCGCCGCTAATTTCGCGCATGGCCCCGGTGGTTGCAGCTTTAGGGGTAAGGCTCGGGTCATGCTCCATTTTAGCATGTACCGCCTCTACCACCACAATCGCATCATCCACCACAATACCTATGGCCAATACAAGGGCGAACAAGGTTAAAAGGTTAACGGAGAACCCAAACAGGCTCATGAAGAAGAAAGTACCGATAATAGCAACCGGAACCGCTATAGCCGGTATCAATGTCGACCTGAAATCCTGCAGGAATACAAACACCACAATAAATACCAGCACAAATGCTTCTATCAATGTATGCTCAACCTGGTCAATGGATTCATCAAGGTCGGTCTTGGTACGATAAAACTGGTTGTATTTGATCCCTGAAGGGAAATCTTTGGATAATTTCACCATCAGTTTATCAATAGCGATCTGGATCTCGTTAGCATTTGAGCCCGACAACTGTATTACACCAATGGTAATACCATCGTGCCCGTTCAAACGGTTCACACTACTATAGCTGTAAGCACCCAGTTCAACACGTGCTACATCCTTTAAACGTAGTACAGAACCATCTGCATTAGCACGGATAGCAATATTTTGATATTCTTCCGGTGTAGTAAGCTTACCTTTATATTTAATGACATATTCAAATGCTACGGGGCTTTGCTCGCCAAATTTACCGGGCGCTGCTTCCAGGTTTTTGTCCTGTATAGCTGCCATTACTTCGGCGGGAGTAATTTTGTAAGCTGCCAGTTGACCGGGGTTCAACCAAACACGCATGGAGTAATCCTTGATGCCACCAAATACCTGTGCAGAACCTACACCCGGGATACGTTTAAGTTCAGGGATGATATTGATTTGTGCATAGTTATTTACAAAAGTTGCATCATATTTCTTTGTATCTTCTGAGTAAACACCAATAGCGCCAATAAAGCTATTTTGCTGTTTGGTGGTGGTGATACCATATTGTACAACCTCTGCAGGTAACTGGCTGGTTGCCTGCGATACACGGTTCTGAACGTTTACAGCCGCCTGGTCGGGGTTAGTACCCTGTTTAAAATAAACCGTGATACCCAATGTACCGTCATTACTGGCGGTGGAGGTCATATAGGTCATATTTTCAACACCGTTAATTGCTTCTTCCAGTGATGGCGTCACGGAACGTAAGATAGTTTCGGCATTGGCACCCGGGTATACAGCAGAAACCAATACCGACGGAGGGGCGATATTTGGAAACCGCTCTAAGGGCAGTTTTGTTAAGCCAAGCACACCCAGTATCACCAATAAGATGGAGATAACAGTTGAGAGTACCGGCCTTTCTATAAATTTTTGAAACATGGCTTTAATTTTTAAATAGAAATTTTAGTAAGCCCCTCTCCTTTTGGAGAGGGCTTGGGAAGGGGCTTAATTTTTTGCTACAACAGCTGCTTTATCCGCTGCTTTTTCCGGGTGGATCACCATACCTTCCTGTAAGTGATCAATGCCGCTTAAAACAATCTGGTCGCCAACTTTTACACCGTCTTTAACCAGGTAGTTGGTGCCTGTTTTGCCGATAATTGTGATAGCTTGTTTTTTCACCTTGCTGCTATCACCTACGGTAAACACGAATACTTTATCCTGCATATCAACAGTTGCCGATTCAGGTACTATCAAAGCATCTTTATGCTGCAGGCTTAAACGAACTTTGCCTGTGTTACCTGAACGTAATAGACCTTGTGGATTCTCAAAATTTGCTCTTAGCGTGATAGCGCCGGTAGTTTTATCAAACTGACCGTCTATCATATCCACTTTGCCTGGTTTTGCATATACGCTGTTATCGGCCAGCAATAATGATACTGATGGCAGTTGTTTCAGTTTATCCTTCAAGGTTTGACCAGGGTATTGTTCTTTAAAATTGACAAAATCCTTTTCGCTCAATGAGAAGTAAACATGCACATCATGCACATCCGACAACTGGGTTAAAGCTTGCGGGTTCGTAGGTCCAACAAGGCTACCTTGTTTTCTTTCCAACCTGCCAATGTAACCATTTACAGGAGCCTTGATTAAAGTATATCCCAGGTTGATCTGCGCGGTTGAAACATTTGCTTTTGCCTGTTCGATATTTGCTTTTGCAACATCAAGAGCTGCTTTTGCAGTTTTCAACTGGTATTCTGAAACCACTTTGTTTTGAACCAGTGGTGTCAGTTTATCTACTTCCAGTTGCGCATTGACAGCAGCACTTTCCGCAGCATGTAAGCTTGCTATAGTGTTATTTAAAGCAGCTCTGTAAGGTTGTTCGTTGATTTTAAATATTGGCTGACCAGCGGTTACGTAAGCGCCTTCATCAACAAATACTCTGTCCAACGTGCCGCTTACCTGCGGACGGACTTCAACATTAACTGTGCCTTCTACCGATGCAGGGTATTCCTGGTAAGTAGTATCAGTACCCGCAGCTATAGTTGCAACAGGCAATGTTGGCGGCGGCGGCGGTGGC
>Ga0207695_10007619_pt1 | contig 13717 bp, 13 predicted proteins | sample KBSC54metaG_FD_184354 | JGI IMG/M metagenome (GOLD analysis project Ga0207695, IMG submission 184354) | Corn rhizosphere microbial communities from Kellogg Biological Station, Michigan, USA - KBS C5-4 metaG (SPAdes) (version 2) | ecosystem: Host-associated > Plants > Roots > Rhizosphere > Soil...
CGACGCCCGAGACGGGCGTCGGCGCTGGGGTCGCGGCGGAGGCCAGAAATGGCCTCCGCTTATAGCTCCACCGCGCCCGTCACATCATCGGCCGTCGGGTCGTTCAACGCGGCTCCGCCGATCGGCTCGCCCGCCCAGTGCGTGAGGAGCCAGCCGTCGCGCGGTGAACCGGTCAGGGCGACGATTCCGGTGTTGTCGAGGTGCCGGCGTCCGGGCAGGTCGCGGGGGATGTTGGTGGCGCGCGCGGCGGTCCACACGCGGATCGCCGCCCCGTGGCTGAACATGGCGACCGTGGCATCCGGGTCGTGCTCGGCGGCGACCCGCGCCAGATCGGCGTCGAAGCGCCCGTAGAACTCGTGGCCGTCACCGCCGCCCGGCATGCGCACGTCCAGCTCGCCGGCAGCCCAGGCCCAGACGGCATCGAGATAGGCGCGCACGGCCGTCTCGTCGGTGCGCCCTTCGAGATCGCCCGCCTCGATCTCGTGGATGCCGGGCAGCACCACGCGGTGCATCTCGCCTCGGACGCGCGCCAGCGGTGCCGCCGTCTGCTGCGTGCGGACCAGCCGCGACGCGTAGATGCCGTCGATCCGCTCGTCGGCCAGGGCATCCGGAACCGCGGCCGCCTGCGCCCTGCCCAGGTCGGTCAACGCCGGACCGGGCGCGGCGGTGTCGAGCTCGCCGCGGACGTTGGCGGGCGTCTGCCCGTGCCGGATCAGAAGGAGTCGCATCAGCATCAAGCCTAGGGATGCCGGCGACACCGCGCCCGGGTCAGGAGGTGCTGGAGACCACCGGCTCGGCCGTGAAGCCGCCCGACCAGTCCTTCATCGTGACCCGGAACAGCAGTGACGCGCCCTGCTGGGTCGTCACGGTGCAATTGAAGGTCGATTCGGGCGCGAAGCTGGTGACCGCCGGGCAGGAGACCGCGGCGGTGATGTGCTGCTGCGTCGCCAACTCCTGCTGCAGCGTGGACTCGACGTAGGCCACCCGCTGCGGAGTCGGAGCGGACAACCACCCGAACGCGACCAGGATCGCCAGGGCGTAGCCCGCGACGTACGACAGGACCCACAGACCGATCGCCGCGCCTGCGCCCTTGCCCTGACCGCGCAGGCGCAGGGCCCGCACGATCAGGTAGATCAGCGGGGGGATCAGCAGCACCCAGAAGGGTGAGGCCAGGTCGAAGTATCCGCGGCGCGCCAGCGCGCTCCTGTCGATCTGCGCCGACGCGAGGCCGAGCAGGCTGATCCCGAAAAGGGCGAACGGCAGCCAGCCCACCGAATCGGCCGAGAGCTGGGTGACCGGAGTCAGCTGGGTCCAGACGAAGAAGGTGGCGGTCGAGATCAGCGGAGCCAGGAGCATGAAGGCCAGGCCGCCGGTCCAGGTGGAGCCGGTCGGCCCCACCGGGGCTGCACCGTACGCGCGCATGCCGGGCCGCGCCGTGCTGGCCGAGTTGTAGGGATCCCGCGAGCTGAACGGGATCATCGGCACCGGCTCCAGGTGCACGGAGTTCGGATCGAACGGGACGTAGTTTCCGGGATCCGGCTGGTACTGCACGCCCGGAGTCGGCGCCCCCTGGGTGGGCCAGTACTCGGCGGGTGCGGCCGGAGTCGGCGGAGCGGCGGGTGCTGCGGCGTACGGCATGGCGGGGACCAGCTCGGAGGGCGTTGCCGGCGCTGTCGGCGCCCCGAGCTGCAGCGGCTGAGGGATCGGCCGAGGAGCGAGCGGGACGTAGGTGGCCCCGGGAGTGCTCGCCGCGAAGGGTTGGAACTCGGGCGGCGCGACCGGATTGGTTCCGAGCTCGACCGGCGGCGGCCCGGCGTACACGGCGGGCTGGGCGTAAACCGCGGCGGCGGGGGCCTGCGGCGCGGGCGCCGGCGGTTCGGCGTAGATGGTGGGTGCAGCTGCGGGCGGGACCGGCAGTGCCTGCGCGAATGCGGCGGGCGCCGTCGGCACGATTCCCGGGAAGGAGTCGCCGGCGGGCATGGGCACCGGAGCCGGAGCGACGGGGGCCACGGGAGCCGGAGCCGCCTGAGCCGCGGGAGCGACCGGCGCCGCCGGCGCCGAGGCGGGGAAGACATCGGGCGAGAGCGCCACGCTCGGCGGATGCGGCGAAATCGGCGCGCCGAGCGCCACCACGGGCGCGGCAGGTGGCGGCGAAGCGGGCGGGGCAGCGGCGGTGGGCGTCGCGAACGCCGCCGGTACCTCCGGGAAGACGGCGGCGGAAACGCTCGGCGCGCCGGTCACCGGGAACAGCTGGTCGACGGGCGCGGCGAGCGGCGCCTCCACCTTCCAGACCGGCTCCTTCGGCTTGGTGGTCGGCTCCTCGCCACGGAGAGACGGGAAGGCGTCGACCGACACCGGGATCGGGGGCTCGGCGGGCGTCGAGGTCAGGGCGAGCTGGACCGGGACCCCGCTCAGCGCGACCTCGGGCGAGATGTCGGCGAGGCCCGACCACTCGGGGACGTAGTCTTCGGCGCCCGCTGTCTCGGCCATCCTGAACACCGAGTTCGGCGGAACGTACGGCTCGTCGATGCGCGGGGTGCCGGGCTGGGGAACGGCCGTGAGCAGCGGGGGCACGGCCGCCAGCGACGGTCTGACGTCCGCGCTCGCGCCGAGGGCAGGCTCCGCCGGCATCGTCTGCTTGGTCCAGGTGGCGCCATCCCACCAGCGCAGCAGCGATGCGTCCAACGGATCCGCGTACCAGCCTCCAGCCGGCGTCGACGAAGCAGTGGACACGTTTCCCCCCATCAACGTTTCCTGGCCCCACAGTAGGGGGCGCGCGTCAGCGAACCGAGTCCCCCGTTCGGGGACCCGGTGGCGTGCGGACCGGTCAGGCCGACAGCAGCTGCTCTCCCACGGCCGCCGTGCGTTGGCGCGGGCGGATCGGCGGAACCCGGGGCGCTTGGCGCGGCGCCGGATTCTCGCCGGCGGCATGCCGTCCGATGAAGCCCGGCCGGGCTCCTTGATCTGCGGCGGCGTGCTCGGCATCGGCGGCGGCAAGGGCCGCGTCGGCCTCGGCGATCTGCGGGACGCTCGCCTCGATCGCGACCTGGTCGGCGTGCATCGGATTCGCCGGAACCGAGACGTGCTCGGTCCAGCTCGTTCCATCCCACCAGCGCACGCGTCCGGCCATCTGGGGGTCCGGATACCAAGCGGCGGCGGGGGCGTCACTCGGGTATGACATGGAGGATCCCCCCTCGACGGGCACTCGAATCGGGTTTCTCGCGCTCCACTCGGCAGCCTAATCAGCGGATGGCGGGCGGGTGAGTCCCCTGTTCGCGGGTGAGAAGCGGACTACTCGAGCTCGTGGCCGTCGCCGACCAGGCCGCGCTCGATCAGGGCGTCCGGGTTGGCGGGGGATGCCGCCGCATCCTGAGCCCCCGCGGGCCGCCCCGAGAGATCGACGCCCACGTGCGTGTCCGGCGAGATCACGGCCTGCGGCTCGAGCGGATGCCCCGACTCGGCCACATGCCGGGCGGCGTGGTGATCCGCGCGTTCTTCGTCGGCGCCTTCGGCGAACTCGTCGTCGTCATTGCGGTCGTCAGCTGCGTCTGCGTTGGCGTGTTTCCCCATCCCTCCAGGTTAACCCGGAGTTCGCGGGGGCTCACGGAAGACTGAACGGTGCTTCAGGATTCGGGCGGCCGGAGCCGCTCAGAGGGCGAAGGAGTAGCTGAACTTGCCGTTGTCTCCGTCGATGCTGACCCACACGGTGCGGTGCACACCGGTCGCGGTGGTCGCGTCGCAGGTGTACAGGCTGCCGATCGTGGTGGCGTCGACGAAGGGCGGGCAGTTCACGAAGACGGCCTTGCCGTGACTGATGTAGTCCGCGCTGATGGTGCGCTGCACGTTCAGGGCGTTGGCGAGTCCCTGCGTCTGGCCCAGGGCCGACGCGAGCAGCGGAGTACCGAACGCGAGCGCGGCGACCACGAGCAGCATGGCGATCGCGCCGTTGCCGGGGACGCGCGTGCGGCGCACGATCAGATAGGCGAGACCGGTCAGCAGTGCGACCAGCGGCCTCGGCGGCTCGTAGCCACGGCTGCGCAGGGCGCGCGCGTCGGTGAACGCCCAGAGCAGGCACAACAGGTACGGGATGGCGACCGCGATCACGAAGACGATCACGTTCGAGAAGAGGTACAGGTAGACGTACGCGGCGGCGATGCCGACCACGAGGGCCAGCAGCGGGCTGAGAGCGATCATCCACGCGGATGCGGTGGAGGCGTGGGCGGCCGACGCCATGGTGGCCGCCGAAGCCGATCGTGACGGCGATGCGGAGCCCGCCATCGAGGCGGAACCCGCTCCGGGTGCCAGGGTGGACGTGCGGCCGGCGAGCGGGTTCTCGACCGCGCCGATTCCGAACTGGTGCTCCAGATCACGAACCGCGGCGATGCGCTCCTCGGAGGTCTCGGTCAGCGACGACTCGTGCGTGCCGGTCAGGCCGCCCTGGCCGATGGCCGCGTGACCCATGGTCTGGCCCGTCGTCTGACTCATGCCGGGGGAGGTGGTCGGCTTCTCGCGCACGTGTTCCGTCCAGGCCAGACCGTTCCACCAGCGCACCTGAACAGATGACGCGGGGTCTTGGTACCAGCCCGCCGACACGACGCGCGTTGCTTGATCAGTCACGCGCATCCCCTCCCTTGTTTGACGGCAATGTCAGTCTATGAGCGGGGCTTCTCGGGAACAGGACCCCATTCGGGGTATGTTCTGAGTCCCCTTTTATGAGGTCAAGCCGCAACTCAGCTGGTGGCGGAGAAAACGCCCCAGTCGTCGACGCGCCACGAGATCCATCCATTGGAGCGCTGAAGGCTCACGGTGACGTCGTAGGTGGCGCCGCCGGGCTTGTGCGCCTGGCAGACGAACGACTGCAGCGGGATCAACGGCGGGGTGGGCGGGCAGGTCGCCACCAGCGGGATGCCGAGTGCGGCACCGCTCTGCGTGATCTCGATCTCGGCCTGGTGGGCGAAACTGGCGGGCGCGAGCTGGATGATCAGCCCGGGAACGGCGACGTTCGCCACGATCAGCGCCAAGCCGAGCGTGAGGAAGGTGAAGAGCGGGCCGAAACCGGTGCCCGACTCGCGGACGGTGCGCGTCAGTCGGGCGATCAGGTAGATGCCGACCGTGAGGATCGCGAACGCCCAGGGCGCCGGCTGGTCGAGTCCGGCGCGCCGCAGGGTCCGGTAGTCGAGGTAGGCCAGCACGATTCCCGCGAGGTACGGGATGCCGAACATCATGACCAGAACGGCCACCGAGGTGGTCTGCGCGGCGCCCGAGAGCAGGAGGAGCAGGCCGACCACCAGCGTGTACAGCGGGATCAGGGTCATGATCCAGACCGGACCGGTGCTGGTCGGCACCTCGGTGATCAGGCGGCCGGCGGTCGGCTCGGGCTGCCATTGCTGCTGCTGCGGCCACGGCTGGTCGGCCGGGGTGCTCGGGATGAAGGAGGTGGCGGACTCGCTGACGTGCGCGAACGCGGAGCGCGGCACGGAGGTCTCGCCGAGCAGGTCGTCGAAGCGGGTGTCGAGATCGAACGGGGCGCTGGTCGGCGCGTCGTCGAGCAAGCCCGGCGTCATCGAGAATGCCGCGACGGGCTCGTCGATCAGCATCTGGTCGCGCTCCGGCGCCTCGAGCGAACGGATCGGATCGGCGAATGCCGCGGCAGCCGGTGGGATCGGGTCGCGGTCGGCCGAACCGAAGCTCAGCGGTTCCTCGTCGAACTGGCGCTCGCGCTCGCGGCGCTCGCGGCGGCTCAGGTCTTGTTCGGCATCATCGGCGGGGTCGGCGAACGGACGCTCGCTCGACGGGCGGTCGTCGTCGGCGAAGGCGAGCTTCGAGGTGACCGTCTCGGTCGCCATCATCGGCTGACGGGCATCGGAGATGTGCTCGGTCCAGGCGTGGTTGTCCCACCAGCGCAACTGCGGAAGTCCGAGCGGGTCGGGGTACCACCCGGCGGGGACGCGCACGTCATCGTCTGGCATGCTGCTCTCCTTCGCGCTCCGGGCTGTGTCCCGCTGATTCCCTTATGAATGGTAAGGGAAACGGGGGACGGGGGATACTAGTCGCACTCACCCCAACATGGGGACACGATTGTCCCCCTAGGGGACAGCGTCGGGGGGCACTGGTCCGCGTTTGTGAGGACCCGCGCGGCGTGGCCTCCGAGCGGTACGGCAGACTCGGTTCCGTGCTCGCCGACCGCCTTGCCCAGCTTTCGAGGCCAGGATCCGTCGCCGGCCAGGAGTTCGATGCCGACGACTTCATCGGCGTGTTCGACGCCTGGGTGCGCGAGCAGGGCATCCGGCTCTACCCGGCGCAGGAGGAGGCGGTGCTCGAGCTGGTGCTCGGCAAGCACCTGGTGCTGTCGACGCCCACCGGCACCGGCAAGTCGCTGGTTGCGCTCGCCGCCCACGCGGCAGCCGTCTCGCAGGGGCAGCGCAGCTGGTACACCGCGCCGATCAAGGCGCTGGTCAGCGAGAAGTTCTTCCAGTTGGTCGAGGCCTTCGGGGCCGAGAAGGTGGGGCTGATCACCGGGGATTCCAGCGTCAACCCGGATGCGCCGATCCTGTGCTGCACCGCCGAGATCCTGGCGAACCTGGCGCTCCGGCAGGGCGCCGCGACCGACGCGGACCTGGTCGTGATGGACGAGTTCCATTACTACTCCGACCCGGAGCGCGGATGGGCCTGGCAGGTTCCGCTGCTGCTGCTTCCGCGCACGCAGTTCCTCCTCATGTCGGCCACCCTCGGCGACGTCAGCGCGATCGCCGAGGATCTCGAGCGCCGCACCGGTCGCGAGGTGGCGCAGGTCACCGGGGTCGCGCGGCCGGTGCCGCTCGACTACCGCTACGTCATGACGCCGGTGCACGAGACGGTCGAGCAACTGCTGGCCGACGGTCTCGCGCCGATCTACATCGTGCACTTCTCCCAGGCGGCCGCCGTCGAGCGGGCGCAGGCGCTGTCCAGCGCCAAGGTCGCCAGCCGTGAGCAGCGTGACGCCATCGCCGAGGAGCTCGGCGGGTTCCGGTTCGCGGCGGGATTCGGCGCCACCCTGTCGCGGCTGATCCGGGCCGGCATCGGGGTGCACCATGCCGGAATGCTGCCCAAGTACCGGCGGTTGGTCGAGCAGTTGGCCCAGCGCGGACTGCTGCGCGTCATCTGCGGGACCGACACGCTCGGGGTGGGCATCAACGTGCCGATCCGCACCGTGCTGTTCACCGGACTCACCAAGTTCGACGGGACCAGGATGCGCCAGCTCACGGCCCGCGAGTTCCACCAGATCGCCGGCCGGGCCGGCCGCGCCGGGTTCGACACCGCGGGCGAGGTGGTGGCCGAGGCGCCGGAGCACGAGATCGAGAACGCGCGGATCGGCGCGAAGGCCGAGGCGGCTGCCGCATCCGGAAAGCGGGCAAAGGCCACGCCCAAGAAGAAGGCACCCGACGGTTTCGTCAGTTGGGGGCCGCAGAGCTTCGAGCGGATGATCGGGGCCGTTCCCGAGACCCTGACCAGTTCGATGCAGCTCACCGCGGCCATGCTGATCAACGTGCTCGGGCGGCCGGGATCCGACGTGCCGGCCCGGGAGCCGGGCTCGGCCTTCGCCAACGTGCGAGCGCTGGTCTTCGACAATCACGAGGGCATCGCGCGGCAGCGCGAACTGGCCAGGCGCGCGATCGGCATCTACCGAACGCTGCGCGCCGGCGGGGTGGTCGAGCAGCGCGGGGGAGGGTTCGACGGCAGCGCGTCGATCCGGCTCACGGTCGAGCTGCAGCCCAATTTCGCGCTCAACCAGCCACTGTCGCCGTTCGCGCTCGCGGCCTTCGAGCTGCTGGACCGTGAATCATCCCGTTATGCCCTCGACATGATCAGTGTGCTCGAGTCGACCCTCGACGACCCGCGCGCCATCCTCTCGCAGCAGCAGTTCAGAGCGCGCGGCGAGGCGGTCGCCGCGATGAAGGCCGAGGGCATCGACTACGACGAGCGCATGGAGCTGCTCGACGCGGTGACCTGGCCGAAGCCTCTCGACGAGTTGCTGCAGCGGACGTTCGAGACCTTCGCGTCGAGCCAGCCCTGGGTGCGCGACTTCGAGCTGTCGCCCAAGTCGGTGGTGCGCGATCTGTACGAGCGGGCGATGAGTTTCGGCGAGTACGTCGCGTTCTATCAGCTCGGGCGCAGCGAGGGGCTGGTGCTCCGATACCTGAGCGACGCGTTCCGCGCGGCGCGCCAGACGATTCCGGATGACGCCAAGACCGAGGAGCTGCACGACCTGATCGAGTGGCTCGGCGAGCTGGTGCGGCAGGTCGACTCGAGCCTGCTCGACGAGTGGGAGAGCTTGACCCGTCCCGAGCTCGACATCACGGGTGCGATCGACGCGCCGGTGCTGCCGCCGACCCCACCGTCGGTACTCACCAACCGCCGCGCGTTCCTGGTGCTGGTGCGCAACGAGTTGTGGCGGCGCGTGCACCTCGCGGCGCTGCAGCGGGATGACGAGCTGGTGGCCCTCGACCCGGATGCCGGCTGGCCCGAGGCGCTCGACGCCTACTTCGACGAGCACGACTCGATCGGCACCGGGCCGGACGCTCGCAGCGCCGCCCGGGTCATCATCGACGAGCATCCGGATGGCGCGGTCGGCGTCTGGGCGGTGCGGCAGATCCTGGACGATCCGGCGGGCGACCACGATTGGGGGATCACCGCCGAGGTCGACCTGGCGGCGTCGGCCGAGCAGGGGGTCGCGGTCGTGCGCGTGCTCGGGGTCGGCCGGCTGGACTGACCGTCAGGCGCTGTGCGCCGCGGCGCGCGCCGGCGGCACCGCGGTCAGCTGCAGCCGTGCGCGCCGTCCGCGCGATGCCCGGCGGTGGCGGGCGGTCGTGCGCGCGCCGGGCGCCACGGCTTCCAACCCGGAGCCCGCGAGCTCGTCGTGCTCGCACCCGATACCCGCGCAGTGCGTTCCGTGCAGAGGAGGGACCGGGGCGAGGGCGGGTGCGGTGCGGTAGGCCATGGTGCGGCCTAGAAGCGGTCGTCGGCGAAGGCTCGGGTGCGGCGGCCCGCCAGCACGGCTTCTTCGATGTCGGCGTCGCGGTTGCTGGTGCGGCTGGTCTGGATCGCCTCGACGATCCACTGCACGGTCGGCAGGATGCTGACCAGCAGCGCGAGCGCGCCGAGCGCGGCGAAGCTGACGGCGATCGGGGGCACCGATTTGTCCGCGCAGGCCACAGCAGCGCCGACGCAGTCGTCGGCGTCGGCGATCGAGACGTCGACGATGCCGAAGCTCACCGCGGCGACCACGATCGCACCGAGTGCCACGGCACCGAGAATGCGACGCGACTGCACGATATCGATGTCCCCCCGGAGCGAGGCCGGGAGAACCGGCCGTGTCCCGCCAGCGTATGGGCGCGGTCCGAGAAACCGCGATGCCCAGGTCGGGGGGCAGACCTCCTAGACTTCTCGCCAGTGGACGTCTCGCTGCTGGTCGCGCTGGTCATCGCGCTGGCCTTGATCTTCGATTTCACCAATGGCTTTCATGACACGGCCAACGCGATGGCGACCCCCATCGCGACCGGTGCGCTCAAGCCCAAGGTCGCCGTGGCGATCGCCGCGGTGCTCAACCTGGTCGGCGCGTTCCTGTCCACCGAGGTGGCCAAGACGATCTCGGGCGGCCTGATCAAAGAGGGCAGCGGTGGGGTGCAGATCACGCCGGCGCTGATCCTGGCCGGGTTGATCGGGGCCATCGTGTGGAATCTGGTGACCTGGTTGCTCGGGCTGCCCTCGTCATCCAGTCATGCGCTGTTCGGCGGCCTGATCGGTGCAGCCGTCGTCGGTGCCGGGTTCGGCGCGATCGACGGCGGCGTGCTGGTGTCGAAGGTGCTGATCCCCGCCGTGCTGGCCCCGGTGACGGCCGGGCTCGTCTCGTTCATCGCCACGAAGATCGCCTACGGCGTCACGCGCAAGCGCGAGCGCGACCGGTTCAAGATCGGGCAGATCTTCACCTCGTCGTTGGTCTCGCTCGCCCACGGCACGAACGATGCGCAGAAGACCATGGGCGTCATCACGCTCGCGCTGATCGCAGCGGGCGTGCAGCCCGCGGGCAGCGGCCCGGCGATCTGGGTGATCGGCGCCTGTGCCATCGCGATCGCGGCGGGCACCTACACCGGCGGCTGGCGCATCATCAAGACCCTCGGGCGCGACATCACCGACATCGAACCCGCTCAGGGCTTCGCGGCGGAGTCCGCGACGACCGCGACGATCCTCGCCTCGAGCCACCTCGGATTCGCCCTGTCGACCACGCAGGTGGCCTCCGGCTCGGTGATCGGAGTCGGGCTCGGGCGCAAGGGCGCGTCGGTGCGGTGGGGAACGGCCGGGCGCATCGCGCTGGGCTGGCTCATCACGATTCCGGCATCCGGTGTGGTGGGTGCCCTGGCGGCGATGCTCTCGCAGCTCGGGCTGTGGGGCGTGATCCTGGATGTCGTGCTCGCCCTGGGCGCGATCCTCACCGTGTACCTGATCGCCCGCAAGCGGCGCATCGACGCCCGTCACTTCACCCAGCCGGCCCCCGGAGTGTTCGTGCGGCCCAAGCGGCGCAAGAAGAAGCCGGCGTCCGTCGCGGCCGTGCCGACCGGGGAGGCGAACGCCGGATGACGATCAACTGGATGGCTTTCCTCACCGTGGTGGTGGGGTCCCTGGTCTCCGCGTGCCTGCTGGTGACGCTGTTCTCGGTCGCCCTGCGCCTGAACGACGGACCGGCGCCCTGGCGCCGCCCGGTCTCGGTCGCGCTGTTCGTGGTCTGCGCGGCCGTCGTGGTGTTCGGTATTTACCTGATCGTGCCCTTCTTGCATCCCTGAAACCCCCACGAGCCCGGTTTCGGCTCGTAGCATCGTTCGGGTGCCCACAAGGCACCCGGCTTCGGAGCACCCTGCGAAGCATCCATCACGATCAAGGAGGATTGCGATGCCCGACACGACCGGACTCGCCGCAACGCTCAGCAGTCACGAGCAGTTCATCCACGGCGACGAGCACGTCGGCACCACCGGACCGAACGAAGCGCACGAGCTGCTCGGGGGAGACGGCCCGACCCGCACCGAGACCGACTCGCTGGGATCGATGGAGATCCCCGCCGACGTCTACTGGGGCATCCACACCGCTCGGGCCCTCATCAACTTCCCGATCTCGCGCCGCGCGATCAGCAACTACCCCGATCTGGTGCGCGCCCTCGCCCGGGTGAAGCAGGCCAGCGCCCGCGCCAACAAGGAGATCGGCGTGCTCGACGCCGCGAAGGCCGACCTCATCGATGCGGTCTGCCAGCGGATCGTCGATGGCGAGCTGCACGATCAGTTCGTGGTCGGGGTCATCCAGGGCGGGGCTGGGACCTCGACCAACATGAACACCAACGAGGTGATCGCGAACGCGGGACTCCAGGCGATGGGCCGCGAGTTCGGCGACTACTCGGAGCTGCATCCGATCGACGATGTCAACCGCAGCCAGTCGACCAACGACGTGTACCCGACCGCGATCAAGCTCGCGATGGTGTTCGGCGTGCAGCGCCTGCTCGAGGAGCACGCCAAGCTCACCCAGAGCTTCGCGGCCAAGGGCGTCGAGTTCGCCCACGTGCTCAAGGTCGGGCGCACCCAGCTGCAGGATGCGGTTCCGATGACCCTCGGTCAGGAGTTCAGCGGCTTCGCGCACACCCTGCAGGAGGACTTCGACCGGCTCAGCGAGGTGATCCCGTGGCTCAACGAGATCAACATGGGGGCGACCGCCATCGGCACCGGCATCACGGCCGACCCGCGGTACGCCGAGGCGGTGCGCCGTCACCTTGAGGAGCTGACCGGCATTCCGCAGGAGACCGCGCCCGACCTGATCGAGGCCACGGCCGACGCGGGCATCTTCATGACCCTGAGCGGCACGCTGAAGCGGGCGGCCGTCAAGCTGTCGAAGATCTGCAACGACCTGCGGCTGATCTCGTCGGGCCCGCAGGCCGGACTGGGCGAGATCAACCTGCCGCCCCGGCAGGCCGGGTCGAGCATCATGCCGGGCAAGGTGAATCCGGTGATCCCGGAGGTGGTCAACCAGGTCGCCTTCAGTGTGATCGGCGCGGATGCCACGGTCACCGCCGCCGCGGAGGCCGGTCAGCTGCAGTTGAACGCCTTCGAGCCGGTGATCGCCCACAGCCTGCTGCAGTCGCTCTCGTGGATGACCAACGCCTGCTTCACGCTGCGGGTGAACTGCATCGACGGCATCACCGCGAACACCGCACGGCTCACCCAGCAGGTCGAGACCAGCGTGGGCGTCGTGACGGCGCTGACGCCGTACATCGGGTACGCGGCCTCGGCGGCACTGGCGCACACGGCCTTGACCACGAATTCGTCGATCGCCGAGCTGGTGGTCGATGCCGGCCTGATGTCCGCGGACGAGGTGGCGCGCGTGCTCTCGCCCGAGCGCCTCAGCGGGGTCACGCCCGCCACCGGCGCGATCGTGCTCCCGCCGAGCGAAGCGGCCAAGATCGCCGCGTTGAAGGCCGAGTCGGACAAGAGCTGAGCATGAACGGGGCGGGCCGGTGCTGACGCGGGTCGCGGCGCTGCTGCTCGCGGCCGGCCTCGGAATGCCGATTGCCGGCGCCTTCCCAGTAGCTGCGGGCGCGGCACCGGGCGGTCCGCCCCAGCCCGATCTGCCGGGCGGTTCGGCGATCTCGGTCAGCATGACGACCCAGAACGACGGGCACGCGGTGACGCTGCTCGATCCGGCGCATCCGGCCTGGGCCCATCTCGCCCCGACCGGAGCCGTCGCGCGCGTGACCGCCACGGTCGAGCTGGGCGGCACGGCGATCCATCAGTGGGACGCCCACCTCGATGCGCCGGATGCCTTCCAGGGCATCACGCCTGCCGATTGCCGCGGAGAGGAGGAGGCCCCGCCTCAGCAGGTGAGCTGCACCTTCGCGGTGCAGGCGGCGTCCGGGGTCAACCGGCTCCAATTCCGGTTCACGGCGGACCACGGCGCGGTGAACGCCCGGGCCGACGGCACCATCACCGGCGGCCAGTTCGACTGGGACGCCGGTTGGCAGGTGCTCGACGCCGCCGGGCACTGGAGCGCGGTCGCCGGCCGGCAGGCCATCTCGTTGCCCGCGACGCTGACCAGCGCCCTGCGCTACGTGATCACGAACACCGGCGACATCCCATTCCGCGCGACCAATGCCTGCGACGACCGACTGGTGACCGCTCGCACCCGGCTGGTCTGCGTCGAGCGCGGGATGCGCCCCGCGCAATCCCTGGCGCGCGACTATCACCAGCAGCTTCGGCTGGTGGATGTGGTCGGCGCCACCGCGGAACCCGATATCGAGGCGTCGATCCGCTCGGTCGCCGGCAGCCTCCCGCGCGCTGCTGCGCCGTCGACGGCGGATGCCGGAGCTGCGCTCTGGCCCTGGGCCGTCGCCGCGTTGGTCCTGCTCGGCGGAACGGCGACTCTCGTGCTGCTCCGTGCGCGCCGGCGGCGTCGGCGGTCGGCAGCAGGATAGGCGCATGGCCACCTCGGATCCGGTACGAACCACGCGCATCGCGCTGCGCGGCCCCTACGACCTGGCCGAGGTCGCCTTGATGGGGTTCGGCCACCGCAATGAGTCCTCGTTCGATGGCGTGATGCGCCTGGCGTTCTGCCTGGACGGCGCGCACGGGGGCGCAGCGGAGCAACAGGTCGGCGTCGAGCTGCGCCAATCGGGCGACGAGCTCGAGCTGGTGGTGCACGGCGAGGG
>Ga0207695_10007620_pt1 | contig 13717 bp, 10 predicted proteins | sample KBSC54metaG_FD_184354 | JGI IMG/M metagenome (GOLD analysis project Ga0207695, IMG submission 184354) | Corn rhizosphere microbial communities from Kellogg Biological Station, Michigan, USA - KBS C5-4 metaG (SPAdes) (version 2) | ecosystem: Host-associated > Plants > Roots > Rhizosphere > Soil...
GATCCGGTTTGCGGGATGCAGGTCGCGACGACCTCGCCGCGCCACGTGGATCACCGCGGGACGCGCCATTGGTTCTGCTGCGACGGCTGCCGCAGCAAATTCGTCGCCAACCCTGACGAATATCTGGACAAGGCCGAACCATCGCACGCTCATGCGCACCACGGGCACGCGCAGGCGACGCCCCCGGAAGTGACGGCCGGCGTGATCTATACCTGTCCCATGCATCCGGAAGTGCGGCAGATCGGCCCGGGCCATTGTCCGAAGTGCGGCATGGCGCTGGAACCGGAGTTGCCGAGCGCCGTGGAGGACGATGGCGGCGAGCTGCAAGCACTCACGCGCCGCTTCCGGGTCTTGGTTGCGCTCACGATCCCGGTGTTCGCGTTGGCCATGGGGCCGCATCTGTTCGGCTGGCAATGGCCATCGCTCTGGAACACCGTCGCGGGCTGGATCGAAGCCGTGCTGGCGACGATCGTGGTGCTGTGGGGCGGTGCGTCGTTCTTCGCGCGTGGCTGGCGATCGCTCAAGCCCTGGTCGCCCAACATGTATACCCTGATCGCGTTGGGCACCGGCGTGGCATGGCTGTACAGCGCGATCGCGTTCCTGCTGCCGGGTCTGTTTCCGGTGAGTTTCCAGGACATGCACGGCCGCGTTGGCGTGTATTTCGAATCGGCCGCGGTCATCGTCGCCATGGTGACGATGGGCGACTGGCTGGAATTGCGTGCGCGCCGGCGCACCGGCTCTGCGCTGCGCGCATTGCTGGATCTCGCGCCCAAGACTGCGCGACGCATCGCGGCGGACGGCAGCGAATCGGACGTGCCGCTGGAGGAAGTCCAGGCCGGCGACACGTTGCGCGTGCGTCCGGGCGAAAAGATTCCGGTGGACGGCGTGGTCATCGAAGGCACGAGCCACATCGACGAATCGATGCTGACCGGCGAATCGATGCCTGTCGCGAAAGTCGTAAACGATCGCCTCACCGGCGGCACCGTCAACCAGGATGGTGCGCTGACGATGCGCGCCGAAAAGGTCGGTGCCGACACGATGTTGTCACGGATCGTCGCGCTGGTCGCGCAGGCGCAACGCAGCAAGGCGCCGTTGCAGCGCGTGGCCGATCGCGTTGCCGCGTGGTTCGTGCCGGCCGTGGTTGCGGTGGCCGTGCTGGCGTTCATCGCGTGGGCCGTGGTCGGGCCGGAGCCGAAAGCCGCGCATGCCCTGATCGCTGCGGTGTCGGTGCTGATCATCGCGTGTCCGTGCGCGTTGGGCTTGGCGACGCCTATTTCGATCATGGTCGCGAGTGGGCGAGGCGCGCACTTGGGCGTGTTGTTTCGCGACGCCGCCGCCATCGAAACTTTGCGCAATGCGGATGTGCTGCTGGTCGACAAGACCGGCACGCTGACCGAAGGCAAGCCTTCGCTGCGCAGCGTGGAAACCTTCGGTGGGCTTGGCGAAGAACAAGCGCTGGCGTTGTCCGCGACGTTGGAACGTCCGAGCGAACACCCGCTGGCGCGGGCCATCGTGGCGGCCGCCGAAGCGCGCGGCGTCGCGATCCCAGACGTCGAGGATTTCAAGACGTTGACCGGCCGCGGCGTCAGCGGGCGCGTGGATGGCCATGCCGTGGCGATCGGCAACGCGCGATTGCTGGACGAAACCGGCGCGCGCATCGATGCGGCGATTCACGAGAAGGCCGATGCGCTGCGCGACGACGGCGCGACCGTGATGTTCATGGCTGTCGATGGCGAGGTCGCCTCGCTGCTGGCGATTGCGGATCGCATCAAGGACGACACGCCGGCCGCGCTCGCCGCGCTGCGCGATGAGGGCATGCGCATCGTGATGGTGACCGGTGACAACGCCACCACGGGCCGCGCCATTGCAAAAAAGCTTGGCATCGACGAGGTGCACGCAGACGTTTCGCCTGCCGAAAAGGCCGGGGTGGTCGCGACATTGAAGCGGGAAGGGCACATCGTCGCGATGGCGGGTGACGGCATCAACGATGCGCCGGCGCTGGCGTCGGCCGACATCGGCATCGCGATGGGCGCGGGCGCCGACGTGGCGCTGGAAAGCGCGCCGGTCACGCTGGTGCGCGGTGATCTCTCCGGCATCGCACGGGCGCGGGCATTGTCGCGGGCCACGGTGCGCAACATCCACCAGAACCTGTTCTTCGCGTTCGTCTACAACGCCGTCGGCGTGCCGGTCGCAGCTGGTGTGCTGTACCCGGCGTTCGGGATCGTGCTGTCGCCGATGATCGCGGCGCTCGCGATGAGCCTGTCGTCGGTATCGGTGGTGTCGAACGCGTTGCGCCTGCGCGCGTCGCGCCTGGAGCCCCATGCGTGATGGGCCATGGCCGGGTGTCGCAATCCACAGGAAATCAAAAAGCCGCGCGGAGCGATCCGCGCGGCTTTTCGATGAAACCCTGGCGAAGCGGGTCAGCGCGCGAACAGCGGCTTGTTGAGACGCGCGATCAGGCGCTCACGGCGTGACGCACGCGGGGCGGTGTCGCCATCCTCCGCCTTGGCCGCGGCTTGCAGACGCCCATCGGCGAAACTGCCGTTCATGTAGTCGACGACTTCTTCGTAAGTCGTCCCCGACGCGGCCACGATTTCATCGACGGTGGCGTAGTCCTTCACCATCTCCTTGGCCAGCCGAAAATGTTTCGGGTATTCGCGTTCGGTTTCCGGCCAGCGCGTCAGCTTGTAGCGCTCGCTGCGATTCAACTTGCGGCCGAGAATGCCGGGCGTCGCGATGAAGCCGGCGTACCAGCGCAGGCGGCCCAGCGGTTGCGCGGGGTTGGCGGCACGCGCGGCGTTGAGGGCCTCGGAGTAGATCGGTGTCCACGCGCTGGCCGGCTGCTGCAACAGCGGGACGAGCGGCTTCAAGGCAGTCGCTTCGAAGTGATAGACGTCCTTTTCGGGATCGACCACGAGCTCTGCGCCATCGGGTCCGACCAGTTTGCGCGGGCTGGAGAACGTGCCCTGCACGAGCGCGAGCGCCAACGCTTCGGCCGCGTTCACCGGCCCGACCTCGATGGCTCCCGCCGTCTGGACTTGCATCGGTTCCGGCGCCTCGATGATCGCGGACGGGATTTCCTCAACCTTCAGGTCTTCGGCGTGCGCGCCGGAAAGCCATGCCTCGAGACCGACGGCGGTGGTACGCGGCGCGGCGGAAACCGCGGATTCCGAATCGAATGTCATTTCTTGGTCACCTTGCATGTCGGCGTTCCCTCCGAATCCAACACGAACCTGATCGGTGCGGATCGAACTGCCTCTGCGCCGATCGCTGCAATGCGCGTGCCAGTTTACGCAGCAGGACCCGCCAGCAAGCGTGCCGCGACGTAAACATTGGTTACGCCGAGGGCATCACGGACGAAGCGGCTGTTGTGAGGAGTCAGGCCAAGGAAGACCGTTCCGGACCCCAATGCCGCAGCCGGTTCCGTTGATGAGGGCGTTGATGCTGCGGTGATCAGGGATGATCGCGAGGCTTTGGTGGAAAGTCGGGGCATGGATGCCCGTTCTGGTATTCGTGGCCTCAAAACGGCTCGGATCGTCAGCCGATCTGTCGAGGCGGCGATCAGGGGGGGGTCGCACCAATCAAGCCGGAAGCGGCTCCACCGGCCGCCGTGCCTGCAGCGCCCATAACGCGGCGTAGCGGCCGCCGAGCGCGAGCAGTTCGGCGTGGGTGCCGGACTCCACCACGCGACCGCGATCCAGCACCAGGATGCGATCGGCGTCGACGATGGTGGAAAGTCGGTGCGCGACCATCAGCGTGGTCCGCCCGCGGGCGATCTCGGACAGCTCCGTCTGGATGATCTTCTCGGTGCGCGTGTCGAGCGCGCTGGTGGCTTCGTCGAACACCAGGATGCAGGGGTTCTTCAGCAACGCGCGGGCGATCGCGACCCGCTGCTTTTCGCCGCCCGAGAGTTTCAGGCCGCGCTCGCCCACCGTGGTGTCGTAGCCTTGCGGCAGGCTCGTCACGAAGTCGTGGATATGCGCGGCGCGCGCCGCGGCGTGCACCTCGTCGGGCGTGGCGTCGGTACGGCCGTAGGCGATGTTGTAATAGACGGTGTCGTTGAACAGCACCGTATCCTGCGGCACGATGCCGATCGCAGCCCGCAGCGATTCCTGGGTCACCGCGCGAATGTCTTGCCCGTCGATCATGATGCGTCCGCCGCTGACGTCGTAGAAGCGGAACAGCAGCCGCGACAGGGTGGATTTGCCCGCGCCGGTTTCGCCGACCACGGCCAGCGTCTTGCCGGGCGGAATCGTGAAATCGATGTCGTCGAGGATCGCGCGGTCGGGGTTGTAGCGAAACGACACGTGCTCGAACCGCACCTCGCCGCCTCGCGCCACCAGCGCGTTCGCAGCGGGCGCGTCCTGCACTTCGGCATGTTCGTCGAGCAGCGAGAACATGTGTTCCATGTCGATCACGCCCTGCTTGATCTGTCGCCAGGTGAAGCCGAGCATGTTCAGTGGAATCGCAAGCTGCAGCAGCCAACCGTTGACCATCACGATGTCGCCGACCGAAAGCGTGCGCGCGACCACGCCGGAAGCCGCCATGACCATCAGCAAGGTCACGCCGATCGCGATCACCAGCGCCTGCGCGCCATTCAGCACCGCCAGCGAACTCTCGGTTTTCACCGCTGCGTCTTCGTAGCGGCGCAGGTCGGCGTCGTAGCGGCGCGCCTCGAATTCCTCGTTGCCGAAATACTTCACCGTTTCGTAGTTGAGCAGGCTGTCGATCGCGCGTGCGTTGGCCAGGCTCTCGACTTCGTTCATCACGCGCACGCCGGCGGTGCGCCACTCGGTGATCCAGATGGTCACGACGATATAGATGGCCATCGTAACCAGCGTGACCACCGCATAACGCCAATCCAGCTGGCGCAGCATGAATGCGATCACCACCGCGATCTCGAAGATCGTCGGGATGATGTTGAACACTACCCAGCCGAGCAGGTTGTACACGCCCCGGGTGCCGCGTGAGATGTCGCGGCCGACGCCGCCGGTGTGGCGGTCCAGGTGGAAGCGCAGCGACAGTTGGTGCAGGTGCCGGAACGCGTCCAGTCCCGACGCGCGCATCGCACGTTGGCTGACGCGCTCGAACACGGTGTCGCGGAGCTGCCCGAACAACGCGCCGATCAGGCGCAATACGCCGTACAACGAAATCAGTGCAATCGGCACGGTCAGCGCGGCAATGCGCGGATCCAGGTGATCGACGATGCTCTTGAACGCGAGCGGCACGTAAACCGTCGCCATCTTCGCGATCACCAGCAGCGTCGCGGCAACCGTCATCCGCGCCGGAAAGCCGCGGATGTAGGGCCACAGCATCGCCAGCACCCGCAACGTGCCGCTGCCCGGGCGGGATTGCTCAGGATGCCTCGCGGGCGAAGTGGCCGTCTCCGCCGTCGTCGCGCCCGCGCGTTCGTTGCGCGGCGCGGCGGTCGCGTGGGGCGTTACCGCTGGCTTGGGCTTCGCGCCGTTCGGGTTGGACGGCTGTTCGGGGTGCTGCGGATCGGCCATGCACGAATCATGGGGGCGCCGCGGCCGGGCTTCCAGCCCGATCCGTTAAACTTTCGCGTTTCCACCATGCTTTGATCCCGATGACTTTCCGCACCCGCTTCGCCCCCAGCCCCACCGGTTTCCTGCACATCGGTGGCGCCCGCACTGCGCTTTATTGCTGGCTGGAGGCGCGGCATCGCGGCGGGCAGTTCATCCTGCGCATCGAAGACACCGACCGCGAGCGCTCCACCGACGCCGCGGTGCAGGCGATCCTGGACGGCATGCATTGGCTGGGGCTCGATCCCGACGAGGGTCCGTTCTACCAGACGCAACGGATGGAGCGTTACCGCGAAGTCGCGCAGCAGTTGCACGACGCGGGCAAGGCGTATTGGGCGTACGAGTCGAAGGAAGAGCTCGATGCGATGCGTGCCGCGATGAAGGAGCGGGGCGAAAAGCCGCGTTATGACGGTCGCGCGCGCGACGCGGATCTGCCGTACCGTGATGATCCCAATCGCGTGCTGCGCTTCAAAAATCCGCAAACCGGTTCAGTCGTCTTCGACGACAAGATCAAGGGCCGCGTCGAGTGGGCGAACGCCGAACTCGACGATTTCGTGATGCTGCGTTCGGACGGCTTCCCGACCTACAACTTCGCAGTGGTGGTGGACGACCTCGATATGCGGATCACCGAGGTGATCCGCGGTGACGATCACGTCAACAACACGCCGCGCCAGATCAATCTTTATGAGGCGCTGGGTGCGCCCGTCCCGACATTCGCGCACTTGCCGATGATTCTTGGCCCGGACGGCCAGAAGCTTTCCAAGCGCCACGGCGCGGTCGGCGTGATGCAGTATCGCGAAGACGGTTACCTGCCGCACGCGCTGCTGAATTACCTGGTGCGGCTCGGCTGGTCGCATGGTGATCAGGAAATCTTCTCGATCGCGGAGATGATCGACCTGTTCGACATCGCCAACGTCAACCATTCCGCCGCGCGTTTCGACTTCGCCAAGCTGGGCTGGCTGAACCAGCACTATTTGAAGGAAGGCGATCCGGGTGAACTCGGCAAGGAACTGGCGTGGCACCTGGAACGACTCGGAATGGATGTATCGAAGGGGCCCGATCCTGCCGAGGTCGTGGTCGCCTTGCGCGAGCGCGCGCAGACCCTGAAGGCCATGGCCGAGCAGGCGCGCATCTGGTACGCGTCGATCCAGGCGTGGGACGACAAGGCGGTGAAGAAACATTTGCAGGCAGAAGGTGCCGCGGACGTCTTGCGTGCGATGCACGCGAAGCTCGCGGCGTTGCCGGCGTGGAAACCGGCCGACATCCATGCGCTGGTCGCGGAAGTCGCAACCGAACGCGGCATCGGCATGGGCAAGGTCGCGCAGCCGTTGCGCGTCGCGATGACCGGCACCGCGGTGTCGCCGTCGATCGAGGACACGGTGTACCTCGCCGGTCGCGAAGTCGCGTTGCGCCGCATCGACGACGCAATCGCGCGCGCGATGAATTGATCGTCATTCCGGCGCAGGCCGGAATCCATTTGTTGAAGCAGATCAAAATGGATCCCGGATTGCCGCTTTGCGGCACCCGGGATGACGAATAGGATGGTTGTGCCTCCGCGGTTCAGACCGTCCGCCACCGGCATGAATGAGCTCCTGCACGAACTCCTGCAAGGCGTCGACCCGAATGCGTCCGGCGCGTTCGGGCGGTTGCTGCACAACATGCTGGCGCTGGTGCCGTGGTGGCCGCTGATCGAGTTCACGATCGTGTGCGCGGTGATCGGCGCCGTGCTCGGCTGGTGGCGGGGCAGGATCGTGTTCGGTGTCGCGCTCGCACTGGTGGTGGGTCCGATCGGGTGGGCGGCGTTGTGGGCGCTGCCGCCGGGGCATTACGGTCCGGCAAGGGGAAGGCTCGATCGGCGGCAGGCGATGCAAGGCAAAACCGTGATCGTGCGTTGAACGCGCTTGCAAACGCCTTCATTCGACCCGAGATAGCTTCCAGCCCGTGCCGCTTCGCGCGAGCGCTAGAATGCAGCCATGGTCACCGCACCCAAAGCCGCGCACCATCACCACCACCACGATGCAGCCGCCATCGTGCGCGAGATCGAGCACGAATGCGATGCACGGGGCCTGCGCCTGACGCCCTTGCGGCGCGAAGTGCTGGAGCTGGTCGCCAAGGCGCGCAGGCCGGTCAAGGCGTACGATCTTCTGGAATCGCTGCGCGACCGCCACGCCGGTGCGGCGCCGCCCACCGTGTATCGTGCGCTGGATTTCCTGCTGGAAAACGGCTTCATCCACAGGCTGGAGTCGATCAACGCCTTCGTGTTCTGCCAGCACCCGGCTGAGGCGCACCAGGTGCCGTTTCTGATCTGCGATGTGTGCGAAAGCGCCACTGAAGTCTGCGACGACGGTGCCATCGCACACCTGATCGAACGGCAGGCGCACGATTTCGGTTTTCGCGCCAAGGCCCAAACGCTCGAAGTGCACGGCGTCTGCAGGCGGTGCGGCTCGGCCTGACAGGCCTCCGCTTTCCGGATTCACGTTCCTAGCGCAATCCGTGCGCACGCGACGCTGCGTGTTGCAGGTTGGAAATGAGATGTTATAACATAACATCCATGCCGCCCATTCCAGACCAGAACAATCCGCGTCGGAAAGCCCAACTCGCGATTGCCGCCGCCGCGTTAGGCTGCCTGATCCACGCCTCGGCGTTCGCCGACGGTGCAGCCATGAAAAAGCGGCAGGCACCATTGCCGGTGGATCAAACCGCCGAAGCGGATACCCGACACGTCGCGACATCCCGAACCGACGCACCGCTGACGCTGGACACGGTACAGGTCAATGCGCGCCTCGACCGTGCGCGCAATGCCTTGTCCCCGGATACCGGCACCAGCCGGACGGTGTTCGATCGCAAGGCCATCCGCCAGTTGCCGCAGGGCGAGGACACGCCACTGAACCAGGTGTTGTTGCAGGCGCCAGGCGTGGTGCAGGATTCGTTCGGGCAACTGCACGTGCGCGGTGACCACGCCAATCTGCAATACCGCATCGACGGGGTCATCATCCCGGAGAGCATCAGTGGTTTCGGCCAGGTCCTCGATACCCGCGCAATCGCATCGCTCACTTTCCTGACCGGTGCGCTGCCCGCGCAGTACGGGTACCGGACGGCGGGCGTGGTGGAGATCGAGACCAAATCGGGCGCGCAACTCGGCAATGGCGGCAACATCAGTCTGTACGGCGGCTCGTTCGGAACGTTCAATCCGGGCGTTGAGCTGCATGGTAATCGGGGGCGCTGGTCGTATTACCTGACCGCGAACTTCCTCGAAAGCGACATCGGCGTTCAGAACCCGACGCCGGCGCGTGACGCGATCCACGATCACACCGACCAACTCAAGAGCTTCGGCTACGTCTCGTATCTCGTCAACGACGACACGCGCGCCGGCTTCTATTTCGGCACGGCCAACAACCGTTTCCAGGTTCCGAACAACCCCGGCCAGTCGCCGGAGTTCGTGTACGGCGACATCAGCGACTTCGATTCCTCCAAACTGGACGAGAACCAACACGAAGTCACGCGCTTCGGCGTGTTCAACCTGCAAGGCCACTTCGCGGGCCTGGATACCGATTATCGCGTCGCGATCGGACAGCGCTTCAGCAGCGTGGCGTTCCGGCCGGACCTGGTCGGCGACCTGATGTTCAACGGTGTGGCGTCAACTGTTCGCCGAGGCAATCGGGCGACCACGTTGCAGGCGGATTTCTCGACGTCGCTGGGCGAATCGCACCTGTTGCGCTATGGGCTGTACGCGGAAAGCGAAGGCGCAACTTTCGGCAACGATTCCTGGGTTTTTCTGGCCGACGCGGATGGCGCGCAGACCTCGGCCACGCCGATCCGCGTGATGGATGACCACTTCCAGCGCGCGCACACGCTGGGCGCCTACATGCAGGACCAGTGGCAGGTTGCCGACGACCTCGTGGTCAACTACGGCCTGCGCGCGGACCGTTACAGCGCGTGGTTGAAGGAAGGGCAGGTCAGTCCGCGCGTGGGCCTGGTGTGGAACGCGACGGCGGGCACCATCGTGCACGCCGGTTACGCCCGCTATTTCACGCCACCCGACACCGAACTGATCGCGCCCGAGGACATCGCGCTGTACGCAGGCACCACCAACCAGTTGCCGAACGATCTCACCGGACCGGTGAAGGCCGAGCGTTCGAACTATTACGACGTGGGCGTCTCGCAAAAACTCGGGCCTCATTTGACGATCGGGCTGGACGGCTACGACCGGCAGGTAAACTATCTGCAGGACGAGGGCCAGTTCGGCGCCGCGCTGGTGTTTTCGCCGTTCAACTACGCACGCGGCCGCGCGCGCGGCATCGAGTTGTCGGTCAACTACGACAATGGGCCCCTGAGCGCGTACTTGAATCTCGCGCAAAGCCGCGCGATGGGGAAGGGCGTCATCTCCGGGCAGTACAACTTCGACGGGGACGAACTCGAATACATCGGCACCCATTGGGTGCATCTGGACCACGACCAGAAGCTCGCGGCATCGGGCGGCGCCAGCTACGCCATCAGCGCCGATACCCGCGTGGGTGCGGATTTTCTCTACGGCAGCGGGCTCAGGCGCGACTTCGCCAACACCGCTTCGTTGCCTTCGTATTTCCAGTTGAACCTGAGCCTGGAGCACGGCTTCAGTTTGCCGGGCATCGGCAAGTTGGATGCACGCCTGGTGCTGATCAACGCGCTGGATCGCGTCTACGAACTGCGCGACGGGTCCGGAATCGGCGTGGGCGCGCCGCAGTACGGCCCGCGGCGCGGGCTGTACCTGGGCCTGAGCAAGGATTTCTGAACAGGCGCCCGTCGTCCATCGATCGGGCGCCGCTCATCAAGGCGGAAACGTTATAATGTTGCACGCCCCGACGGATCATGGGCTCGGGTTCGGCAATTCGCATAACCATGCGGTGAGTGCCGGCGACGAGAACCTCAAGCAAGTGGACATGCCTTCCTTCCAATCTGCCCCCGCGTTCGTCCCAACGGCGCCATCGCCGCGGCGCTTCGCGACGCTGGTCGACCGCGTCGGCGCCACCGCCTCGATGCTGTGCGCGGTGCATTGCGCGCTGCTGCCGTTCGTGCTGGCGCTGCTGCCGTTGATCGGGCTGGAATTCCTGGCCGGCCACACGTTCGAACGGGTCTTCGTCGGCTGCGCAGCCGTGCTCGCCTGCGCCAGCCTCGTCACCGCGTATCGTCGCCATCGTCGTCCCCATGCCCTGTTCCTGATGGTGCCGGGCATCGCGCTGCTGTGCGTCGGCATCGTGGTGAACCTGGACGTGCACGTCCTGGTCCACACCGCCTGCGTGGTGACCGGAGGTGTACTGGTGGCCAGCGCACACGTCGTCAACCTGGTACTGGCGCATCGACATCACCATGCGACCTGCATGCATGCACCGGCGCGGGCCTGATTTGCTCGACGCTGTTATGAAAAGCCAGGCCATGGAGGGTCGTTCCGGTGTTGCCGGTGCGGGACGGCGGCGACGCCAACCTCCCGTGACGCAGCGATGGGGATGATCGCATCGTAATTGTGTAACCCCGGCGCGAGCCGTACGCTGCGCGCATGCCGAGCCGTCGCGTTCACACTCATGCCCACGAGCATCCCCGCGGCAGCCGCGGGATACTGGCGTTCGCGTTCGCGCTGACCTGCGCGATGCTGATCGTCGAAGCGGTCGGTGGCTGGTGGTCGGGTTCGCTGGCACTGCTGGCAGACGCGGCGCACATGCTGGTCGACGCCGGTGCGCTGGCATTGGCCTGGGCGGCGGCGGTGTTCGCGTTGCGGCCCGCCGACGCGCGGCGCAGTTTCGGCTACGCACGGCTGGAAGTGCTGGCCGGGTTCGTCAACGCGCTGGTGCAACTGCTGCTGGTCGCCGGCATCGTGTACGAGGCGATCACCCGTTTGGTCGCGCTCGATACCATCCATATCCAGTCCGGCGTGATGCTGGCGGTCGCGGTGATCGGCCTGGCCGTCAACGCGGTGGTGCTGCGCAGCCTGCATGGCCACGGCCGCGACGACCTCAATACCGCAGGTGCGCGCCTGCACGTGTTCGGCGACCTGCTGGGCTCCGTCGCGACGGTGCTGGCCGCGCTGCTGGTGCGCTATCTCGGATGGCTGTGGGCCGATCCCGTGCTGTCGCTGCTCGTATCGCTGCTGATTCTGCGCGGCGCATTCGTGTTGCTGAAACGCTCCTCGCACATCCTGCTGGAGGGTGTGCCCGAAGGCGTGGCGCCCGAGGAAATTCGCGCCGCGTTGGCGGGGGCCGATCCGTCCATCATGGAAGTGCATCACCTGCACGTCTGGCAGATCGCATCCGGTTCGCGCATGGCAACGTTGCACGCGCGCGTGTGCGAGGGCGGCGATGCGCAGCACGCGCTGCAGGTGATCCAGCGGGTGCTGCGCGAACGCTTTTCGATCAGCCACGTCACCGTGCAGATCGAAACCACGGAGTGCCTCGACCCGCAAACCGGTTGCCCGGAGCCCGGGCACTCGCATCATCACGTCTGATGACGTGTCCGCTGGCACGAAGCTCACCGCCGATGGCAAGGTCACCGGGCGGTTTCCGCAGGCATCGACGCACTGACGCGGACCTTGTTACCATGCCGACGACCGTGCATGGTGCGCGGATTCAACACACATCAGGAATCGACATGGGCAAGGGCGACAAGAAAACACGCAAGGGCAAGATCTACGCGAGCAGCCATGGCAATACCCGTCCGCACTCGCCGAAATCGAACGCGGCGGTAAAGGGCACGGCAGCCAAAACCCCCAAGCCGGCCGTCAAGGCTCCGGCCAAGAAGGCGCCCGCCAAAAAGGCGCCGGCCAAGAAATCCGCGTAAGTTCTCGCGTTCGGGCGTTTCAGGGAAGGCCCCATCGCGGGGCCTTTCTTGCGTTTGCGTCAGACCGGAATTTCGACGCCGCCCGCGAATACGCGCGATGCGAGCGCACCGCCGATCCAGTAGGCGAGTTCGGCCGCGTGACGTGCGTTCCAGACGACCACGTCCGCGCGTTGTCCGACTGCGAGGGCGCCGCGGTCCGGCAGGCCTAGCGCGGCTGCCGCATTGATGGTCGCGCCACGCAAGGCTTCTTCGGGCGTCAGGCGGAACAGCGTGCAGGCCATGCTCATCGCGAGGCGCAGCGAGCGCAACGGCGAGGTGCCGGGGTTGAGGTCGGTCGCGATGGCCATCGCCACGCCGTGTTCGCGCAGCGCATCGATGGGGGGCAGGCGGGTTTCACGCAGTGCATAGAAACTGCCGGGCAGCAGCACCGCAGTGGTGCCGGCGCGTGCCATTGCCGTGACCGCGCCGATGCCCGCGCATTCCAGATGATCCGCGGACAGGCCGCCGAATTCCGCCGCAAGCGCCGCGCCGCCGAGATCCGACAATTGATCGGCGTGCAGTTTCACCGGTAGGCCGAGTTCGCGCGCGCGCTCAAAACAGCGGCGCACTTCATCCGGTGTGAACGCGATGCCTTCGCAGAAGGCGTCCACTGCGTCGGCGAGGCCTTCGCGGGCCACCGCCGGCAGCCATTCATCGCAAACCATCGCGACGTAGTCGTCGCGGCGATCCTTGAACTCGGACGGCAGGGCATGCAAGCCCAGAAACGTGGTGCGCACGGTGATGCCGAGGGTTGTGCCGATCCGGCGGGCGACGCGCAGCATCTTCATTTCGGTGCCGAGATCCAGTCCGTAGCCAGACTTGACCTCCAGCGTGGTCACGCCGTCGCGAACGAGGCCTTGCGCACGCGGCAGCGACTGCTCGAACAATGCGTCCTCGCTGGCCGCACGGGTCTTGCGAACGCTGGACATGATGCCGCCACCGGCGCGCGCGATGGCTTCGTAGCTTTCGCCATTGAGCCGCATCTCGAATTCGTCGGCGCGGTCGCCACCGAACACCAGATGCGTATGGCAATCGACGAGCCCCGGCGTTACCAGTGCGCCATGCACTGATTCGACAGTGCGCGCCAGATCAGCCGGCACGCCCGGCAACGTATCCATGGACCCGGCAAATACGATCTCGTCGCCGCGCCACGCCAGTGCGGCATGCTCGATCAAGCCGTAGTCCGCGTCGCCTGCAAGTGCCGCCAGCGTGCAATCGAGCAGCAAATGGTCCCAACGTTCGCACGCGGGGGGAATGTTTTCCTGGGCGCTCATCGCCGGGACGGCCATTGCAGTTGGTAGAGATCATGACGGCGATCCTTGAGGTTC
>Ga0207695_10007622_pt1 | contig 13716 bp, 8 predicted proteins | sample KBSC54metaG_FD_184354 | JGI IMG/M metagenome (GOLD analysis project Ga0207695, IMG submission 184354) | Corn rhizosphere microbial communities from Kellogg Biological Station, Michigan, USA - KBS C5-4 metaG (SPAdes) (version 2) | ecosystem: Host-associated > Plants > Roots > Rhizosphere > Soil...
TGCGGAGCCACTCTGCGGCCTGCTGAATGTACGGCTCGTGGTTGTCGATGGCCATGGCCTCCAGCCCCCGCAGCACTAACGCCGTCCCGTACACGTAGTTCACGCCCCAGCGCCCAAACCATGAGCCATCTGGTTCCTGCTCGTCGCGGATAAACTTCAAGGCTTTCTTCACCGCACGATGGCTCTTGTCATAACCATAGGTCGCCAGCATTTCCAGAATGCGTCCGGTGATGTCCACGGTCGGCGGATCGAGCATGGCGTTGTGATCCGCGAATGGGATGTGCTGGAACACCATGCGGTCGTTGTCTTTGTCGAAGGACGCCCAGCCGCCGTTCTTGCACTGCATGGAGAAAATCCAGTCAATCGCCCGCTGCACCGATTCGACCTGGTAGCGCCCATTGGGATGCTCGACTTTAGATAATCCCAGCGCGACCATCGCCGTGTCATCCACATCGGGATAGAACTCATTGTTGAACTCAAAGTACCAGCCAGCCGGCTTGCCCTTCTTATTGTTAACCGCCCAGTCCCCGGAATTGCGCACCTGCTTCTGCAAAGTCCAATCGGCAGCCTTCACCATGCGCGGATCATCTGGCGGCACGCCCGCTTCGCCGAGCGCAAATAGCGCGTAAGCTGTGTCCCACACCGGAGACTTACATGGCTGCATGCGGAAAGTATCCGTCTCTTCGATGCCCAGCTTTTCGAATTCATCCAGCGCGCGAATCATCTGCGGATCATCGAGCGAATAACCCAGGCAGCGCAGCGCGATGATCGCATTCAGCATTGCGGGATAGATCGCGCCCAAGCCGTCTGACATTTCGAAGCGTTCGAGCATCCATCGCTCCGCCTTCTTCAGGGCAATCGAGCGCAACGGCCGGATGTGCACGGCTTCGAACCAGTGCACCAGACGATCCAGCACCAAGAAGAAATTTCGCCATGAGACGACTTTTTCACTCCATTCAAGACGCATGCGCGATTTGTCGCGGCCGCCAACAAAAAGCTCGTTGATGTGCATCTCTTCAGGAATTTTCTTAAAAGGTTTTTTCGCGTAGACAATCGAGAGCGGGACCAGAATGGCACGTGACCAAGAAGAAATTTCGTAGATGTTGAACCAGAACCAGTTGGGAAAAAGAACGATCTCGGGAGGAATGGCTGGGACCGCGTCGTAATCGTATTGTCCCAAGAAACAGAGATAAATCTTGGTGAAGGTATTGACCTTGGTCACGCCGCCGAGTTCAAGAATTTTACGGCGCGCACGCTTGAGCACTGGATGATCGGGCTTGTATCCCACCAGCTTCAGGCTGAAATAAGCCTTGACCGACGCGCTGATGTTCGACGGGCCTCCGTTATAAATGGGCCAGCCGCCATCTTCGTTTTGATGGCGAAGAATGTAGTTGGCGCACTTCTGGTGGCGCTCCGGATCGCCGGTGCCGAGCAGGGTGTGCAGCAGAATGTAGTCGGATTCGAGCGTGGTATCGGCTTCGAGTTCGCCGCACCAGTAACCGTCCTCGTGCTGCTGCGAAAACAGGCGGTCACGGCAGGCGCTAATCGCCGCCGCTACGCGGCTGGCAAAATTCTCGATTTTTCCGAAACGCAGTTGTGGCGCTGATGGGGTGGGGGTGGAGGAGGATAAATCGTCCATATGTTGACTAAATACTCCTAATCAGCACTGACTCCAGCCGGTCTCGGCGCTGCGGCAATTGCTTCCACTATCTCCGGAGGCAGGCCGAAGCGCACGTTTTCCGGCATCACTTCAACTTCACGCACATTGTTGTACCCCTTGGCTCGAAGGAACTCAACCACCTCTTCAACCAGGCACTCGGGCGCAGAGGCGCCAGCGGTAAGCGCAATCGTGTTCACGTCTTCCAGCCACGCGGGTTGAATGTCCTCGCAACTATCGATCAGATGGGAAGCCGTACCCAGATTGCGGGCCACTTCCACCAGCCGGTTGGAGTTCGAGCTGTTCTCAGAACCGACCACCAGCAGCAACTCGGCGTCAGATGCGACGTGCTTTACGGCAACTTGTCGGTTTTCGGTCGCGTAACAAATATCCTGCGCGTGCGGCCCCTTGATATTGGGGAACTTCTGGCGCAGAGCTTCGATAATGTCCTTAGCTTCATCCAAGCTCAACGTGGTTTGAGTCAGATAGGCAACCCGGTTGGGATCCGGAACCGTAAGCGCTTCAACCTGGGCCGGCGATCCGACGACCTGGGTCACACCAGGCGCTTCGCCCAACGTACCGATGACTTCATCATGGTCACGATGACCAATCAGAATCAGCGAATAGCCTTCCTTGGCAAACTTCACCGCTTCCACGTGGACCTTAGTGACTAACGGACAGGTGGCGTCAATGACTCGTAAACCGCGCTCTTTGCTGGCGCTGCGTACTTCCGGCGAGACGCCGTGCGCGCTATAGATTACGCGCTCGCCATTGGGGACCTCATCCACGGAATCGACAAAAATGGCGCCTTTGCCCTGCAGTTCCTCCACGACAAAACGGTTGTGGACGATCTCTTTGCGGACATAGATGGGCGGCCCAAAGGCCTCGAGCGCAATGCGCACAATGTCGATAGCGCGCACTACCCCGGCACAGAACCCACGGGGCTTCAGCAAAAGCAGGTTTTTTTGGCTCTCAGACACGTCTTCTCCTGTGCTTTAAGAATACACGTTTCCCCACTTAGATTTGCTAAAAGGTTAGCGGAAAGTACCCCTCCGGTCAATGTAACCCCAAGCAGCAACGGGAATTAGCAGTGGGTGGGGAAAAAGCCGGGGTGAACGGAGGGCCTCGAACCGGCGACTCTTTGGCAGTCATTCCCCGAGTTTGAACTCTTCGCCACGCAAAGCTCGCGCGATCAGCTTCTCCAGATGCCGCTTAGCCTCGGTTAAAGATACATACATGCTGGCAAAAGAAAAGCTCGCCTGACAATTAGCTCTTCTGGTTTGACAAATCCCGGCTGCTCACTTCAAATCGAGTTTCGCGTCCATATCAGATTGCCTCGTATCGTTCCCATGGAGGTTCGATGTTTCGTGTTCTCAAGCTGTCAACTCTCGTCTTGCTATTTGCCGCCTTGTGCTCCGCCCAGGACCTCGCCTCGTTCGAGAAACGAGTCACGCTCAAGAAACTGCCGAATGGTCTGACGGCGGTCATTTGCCAGCGTCCGGATACGGCGCCGGTGTTTTCGTTCTTCACCAACGTGGACGCTGGCTCCGTACAGGACCCCATGGGCAAGACCGGCCTGGCGCACATGTTTGAGCACATGGCGTTCAAAGGCACCGAAACGATCGGGACAAAAGACTATGCTGCCGAAAAGGTCGCCCTGCAAAAAGTAGAAGACGCCTACGCCGCTTATATTCACGAGCGCGACAAGCGGGTTGACCGAGATGAGCAGAAACTGAAGCAGCTGCAAGACGCATGGCAGGAAGCCATCAAAGCAGCCCAGCAATACGTGATACCTAACCAGTTCTCAGAGATCGTAGAGCGCAACGGCGGCGAAAACATGAACGCATTTACCGCAAATGATCAGACCGCCTATTTTTATTCATTTCCCTTGAATCGCCTGGAGCTGTGGGCCTACCTGGAATCTGCCCGCTACACCCACCCTGTCTTCCGCGAGTTTTACAAAGAACGCAATGTGGTTATTGAAGAGCGCCGGATGCGCACTGACAGCAACCCTATTGGCCGCTTGCTCGAGCAGTTTGTCGAGGAAGCTTTCTCCGCACATCCTTATCACCGTCCTGGCATCGGGTACATATCGGACCTCAACTCGTTTTCGGCCACCGACGCTCAGCACTTCTTTGATACCTACTACATTCCATCCAACATGGTTGTTGCCATAGTCGGCGATGTCGATCCGGTTCAGACTATGGCGGTGATTGAAAAATATTTCGGAGCCATTCCGTCCCGCGACAAGCCCGACGAGCGCACCACAACCGAGCCGCCGCAAAATTCTGAACGGCGCGTGATACTAACCGAGGCGTCGCAGCCGGTTTATCTCGAGGGCTATCACCGTCCGGATTACCGCGACAAAGATGACGCGGTGTATGACGCGCTGGCTGATTTGCTTTCCGAAGGGCGCACTTCGCGCCTATACCGCGCCCTGATTCGAGACAAGAAGATCGCTTCGGTTGCCGAAGGTGGGACCGGCTACCCGGGCGTGAAATATCCGCATATTTTTTACTTCTTCGCCATGCCGATGCCAGGGCACAAACCCGAAGAGGTCGGCGACGCCATCCATACCGAAATCGACCGATTGAAGAAAGAAGACATTAGCGATGAAGAACTCAAGATGGTAAAGACACGGGCCAAAGCAAATCTGATCCGTAGCCTCGACAGCAATGATGGACTGGCGCAGAACCTCGCGGTTTATCAGACTCTTTATGGCGACTGGCGCGAGCTGTTCAAGTCTGTGGACCGCATTGATGCAGTCACTAAAGCTGACATTAGGCGAGTGGCCAATCAGGTCTTCGTTCCCACCAACCGCACGGTGGGTGTCATCGAAAGTGCGCCGGGGACCAGCGGAGGTGCACAATGAGCTCCGCGATGAGAAAGCTCACATTGGTCGCTTTGATTGTCGCTGTGGCCCCAGGACTCGTCGCACAAGAACCCTGGGCAAAAATACCAATACCACCACTGCCCGCGTTTCACCCTCAGGAACCGAAGCGGATCGTCCTGCCTAACGGCATGGTCATTTTTCTTCAGGAAGATCACGAACTGCCGACGATCGATGGCGTTGCTCGAATTCGGGGCGGTTCGCGCTCCGAACCTGCCGCCAAGACGGGGCTCATGTCGATCTACAGTGAAGTTTGGCGCACCGGAGGCACTAAGGACCAAACCGGCGATCAGCTCGACGATTTTCTTGAAATACGGGCCGCAAAAGTTGAGACCGGAGTCAATGACGACTCTACGACCATTTCTCTCTCGTGTCTGAAAGATGATTTCAGCGACGTGTTCAAAATCTTCAGCGAAGTCCTGCGCGCTCCCGCCTTTCGCGAAGAAAAAATGGATCTTGCCAAACGCGAGGCCTTCGACGGCATTTCGCGCCGCAATGATGAGGTCAATGAAATTACTCACCGGGAAACCCTCAAGCTGGCCTATGGGCCGTCCAATCCTTATGCCCGCGTTCCCGAATACGCAACCATTGGCGCAGTCACGCGGCAGGACCTGGTGGACTGGCACCAGACCTACGTCCATCCCAACAACATCATCATTGGGATCGTCGGCGATTTCGATTCAGCGCAGATGCAAGCCACGTTGCGCAAGGCTTTCGGAGATTGGCAGAAAGGGCCCGCCGCGAAAGTTCCTGACATTCACTTCGAGCCTGCCAAGCCAGGCGTTTACTTGGTAAAAAAAGAGGACGTGAACCAGAGCAACATTCGCATGATCGGCCTGGGAACCATGCGGAGCAATCCGGATTACTATGCCATCGAAGTATTCAACGAAGTGCTTGGCGACGGCTTTTCATCCCGATTGGTCCAGAGTATCCGCACCGCGCAGGGCCTGGCATACTCGGTCGGCGGCGGAATAGGCACGCGGTACGATCATCCTGGAATTCTACAGCTGGCGATGGGCACCAAGAGCAGCACCACAGTTGAGTCCATCCAGGCCCTTTACGCGCAGATCGATGAACTTAAAACCAGACCGATCGATGACGCCGAGATCGCGCGTGGCAAGGACGCTATTCTGAACACTTTTGTATTTAATATTGACACTCCCGACAAAGTTCTACGCGAACGTATGGCGTACGAGTTCTACGGGTATCCAGCGGATTTTCTGGAGCGCTATCGCGCCGGCATTGAGAAAGTCACAACTGCCGACGTGGCCCGCGTGATTCCCAAGTACTTGCACAAGGATCAGTTGGCTGTGTTGGTGATTGGTAATCCAGCCGACTTCGACAAGCCGTTATCTTCCCTTGGACAGGTAAAGGATGTCGATATCACAATCCCTCCGCCGCCGGCGCAAATGGGAGAAGCTGGGCAGCCCAGTGGGCGGCGGCCGTGAGAATGCGTTCCGCGCAGTTAACTTTTCAGCTTAGTGGCTCGCAGCAATTGCCAAATTGCCGCGCTGCGGTTCGAGCAGTACCCGCACGGCTTCTGACCGCTTGGCCGCTCGCTTCTTAAGCCATTCCTGCAGGGCACCCTGACATGCGGGGGCGATTCTACTGAAGAACAATCCGGCGCGGCCATTCCCGTCAGCCCAGATGAAGTCACCGATCGCGTGAATTACCTCGGCTGTCCCAGGCAACAGGAAGCGCAGCGGCACACCGCGCAATGGGGTCAAGGCTTCGGCTGCCTGCAGCGAAAGGCCTTGTTCAGTCACATCCATGACCAGCGCAGGAAGGATCCCAGTTGGAAATTGCAGGTAGGCCAAGGCCTCGCTTTTTTGCCGGGTTGCGCTACGGCGATCTCCGTGCATGAAGCCACGCGCCGCGCGGAACGAGTGCAAAACCTGTTGCGGTTCGAGTGCCTTGTACAAAACGAAATTGGCTCCGGCTTGAAATGCACTGCCCACAGAGGTCGCCGCGCCAATCATCCCGAACAACACCGGCCGCCGTTTCTCAGGCAGGCTGCGCGCCATCTTGGCTACGCAGGCCGCATCCGGCAGATCGAAATCCACGATGAGGGCTGAATGATGCTCGGTAGCCAGAATTTCGAGGGTCTCAGGCACCGACGCGGAAACTTTATATTCAATTCCCAGCTCGGCAAACGATGCCACCAACACCTTGACAGCTCCGTTGCTGCGTGACATCACTAAGGCGTTGATTCCCATAAACGCAGCTTAGTTCCAGAGCGGACCCCATGAAAGATATCGCCTGTAACCCTGACCATGTTACTTCGAGGGTTGTGGACAGAAAAAAGCCACCTTTGTCGAAAGGCGGCTACTATCAAGGGTTTGAAGAGGTTACGCCACGCGGCGCTCGGTTTGCGAAGTGGTCTTTCTCGGTTCAGAAAAGAGGTCTGTCATAGCTTGGTTAAATGCCGGAATGTCCGAGGGCTGTCGGCTGCTCACCCAATTCTTGTCCTGCACGACTTCTTCGTCCTGCCATTTCCCGCCGGCATTACGAATGTCATCCTGAATGGTGTGATAGCTGGTCATCGAACGGTCCTTAGCGAGTCCGGCTGAAACCAAAAGCCACGGCGCGTGGCAGATAAATGCGATCGGCTTCCCGGACTGGTTCATCTCGCGCACAAATTCCTGCGCGCGTGGGTGTACGCGAATCGTATCCGCATTCAATGCGCCACCTGGCAGCAGAACTGCATCGAACTGTTCGGCGCGAACCTGGTCCAGCGTTTGATCAACGTTATATTGAGCAGCTTTGTCATGATGATTCATTGAGTAAATCTTGCCCGCCTTGGGCGCGATCAGCGTTGTCTTGGCGCCGGCGTCATCCAGCGCCTTTCGTGGATCTTTCAACTCGGCGTCCTCAACGCCATCGGTTGCCAGAATCGCCACTCGCAATCCTTGCAGTGTCGCTTTGTCAGCCATTGATCCTCCTATGTGTGTTCTCTTTGAGTGTGCAGCAAAAGCTGCTCTCAATAGATCGGGACAAAACTGTATTCGAGCTGAGGGAAGCGCAGAACCGCGAAACGAAAAGGGGCACGTAAGGTGCCCTGGGAGATTAGCAGTCAGTGCTGCTCATCATCCGCCACCTGCGCACGCTGCTGGTATGCCGCCAGCACCTGCCGCGCTGGCAATGAATCTTTCGAATTCGGATCCAGACGCAAGTAGGCGCTAATGTGCTCTGCCGCTGACTTGTAATCTTTTTTGTTCCCCAGGATCAATCCATAGAGATATTCCACCTGCGGCAGTTGACGCTGTGGGTCCAGACGCAGCGCACGAGTAATGCTGCTTTCTGCTTCTTTCATCTTTCCTAAGTTGTAGTACGCAGCAGAGTTCAGGAACCAGTAAACCGGTGAAGAGTTCGGGAAACGCTGAACTAATGTGTCGGTCATCTCTGCCACCGCTTGCCAGTTTTGCTGTTGCGCCGCGACCAAGGCGAAATCCACGTAACCTGTAGCAAGGCTTGAATCACTTGTCACCGCCTGCCGGAATGACTCCTGGGCATCAACCAAACTACTTTGCCTTGCCTGTAAACGTCCTAATTCGAGCCATGCCAGGGCATAGCGCGGATATGTGGTAACGGCCTCCTTAAAATGGTCGTAGGCTGCTTCCAATTTGCCTTTACGCTCCTCCTGCTCACCTTTGTCGAAGGCCTTTCGTGCCTTTTCCGGAGTGGCCAAGGAACTGACGCTCACTGTAAAGCGTGGGTCGCCGCTCCATCTCGGATCGCCCGGCAAAGAGGGCAATTCGACGGCGCCCAAATCGAGAGTTGCGCGGACTTGTGGCGACGGCTGACGCAAAGTGTCAGACGGCTGTCGGCGAGTTTCCGCCGCTGGCTGGGACAACGCGCTACCGTCCGTGGCACCGCTACCCGTCAAGTTTGCTACGTTTTGGTTTTCCTGTTGCCTACCGGCAAGCGATGGCGAGTTGGAGTCGGCTATCTGGCCAAACAGAAGGATGGGGAAGCAGGAGAAAATTAGTACGACAGAGAACCTGAATGACCTCATCATTTCCTCCTCTCGGAAATGATCGGCATTTGGATGGCCCGCCATTCGCGCGAGCACACGCCGTGAAACTTTATTTCGGGTAAGAAGATCTCTTAGGTGATCTCGGGTGAGTCAGTAGAAAGCCGGCTTCGTTTCGTCTACGAAAAGGTTTGCACTACGGTAACTGCAAACATGTTCGCCAAGGAAAGTAGCTGACGTAGAATTAGCTCACTTTATTTCGCGTTGCAGGCACAAGCCTGGACGTTTTTGGTGGCAGTTTGTCCGGTCTTAAAAGAAGTGATTCGATCTTAATTCGCGTATTGGGAGAGTGCCGCAGCTGCTGGCCGCACCTTTCCGGAATAGCCTTTCTCAGCTTTCTTTCCCTGCCGCTCACACTGTTGTTTCCGTTACCTCTAAAGATTGTTGTGGATAACGTCCTCGGATCTGAGCCCCTGCCCAAATGGCTCTTATGGAATGCATCTTTTCTTCCGCGCGATTGGACCAGCATGCATCGGACCGCGCTCGAGTTCGCCATTGTGGTGCTGCTTGCAATCGGTGTTCTGGTAAACGTTCAAGGGTTGGCGTCATGGTGGTTGCAAACTTATACAGGTGAAAAGCTGGTATGGGATTTTCGCGCTCGCCTGCTCAATCATGTGCAGAGGCTACCCCTGGTTTTTCATGACCACTACGGTGCGACTGACTCCGTCTACCGCATCCAGCATGACGCGCCATCCATTCAGTACGTCACCATCCAGGGCATGGTGCCGCTGCTTACGGCATTGTTCACGCTGGCGGGAATGATCATCGTTACTGCAAAGATGGATCTCGAACTAGCGGTAGTCGCCTTGCTGATCACGCCCATACTTTTCCTGCTCTCATTAGGTTGTAGCCGCATTGTGCGCAAACGTTCCCAAACCATCAAAGGCCTGGATAGCTCGGCAATGTCGGTTATTCAGGAGGTCATCGGTTCCATCCGGGTCATAAAGGCTTTCGGGCAAGAAGGCCGGGAGCACGCGCGATTTGTGCGTCGCTCCGGAGAGCGCATGTCTCACCAGGTGCAACTTGCGCTACAACAGGCGGTATTCAACGTCCTGATTGGTTTGACCATCGCTGGCGGCACGGCGGCGGCGCTATACATCGGCGTGCATCACGTCCGGGCGGGCGCGCTTACCATCGGTTCGCTGCTGATGATCATGGCGTATGTAGCGCAGGTTTACCAGCCGTTGCAAACGCTTACCACGAAAGCCACCGAAATGCAGGCCGGGCTCGCGAGCCTCGAGCGTACATTCATGCTGCTCGACCAGGAGCCAGAAATCTCTGAAGAAAAAGGCGCGATGACTCTGGGCCGCGTAAGAGGCGAGTTCGAGTTCAGGAATGTTTCGTTTTTGTATGAGGAATCTCACCAAGGCCTGCATGACGTCTCTTTTCAGGTTCCGGCAGGCAGCCGAGTTGGAGTCGTGGGCGCGACCGGCGCCGGCAAAACCACACTGCTGAATTTGCTGATGCGCTTCTATGACCCGTCAGAAGGCATGGTGTTGCTGGATGGCACTGGGATCCAAAAATATCGAATCGCTGATCTGCGACGTCAATTTGGAGTCGTGTTGCAGGAGCCGGTTCTATTCGCCGCCAGCATTGCCGAGAATATCGCGTATGGAAAACCGGATGCCAGCGACCAGGAGATTATTGCCGCTGCCACCGCCGCCGCGTCGCATGAATTCATCTTGGCGCTTCCCGACGGATACGAAACCCAGGTCGGCGAGCGCGGTTCGCGCCTTTCTGGTGGAGAGCGCCAGCGAATCTCGTTGGCGAGAGCATTTTTGCGCGACAGTCCAATCCTAATCCTCGATGAGCCCACCAGTTCAGTGGACGTTCATACCGAGACCGCAATTATGGAAGCAACCGAACGCCTAATGACTGGGCGGACAACCTTCATGATCGCGCACCGCCTGAATACGCTCAAAAGCTGCGATATGATCCTGGTACTCGATCAGGGAAGGTTGACCGAGGTCAGGGAGCGCACCCCGGAAGAGTGGTCAAGAGCCGCAGCAATTTAGGCTTGATTGAGGTGTCTTAGGCTGTACAAATGTTGGTCGGCGGTCTACTTAATATCCTTCATCGGCATCATGGTCCCGTAGTCCCTGCCTGAGGATTCCACTCCGCGTGCCACAACACCGTCGAAGGCCTCGCGAACTTCAGGATATTTCTGCACCAAAGCCTTCATGACTGCCATGTTTTCTTGAAACGCTTGCCCGGAATCGGCGACGCTGGCAGTTTGATATCGGACTAACAAATCTAAACTCTCTCCCACAGGTAAAGGAGAAAACGTAATCAGTTTGTAAGTCTTTCCATCGGCGGCGACCAAGTCCGCGGTGTTCCCGCCCGTAGGGACATCGGCCGGCTTCATACTTGACTCTTCCTCATAGAGCTTATCGATGGCCTGCGTCTCCATGAAAGGCACCGAGAGTGCGAGTTCTCGGCCCTGAAGGTAATAGAGCCACGCATTGTGGACTTGGCCCTTTGACTTGTAGGTGTTCGCATGATCGAGGAACCATTTGCTATCGTGGCCGGCAAATTGAGCGGGACGGAGGAATAGGCCCCCGAGCTTCCAGTCGGTACCGATCTGCTGGAGCACGAAAGAAACGGTGTACGGGCTTTTTTGTGTCGTTACATCGAGAATCGAGACGCCGTAAGTTCCCGGCGGCAGGTTCGGAATTACAAACTCAGTGCTGTTGGCGGTTTGTCCGGCGGCGCCAAAAACTCCGCAAAGGAATTCGGCCCGCGCCAGGGGAGCAGTTCCTTCGGCTTTCAACTCGTAGGGCGAGCGCGGAGTGGCGTGGGCGCCGGACAGGTTCGCTTGATTCTCCTTGATCGTGCCTTCCATTCCGGCAAAATTGTTCGCCAGCGCAGGAATTGCATTCTGCTTGAGCGACGCCGTGTCTCCGTGGGAAACCATGTCGAAATATCGTGTTGCGGCGCTTTGTATGGCGGTCCGCGCCGCCGCGTCCATCTCGTCAGAGGTGAGGCAGGTCTGCGCCACGCCCAACCCCGACGCCACTAGAATTATGGCAACCACCAGACTCATCAAGCGGAAATTGTGATCAGATTTCATTGCCCGTCCCACTCGCGGCATCTCGACCGCAACAGTTTAAACCCGCTACTTGGATGCGAGTTGTTGGTTTCAAGCCAGTACAGTTACCTGAACCTGAGACTGTTCAGAAATTAACATAACCGCGCAACTGAATGAAATTGCAGCCATCAGGCCACGCCTGGTGTTCGGCCATCCGGAGCTCAAAACAGAGCTGAAAACCAACCAGTTCTGCCGCTTTCACATCGAAGTTGCTGCCCGTAAAAAGAAGTTGCTGCCCGCAAAAAGGAAGAAGAATGTCTAGCTTTGGGAAAGCTTTGATGCCAGTTGTTGTTGTCTTGGTAATCACGTGGGTCGGCTGCGTTGGCTATGTTCCCGGGCTGGATCAAGTGACGGTGACAACCGCAGGCGGCGGTATTGGCATCGTGACCAGCACACCGAACGGGATCAACTGTTCCAGCCTGGGCACAGGCACCTGTGAGTCGACATTTCACAACTCTCCCACCGTAACTTTAACGGCGGCTCCCGATCCTGGGTTCACGTTTGGCGGTTGGACGGGATGCAAAACTGCAACCGCGACCACCTGCACCGTTTCCGGGGCCGCCAACGTCACGGCAACCTTTGGCGCCACCCTGAACAATATCAACCACATCATTTTTATCGCGCAAGAAAACCGATCTTTCGACAACTATTTCGGCGCGCTGCGGGAATATTGGGCGCAAAATAACATTCCTGATCAGGGGTTTGATGGCCTGCCACAATTCAATCCGGCTACCGGACCCGCGCCGAATACAGGGCCCGCTCCGACCAATCCCGGCTGCGACCCAGCCTTTCCCGATCCACCGACGACAAATACTTTTTGCCAAATAGACGCGAACAGCCCAGCGGTTCAGTCCTTTCATGCCGCGAGCATGTGTGTCGAGAACCCCAGTCCTTCCTGGGGCGAAGCTCACCGTTCGTGGAACGTTCATGACCCGATGTCCCCTACACCTATGCTGGACGGCTTTGTAGACGCTGGCGCAAACGACGCACGGCAGCACACCGTAAAAGATGTAAATGGTCAATCTGTGCTGGCCCCGTTTTTCGACACCAACGGTGTTCGCGTCATGGGTTATTACGACGGAACCGACTTGAACTACTACTATGCGCTGGCCACGGCCTTCTCGACCTCAGACAAGTGGTTCGCGCCAGTCATGACCCGCACCCCTCCGAATCGGGAATATCTGATTGCAGGCACCTCTCACGGTTATGTCTATCAACGCGGCACCAATGCTGCGGACAGCGCACTTATCCCGTCTGAGACTATTTTTGAGGCCCTGCAGAATGCCGGCATCAGTTGGAAGATTTATGTAAACGGAGGTGGTGCAACCGCCTGCGCCGACACCGATATTCAATGCCTGCTGAGGCGTAGTTACATCCACGACTTCGTGTTCGGCGACACCATAAAAAACAATATCGGCGAATACACAAACAATCCCATGCACTCGATCGCTCCGATTTCAGAGTTCTACACGGACGCGTTGAACGGGACATTGCCCCAGGTGGCGCAGATCGAACCGGCATCCGATCTGGGACTTGACGAACATCCTGAAGATAATGATCCCGCCCCAGGTCAGCCTGCCTGCTGCACTATACAAGCGGGAGCAAATTACATTTCAACCCTAATTAATGCGGTCATGTGCGGGCAGAACAGTCCGCCATCAAGTACCTGTACGCCTGGAAAGAGTTGGCAGGACTCGGCGTTCGTTCTTACCTTTGACGAACCCGGAGGCTTTTTCGACCATGTGGCGCCCCAACCTACCGTGAACCCAGATGGAATTCATCCGGTAGACCTGCAGCCGAATGACCCTTGCTTCGGCGCCACAACACCGGGTACAGTTTGCGATTTTAGCTACACCGGATATCGCGTGCCGCTGGTCGTGGTTTCTCCTTATTCGAAGAAGAATTTTGTTTCGCACCAGGTCAGGGATCTAACTGCAATCCTAAAACTAATCGAGACGCGCTTTAATGTGCACACGTTAACTGCACGCGACAAGGCGCAGGTTGGCATGGATGACGCAACCACGGGCTTCTTTGATTTCAATACGGCG
>Ga0207695_10007623_pt1 | contig 13715 bp, 15 predicted proteins | sample KBSC54metaG_FD_184354 | JGI IMG/M metagenome (GOLD analysis project Ga0207695, IMG submission 184354) | Corn rhizosphere microbial communities from Kellogg Biological Station, Michigan, USA - KBS C5-4 metaG (SPAdes) (version 2) | ecosystem: Host-associated > Plants > Roots > Rhizosphere > Soil...
TGGCCTGGGCGGTGCGGGGATTGGCGCCCACGCGGCTGGTTTTCTCGGGCGCCATGGTGGGATTGGCCGCGGGCGGCTTTGGTGCTGCCTCCTACGCCATGCATTGTCAGGAATCGACCGCGCCCTTTCTCTTCATTTGGTACAGCCTGGGCGTGATCGCTTGCGGCTTTGTCGGGGCGGTGCTGGGACCCAGAGTGCTGCGGTGGTAGCGGGGTTGGTATCTGCGGCACCCCTTCGGGTCACTACACGCGTTCCATGACAAATCTGAAAGAGACCCGCCGGGGCCACCTGTATGTGATGGCTCGGTTCGAAACCCGTCTCGACGGTGGCGTTTCCCGATTGATAGAGTTGCGGCGAGCCTGCAGGCCGGGGGATTTTACATGCTGCGTAGATTTGCGTGCGCAGGCTTGAGCGCATTTCTGCTTTCGGCCGGATCGGCAATGGCAGCCGTGCCGGGCCATTATCTTTTCGCCTGGGCCGGCGATACCGCGGGGCAGGGCGAAGATTTCATAGCGGTCATTGACGCCGATCCAGCCTCACCCGCCTACGGCAAGATTGTCACGTCGGCTGCGTCGGGAATCCAAAGCCGGCAAGTGCATCACACCGAATATTGGATGCCCGAGGGAGGATTGTTGTTCGCCAATGATCATCGAGCGGGCAAGACCGTGGTGATGGATTTGCGCGATCCCTTGCATCCGCATGTGCATGCCACCTTTGGCGACCTCAATGGCTTCAGTCACCCTCACTCCTTCCTGCGACTGCCCAACGGACATGTGCTGGCGAGCTTCCAGGTCGAGGGGCACATGAGCCATGGCTCGGGTCAGGGCATGGACGGTATGGCCATGTCCATGACCGACGCAGCGACAAAGCCCGGTGTGCATGGCGGGCTGGTGGAGATCGACAATGACGGTCGGGCTTTGCGATCGGTTTCCACCGCTGATCCGGCGCGCCCGAATGACTTGCTGATGGTCTATAGCCTGCTGCCCTTGCCCGATATCGACCGGGTGGTTGCGACCAACTCCTCGATGCGGAGCGAGGATCGAAATGGGCACACTTACCAAATCTTCCGGCTGTCGGATCTGAAGCGGCTTTCAACCAATGATTTCGATGCGCCCGCAGGCCGCTATGGCGAGATCAATCCGGAAGAAGCCCGACGCGGACCTGATGGCGCCGTCTATGTGCAGACCTTGGGCTGCGGGATCGAGCGCATCACCGACCTCGCGTCTGATCATCCCCGCTCAAAGCTGGTCTGGCAATTCCTCGGCTCTTCCTGCGGCGTGCCCAGCATTGTTTCGCACTATCTCATCCAGAGCGTGCCGATCCTGCATGCGGTCGTGGTGTTGGACATAAGCAACGGTGAGCATCCCGCCGAGGTCACACGCGTCACGCTCGATCAAGCGATCACGCCGCACTGGACAAGCTATGACGCCAAGACCCGGCGCCTGGCCGTCACCGGCTATGGCGAGGATCGCCTGTTCCTGCTGCGCTTTGACCCGAACTCCGGCGCCTTGGCAATCGACACGGCTTTCCATGACCAGAAGGACAAGCCCGGCTTCGATTTCGACCATCGGACATGGCCCCATCGCTGGACCGGCTCGGCCATCGCGCACGGCGTGGTGTTCTCGAAGTAATCTTGTGCTGGGCTCAGAGTCCTGCTGCCGCCCACTGGCGGGCTATGCGGCTGTCTCGCAAAAATCTGCGTTTTCGCCTGCCGCGTCTGGCCTTCCTCCGCTGTCGCGGCGGGCAGACTTGGCATTCCTTTGCTGCCCTCGCGGGCAAAGGAATGGCGCGCCCGAAGAGATTCGAACTCCTGACCCCCAGATTCGTAGTCTGGTGCTCTATCCAGCTGAGCTACGGGCGCGCATGAGGCGAAGGGCGCCGAACCTATTGAGGACATTCTCCAAAGGCAAGCGCGCCCTGGATCCCCCGCGACCTCGCGCCGCGACCGCCAAAAAAGCCGCCCTGAACCGCACTCTGACCCCGGCCAAGTCCCCACTGCGATTGTGTAAAACGGTGGAAGCGGCTCCCGACGCCCTTGTCCCCCTCCGTAGGCCCCGTTAAGACTAAACTCCCGCATCTTGGCTGGCGGGCGTCGGCCATGGGGATTGGGGTTGAATGCGTGCCGCCCCCCTCTCTGGGGCAGGGGCGCCGGCAGCGGAGAGCAAAATGAGGGGATTTCAAGCCAAACGGGGCCTTAAACCGGGCCTTCTTCTGGCATGCGTGCTGACGGCCGGGCTGGCCGGCTGCGCCGACGTCGACAATATGTTCGCGAGCAGCGACGACATCTCCGCTTCGGACGCTGCCCAACCCACCGCCGCCAGCATGGCGCCCGATGCAGGCGCTCCACCCACCGCAGGCTTGCCGCCGCCGCCGCCCGCAGCGAGCGGTATCGCGCCGGTCGCCACCATCACTCCGGTGACGATCAATACGGGCAGCGACACCGGAACCCAGGTCAACAAAACCATTCAGACTCTGCGCGGTCAGGTCTCGGGCTTGGAGACCAAGCTCGCCGCCAATGCCCAGCGCCTGGCGGATCTGCGCAACAATGGCGCGGCCGCGGCCGGCGCCTATCAGGAATCCAAGGCCCGCATCACCACCCGGCTGCAGATCGGCACCACCAAAGGCAATCCCGAATTGGTGAGCGAATGGAATTCGGCCCAGACCTCGCTGGACACGCTCTCGGCCAATATCAATCAGATGAACGCATTGGGCACCGATGTGACCGGCGATTCTTCCGCCGCCCATTTCGCGCTGGACCAGATCAGCGCGACCTTCAACGTCTCCGGCGCGGTGGATGAAGATCATCGCCAGCTTTCGGTCTTAGAGGATGAAACCAATCAGACCATCGTGCTGATCGACCGGCTGTTGAAGGAAGTGTCCGACGACATTCAGCGCCAGACGGCCTATGCCGCCAACGAGCGCACCAATCTCACCGTGCTCGCAGGCTCGATCAAGAATGGCGAGCTGTTCGGCGGCACACCGGGCCTGACCGCCGCGGCGGCGGTCAGCAATCTGCAATTCGCTTCCAGCGGTACGCCGCTGGTCGTGGTGCGCTTCGACCGGCCGAATGTGGATTATCAGCAAATTCTTTATGCGGCGCTGAATCAGGCGCTGCAGGCCCGTCCCAACGCCAATTTCCAGGTTGTCGCGGTGGCGCCCACGCGCGGCAATGCCGCGTCGGTGCAGATCGCCCAGACCACGGCGCGCCGCCATGCCCAGGAAGTGATGCGCTCCATGACCGACATGGGCGTGCCCGCGTCGCGCATGAATGTGGCCTCGTCCACTGATCCCAGTGCGGCAGCCAGCGAAGTGCGCGTGTTCGTCCGCTAGATTAAGATAGAAATTCCAAAAAACCTCGCCGCGTTGGCGGGGCTTTTTGTTTCAAGCCTTCACCGCCACCACGAACAGGCGCTCGAAGGGAAACAGGGTCACGCCATCGGCGCGGCGCGGGTAAGCCTGGTTCAGCTTCGCCTTATAGGCCGCAATGAAAGCCTCGCGTTCCGCGCCTTCCAGCGCTTGCACGAAAGGCCTGAGTCCCGTGCCTGAGACCCAGCGATAGACCGCGTCTTCACCTTCCAGTATCTGCAGATACTCGGTCTTCCAGATGTCGAGCGAAGCCGCATGCGGCTTGAGAATACCGTAATAGGCGTCGGCCTTGCCGCGCTCGATCTCGCGCATGGATTTGAGCTTCTCCCGCCAGCGCGGATCGTTGGCGGTTTCGCGCATCAGAACATGGCTGGGCGCGTCGTAATTGACCGGCACCTGAAAGGCGAAGACGCCGCCGGGCTTCACAAAGGTCATCATCTTCGGAAATAGCGCCGCTTGGTCCGGCACCCATTGGAACGTGGCGTTGGAGAAAATCACGTCATAGGGCGTCTTGGGCGTCCAGCGCGCCAGGTCCGCTAGCACCCATTCGGCAGCAACGCCGCTCTTCCCCGCCTCGGCCAGCATCTCGGCGGAACTGTCCAGGCCTTCCAGCTGCGCCTTCGGCCAGCGTGCCGCCAGCAGGCCAGTGGAGTTCCCAGGGCCGCAGCCCAGATCGATCACGTTTTCCGGGTGCTGGGCAGGCACCCGGGCCAAAAGGTCGGCGGCAGGCCGGGTCCGCTGGTCGGCAAAGGTCAGATAGACGTCCGGGTTCCAGGTCATTTCGGGCGAGCTTTTAAGCCAAAATTACCCAAGGAAGCGATTGTAATTTAATTGCGTGCGCCAAATCGGCCCCGGTTGACAGGTCGGGCTCAGGGCCATAGAAACCGCGCTCTTTTCGCCTTTGGAGCCGCCTATGAAGCGCACCTATCAGCCGAGCAAAATCGTGCGCAAGCGCCGCCACGGCTTCCGTTCGCGCATGGCGACCGCTGGCGGCCGCAAGGTTCTGGCCCGCCGCCGCGCCCATGGCCGCAAGAAGCTCTCTGCCTGACGTGACCGGCGCGGCCAAAGGGCTGCGCATCGCCCGCATACGCAAACGCGCCGACTTTCTGGCCGCGGCCCGGCATTTGCGGCGGGTCGCAGGCGCAATCACCTTGGAATTGGCTCCCACCCCGCAAAAGGCGCGCCTGCCTGAAACTTTGCGGCTGGGTTTCACCGCCAGCAAGAAAATCGGCAATGCGGTGGCGCGCAATCGCGCCAAAAGGCGGCTCCGCGCCGCGGCATATGCGCTGCTTCCCCTTTCGGGCCGGGATGGCCATGACTATGTTCTGGTCGCCCGTCAGGGCATTCTGGTGCGCGACTTCGCGGCCCTGAAAAACGATATCGCCGAGGCGGCGCGGGCAGCGCATCTGAAGCTGGACACCCAGGCCGCACCAAACCCAGGTGCTTGAGGAACGGGATTGATGACGCGCCTTGTGACCCACGCCCTCAGCGCGCCGATCCATTTCTATCGCCGTTTCCTTTCTCCCTTGAGCCCGCCTTCCTGCCGTTTCCAGCCCACCTGTTCGGCCTATGCGCTGGAAGCGCTCCAGACGCACGGGCCCGTGCGCGGCTTGGCGCTGGCGATCAGGCGCGTGCTGCGCTGTCACCCCATTTCCTGGCTCGGCGGTTCGTCGGGTTTCGATCCCGTTCCCAAACATCCTCACGCGTGATCACCGCTCCATGAACCGCAACAACAACAATATGATCCTGGCCATCGCGCTGTCAGCGCTGGTGATTTTTGGCTGGCAATTTTTCGTGGTCGGGCCGCAGATGAAGGCGGAGCAGGCCAAACAGGCCGCGATCGCGCAGCAAGAAAAACTGCACCCGCACGCCAAAGCGCCCGGCGCGCCAGCCGCCACCCCCGGCGTGCCGGGAATGGCGGGCGCCACCACGCACATGTCGCGCGAAGCCGCCCTCAAGGCCGGCGGCGCGCGCGTGGCGATCGACAGCCCGCTCTTAGACGGCTCGATCGCGCTCAAAGGCGGCAAGCTGGATGATCTGAGGCTTAAGAAATATCACGAGACGCTCGACCCCAAGAGCCCCGAGATCGTGCTGCTCGCGCCCAAGAGCACGGACTACCCCTATTACGCGGAGTTCGGCTGGATCGGGTCAAACGCACCCAATGACCAGACGGTTTGGTCACAGCAAGGCGACAACACCCTGTCGCCCGGCCATCCGGTGACACTGACTTGGGACAATGGCCAAGGCCTTGTCTTCACCCGCACCATCGCGGTCGATGACCAGTACATGTTCAGCGTGAAGGACACGGCCGCCAACAAATCCGGCCAGACCCAGACGCTTTATCCCTTTGCCTATGTCGCACGCGAAGGCGTACCCAAGGAACCGACCAGTTATGTCCTGCACCAGGGCTTTGTCGGCGTTGCCAGTGGTAGCGAAGTCGATGCCGGTTATGCCGACTTCAAGGATGAAGGCACGCCACCCAAAGCCTTCTCTTCCACCGGCGGCTGGGTCGGCATCACCGACAAATATTGGATGGCGGCGGTGATCCCGCCCCAAGGCGAAAATTACAACGGCCAGTATCTGGGCTCGACCATGGCCGGCAATGTCAAAGCCTATCAGGCGAACTACCGGCTGAACGCGCGCACCATCGCGGCGGGCGCGGAAGCGGAAGTCACCCATCGTCTGTTCGCGGGCGCCAAGGTGGTGGACATTCTGCGCGCTTACGAAAAATCCCAGAACATCGCCCGCTTCGACAATGCCGTGGATTGGGGCTGGTTCTGGTTCCTGACCCAACCCTTGTTCTGGCTGCTCGACATCTTCTACAAATATATCGGCAATTTCGGCATCGCCATTCTGATGCTGACGGTGGCGGTGAAGCTTCTGTTCTTCCCGCTGGCCAACGCCTCCTTCAAATCCATGAGCCGGATGAAGAAGGTCCAGCCCTTCATGGAAGACATCAAGAAGGCTCACAAGGACGATCCGCAGCGCCAGCAGCAGGAAATGATGGCGCTCTACAAGCGCGAGAAGGTCAATCCACTGACCGGTTGCCTTCCAATGCTGATCCAGATTCCGGTCTTCTTCTCACTCTACAAAGTGCTCTATGTCACCATTGAGATGCGGCAGGCGCCATTCTATGGCTGGATCCATGATCTGTCGGCGCCCGATCCCACCTCGATCCTGAATCTCTTCGGGCTCCTGCCTTATCACATTCCGCTCTGGATACCGGCCTATCTGTCGATCGGCGTCTGGCCGATCCTGATGGGCTTCACCCAATTCGTGCAGACCAAGCTCAACCCCGCGCCTACCGATCCGGTGCAGGCGCGCATGTTCACATTCATGCCGCTGATCTTCACCTTCATGTTCGCAACCTTCCCGGCGGGACTGGTGATCTATTACACCTGGAACAATCTGCTCTCGGTGGCGCAGCAATACTTCATCATGCGGCGCGAAGGCGTAGAGATACATCTGTTCGAGAATCTGAAATTCAAAAAGGCAAATTAGGTGCGCGGCGCGGATGCGGAGTTCGCGCGCAAACTCTTTGCGGGCCCATGCGATTTCTTCTGGGGCACCGGCGATATCAACAGCTTGCCGCCCCAGAGCTTGCCGGAGGTCGCTTTTGTCGGCCGTTCCAATGTCGGCAAATCGAGCCTGATCAACGCAGTGACCAACCGCAAGGGACTGGCACGCGTCAGCCACACACCAGGACGCACCCGTGAGATCAATTTCTTCAATCTGAGCGGCAAGCTGGTGCTCTGCGATCTGCCTGGGTACGGCTACGCCAAAGCTTCCAAAACGCTGGCGGCGGAATGGCAGACCCTGATCTTCGCTTACCTTTCGGGCCGCGCCACCTTGAAGCGGGTGGCGCTTCTGATCGACAGCCGCCGGGGCGTGATGGATATCGATCTGGCGGTGATGGAATTGCTGGACCGCGCGGCTGTCTCCTACGGCCTGGTGCTCACCAAGATAGACGAACTGAAACCTGCCGAAGCGGAAGAAACGCTTGCTGCTAGCGCCACGGAGGCGCGCCGTCACACCGCTGCATTAGAGGAAATTCACGCGACATCTTCTCGTGACGGCATCGGGTTGACGGAATTACGTACGAGCTTGGCTCAGTTAACTTAGCCCCCATCTGTCCGCCACGCGGGCAAGCCCGCTAGCGGACATCTTCCCCCGCCAGCGGCTTTGCCGCGCGGGGGAAGAAAGTCTCGACCTAGCCTCTCTAGGTTGGAGCTTGGCGCAACGCCCCGAGCCGCGTATAAGGCGCCGGTTTTAGCGGGCGTCCACTGATGGCGGATGAAGGCGAAGAGAAAAATCTCAGGCTGATGGCGCGCTGGCGCCAGACCGGGCGCGTGCTGGTCGAGGCTCTGCCTTTCATCCTGAAATACGACCAGAAGACCATCGTGGTGAAGTATGGCGGCAACGCCATGACCGGCTCGGGCGGCACCGACGACTTCAGCCAGGACATCGTCTTGATGAAACAAACCGGCATCGATCCGGTGGTGGTGCATGGCGGCGGGCCGCAGATCGGCGCCATGCTTCGGAAGCTGGAGATTCAGTCGCGCTTCATCGACGGGCTGCGCGTCACTGATGAAGCCGCCGTAGAAGTGGTGGAGATGGTGCTGACCGGCTCCATCAACAAGCACATCGTCACCGCCATCAACGCCGCGGGCGGGCGGGCTGTCGGCCTTTCCGGCAAGGATGGCAATCTGGTGGTGGCCCGGAAGCTGGCGCTGACCAAGACGGATTCGGTCACCGGCAAAACCACGGTCGAGGATCTGGGCTTTGTCGGCGAGCCGGACCGGATCAATCCCGAAGTGCTCTACACCATGATGAAATCGGAAATCATTCCGGTGGTGGCGCCGATCGGAGTGGGGCCCAAGGGCGAAACCTACAATATCAATGCCGATACGGTGGCGGGCGCGGTGGCGGGCGCGATCAAGGCTGAGCGCCTGATCCTTTTGACCGACGTCGAAGGCGTGCTGGACAAGGACAAAAAGCTCATCGCGCATCTCACCGTCAGCCAGGCGCGCGGACTGATCCAGGACGGCACCATTTCCGGGGGCATGATTCCCAAAATCGGCACCGCCATTGACGCGGTGGAAAGCGGCGTCAACGCGGCGGTCATTCTGGATGGCCGCATTCCCCATGTGCTGCTGCTGGAGCTTTTCACCGAGCATGGCGCCGGCACATTGATCACAGCGGACTGACGCTGGTGCGTATCTGGCTGGCAGCCGTGGCGGCACTGGCGGCAAATCTTGCCGCGGTGAGCCCGGCCGAGGCCGCACTCAAACTCTGCAATCGCACCAGTTACATTCTCTATGCCGCCACCGCGACGGTGGCGAATTCCGGCACCACCACCGCCACGACGACCACAAAAGGCTGGACGCGCGTTGCGCCCGGCGAGTGCGAAACCGTGCTCCCCGGCAAGCTTAGGACGCAAAGCTATCTGGTCTATGCCCGCTCCGCCCTCGCCACGTCAGGTCCAAGCCGCGCCTGGGGCGGCGACATTCCGTTTTGTGTGCGTGATGGCGCTTTCACCCTGTCACAAAAGGCGGTGGGGACTGCCTGCGCCACCAATGCTTTCTCCGTACCTTTCGCGACACTCGACACCCATGGCCGGCCCGATTGGACCATGACTTTCGACGACAATCCTCGCCTCAATTCCCTGGAAGCGGCGCAATTGGCCGGCGCCAAGCGGCTTTTGAAAGACAATGGCTATGCCATCGCCGCGATCGATGCCAAGCCGGACAAGACCACCGGCGATGCGTTGGCCGATTTCCGCAAGAAGATGAAATTCGCCGACCGGGACGGGAACGACAAATTGTTCGTGGCGCTGGAAAAGGAAGCCGCCAAACATGGCGCGCCGCCGGAAGGTTTCACGGTTTGCAACGACACCAAAAGCGATCTGATCGCTGCCTTGGGAGAGAATGCCAGCGGCGATGCCGTCAGCAGAGGCTGGTGGCGGATGGCGGCAGGCGGCTGCGCCCGCGCCATCACCACGCCGCTCAAGAACGACGCGATCTGGCTTTCGGTGCAAAAGCCGGGCGGGGCGGCGTTGGTCACCGGCCCCGATCAATTCTGCGTCACGCCCCAGGAATTCGAAATCAAAGGCCGGGAGAATTGCCCCGCCCGCGGCTATGCCTCTTCAGGCTTTGCGCGCATCGCCGCACGCGGCAAGAGCGGCGTTCTGGTTCACGTCGACGCCAAGGGACTGACGTCTCAAGCAGAGATGTCGAAATAAGCGAGATGCCAGCGCATCTCCTCCTTGCTGAGCGGGAAATGGACGCCGCCCTTGGCCGGCAGCAATTCGCGGCCGCCGAGCTTCATCACAAAGCTCTGGATTTTGAACGCCGTGCGCATGGAAAGATGCGCCCGCCACACCAACGCCACCACCGGCTTGGCACCGCGCTGAGCCAGAATTTTACGCACCTTGGCATCGGGGACCTGGGCTAGCGCCGCCAGGGCCAGGGTGACCAGCTCGCGATTGCCGGACAGCGCCGCGTTTTCCACAAAAGCGTCGTCGAGGGTGCCACCGGCGCGCGCCGCGGTTACGATCTCGGCGGCGCTTTGTGGGCTTTCCTGATCGACATCCGGCTGCTCCAGCCGGGCACGGAGCCGGCGATTGAGATGGGCGCGCGTGGTCTCGCTGAGATCACCCCGCATCATCAATTTTTCCAGGAGCGCGGCGCCGACAAAACCGCCAATACGCCGGATGGCGCGGGCAGACAGATCGGCCCGCAAGACCAGCGGCAGATGCCAGCTTTGAATCTCTTCCGCTTGCTCGATGATGGTTTCCAATGTCGCCTTGCGGATCAGGGCATTAGGATTGACCAAAAGCGCCGCCACGGCGGGAACATCCAGCGATTGCACCAGGGCGTCGCTCACATCCTCGCTGACCGTTTGGCGGCGCGCGATCGCGCTCAAAACCTGCTGCACCTGGCCGCAAGCAATGATCTCGATCAGATCGGCGTCAGACAGAAGCGGTGAATATTCCAGCACCGGCGCCGCCACCGCGGCTTCCACATCGCGCGCCAGGCGCAGCGCCACATCGCGGGGAATGCAATCCAGATACTTGATCTCATCCGCCAGGATGGTTCGCACCCTGACGGCGGAATCCCGCGCCAGAACTTCCAGCGTGGCGATGGTGAGCGTCACCGTCTCTTCATTCTCGCGCGCCTCAAGCCCGGGCATCAGGCGGGCGATCTTGTGGGCAAGCTCGGCGCGGACATCTTCTTCGTTGTCCTCCGCCAAAGTACGATTGACGCGGGCGGGCGTCATCGGATTGGCGGCGACGGCCTGACGGGTGGCGGGGGCACCATACTCGGCGAGATATTCGAACACCGCCGGCCCGACATCGGCGTTGCGGATGAGATAATCTTCGCTCTCGCGGGCGCGCGTCTCCAGAATGTCCAGCGCCTGACGCGGATCCAAGCCTTCCTGTTTTGGAACCGGCGCATATGGCATGCGGCCGCCAACGGCTTTTTTCATCACCCTCTCCGTTCCCGAATTTTCGGCGGTGGGGCTTTAAGGACCGCTAAACAGCCATGGTTGCGCAGGCGTTAACGTGCTTGCGCCGACACGGACCAGAGGCCATGCTTTCACGCATGAACGAAACATCGCCGCACAACCTGACGCCTGCGGACGCGGGAGCCGAAGGTGGCTTTGGGCATGTGCGGGACTGGATTTTCGACCTCGACAATACGCTGTATCGCGCCGACAACGGCATTTTTGCCCAGATCGACGGACGCATGACCCAGTTCGTGGCAAAGCTGCTGGGCATGGAGCGTGATGCGGCGCGCCAAGTTCAAAAGCAACTCTATCGGGATCACGGCACCACCCTGGCCGGGTTGATCGCCGTATATGGGATAGACCCTGAGCCTTATCTGGCTTTCGTCCATGACATCGATTTGTCGGAGCTTCAGCCCGATCCGGCGCTGATCGCGGCGCTGACCCGGTTGCCCGGACGGCGCTTTGTCTTCACCAATGGCTGCCGCAATCATGCCACGCGTATCCTGGAGCGGCTCGCGCTCGCCGACATGTTCGACCAGGTCTGGGACATCCGCACCATCGGCTTTGTCCCCAAACCTGCGCAGGCCGCTTATGACGCGGTGGTGGCGGCGGGCGCCGTGACGCCGGCCCGGGCCGCCATGTTCGACGATATCGCCCGCAATCTGGTGGTGCCGCATGAGCTGGGCATGACCACCGTGTGGCTGGACGGCCAGAGCGACTGGGCCCGCCAGGGGCCGGAATTTCCCGTTGCGTCAAAGGCCCATATCGATCATGAAACCCGAGACCTCTGCTCCTTCCTCAACAGCATCGGGATTTGACATGACCAACGATCTGGCGCGCGCCATCAACGACGCCTGGGATGTGCGCGAAAGTCTGGGGCCGGCCAGTCATGGCGAAGCCCGCGATGCGGTCGAAGCCGCTCTGGCCGGTCTGGACGAAGGCAAATTCCGGGTGGCAGAGAAATCAGGCGGCAAATGGATCGTGCACGAATGGCTGAAGAAAGCCGTGCTGCTCTCCTTCCGCTTGAACGACATGAAGATCATTTCCGACGCGCCCGGCGGGGCGGTGTGGTGGGACAAGGTCGATTCAAAATTTCTGAGCTGGGATGCGGCACACTTCCGCGCCGCCGGCTTCCGGGCCGTGCCGGGCGCCATCGTCCGCCGCTCCGCCTACATCGCCAAGGGCGTGGTCCTGATGCCCAGCTTCGTCAATGTGGGCGCCCGCGTGGGCGAAGGCACCATGATCGATACTTGGGCGACGGTCGGTTCCTGCGCCCAGGTCGGAGCGCACTGCCACATCTCGGGCGGTGCGGGTCTGGGCGGCGTGCTGGAACCACTGCAAGCCGCACCCACCATCATCGAGGACAATTGCTTCATCGGCGCCCGCGCCGAAGTGGCGGAAGGCGTGATCGTGGGCGAAGGCAGCGTGCTGTCGATGGGCGTTTATCTTTCGGCCTCGACCAAGATCGTGGACCGCGCCACGGGCGAAATCTTCATGGGCAAGGTGCCGCCCTATTCGGTGGTGGTGTCCGGGTCGCTGCCGTCCAGCCGCAGCGAAGACGGAGGCCAAAATCAAACCAATGGTCCGTCGCTCTATTGCGCCGTTATCGTGAAGCGGGTGGACGAGAAGACCCGCGCCAAGACTTCGATCAACGAACTGCTGCGGACCTAATGGTCGACGCGCTTGCCCTCACCCAGGCCCTGATCCGTTGTCCGTCAGTGACGCCGGCGGACGCGGGCGCGCTGGGTGTGCTGGAAGCGGCGTTGAAGTCGCTGAGCTTTGTCTGTCACCGCCTGCGCTTCGAGCAAGACGGCACGCCGCCGATCGACAATCTCTATGCCCGCATCGGCACGGGCGGCCCACATTTCTGTTTTGCCGGTCACAGCGACGTGGTGCCGCCGGGCGAAGGTTGGGCGCATGATCCCTTTGCGGCCGTGATCTCAGACGGCGTGCTGTTTGGGCGCGGCGCGGCTGATATGAAATCAGCGGTGGCGGCGTTCGTGGCGGCAGCGGGACGGCATCTGGAGAAAGGCGTACTCAAAGGCTCGATCAGCCTGCTCATCACCGGCGACGAAGAAGGCCCGGCCATCAATGGCACCGCCAAGGTGCTGGGCTGGCTGAAGGAGCGCGGTGAAAAGATTGACCATTGTGTGGTGGGCGAACCCACCAGCACCGCCAAGGCCGGCGACACGCTGAAGATCGGACGGCGCGGTTCGATCAACTTCCAGGTGGTGGTGAAAGGTGTTCAGGGCCATGTCGGCTATCCGCACAAAGCCAACAATCCGATTCCGGCGCTGGCCCGGCTGGTGACGGCGCTGGCGGACGAAAAGTTGGACAAGGGCAATGATCATTTCGATCCATCGACCTTGGCTTTCACGACGGTCGATGTCGGCAATCCGGCTGCCAATGTCATCCCGGCGGAAGCGCGCGCGGCGTTCAACATCCGATTCAATGACCAGCACACGCCTGACAGCCTGATCGCCTGGGTAAAGGCGCACGCCAACAAGATTGCAAGCGACAGCGGCTGTACCATCACCTTCCGTCATTCCGTGAGCGGCGTGTCGTTCCTGACCAAGCCTGGAAAATTCACTGCACTGGTAAGCAACAGCGTTTCGCGCGTCACCGGCCAGACACCGGATTTTTCCACCAGCGGCGGCACCTCGGACGCCCGCTTCATCAAGGATTATTGCCCGGTGGTGGAATTGGGTCTGACGGGCGCCACCATGCACAAGACCGACGAGTGCGTGGCGGTCGGTGAGATTGAGACGCTGACCAACATCTATGCGGAATTGCTGGCGGATTACTTCGCCAACCCACCAATCGATCAGTAATCCACCTTC
>Ga0207695_10007624_pt1 | contig 13715 bp, 16 predicted proteins | sample KBSC54metaG_FD_184354 | JGI IMG/M metagenome (GOLD analysis project Ga0207695, IMG submission 184354) | Corn rhizosphere microbial communities from Kellogg Biological Station, Michigan, USA - KBS C5-4 metaG (SPAdes) (version 2) | ecosystem: Host-associated > Plants > Roots > Rhizosphere > Soil...
AAACCAGAGCGGCGGCAGGAATTGCACGAGCGTCTGAAGTCCGTTGCCCGCCTTGCCGCGCGCGAAGATGTCGTATTGGAAGGCGTGCACCATCTCGTGCGTCAACATGTGCTCGAAGCTGCGGTAGTCGCCCGTGAAGTTGAGCAGCATGCGGTGACGCGTGGCTTCGGTTACGCCGCCCGTGCCTTCGCCGAGATCTCCCGTAACGTTGTTTTGGCCGAAATCCGTTCGCGACGAGAACAGCATGATGGGCTTCTTCTCGCGGAACTGGTGGTCGAGAACGACCGACAGTCGAGCGTACGCGCGCTCTGCCATCCGGGCCGCGTCGAATGCAGCGCGGTCTTCCTCGGGGTAATAGTAGATGAGGAAGTGTTCGGTCTCGCGAATGCGCCAGTCGAACTTGTCGTACTGAACTTGGTTTTGGCCGAAGTAATTTTGGGCCGCGGCGGGCGCGCCGAAGGCGGCGAGAAGTGCCAGCGCGACCGCGAACCTGGCGACGCGCGTGCCCTCACGCCGCCGGCTCGTCACGCACGGCTCTCTTGCGCTGTCTCCAACGGAATTTGCTCGGCGTCGGCCCACAGGCGTTCGAGTTGGTAGAAGTTACGCAGCGTCGGATGAAACACGTGCACCACGAAGTCGACGAAGTCCAACAGCACCCACCGTCCCTTCTCTAGTCCTTCAATGTGATGTGCCGGCGAGCCTTCCTTCTTCTTCATGTCTTCGATCAGGTGCTGGCCGATTGATCGGACGTGCGTGTCTGACGTACCACTGACGATGAGGAAAAAGTCAGTCATGTCGGTGACGCCCCTCAGATCGAGGAGCACGACATCCTGTGCTTTGTTGTCGATGGCGATTTGTGCAGCGCGTTGGGCGAGGGCGAGAGAGTCCGGGGTGGTAGCAGTTGCGGAGGATGTCGCTGGCATGAAGTCGAGCTCGGTGCTCCTTGAACGTGAAGGGGCCGTACGAAAGGACGACTCCCCGTAGCATAACGCCGGGACGCGCCTTTGTAGAGCACAGTGGGCGCCACGAGGATGTACCCGGGAATGGGTCGGTTGGTTGCTGGTCCGTCCGCTAGTTGGAGTCAGCAGTAATTGAGAGCAGTAATCGGGGTCAGACTCCATTTGCGCGAAATGGAGTCTGACCCCAATTCTTTGCCAACGCCCCGACGAAAGTCAGGGCCTTTGCTTCCTTACTGCTTAATGACCCAGACCCTGACTTCCGGCTTTACGTCCGCGTGGAGACGGATCGGCACTCGGTAGACTCCCAATGCCTTGATCGGCTCGTGAAGGTCGATCTGGCGCTTCTCGATGTGGAAGCCCTGCGCCTCGAGCTGCTGCGCGATGTCGGCTGTGGTGACGGACCCAAAGAGCTTTCCTTCCTCTCCGACGCGTGCGGAGAACGTCAGCGACACTTGCTCGAGCCGCTCGGCTTGCGTCTGTGCCGCGGTGCGCCGCTCATTCTCGGCGGCATCGAGCCGATCACGCTCCTGCTGAATGCGCTTGAGGTTGCCCGGCGTCGCCTCGTAGGCGAGACCGTGCGGCAGCAAATAATTCCGGGCGTAGCCGGACTTGACCTTCACCACGTCGCCCGGGCTGCCGAGATTTTCGACCGCTTGGCGGAGGATGATTTCCATGATTGACTCCGATCGATGAAAAGAGCTTGGAAAGAATTACGAGGTGGAGCGCGCCCGGCTCCGCCAATCCGCCCACGTGTCGCCGAGTCCCAGGGCCAGTGACGCAACGCCGAGCATGGTGAACGCGAGCAACGCAAAGACATTGACGACAGGAGCGCAGAGCATGACGAAGCCGATGGCGAGCGTGATGCCGAGACTGCCCGGCGCCATGAACCAGGACAGCACTCCGAATCCACGGACCGCGTACAGCGCGCCGAAAAAGACAAGAAGGTTTTTGCCGAAGCCACGCACCGACGTCAGCGTTGGCAGCAGCACGATGGTCAGGCCAACGATCAGCCCCCAAACCAGTTGGTCGTTGAAGCGAAATTCACGGAGCGGGCGCAGTGGCGCGCCGAGTCGCGCGCGGCCCAACCGATGGTAAATGGCCCACGCCAAGGCGAGCGCGGCCAACGATTGAAGCGCGAGCAATGCCGGAAACACGGCGACGCCGGTCTTCGACACCGTGGCTAATTCTTTCTCCGCGCTGTCGGGGAACGTTGCCAACCGTGGAATCTTCGCCGACAGGTCGGCCCACTCTTTTGGGTGAGACTGAATGACGCCATTCACTGCCGCCATGACCTCGGCGTCGCGTCGAGCGAATTCGTCGGCAACGGTCTTCTTCGCCTGCGAGAGCGTCACCGGACCGAGAAGGCTCATCACCGTCGCCAGCGTCAGCGTGATGCCCAGCGCCAGCAACGCGCGTGCGAACAACGGTCGCGTCATCGTGAACAGGCAGACAAGCCCGAACGATCCGGCGAGTAGGAGACTCCATCCTCGCGCCAGATTGTAGAAGGCATTCGGCGCTGTTCCAGTTTGCATCGTCATCAGCGTCGCAATCGCGACCCAGGCGATGGCCAAGAACGGCCGGCCGCCGGCCCACCAACCCACCAACGCGCACGCCGCGATGGCCGGGACCAACAGCATCATTGCCTGATTGATCGGCAACAGTGCGCCCAGCTGCGCGGGAATGATCAGGAACGCGACGATCGCGATGAGGAGCTTGCCCCATCCGCGCTCGCTTGGCGCCGGCGCTGGCGTCGATACGGTTGGTGGAGCTGACGCGGGTTGCGTCATTGCGTCAGGCCTGCATCCCGCGAATGTACGGAATGATCGCCAGATAACGGGCGCGCTTGATCGCGGTCGACAGCTGACGCTGATGACGCGCACACACGCCGCTCAAGCGGCTCGGCAAAATCTTGCCGTGATCCGTAATGAAGCGCCCGAGCGTGCGGTCATCCTTGTAGTCGATGAAGTGCACGCGGGTCTCGCAGAACGGACAGGTCTTTTGTGGGCGGCGCATGTTCATTCTTCGTCCTCATCGTCTTCCATCTCGCGACGGCGGTTGGCGAGTGCGAGCTCTTCTTCCGACATCGGCGGCGCGCCGAGCTCGTGCTCGTAGAGAGTGATGAGATGACGGACGATGCCGTCATCCAACTTGATCGCACGCTCATATTCGGGAAGCGTGGTGGCTTCGGCGGTGAAGCGAGCGACGGCGTAGTAGCCGGATTCGCGGCGGCCGATCGGATACGCAAGCTGGCGGCGGCCCCAGTGATTCACCTGGAGGTCTCCCGGATTTCCGAGAAGACCGTGAAAGCGGCCGAGCTTGTCGTTGATCGCGGCGTCCTCGAGTGTCGAATCGAAGACGTAGACAGCCTCATATTGACGCGTCATGCGTTGGCAATCCTCCCTTTGGTCGTGTCCGCCCCCCGCTGGTTGCCGGAGTGGGGGGAGGGGAAGTTTTGGTGCCGCGCCTACCGCAGTGTGCGGCTCACGCGAGCGATTAGCCTCTAATCATAACAGACACAACGAATTACCTCAAGCCGCAGACACAACGAATTACCTCGAGCTGGCACCGTCGATGCGAAAGAGGGAGGTGTGGACGGACGATGAAGGGTTGTTCAACGGACCGACGAGAGGGTAGCTGCATGCGTGTCAAATATTTCTTGGTTGGAATGGTCGCCGCGACGACGTCGCTTGCTGGGCTCGCCGCGTGCTCGCACACGAACGAAGCCGGCGGCGAAGTTGCGCCCGCGAGCGCCATCGGCGTGCACGTAACAAACGAAAACTTCCTCGACATGGACGTGTACGCCGTGTCGGACGGGCTCGCCACGCGGCTCGGTACGGTATCGGGCAACGGCTCGCGCAACTTTGTGCTTGATGCTTCGCTCGCGTCCCGCGATCTGCGCATTGTCGCGACTCCGATCGGTGGAAACGGTCGTGCGTCAACCGGCGCTGTGACCGTGGCGCCGGGTCAGACGATCGATTTCACAGTCGGGCCGGAGATGCGGAATAGCCGGGTCTTCATTCGCTGAACGAGGTCAGTCGCCGACCGATGGGCGTGAGACTCGCCCGTCGGTCGGCGGCGCCGGAATGGCCGCGTCGAGCAACTGACAAAGGACCGCATCCGGCAATTCGTGCCAGGCCGTCGGAATTGGCGTGAGGCGACGCTTGTCCGTCCCCGATTGGAAGCAGAGCCAGCCGTGCTGTAGCTCGGGATGGACGAGTCGTTCGCTTCGCCGGGTGCCGTCACTGCGCACCGAGCCTTCGGTCGACGGCGACACTGCGCGGCGATCGTAAGGCAATCGTCCGAGATCTTCGGGATGCACATCCCAAACGATCCAAGTGACGTCGTCGTCGGTCTTGAACTGGCGCTTGGCCACAGAGAGGAGGGGAGGAAAACAGAAGGGCGGGGAAACTTCGGCGGACGAGGTAAGGGCTGCAATGTTCGTTCCCGATTTCCCCATCGAGCGGTTTCGCGTCCATTGTCTTCTGGCCGACGAGCAGGACGCGGACCCTGACCGCGTCTACGACATCAGCGTCGCACGTTCAGCCAAGACGGCGGATGATCGCCGTGTGCCAGCGCCTCGAGCACCGGGTAGACCGCGCCTGCCTTTGCCGGCCGATTGATTGGATCGACGATGTTGTGAGGCAACGCGAGCGAGTCCGGAAATTCGTACACTGCGACCGGAACGCCGCGCCGATTCCAAACGCGCGCGAGATCGAGCACGGGTGCCGTCTTCACCGTTCGATCATTCGCGTTGACGAGGAACAGCACCTCCGCGTTCGCCGGCGAGATGCGGTCAGCGTCGCGGCGCACGGCGAGGCCAAGCCGGAGGACCTGTGCGAGTCCGTGCGTCGCGAAGCCAGGGTCGCGGTCCGGGCGTGTCGTGTCTGCGGCCGCGCGATGAGAGAGATTCGGCACGTGCGCGCCCAAGTTGACGAGCGGCCGCTCGAGCATCGAGGGCACGTGCGCGACCTCGAACGCCGGTGCGATCACCACGGCCCGCCGCACCTCCGCCCGGTGCTCGGCGGTCCACGCGGCGATGGTACCTCCGACGCTCAGTCCGATCACGACGACAGTATCTCCTAGCCCGGTCGCGACATCGACCGCGGCGTCGCCCGTGTGACACAACTCCGCCGCCGTGAGCCGCGCGAGCTCGCTCGCGTCCTTTCCACGTTCGGCATGGTGCGGCAGCCGCGGGACGAGCACGTTGTCGCCCTGCGCGTACAACGATTCGGCGAGGGCGGCGAATTGCCGAGGCGAGTCGGTGAACCCGTGAAAGAGCACGACGGCGCGCGGCGCACGGGCGCCGTGCGTGAGTAGGATCGTCGAGCCACCGATCGCGGCGATGCTGTCGTCGCCGGCGATCTGTCGCTTGGCGCGCGCGACGGCAGCGGCATAGGTGTGCGCCGGATTGGGATGCGACCGCACGTCGCCCGTCGTCGCCGGCACCATGGCGGCGAGTCCCAAAATGAGCATGGTACCACGCCAAACAGCCGCAAGACTCGGAACGAACACGCGCACTTTCTCCAGAGAGCGAAACCACGGCATCGGCTCGGGCGGCCGTGCGAGCCCGCCTCGAGCTTCTTATACGGTCGAGATTGCGAAAGGGTTCATCCCGGGGCTTGGGCCAAATAAGCGTACCGCGACAACCTTCGCTCGACGGAGACGATCCGAACGCTTTCGAGAAACCGCTGCAGGCCGGTGAAATTGGCTTCACCTTCCCGAGCGACGAGTGCGTCCCGGTGATGCTCGCGCGCCGCGAACCACTTGGCAGCAATGAGTCCAGCTGCTTCGGTAACGTCTTCGGTGGCGAGATGAACGAAGCCCGCGTCCGCGATCAGGCGTTCGTTTTCGCCAGGCGGAACGAAGAGATAGAACCCAATAGAGCTTCTCGTTGCGATCTCTTCGTTGCTCAGCAACCCGGTGACGACCATCGCGTCGGTGAAAAGAATTCGTCCACCAGGCCGCACGACGCGCCGCCAATCGCGCAGAACGGCGAGCCGGTCGCGAATGTGGCACATGGCGTCATTGGAGATGACGACGTCGAAGCTCGCCGCCGCAAACGGAAGAGGTCGAGACGCATCGACGGCCTCGAAACGCAAACGATCGTCGAGCTGCTTGGCGTGCGCCAGCTCGCGGCCGTTCCGGATTCCGTGCTCATTGATGTCGACGCCGGTCACGTTGCATTGTCTTGTCGCGGCCAGATAAGCGGCGGGACCACCCGAGCCGCTGCCAATCTCGAGGACTTCGCTTCCGGCCCGAACTCCGAGTTGATCGGCAAAATGGAGCCACTCGCTGGCAGTCATCCAGCTGCTTTGTCCGATGTCTTCGCCGTACGTCTCTTCGCGCACAGCGGCTTCGGCCGGCTGAGTGAACTGTCCGTAGGCGTGATCGTAAAGTTGTGTGGGCATTCTTGCCTCCTATTGACTCGACAGCCGCGCGCTCAATCAAACATTGAACCGAAAGAGCATCACGTCGCCGTCCTGAACGACATAGTCTTTTCCCTCGGAGCGCACGACGCCTTTTTCGCGCGCGCCTTTCCAACCGCCGTTCGCACGAAGTCGTCGTAGCTCACGGTCTCCGCGCGGATGAACCCGCGCTCGAAGTCGGTATGAATGACGCCGGCCGCGACCGGCGCCGTGTCGCCGCGGTGGATCGTCCATGCACGAACTTCCTGCTCGCCGGCGGTGAAGTACGTCTGGAGACCGAGCAGGTGATATCCGGCACGAATCAGCCGATCGAGCCCGGCCGATTCAAGCCCGAGCGACTCGAGAAATCCGCGACGATCTTCCTCGGACAACTCCGAGAGCTCGGCTTCGATCTTGGCGGAGAAGGGAACGACCTCGGCGTTCTCGCCGCTCGTGGTGATCGCGTCGCGCAGACGTTTGAGGTGCTCGCCTTCGTGCCCCGAGAGTTCCGCATCGGTGACGTTCGCGGCGTAGAGAATTGGCTTGAGCGTGAGCAAGGACAGCGCTGCGATCGTCGCGCGATCCTCCCGTGACAATCCGACATGCCATAGCGCGCGGCCTTCGGAAAGCGGCGCGTACGCGCGTTCCAGCGCGCCCAATTCGGCGAGCGCCTCTTTGTCGCCGGTTTTCGCCGCGCGCTTCACGCGATCCAGGCGCTTTTCGACGACCGAGAGATCCGCCAGCGCGAGCTCGAACTCGATCACTTCGCGGTCGCGCACCGGGTCGACGGCGCCCATGACGTGCAGCACGTCGTCGTCGTCGAAGGCGCGGACCACGTGGACCACCGCGTCCGTCTCGCGAATGTTGGCAAGGAACTGATTGCCCAAACCCTCACCCTGCGAAGCGCCCTTCACCAAACCGGCGATGTCGACGAACTCCACCGCCGCGGGTACGACACGTTGTGGCTCGACGATCTTCTCCAGCACCGCGAGGCGTGCATCAGGTACGTTCACGCGGCCGATGTTCGGATCCTTCGTCGCGAACGGATAGTTGGCGGCGAGCACGTTCGCCGATGTCAGCGCATTGAACAGCGTCGATTTGCCGACGTTCGGCAGGCCGACGATTCCGAGTTTGAGCATTGAGGAATTATGAAGTTGAAGGCGACGAGACTATGTCGGGTCGCCGGTAAAGCGATTCATGACGGGCGTGATGCCGCTCTTGATCCACAGCTCGAGCGCTTCGGTGAAGACCGGCATCAAGTCGCGGATCACCGCCTCTTCCCGCTTGCCGAAATCGTCGAGCACGAAATCCTTGAGCACACCGCGCTCGCGCGGCTCCTCGGGAGCGATGCCGATGCGCAATCGCGAATACTCTTGCGAGCCGACCGCGCCCTCGATGCTCTTGAGGCCGTTGTGCCCTCCCGCGCTCCCCTTGGCACGAAAGCGATATCGCCCGAGCGGCAACGCGGCTTCGTCCACGACGATCATCAGATCCGTACCCACCGACCAAAAAGGGCGTCGCAGGTACGGACGCAGCGCCGCGCCGCTCAGGTTCATGTACGTGAGCGGTTTGATGAGCCGCACCTTCGCGTTGCCGACCATGCCCGTCGCCACGCGTGCGTCATTGTCCTTCTTCCAGCCGTCGAAACGCCAAACGTCGGCGAGGTGGTCGACGACCCACCAGCCGACGTTGTGACGCGTTCGTTCGTACTCCTTGCCCGGATTGCCAAGTCCGACGATGACTTTCATTGGCTCGTCGTCGCGTTCCCGCGATACCGTCGGTCGGCCGCGCCCGAACAGAAATCGGAGCACGATGCCGATTACTTGGTCTCTTCCTCGCCCTCGGGCTTGACCTTACGAATGAGCTCGGGCTCCGCAACCGCGCCAGCTTCGGCTTCAGGCGTCGCTGTCGCCTCGACGACTGCCTTCGGCGCCGTGCAAACACACACTGTCGCGTTCACGTCGTCGAGCACCGACACGCCTTCGGGCAGCGCGAGCTCGCGAACGTGGATGCTATGGCCGATCGTGAGTGGTGTGACGTCGACATCGATGTGATCGGGGATCGAAGCCGGGTCGAGCCGAAGATGCAGCTGGTGCATCGTTTCCTCGAGGATGCCGCCGCCGTTGCGAACGCCATCGGCCACACCGACGAACCGGAGTGGAACGCTGACGGTGACTCGCTCGCCTGCGACGAGCTCTTGGAAGTCGAGGTGGACGAGGCTGCGCTTGACCGGATGACGCTGAATCTCGCGGATCAACGTGCGTGCAGTTCGGCCGTCGAAGGTGAGCTCGATGACCGTGCTCGCCGCGGAGATGGTCGAAAGAAGTTTGTCGACGTCGCGAGCGTTGAGGGCGAGCGACTGCGGCTCGCGACCGTGGCCATAAATGACCGCCGGGACCTGGCCTTCCTGACGCAGCTTACGGGCGACGCCCGTGCCGCGCTCGTTGCGCGGAGTCGCGCTGAGGGTTGCTGATGCCATTTCTATGATTCCAGTGAGAACATGAACACATCGCAGCGAGCTCGCGACGTCTCGTGTTTACTCTCAGGAGGCTGCGTCCTCCTTACCATATCCGAGACGAACGAGGAACAACTAGTTGCTAGTCGAACAGAGAGCTCACCGACTGTTCCGCGTGTGTGAAGCGGATGGCCTTCGATAACAGCTCTCCAACCGACAACACGACCAACTGACGCGGGCGGCGCTCCTCGGGCATCGCGATGGTGTCCGTCACCGCGACTTCTTTGATCGGCGCGTCGTTGATGCGTTGTTTCGCCGGTCCCGACAACAGCGCATGCGTCGCACAGATATAAATGTCTTGCGCCCCCAGGGTCTTGAGCGCGCGTGAGGCCTCCGTCACCGTGCCGGCCGTGTCGATCATGTCGTCGACGAGGATACAATCATGTCCTTCGACATCGCCGACCACGTTCACGACCTCCGACACATTCGGCTGCGGTCGACGCTTATCGATGATCGCCAGCGTCGCGTTCAGCCGTTTTGCGAATCCGCGGGCCATCTTCGCCGAGCCGACGTCGGGGGCGACGACGACCGGGTCGTGCAACTGCATCTTCCGGTAATGCGCCGTGAACACCGGCATCGCATACAGATGGTCGACGGGTACATCGAAGAACCCTTGGAGCTGGTGCTGGTGGAAATCGACGCCCAGCACCCGATCCACACCGGCCGCCATGATCATATTGGCCATGAGCTTGGCGCCGATCGGAACGCGCGGCTGATCTTTACGATCCTGCCGAGCGTATCCGTAATACGGCATCACGCACGTAATCCGCGCCGCCGATGCTCGCCGGGCCGCGTCTATCAGGAGCAAGAGCTCCATGATGTTCTCAGCTGGCGGGTTCGTGGGCTGCAGGATGAAGACATCGTTGCCGCGCACGTTCTCGTCGATGCGAACCGAGATCTCGCCGTCGGCGAACCGACCGAGATTGACCCGGCACAGCTCGACGCCGAGGTGCCGGGCGATCTCCTCCGCGAGAACTCGGTTTGCGGTGCCGGACAACAGCTTGAGGCCGTGACTCGGTACTGCTAGTCCGTCCATGGCGGAGCCTTATAAAATAATGCGGGGGAAAGACTTGGGGAAGCTTCGGGTTGCAACTAGCCTACGGTGGTGAGCGCAATCGACCGTCGACGGAAGGCGGGCCCGGCTTTCCGAGTTGCCCCCATCACAGCCTTCCGCCAAAAAGCGCCCATAAGAGCACGATGACGAGAATCAATGTGAGGAGATGACCGCCGTAGCCCAAACCCCATCGGCTGCGTCCGTAACCGTAATAGCCCGGCGTCCAGAGCAGCAACAGCACAATCACGATGATCAATAGCATCTCAACCGCCTGAATGGTTGAGCGTCTTTATGCAAAGACCGGGGCGACCGGCTGTCGGCGCGACGAATTCATCCGTCGGCGTCGAGCCCATTCCACCGAACCCTGCAATTGCCCCCGGTGGATTCGAACCACCATTCTCGGATCCAAAGTCCGATGTCCTGCCATTGGACGAGGGGGCAGCGCGCCTGCCCTGAGCCCTGAAAACTACCGCGCGAGCTCCACTCTAACAACTCGGTCGCTCGTCTTGGTGACGATCGTTGTCAGCCCGGTGCTGCGCGTCATTGCCGCGGCGTCGGGTTCCTCGTCGAACACACCATAGACGGCTGATCCGGACCCACTGAGCATCGACAGGGCCGCGTCCCTCGACGCGAGTTCGTCGACCAGCTCGGCGACGATCGCATGGCGCGCGGCAACCACACGCTCGAAATCGTTCGTCGCGATCAGGGCCAGAGACTCCCACGTCGCGAGCGAGCCCGGTTCGATCACGCTCGCGATCGGGGCGTAGGGACCGCGATCCGCAGCGAGCCATTTATACGCATCGGCCGTCGAGATGGCGAAGTCTGGGACCACGATCGCCACGCGACGCGGATCCAGTGCGTGCACCGGCATCAACCGCTCGCCGCGTCCCCAGCCAAGAGCCATTGGACTTTCGATCGTCATGAATGCGACGTCGGCCCCCAGCGGAGCCGCGAGCTCGACGAGTCGCGCGCCGAGCGGATCGGGCGACAACGCGTCGAGTGCGCGCAGCACGGCCCCCGCATCGGCGCTGCCGCCGCCGAGTCCACCACCAACTGGAATGCGCTTTTCGATCTCGATCGCGAAGCCGTCAGGCCACCCGGTCGCGTCGGCGTACGCGGCCGCGGCGCGGTACGCGAGATTGCGTTCTGTTGCCCCGAGTCCAGAGGCTGGCATCGTCGGACCGGAGCAATCGAGCGATCGTCCGGACGTGATCCGAACCCGGACATCGTCGCCCAAGTCGAGTCGCAGGAAAACTGTTTCGATCGAGTGGTATCCGCCGGTCTCGCGAGCGAGCACCCGGAGCAGCAGATTGATCTTCGCCTGCGCGGTGACGCGGGCGGAGAGCGTCACGCGTCACCGCGCCCGGCGGTGCCGATCTCGCCCATGGTCAAGCCGAGCTTGGCGAAGTAGTACGCGCCGATCAGCGTGATCGGAATGAACGTCACGACGTGAAAGACCAATGCCCACGCAATCGCCGCCGAGCTGCTGATTCCGTAGAGACCAAGCGAGAATACCGCCGCGGTCTCGAACGGGCCGAAAAATCCCGGTGCCGACGGCAGCGAGACGCCGATGACGATGATGCCCTGCACGAACAGCGTGGCCGACCACGAGACGTTGATGCCGAGCGCCTTGAATCCGAGCCAAAACGCCAACGGTTGAAGCAGCCAATGGAGCAGCGTCCACCCGAACACCGCGATGAAATGTCCGGGCGTTCGCAGAACGCTCAAGCCTTCGGCGAAGCGCTGCAGCATGTCGCGTCCGCGCGCCTCGATCGTGGGAGAGACGCGTCGCGCGAGCAATTCGAAAAGTCGAATCAGCGTTCCTGGAAAGAACACCAATCCATACAGCACGATCAGTAGGGCGAGCGGCAAGATCGCAAACCCCGTCGCTAACTGGGCGATCGGCCGGCCGTGGATCATCGCGCCGCCCGGAAATCCGGGGGCGATCATCGCGATCGCCAATAGCAGCAAGACGACGACCGCGTCGAACACGCGATCGACGACGAGCGACGCGAGTGCGGTGGAGAACGTGATTTGTGGCAGCTCGCGCGTCAGCGCGTACGCGCGTGCGAGCTCGCCGGCCCGCAGCGGCACGACGTTGTTGACCATCATGCCGATCGCCGTCGAGCGCCACAGCGGTCCGAATGGCAGGCGCGGCGCGACCGGATCGAGAATCGTTCGCCAGCGTCGCGCCCGCAGTGGGAACATGCCGGTCGCGGCGGCCGCGCCGAGTACGAGGAGCCAATAGTTGGCGTGACGCGCATGATCCATCGCGTCGCCCCACTTCACGCCGTGGAAGGCGTAGTACAACGCCGCGACGCTGATGACGATCCCCAGCGCGCCGCGCCATCCGAACTTCATCGCGGTCTACTCGGCTCGTGCCAACTCGAGTAGATCGAACAACTCCTCGAGCGCGTCGCGATCAACATCGTCGCTGCCACGACGAATCTCGTCGCGAATCTCGACCGCGCGATCCAACGCCGCGCGCCCGCGATACAGCAGCGTCTCGATCGGCACGACATTGTCTTCAGGGATCGGAACCGGCTCACCGAACGGATTCGATCCCAGCGTGTCGAGCGCCGCAATGCTCGAGTCGATCAGCGCCGCCGCGGACCCATTCGTCGCCGAAATTGCCGCCGCTGGTGTGACCGGTGTGGCTGCAGCCACTGGCGTGAGTGGGACGGCCGGAGTCTCCGGCGGAGCTTGACGCGCGATCGGCGGCGTCAAGCGTGCCGTCAGCTCGACGCCAGTCTCGTCCGCGACGCCGGTTGCCGCCGGCGCAGTAAGATCTTGATCGCGCGCGGCTTCGCGAAGTCGCGCGCGCAAGCGCTCTGCACCGACCCCGGGGTCGGCGAGTAACGACGCAAGCTCGTCGAGCGTCGCCAAGCTGTGAAAGTCGAGGTCATCGGCCGCGGAGGCGTGACTGGCGATGAATTCCGCGACATCTCGTTCGCCGAAGCTCGCCGCCGCGGCCTGCGCCGCGCGAAGAGCGCCGCGCAAATCGCGTCGTGCACGATTGACTGACGCCGCGTCGCCGACGCGGCGAGCGCCGCTGACGACTTGCCGCAGGTGCTCGCCCAAGCTCACCAGCTCGAGTCGGAATCGCTCCGACGCTGACGTCGGGGGACTCTGCGACGGTTCGACCACGCCCGGGCCGCCGTCCTCGTAAAACAGCTCGGCGATCGGAACGACGCGCTCGCGCTCGCCGGCGTGATTGGCCCAGCTCTCCTGCGCGGCGAAGAACGCGTCCCGTTCGGGGCTCGGCGCGTCGACGTTGCCGACGCCGCGCAAGGCAGACGACAGCGTGCGAAGATACGCGGCTGCCGCCTCGAGGAGTTGACGCGCCTCTGGCGTCATCCGCTCACTGCCCGACTCCAGGCCGCGCGCCGCGTCTTCGGTTGCTTCGAGAACTTCGGCGAGCGGCGCGACTTCCTTGACACCGGCAACTCCGCGCAACGCCCGGACGCGATTGAGCACATTGCCCGCCGTCTCGGCGTCGCCGGAGCGAGTGGTGAGCAGCTCGAGACCTGCGGCGATGTTTGCCGATTCCGTCGCCAGGAATGTCGGCGCCGGATTGACGCCGCCGGACGCACCCGGCTCTCGCGGCATCGACGGCGTGCGGCGTGGTGCGTAGCGCGACAATTCGTCGGTCCGCGCGCGAGCACGTTCGTCGTCGCCTGCCGACCACTCGCGCACCGAACGCAGTAGTGTTTTGAGATCGTCGACCGCGGCGACGAGTGCGCCGCCAAGCGCGGGATCCCAACGCAGGGCGCCTTCTTGCA
>Ga0207695_10007627_pt1 | contig 13713 bp, 13 predicted proteins | sample KBSC54metaG_FD_184354 | JGI IMG/M metagenome (GOLD analysis project Ga0207695, IMG submission 184354) | Corn rhizosphere microbial communities from Kellogg Biological Station, Michigan, USA - KBS C5-4 metaG (SPAdes) (version 2) | ecosystem: Host-associated > Plants > Roots > Rhizosphere > Soil...
CGACGACATCCCCCTGGGCGCCACGGGCAAGATCGACAAGAAGCTGATCCGCGAGCGGATGAAGGGCTACGTCCTGCCCACGGCCAAGGCGCGCGAGACGGCCTGAGGGCTCGGGCCGGGCCGTAAGGCGTTGAACTTGCCCGGGAACTGATTCCGCTGCCGCGCCGTTCGTCCAGGCCCGTCCACGCGAGTTTGCGTTTCATGAGTGACACCCTGTTCTGGATCAGCCTCGCGTTGGCCCTGGCGGTGTTCGGCGGCGTCTCGGTCTTCAAGTTCACTCACGGTCCAAAGGTCGAGAGCCCGGACATACAGGACCTGCCGACGGATCAGCCTTAGGACGCGCGGCCGGCGCCGATCCCGGCCGCTTGCATGGCGCCGGTCCGTGCGCTAGACACTGAACTAGATGGTTCAGTTTTCCATGGCCCTGCTCGACGCGTCATTCGCCGCGCTCGCCGACCCCACGCGCCGCGGAGTCCTGGAGCAGCTGGGGAGCGCGGATGCGTCGATCACCGAGCTTGCCGACAAGTTCCACATGACGCTGACCGGCATGAAGAAGCACGTCGGCGTCCTGGAGCAGGCCGGGCTGGTGACGACGGAGAAGGTCGGGCGCGTGCGGACCTGCCGGCTCGGCCGGCGCGGGCTCGAGGACGAGGCGGCCTGGATCGAAGGGCGCCGCCGGATCTGGAACGAACGCTTCGAGGCGCTGGACGTCGTCGTCGAGGCCCTCAAACGCAAGGAGCAACGAGATGGGCGATAGGAAAAGCAGCGGCCGCACGGTGGTCGAACGCAGGTCCGAGCTGGAATTGGTGGTGACGCGGACCTTCGACGCCCCGGTCCGCCTGGTGTTCGAGGCGTGGACCAAGCCGGAGCTGTTCAAGCTGTGGTGGCCGCCGAAGTCGAACCCCGTGCCCCTGCTGTCCTGCGAGATGGATGTCCGCACCGGCGGCGGCTATCGCCTCACCTTCGGCCAGGACGCCGCCAACGGCATGGCCTTCTTCGGCAAGTACCTCGAAGTGACGCCACCTTCGCGCCTGGTCTGGTCCAATGACGAGAGCGGTGAGGCCGGCGCCGTCACCACGGTGACCTTCGAGGATCTGGACGGCCGGACCCGGGTGGTCCTGCAGGAGCTCTATCCCTCGAAGCAGGCGCTCGACGAGGCCTTCGTCGGTATGGAAGACGCCTTGCCCGAGCAGTTCGAGCAGTTGGACGCGCTTCTCGTCACCCTGGGCGCGAGCGTGTGACGGCTACGCCAGGCGGTAGACGGTGTCCGGGCCGGGCGGGCCGCCGGCCTCGATGTCGCCGCCGCGTTCCATGTGGATGATCGCCGCCAGCATCGAACGGGCGGCCGCTGGCCAGAGACGCTCGTCCACGTCACGGTAGAGCCTGGGCACCAGGTCGCGGATGCGCGCCGGGCCGTCGGCGAGCGCCAGCAGGATCTGGTCGATCCGCTCCTGGCGGTGGGCGAGGTAGGCGTCGATGAACGGCCTCACCTCGCGGATCGGCGGGCCGTGGGTGGGCCAGAGCGTCGCGAAGTTGCGGGCCCGGATGCGCTCGAGGCTCTCCAGGTAGTCGGTCATGTCGCCGTCCGGCGGGGTGATCACGGTCGTCGACCAGCCCATGATGTGGTCGCCGGTGAAGCAGGCGTTCTCCTGCCCCAGCGCGTAGCAGAGGTGGTTGGAGGTGTGGCCGGGCGTCGGGATGGCCTCCAGGGTCCAGCCGGGGCCCGAGACCGATCCGCCGCCGCAGAGGCTTACGTCCGGGCGAAAATCGTGGTCGTGGCCGGCCTCCATCCTGACCTCGCCGATATCCTCCGCCTCGTGGCCGGCCACCGCGCAGCCATAGATCGTCGCGCCCGTCGCCGCCTTCAGCGGCCCAGCCAGGGGCGAGTGGTCGGAATGGTGGTGGGTGATCAGGATGTGGGTGACCCGCTCGCTCTCGACAGCCCTCAGTATGGAGGCGAGGTGCTCCGGCAGGTCGGGGCCGGGGTCGATCACCGCCACCTCGCCGCGGCCGACGATGTAGGTCCCGGTGCCCAGGTAGGTGAAGGGCCCGGGGTTGTTGGCCACCACGCGGCGGATCAGCGGCGAGACCTGATCGCAGGCCCCGTAGTCGAAGGCCATCTCACGGACGTAGGGGATCATGCTGGGATCATCCGCCGAGCGCGCCGGAGAGGTCGTAGCCGGCGGCGCGGCCGAGGGAGACGAGGTCGCCGCGGCTTCGCGCGCCGGACATCGCCTGGCCGATGGCCCAGGTGGTGATCGAGCGCGTGCCGGAGCGGCAGTAGGCCAGCACCGGCCCGTCCGCGGCGTCCACCGCCTGGCGCATGGCCTCGACCTCAGCGGGACCCGGCGCGCCGCGCACCGGGATGTGCGCGTAGGTCAGGCCGGCGGCGGCAGCCGCGGCGGCGATCTCGGCGGCGGCGGGCTGGCCGGGGTCCTCGCCGTCGGGGCGGTTGCAGACGATGGCGGCGAAACCCTGCCGCTTCGCCTCCGCCACGTCGGCCACGCTGATCTGCGGGGCGGTGGCGAAGTCTTCGGTGACGCGTCGGAAGTCGGACATCGTACTCTTTCGGCAGTGGTGGGCCCTTCGTTGACATCATCGGGGGCCGGTGGAAGTTTCGCAATGCGCCGCCCCGAAATGGCGGCGGGCCAGAGGCTTCCTTAAGCGACATGTTCCGCTTCATCGGCCGGCGGCTGCTGGTGGCGATCCCGACGCTCTTCGCGGTGGTCACGCTGGCCTTCTTCATGATGCGGGCCGCGCCCGGCGGGCCCTTCGACACCGACCGCCGGCTGTCGCCGGAGATCGAGGCGCATGTGCTGGCCAAGTACGGCATGAACAAGCCGCTCCCCGACCAGTACCTGGACTACCTGGCCGGGGTGGCGCGCGGCGATCTCGGCCCGTCTCTGAAATACAAGGACAAGTCGGTCCTGCAGATCCTCAAGGAGAACTATCCGGTCTCCCTGAAGCTGGGGGCGTCGGCCATGCTGCTGGCCGGGCTGATCGGCGTGAGCCTGGGGGTGCTGGCGGCGCTGCGCCAGAACCGCGCCGCCGACCATGGCGTGATGGCGGTGGCGATCCTGGGGGTCTGCATCCCCACCTTCGTGACCGCGCCTCTCCTGGTGCTGGCGCTCGCCTCCAAGCTGGGCTGGCTGCCCGGCGCGGGCTGGAACGACGGCGCGCTGGCCAACATGGTGCTGCCGGTGACGGTGCTGGCCCTGCCGCAGATCGCCATCATCTCGCGGCTGACCCGGGCCGGCATGGTGGAGGTGCTGCACTCCAACTATGTGCGCACCGCCCGCGCCAAGGGGCTGCCGGAGCACCGCATCGTCACCCGCCATGCGCTGCGCGCGGCGATCCTGCCGCTGGTGAGCTACCTGGGTCCGGCTACCGCCGGGCTGATCACCGGCTCGCTGGTGGTGGAGAAGATCTTCAACCTGCCGGGCCTGGGGAAGTTCTTCGTCGTGAGCGCCCTGCAGCGCGACTACACCGTGGTGATGGGGATGGTGATCGTCTACGCCGCCCTGATCCTCGCCCTGAACCTGGTCTCCGACCTGATCCACGCGGCGCTGGACCCCAGGGTGCGGCTGGCATGAGCGCCTTGGGCCTTACGGCGCCGAAGGGCCGCAGCCTGTGGGACGATGCGCGGCGCCGGCTGCTGAAGAACCGCGCCGCGGTGGCGGGCATGGCGATGCTGGGCCTGCTGACCCTGGCGGCGGCGGTGGGGCCCTCCCTCGTGCCCTACGGCTACGACCAGGTGAACAAGACCGACGTCTGGCTGGCGCCCCTGCAGCACGGCCACCTGCTGGGCGCCGACGCCCTGGGCCGCGACCTGCTGGCGCGGCTGCTGGTGGGTCTGCGCGTCTCGCTGGCCATCGGCCTGGTGGCGACGGTGGTCTCGCTCGCCATCGGGGTGGCCTGGGGGGCGGTGGCGGGCTTTGCCGGCGGGCGGCTGGACGAGGCGATGATGCGCATCGTCGACGTGCTCTACTCCCTACCGTTCATCTTCTTCGTGATCCTGCTGATGGTCACCTTCGGCTCGAACTTCATCCTGATCTTCGTGGCCATCGGCGCGGTGGAGTGGCTGACCATGAGCCGCATCGTGCGCGGCCAGACGCTGACCCTGAAGCAGAAGGAGTTCGTCGAGGCCGCCCGCGCCGCGGGGCTGGGGCCGGGCGCGATCATCGCGCGGCACATCGTGCCCAACCTCTTAGGTCCGGTGGTGGTCTACGTCACCCTGACCATCCCGGCGGTGATCCTGGCGGAGAGCTTCCTCAGCTTCCTGGGCCTGGGGGTGCAGCCGCCGATGGCCTCCCTGGGGGTGCTGATCGCGGGCGGGACCCAGGACATGGAGCTCGCGCCCTGGCTCCTGGTCTTCCCCTCGGCGGTGATGGTGGCGGTGCTGATGAGCTTCAACTTCATCGGCGACGGCCTGCGCGACGCCATCGATCCGCGGGATAGGTAGCGCCGCTCGTCCCGGCGAAGGCCGGGATCCAGATCGCCGAGCGACTGGCGTGGTCCGGATCGGCTCTTAGTTTCCCGAGCCCGCCTCAACACGCTTCCATCTGGGTCCCGGCCTTCGCCGGGATGAGCGGAAGTCCTATTCCACCCGGTGGACCTTCACGGCGCGCTGGTTGCCCACTTCCATCATGTAGCTGCCGAGCGAGGCCTTGTTGATCTTCACCGTCTGGCCGGGCTTGGGATCGATGGGGATCTCGGTGGAGTCGATCTGCAGCCAGGTGCCGCCGTCCTCGACCTTGATCTCCCAGCGGCCGGTGGGGAGCCGGCGGGCCGAGGCGATCTTGCCCTGGACGTTGGCGACGTCCTCCGCCTTCTCGCCGCGCTCGAAGAGGCTGATGGAGGGCAGGGTGAAGCCGAAGGCCTGGCGGCGGACCTTGCGGGCCTGCTCGCGGTTGACCACCACGATGTCGCCCTTGGCCTCGGCCTGGTCGAGGGCCGCCGCGGCCTGGTCGTAGCAGGCGAGGCGCGCGGCGTTGTCGGAGAGCTTGCGGCACTCGACGAGCTGCTGGAGCTCCTTGGCGCGGTCCGGCGGGGCGCCAGTCGCCGGCGCGGCGGCGAGCGGCGGCGCGGCGAGGGCCGCGATCAGGACGCCGGCGGCGGCGAGGCGCGCGCGAGCTGCAACGACTGTCATCGGACCGATTCCCCTGGCTTACGAGCCGCAATTAAGCCCCCCGGCGGGACGCGCGCAATTGGCGATCCGGCCATCGGCGCGAGGCAAGGTCGGGGGGATCGCGACGGGGCGATCCAACGCATGGGTTTCGGCCGGATCGCGCCATCCGGGGGTCGAAACGTGCGCCGGCGCCGGGCCCGCACTCGATCTGTGACCAGAATGCGACAGGCGCGCCCCAACAACATGGTCGGACGCCGATGTTCGTTGACCGTCAGGCAGATACGCCAGTAACTCCAGCGTAACCGGGCGCGAATGCGATTCCGGGAACGAATTTGTTTGGGGGCAGGCCGGCCTTCCGAGGCGGCCGCTGGAGGATATAGACCTTGAAAATCCAAAACACCCGGGAGCGCCTGCTGGCCTCCTCGATGATCTGCGGCGCCGCCTTCCTGGGCTTGTCGGCCACCCACGCGGCCGCCGCCGCCGCGGCCGACGCCGCCGCGGGCGAGGTCTCCGAAGTCGTGGTCACCGGCACGCGCATCCCGTCGCCGAACCTGACCTCGATCGCGCCGGTCACCACGGTCGGCAACGCCGACATCAAGGCCCAGGGCGTCACCCGCATCGAGGACATCACCAACAGCTTGCCCCAGGTGTTCGCGGGCCAGGGGTCGTCCATCACCAACGGCGCCAACGGCACCGCGACCGTGAACCTGCGCGGCCTGGGCACCTCGCGGACCCTGGTGCTGATCGACGGCCGGCGCCTCGGTCCCGGCGGCGGCACGGCTTCGGCGTCCGACCTGAACTTCGTCCCCACCGCCCTGGTGGATCGGGTGGACGTGCTGACCGGCGGCGCGTCGGCCACCTACGGCGCGGACGCGGTTTCGGGCGTGGTCAACTTCATCATGCTGAAGAACTTCGAGGGCGTGCGCATCGACGCGCAGTACTCGGGCTACCAGCACGACAACAACAACTCCGTCGGCCAGAACGCCCTGCGTGCGGCCGTGGTGGGCTCGCCGGTGCCGCAGCTGTTCGCGATCCCCGGCAACGAGTTCGCCGGCGAGGGTTCCGAGGTCACCCTGGTGATCGGCGCCAACGCGCCGGACGGCAAGGGCAACATCACCGCCTACGCCACCTACCGCCAGAACAACCCGATCCTGGAAGCCCAGCGCGACTTCTCCGCCTGTACGCTGACCTCGACGGCCGCGGCGCAATTCGCCTGCTCGGGCTCCGGCACCGCCTTCCCGGCGTCGTTCAGCAACCCGACGCTGGGCACCCAGATCGTCGACCCGGCCAACTTCAACACCTTCCGCAACCAGGTGGGCACCGACGTCTTCAACTTCGGCCCGGCCAACTTCTTCGCACGTCCGGACGAGCGCTACAGCCTGGGCGCCTTCGCCCACTACGAGATCGCGCCCTGGGCCGACGCGTACATGGACACCATGTTCATGGACGACAACTCGACCGCCCAGATCGCGGCGGGCGGCATCTTCGCCGGCGTCTTCTCGGTCAACTGCGCGAACCCGCTGCTGAGCGCCCAGGAAGCTGGCCGGCTCAACGCCACGGCGGCCACCGGCGGCGGCACCTGCGCGACCAACCCGAACGGCACCTTCACCGGCACGGTGGCGCGCCGCCTGCTCGACCAGGAGCAGACCGGCCGTCTGACCCAGTTCCGGCACAACGACTACCGCATCGTCGTCGGCCTGCGCGGCGACCTGGGCAAGAACTGGAACTACGACGGCTACCTGCAGTACGGCTCCGTGCAGGTGAACAACCGGCAGTCTGGCAACTTCGACACCACCCGGATCAACCAGTCGCTGAACGCGGTCAAGAACGCCGCGGGTCAGGTCGTCTGTAACCCGGCGGTCAACCCCGACCCCGGCTGCGTGCCGATCAACATCTTCACCTCGCAGTTCATCTCGCCGGCCGCGATCAACTTCCTGTCGATCAACAGCTTCTCGAGCTCCAACAACACCGAGCGGGTGGCGAGCCTGGCCTTCACCGGCAAGCTGGCCGACTACGGCATCAAGAGCCCGATGGCCTCCGACGGCGTCGGCGTCGCGCTGGGCGCCGAGTACCGCCGCGAGCACCTCGACACCATCGCCGACTTCCTGTCGACGAACGGCCTGGTGAACGGCAACGGCGGCGCCGCGCCGCCGGTGAGCGGCAGCTTCGACGTCTATGAGCTGTTCGGCGAAGCCCGCGTGCCGCTGGTCAGCGACATGCCCTGGGCCAAGTACCTGGGCCTGGAACTCGGCTACCGCTTCTCGAACTACTCGTCGATCGGCAACACCAACACCTACAAGGTGGCCGGCGAGTGGGAAGTGATCGACGGCCTGCGCTTCCGCGCCGGCTACAACCGCGCCGTCCGCGCGCCGAGCATCAGCGAACTGTTCGCGCCGCAGAACGTCGTCCTGGATGGCAACTCCGACCCCTGCGCGGGCCTGACGGCGGCCAATCCGCTGGTCGCCACCTGCGCCAGCGTCTTCCACCTGACCACCCAGCAGGTTCTGGGCATCGCCGCCAACCCGGCCAACCAGTACCAGGGCCAGACCGGCGGCAACCCGAACCTGAAGCCGGAAATCAGCGACACCTACACAGCCGGCGTCGTCTGGTCGCCGAGCTTCGTCCCCGGCCTCAGCCTTTCGGTCGACTACTTCAACATCAAGGTCGACCAGTTCATCTCGAACATCGGCGCGACGCTGATCCTCAACAACTGCCTCAGCACGCAGAACCCCTTCTTCTGCAACCTCGTGCACCGCTCGACCAACCCGGCGGCGTTTGGCACGCTGTTCCTGTCGAACGACGGCTTCGTGCAGGACACCACGCTCAACACCGGTTCGCTGAAGACCGACGGCGTGGACGTCAGCGCGGCCTACCGCACCGACCTGTCCAACTGGGGCCTGGGCGACAACGGCTCGATCTCTGCCAGCCTGGTCGGGACCTGGCTGGGCACCCTGATCACCCAACCCCTGCCGGGCGGTCCGAGCTTCGACTGCGTGAAGCTCTACGGCCTGAACTGCGGCACGCCGAACCCGGAATGGCGTCACAAGGCGCGCCTGACCTGGAACACGCCCTACAACTACGGCGACTGGTTCAAGTCCTTAAGCTTCTCGGCCCAGTGGCGCTACTTCTCCAAGGTCACCGCCGACGCGTTCGACTCCAACCCGCAGCTGGCCAACGCGTCCCGCGCCCTGCGCACCAACGAGCGCACGCTCGCCGCGCAGAACTACATCGACCTGACGGCCAACGTGACGGTCCACAACAACCTGAACTTCCGGGTTGGCGTGAACAACGTGTTCGACAAGGACCCGCCGCTGACCGGCATCAACTGCCCGAGCGTGTTCTGCAACGGCAACACCTTCCCGCAGGTCTACGACGCGCTCGGCCGCTTCGTGTTCGTGGGTCTGAGCGCCGATTTCTAAGCCGGCCTCGGAGAGCTCCGGAGATCGGGCGGCGGAGCGATCCGCCGCCCTTTTTCTTGGGCGGTGGTTGGGTGCGCAGGCGCCTCGACCGCCGATTGAGCGTGGAATGAACCTAGGCGCCCGCCGCGGCCGCCGGTGCGGCGCCGTAGCTGTCGACGGCCTGGAGGACCGCGCTGACGAAGGCCCGCTCCGCCTCGCTCAGTTCGGGGCGCCAGATGTCGAAGATCAGCACCACGCGCAGCCGCTCGGGGTTCCGGTTCCAGGCCTCGTGCTCGATGCTGTCGTCGAACACGCAGGCCCGCCCCTCGGTCCAGGCCCGGGTCTCGGAGCCCACCCGCATCGCACACCCGTCCGGCACGATCAGCGGCAGGTGGCAGATGTAGCGGGCGTTCATGAAGCCGTGGTGCGGGGCGATGTGCATGCCAGGCCGCAGCAGCGAGAAATGGATCGAGGGCGTGCGCCCGGGGATCGTGCAGAGCGGGGCGCCCTCCAGCGCCGCGGCGGTGGCGGGACAGCGGGCGATGTTCTCGGCCACCGGCGCGCCGGCCTTCCAGAGGTAGAAGGCGCTCCAGTCGGGATTGCCGACCATGCCGTTGTCGTTGAACACCGGCCGGTTCGGCTCGGCTTCCACATAGGGCGAGAAGGCGGCGTCCTCTTCCAGCACCGTCAGGAGCTCGGCGCGGATGGCGTCCGTGGCCGCCTCGACCCGGTCGAGCCAGGGGAAGGCGGCGCGCTCGGCGTATTCGATATTGGGCAGCTCCGGGAAATAGAAATGCCGCGGCTGCTGCAGGTAGAGTTCGGACTTGCCCAGCATCAGGTCGAGGGAGCGGCGCATGCGCCGCCCCGCCGGCCCGTCCAGCCCAGGCACGTCCAGCGCCTGGCGCAGGTGCGCTTCATAGGCGGCGGTGAACTCGAGCATCATCCGCCGGGCCCGCGCGACCTCGGGCTCCAGGGCGCGCTCGCCGGTCGCCTCGGCGAGCTTCACGAAGGCGTTGAAATAGGAGTCCGCGGCCCGGGCGTCGCCGGCCTGCACATGGCTGTCGGCCATCATCAGCAGCGCGCGCAGGTCGCGCGGGTCGAGCTTCAGGGCGTGGCCCAGAGCCTCGCGTTCTGCGGCTCCGTCACCCGCGGCGCGCTGGGCCATGGCGACGCCCACCCAGACCGCGCCGGTGGCCTCGCCGGCATCGACGATCCGCTGGAACAAGCCCAGGGCGTCGGCGGGGCGGCCTTCGCGCATGGCCCGGGCGCCGTCGCGCCAGGCGGCCTGCAGGTCGGGGGCGGATGCGGGGGTCGGCGGCTGGGACATGGCTGATTAAGGGCGCAGGGGCCGCGCGCCGGTCAAGGCGCCTGTTGCCCCGGGCTTGGCCACCGCCCGAGGGGTGGTTAGGGTCTGGGCGGTCGGCGAAGACGCGAGGCGGCGAAATGGAATTCAAGTCGGGGCCGATCCGGCTTTCGGTGGGCGCCAAGCCGCGCGATCCGGCGGCCGACCGCGCACAGATCGCGGCCATCGAAGGCAAGCTCGCCGCCGGTGAGATCGAGGCCGCCGTGGCGCTGGCGGAGGCCGCGCTGACCCAGGGGCTGGAGCATCCCTTGACCTTCACCCTGGCCGCCGAGCGGCTGGTGAGCGAGGACCGCTATCCCGAGGCGCTGGCGGTGCTGGAGCGCGGCCATCGGCAGAGCCCTGCGGACCTCGGCCTGCGCCAGGCGCTGGGGCTTTGCCTGTTCCGCCTGCAGCGGTTCGAGGCGGCGCTGCCGCACTTCGACGCGCTCGCCGCCGCCCAGCCGGATTTCCCCCAGGGCCATGCGGCGCTGGGCGCCACACTGGACGCGCTCGGGCGCCCGCAGGCGGCGGAGGCGGCCTTCCGCCGGGCGAACGAGCTGGAGCCGGGAAACCTGCTGGCCGTGGCCGGCCTGGCCTCCACCGCCAGCCAGGCCGGCCGGCACGGCGAGGCGCGCCGCTTCGCCGAACGCGTGCTGGCCGCCGAGCCAGGCTATCCCGAGGCGGTGCTGGTGCTCGCCCGCGCCGACCTGGCGGAGGGCCAGCATGCGGCCGGCGAGGCGCGACTGCAGGCGCTGATCGCCGATCCGCGCAGCGCCGAGCCCCAGCGCCAGGCCGCCCAGGCGCTGCTGGGTGAACTGCGCGCCGCCCGGGACCGCAAGTTCGACGCCTGAACGTTTCGAGCGAGCCCGAAGCCTCGTTCGTCGCAACCGCCTTCCGCTTTGCCCTGGGGGCGGGCAAGCTCCGCCCAAAGGGAGTCGGAATGTCAGGGCAAGGATGGTCCAGGCGCGGCCTGGCGGCGACGCTGGCTCCGGCCCTGTTGAGCGCGTGCGCGGGGATCGGCCGCCGGCCGCTGGTCTCGATCAACCTGATGGACACCGAGCCGGTCCCGCCGCCGGCCCCCACGCCCGACACCGGGGCGCAGCTGGAGACCGCCTTCGACCAGGCCAAGCGGATGACCGTGCCGGTGTTCCTGAACGGCAAGGGCCCGTTCGGCTTCGTCGTGGATACCGGCGCCAACCGCACCGTGGTTTCCACCGAGGCCGCGGCGGCCTGCGGCCTGCCGCCGGCGGGCCAGGTGGAGGTGCACGGCATCGCCGGCGCCGAGCAGACCGACCAGGCCGCGGTTCGCCGGCTGGCGGTGGGGTCGGTGATCTCCTTCAACCTCACCCTGCCGGTGCTGCCGCGCGGCCGCCTGGGCGCGGACGGGCTGCTGGGCGTGGACGTCCTCAAGGGCCGGCGGATGTCGCTCGATTTCCTCGACAACCGCTTCGAGATCGCCGCCTCCGGCCAGGGCGTCGAGATCGGCCGTGGGACCAACACCCGAATCCGCGGCGACCGGGACCCGATCGAGGTGAGCGCCGCCTACCGCAACGGCCAGCTGGTGATCCTCGACGCCCAGGTGGCCGACGTGCGGGTCTCGGCCTTCATCGATTCCGGCGCGCAGGTGACGGTGGGCAACCCGGCGCTGCGCGACGCGGTGGTGCACACCCATCCGGACTTCGGCGTGCGGCTGGCGCCCGTGCCGCTGATCAGCGCCACCGGCCAGACGGCCCGGGGCGAGTTCGCGCCGCTCCCGACGCTTCGGCTCGGCGGCATGCAGATCAACCAGGTGCTGGGCATCTTCGCCGACCTGCACATCTTCGACCTGTGGAAGCTCAACGACCGGCCGGCGATCCTGATCGGCGTCGACGTGCTGCGCCATTTCAGCGACGTGACCCTCGACTTCGGCCGCAGGGTGGTGGTGTTCACCCCCTCGCCGCCGGGGGATCTGCGCGTGCGGCTGGGCTCGCGGCCGCCGGGGTAGCTACCGAACTCGCGTGGGCGCCAGGACCATGGCCCCCTGGCTGCGCAGGCGTTCCTGGGCGAGGCCGTCCATGAGCTGCTGGGCGCGGGGGTCGCCGAAGATCCAGGCGGCGGCGGCCAGCGTGCGGGCCGAGGTCGCCGAGACCCCCAGCATCTTCTGCACCGCCTCGAAGGGCGAGCCGGACGGCGACATGCGCTTCAGCCGCGCCTCGCCGGAGATGCCTGCCAGCGCCTTGGCCTTGGCGACGGCGTCGTAGAAGCCGCCGAGCTCGTCAACCAGGCCCAGGTCCTTGGCCTGGACACCGGTCCAGACATGCCCCTTGGCGATCTGGCGCACGCGGTCGACCGGCAGCTTGCGCCCCGTGGCCACGCGCTGCACGAAGTTGTCGTAGATGCGGTCCATCCAGTGGGCGAAGGCCGCCCGCTGCGAGGGCGTGAACTCGTCGCCCAGGCCAAAGGCGCCGGCGTAGTCCGAGCCGACGCCCAGGTGGCGCACGTCGACGCCGAATTTCGCCAAGGCCGGGCCCACCGCGAACTTGCCGCCGAAGACGCCGATGGAGCCGGTGAGGGTCGAAGGCTCGGCCAGGATCGCCGAGGCCTGCGAGGAGACCCAGTAGCCGCCCGAGGCGCCGTAGGTCCCCATGGAGACCACCACCGGCTTGCCGGCCGCCTTGGCCGCGCGGATGGCGGCCAGGATCTCCTCCGATGCGGTGTCCGAGCCGCCCGGCGAGTTCAGGCGGAAGACGATGGCCTTCACGTCCTTGGCCTTGATGGCGTTGTAGAAGGCCTCGGCGGTGTCGTCGGCATAGATGCTGGAGCCGCCGCGGAACGGGTTGCCGCCCTGGTCCTTGCCGTCGACGATGTCGCCCTCGGCCTCGATCACCGCGATGGCCGGGCCGGTCCCGACCTCGCGCGGGGCGCGGCCGTGGGCGTAGTCCTCGAAGTCCACCATCTGGGCGCCGTCGCCGGCCTGTCTCAGGAGCGCGGTCTGGGCCTCGCGCACCTGGCCGATGCGGTCGATCAGGTGCAGGCCGAGCGCGTCCTCGGCCAGGTAGGGGCCGGCCTCAAGCGCAGTCTTCAGCACCGCCGGATCGAGCTTGCGGTCGGCGGCCGCGGCGGCGATGTCGGTGGCGTAGACCGAGCCCAGCCAGGACAGCTCCGCCTCGCGATGCGCCGGCGTGTAGTTGTCGTAGAGGTAGCCGTTGACCGCGTTCTTGTACTCGTAGCGCTGCTCGTAGTCGGCCTTGACGCCGTACTTGTCGAACGCCCGCTTGAAGAAGATGTCCTCATTGGCAAGGCCCGTGACCTGGAACGAGGCGCCGGGCTGCATCCAGAGGTCGCCGGTGGCCGCGCCCATCATGTAGGTGGCGGTGATCACACCGGAGGGATAGAGCCCCTGGCTGTGGGCGACGATCGGCTTGCCGGACGCCCGGAAGTGCTTGATCCCCAAGCGCAATTCGTCGGCCAGGCCGGGCTCGACGCCGCCTTCCGGCAGGCGCACCAGCACGCCCTTGACCCGGTCGTCCTTCTCCGCGCGGCGCAGGCCTTCGAGGATCGACATGGCCGAGTGCCCACGGCGGGCGAAGCCGGCCAGCGGGTTCTGCGGCGACTGGTCGGTGAGCGGATCGCGCAGGTCGAGCTCGAGGACCGCGCGCGAGGGGATCGGCGCCGGGCCGGCGGCGCTGGCGATCATCGAGATCAGCACGAAGGGCACGCCGATCATGAAGATCAGCAGGCCCGCGAAGACCCCGGCGGCGGTGATCAGGAACTGCTTCATCTGGGGTTTGCGCGCCTTGCCGAAGACCTGAGAAGATTAAGGTCCAGGAGCCCGCCTCTCGCACACTTGGCAGGCGTCGGGAAGA
>Ga0207695_10007628_pt1 | contig 13712 bp, 11 predicted proteins | sample KBSC54metaG_FD_184354 | JGI IMG/M metagenome (GOLD analysis project Ga0207695, IMG submission 184354) | Corn rhizosphere microbial communities from Kellogg Biological Station, Michigan, USA - KBS C5-4 metaG (SPAdes) (version 2) | ecosystem: Host-associated > Plants > Roots > Rhizosphere > Soil...
CCATCCCTGCCGAATGCGATCAGTTCGTCCGCCAAAGCCGCCCCCTGGCGACCCGCCGTCCGCAGCTGCGCGCTGGCCGTGAGAAAAGCCATGTCCTCGATGACACAGGCGATATCCTTATAGCGGTCCCGGATCACCAGAAAGTCGATCTTGTCGGCCGTCGGCTGCAGCTCCTTTACGACGAACGGCGAGCCCGCAAAGACGGTCGTGCTCAGCAACGCGGGAACGATATTCTGCATCCTGTCCTGGATCGCTACCACCCGCTCTGCCTCCGTAGCCCAGGCCGGCTGAGGGTTATTCAGCCAGGGCTGCAGCGAGGACGGCTTCGCCTCCTTCATATCGATCAGCAAATGCTTCTTCGGGTCTTTGTTGTTGCGCAGTAAAAAAGCATAGCGCTTTACGCCGAGACTACCGGTGCCGGCAACCCGAAAACATACGTCGATCACCTGGTATCGCCCCTTCAGCAGCGGGTATTGCTGCATCCACTGGGTGAGGTGCGCCATCAGGGTCTTTTTCGTAGTGTTCCCGTCCTTGTCGATGGAAAAGAACCGGACATTGTCCAGGCGCAGCTGCAGCCGGTCTCCCCGGCCGTCCTCCGTCCGCTGACGGATCAGCTCTTTCTGCTTGCGTTCCGCCACTTTCTCCAGAAATGTCCTGACGATCCCATTGGCCGTCTCATGCTCAAGATAGCGCGCCTTGCCCCTGGCAAGCGTGGAGGAGTAAACCCGAAGGAAATAGTCCGCCATGCTTTCCGCCTCCTTCCTTTTGATGCCCAGCGACTCGAAGCCGACAAAGATGCTCGCGACGATACGGCTCACCTCCCAGTCGACCGGGGCGAGTATACCCTCGTCGAAATCGTTGAGGTCGAAATAGACGAGCCTGTTATCCCCCTTATAGCTGCCAAAATTCTCCAGGTGCAGATCGCCGCAGACCCAGCTCACGGGATAGGCCGGCAGTGTCTTGCTGCTTCCCAGGTCTTCGTAGTAGAGGTGGCAGGTGCCGCGGAAAAATCGGAAGGCATTCTCCGCCATTAGCTGGTATTTGAGCGCCACGTATTTCGGAATGCGGTCGCTGTTGAAGGTTTTGATTCGGCCGGGGATGCTGGACACGTCTTATTCTTTCGTGAAAGGTATGTAATAATTAGGAATTGCCCCGTATCTTGCAGACCATGTCGTCCCTCAACAATTACCTTTCAGCGGCAAAGACAGCCGCCTTTATTCTGCTGCTGGGCTGGGCTACGGGTTGCCGTCAGCCGGATGCTCCGGAGTACTACGGTTTTCAGGATCCGCAGATCAGCCACAACGGCTCGCTGACCGTGCTGGCCACCACCCTGAAACTCTACAATCCGAACCCATACGCCCTCAAACTCCTCCACGCCGACGTGGACGTGTCCCTCAACGGCAAGGCCGCCGGACATTCTATCCTGGACTCGACGATCATCATCCCCAAAAAAGATACCTTCTTCGTCCCCGTCTCGATGCAGATCGACATGCGCAGCGTATTCAGCAACGCCCTTTCCATGCTGATGGAAAAACAGGCTACGGTCAGCCTCGACGGACACGTAAAGGTCAGACGGGGAATGTTCACTTTTAACCGCCCCTTCCACTACGACGGCAAACAGGATCTGAACGGCCTGCTCCAGGGCGGCGGCTTCTGACAAAAAACTTCCCCGGCATGAGTACTATCCGTCGGCAAAGCATTATCTCTTCTGGCATAGTCTATCTCGGCTTTGCGCTGGGTGCGCTCAACACCTTCCTGTATGCGAGGGGATTGAAGCCTGACCAGTACGGTCTGGTCACGCTGTTCCAGGGAATTGGAACGATCATCTATTATTTTGCCAATCTCGGTATGCCGACCTATATCGTGAAATTCTTTCCCTATTATTCCGACCACCTTTCCGTCAGGGAAAACGATATGCTCGGTCTAAGCATGCTCAACACCATCGCCGGCTTCGTCCTGGCCATCATTGCCGGCATCCTGCTGAAACCCGTATTCGTTGGGATATACAAGACGAATTCGTCGGAACTCGTTCACTACTATTACTGGATATTCCCGTTTGGGCTGGGACTGACGTTATACTCCCTCCTGGAATCCTATGCCTGGCAGCTCAAAGAGTCGGTACTGACCAATTTTTTACGCGAGATCCAGTTCAGGCTGGTGGCGTCGGTGATGCTGGTGCTTGTCTTTGCAAGCGTGCTGACGAATTTTGACGTCTTTATCAAGATATATGCCTTCAGCTATTTCTTCATCGCCCTGGTCCTGGCCCTTATACTCGTACGCAATGGTCAGCTCCGGTTTGTTTTTAAGCCGAGCCGCGTGACGAGGCGGCTGTTCCGCAAACTGGTCCCGATGGTCCTGTTTGCCTGGGGCGGCCTGTTGCTCTTCAACGTGAGCACCTACTTTGCACCACTGGTCATCGCCGCTACCGTCCCCGGGGGACTGACCTATGCCGCCGTTTTTAACCTCGCACTCTATATCGCCAGCCTGATACAGGCGCCCCAGCGTGCGATCAATGCTGCCGCAAGCGGACCCCTGTCGCAGGCCTGGAAGAAAAAGGACTACGGCCGGATACAGCGCATCTATAGCCGCTCTGCCATTAACCAGCTGATCTTTTCACTGGCCATATTCACGCTGATCTGGCTGAACTTTACCGACGGTGTCCTGACCTTTCACCTGCCGACCACCTATCTGGCAGCACGGACCGTCTTTCTTTTTATCGGGCTCAACCGCGTCGTCGACATGGGTACCGGCCTCAACACCCAGATCATCGGGGCGTCCATCTACTGGCGGTTCGATTTTGTGACGGGGATGATCCTGCTGGGTCTTACGCTGCCGCTCAACTACCTTTTAGCCCTGCGACTGGGAGCCGTGGGCCCCGCTATCGCGGACCTCATCACTTTCTCGCTGTACAACTTCATCCGCTGGGTCTTTCTGTACCGGAAATTCAAAATGCAGCCCTTTGACAAACGGACCGTCTATGCCATCGTCCTCGCCATTGCCTGCTACGCCGTCGTGCACCCGATATTCGTTCAATACCACGGCTTTGTCTGGATCGTTCTCCGGTCGGCCACCTATGTCCTGCTCTACGGCGCAGGTGTATTGCTGCTGCGGCTGTCGGAAGACGTACTCCCCGTATGGAACACCGTCAAGAAAAGGCTGCGCCTGTAAAGAAGTCTCCGGGGTATTTTCGTACCTTTGCGGCCCAGTATGAAGTATCATAACGAGATCAACAAACGCAAGACGTTCGCTATCATATCCCACCCTGACGCGGGTAAAACGACACTTACCGAAAAGTTCCTGCTTTTCGGCGGCGCTATCCAGACGGCGGGCGCTGTAAAGAGTAACAAGATTAAGAAACATGCTACCTCCGACTTCATGGAGATCGAGCGTCAGCGCGGTATCTCAGTCGCGACATCGGTCATGAGCTTTGAATACAAAGGTATGCTTATCAACCTGTTGGACACTCCTGGTCACAAGGATTTCGCTGAGGATACCTACCGGACCCTGACCGCAGTCGACAGCGTTATCCTGGTCATCGACAGCGTCAATGGCGTCGAAGCCCAGACCCGCAGGCTGATGGAGGTCTGCCGGATGCGGGATACCCCGGTGATTGTATTTATCAACAAGATGGACCGCGACGGCAAGAACCGCTTTGACCTGCTTGAAGAGATCGAAAAAGAGCTGAATATCGCCCTTCACCCCATGGGCTGGCCCATCAACAGCGGCAAAGACTTCAAAGGCGTTTACAACCTTTACGACAAGAACCTGATCCTCTTTACGGCCAATACCAAGGCCACGGACGAAGACACCCTCAGCTTCGACACCCTTGACACCCCCTTGCTGGATGACAAGATCGGTGAAAAGGATGCAGCAACGCTCCGGGAAGACGTCGAGCTCGTAGACGGCGTCCATGGCCAGTTGAACGTCGACGACTACCTCGCGGGAAAAGTCGCGCCCGTATTCTTTGGCAGCGCCATCAATAATTTCGGCGTCCGGGAAATGCTGGACACCTTTATCCGCATCGCGCCCGGTCCCCGCAGCCGCGAGACTTCCAGCAGGCACCTGGACGTGGAAGAGGACAAGTTCAGCGGCTTCGTCTTCAAGATACACGCCAACCTCGACCCAAAACACCGCGACCGCATTGCCTTCCTCCGCGTCTGCAGCGGGAGGTTCGAGCGCAACAAATACTTCCACCACGTCCGCCTCGACAAGGACGTCCGGTTCAGCAATCCCTATACCTTTCTGGCCCGGGACAAGGACGTCATCGACGAAGCTTTCCCCGGCGACGTGGTCGGCCTGTTCGACACCGGTAATTTCAAGATAGGGGATACCCTCACCGAAGGAGAAAACTTCTTTTTTACAGGAATACCCTCCTTTTCACCTGAGATATTTAAAGAGGTGATCAATAAAGACCCTATGAAAACCAAGCAGTTGGAAAAGGGGCTGCTGCAGTTGACGGACGAGGGGGTTGCCCAGCTTTTTACCCAGTACGGTGGCAATAAGAAGATCATCGGCTGCGTGGGAGAGCTCCAGTTCGAGGTCATCCAGTACCGGCTTCTGCACGAGTACGGCGCCTCGGTCCAGTTTAACGCCCTGCCTTTTTACAAGGCCTGCTGGATCACCAGTGAAGACCCTAAGAAGCTCGAGGATTTCACCCGGTTCAAACACGCCAATATCGCCGACGACAAGGACGGCTACACCGTCTATCTGGCGCAGAGCGAATGGTTTCTGAATACCGAGCGGACCAACAACCCCGCGATCGAGTTCCATTTCACCTCGGAGATCCACAAATAGATCCGCGGACACCAGGACGAACAATACCAGCGAATAGCGATAAACGAAAAAAGCCGGCTCGAAAGAGACCGGCTTTTACAATTATTTACCTTTTATCTATTCGTTGACGCGCTTCAGCGAGAAAGTTCCCGAAGTGCTTTGCCCGGTAAGGAAGGTCCATGAACCCGGAGCAAGCGTACCGTTGGCGCTGCTGTATTTGGCCGTGAGGCGCTGAGTCCATGAAGGCTGTGTTAGGTCGGTATTGGCGACGTTGCACGTTAGCGTTGAATCGGAAGACAAGGTCCACGTGCCTTTGCCCGTCCAGATCGCCCCGTTCGGACCGCCGCCCTGCTGGACGATCGTGCCGTCGGAAAAAATATTGAACGAATAATAGAAGGAACCAAGATATTCAGAACCAGTGATCTGGAACGTACCTACCCAAAGACCCGTAATCGGATTTTTGGGGGTGGCGACGACGATGGTGTCTCTAACCGTATCCTTTATGACAAGGGTGTCTTTGTGATAGAGAGTATCTTTATGATAGATCGTGGTCGTGTCGTGAATGGGTTTATCGTTGGTCTTGTTGCAGGAGGTCGTAGACAGATAGATCATAGCTACGATAGGTAGGAAAAAAAGAATACGTTTCATTGGTGGGTGATCCTGGGGTTATAGTTACTGCGCGAATATAAAACTAAAAATGAATTAAAATATTACTAGCCGGGAAATCTAACCGGAAAATTTGTACCTTTCAATGCTTTCATATCCTCCGTTGCTATTCCCAATACCTTGTTAGTATTACGCCTGAGTCAACCATACTTACCAGCTCACGCCGGTATAGTTGTGGGGTGTGATCTTTTTCAGTTCTTTTTTGAGTGCGGCAGAGATCTTCAGCCCGTCTATAAAGGCATGCATGGACTGCTTCGTGATCCCCGCCTGTCCGCGAGTCAGCTCTTTCAACGCCTCATAGGGCTTCGGATAGTTCTCCCGGCGCAACACCGTCTGGATGGCCTCCGCAACTACGGCCCAGTTGTCTTCCAGGTCCTGTTTAACACCGGCCTCATTGAGCACCAACTTGTCCAGTCCCTTTTCTATCGACTTCAGCGCCAGTATGGTATGAGCGAACGGTACGCCGACATTGCGCAACACCGTACTGTCCGTCAGGTCGCGCTGGAGGCGCGATACAGGCAGTTTGGCGGCGAAATGCTCCAGGAGCGCATTGGCCACTCCCAGATTGCCTTCCGCATTCTCGAAGTCGATCGGATTGACTTTATGCGGCATGGCGGAGCTGCCTACCTCTCCCTTCTTCGTTTTCTGTTTGAAATAGTCCATCGAAACATAGGTCCAGACGTCCCGGCAGAGGTCGATGAGGATGGTATTCAGGCGCTTGATCGCGTCGAAATGGGCCGCGAGGTTGTCGTAGTGTTCTATCTGCGTCGTGTATTGCTGACGCTGAAGTCCCAGCGTACCTTCCACGAACTCGTTTCCCAGCCTGACCCAGTCCTTTGTGGGGAAGGCCACATAGTGTGCGTTGAAATTACCCGTAGCGCCGCCGAACTTGGCAGTAAACGGCACCTGGATAAGCAGCTCCACCTGGTTTTCGATCCGCTCGATAAATACCATGATCTCTTTCCCCAGCCGCGTCGGGCTGGCTGGCTGACCATGAGTTCTCGCCAGCATGGCCACGTCCTTCCAGTTGCGGGCAAGGACCTCCAACTGACGCTTGAGGTTGAGCAGTGCGGGCAGGTATTCGAATTCCACGGCATGCTTCCATAGCAGAGGGATCGCTGTATTGTTGATATCCTGCGAAGTGAGGCCGAAATGGATCCATTCGGATACCGCCGACAACCCTTCCCCCAAACGGTCCTTGAGGAAATATTCCACGGCCTTTACGTCATGGTTGGTCTCCTTTTCCTTGTTCTTGATCCATATCGCATCTTCCAGACCGAATTGTTCAGGCACCGCCTGCAACTTACGTTTGGTGGCGGCGTCCAGCGCGAAGAAACGCTTTTTGCTGAGAAACAGGAAATACTCGACTTCTACCAGCACCCGATAGCGGATCAGGGCGTATTCAGAAAAATAGTCGTCCAGGTGCTGTACCTGACCACGGTAGCGTCCGTCGATGGGAGAGATGGCGGTAAGTGAGTTTAATTCCATGTTTTTGCGTACGTTATAATGCGTAAATTTGCCGCAAATTTAAAACAAAGGAATTGTACCAAAAAATACGAGTAGGCGCTGTCAGCTATTTGAATACAAAACCGCTGCTCTACGGAATCGAACGTGCCCCGGTAAGGAAAGAGATTGAATTGGTGATCGACCATCCCGCCAGCATCGCGGGCATGCTGCTCAGAGACGAGATCGACATGGGGCTGGTGCCCGTGGCGGTGATCCCCCAAATGAAGGAATACTACATCAATGGCCAGTACTGCATCGGCAGCAACGGCGACGTCGCCTCGGTCTGCATCTTCAGCGAAACGCCCATAGAAAAGGTCGAACGCGTACTGCTGGACTACCAAAGCCGGACTTCCGTGCAGCTTGCGCGGGTCCTGCTCAGAGAATACTGGCACCTGAAACCAGTGCTCGTCGACGCCGGCAAGGACTTTCGGGAGCAGATAAAAGGCACGACGGCGGGGGTGGTGATCGGCGACCGCGCGCTCGAGCAAAGAAAGATTTCTCCCTACATCTACGACCTGGCTGGCTCCTGGAAGGCTTTCACGGGGCTGCCCTTCGTTTTTGCCGCGTGGATCAGCAACAAACCCATCGACCCGGACTTCATCACCGCCTTCGACGAGGCCAACCGGCAGGGAATTGCACATATCGACGACGTCGTAGCAGAAAATCCATATTCCATCTTTTCCCTTCACGACTATTTCACCCGGCATCTTGACTACCATCTCGACCCGGAAAAGCGCAGAGGCCTGCAGCGTTTTATTGGCTACCTGAGCGGCGTTCCGGCGGCGTCAGGCAAGCCCGTTCTCTGATAACCGGCCTGAATATTGTTATGTAAAAGGCCTACATTTGTGTTTTCAGGAAAATCACGACAACATGGCTATTATCAATAAATTAAAGGGCATCGCCGAACCGGGCAGCATCGTTCTGAACCGGCAGTTCCGGCACGAGCTGGAAAGCTCGCGAGGTTCGCTCGACGACGTCTTTCCTGCCGATTTTTCCGAAAGCGAAAAGGCGGATATACAGGCCGTCCGGCCCTTTACCATGACCAGTATCGAAAGACTGGTCAGCCTCTCGCGGGCCGTAGATCATATCGTTTCTCAAAAAATAGCCGGGGATATCGTTGAATGCGGCGTTTGGAAGGGCGGCTCCATGCTGCTCGTCGCGCGCAAACTGGCCCGTGCCGGGGAGACGAACCGCCGGTTGTATCTTTTCGACACGTTCGAAGGCATGTCGGAGCCAACGACCAATGACGTCAGCGCAGTAGACCAGTCCCGTGCAGACGACCTCCTCAACGAGGTCGGCCGTGAAGAAGGGGACAACGTATGGTGCTATTCTCCGTTGGATGAGGTCAGGGCCAATTTGGAAAGATCGGGATACCCCATGGACCGGATACAGTTTGTCAAGGGAAAGGTGGAAGAAACGCTGCCCGAGCCGTCGATCGACCGGTTGGCCCTGCTGCGCCTCGACACCGACTGGTATGAATCCACCAAACACGAGCTGGAGACGCTGTACGACAGGCTCGTGCCCGGAGGCGTCCTCGTCATCGACGACTACGGTCACTGGAGTGGCGCGAAAAGGGCCGTGGACGAATTCATCGCCAGCCGCAAGCTGCCCATTTTCCTCAACCGGATCGACTACACCGGAAGGATGACCATCAAACCCTGATTTAATACACCGATATGCTGAATCTACTGAATGACCTTTTCGGGAAGAAGATCCCCTACAAGTCGACGCTTCCATATACCGCTGAACAGATGCGCCCGTTCATTCCCCGCAACCGCGCATCGCTGAGCGAGGTCGGCGACTGGATCGACGAGGAAGCATTTGCAAAATCGTATTTCCAGTATGGCGTCCCCGGCTTTCTCAGACCGGTGATCAATAAGCCTGTCGGCGACGCTCCTACCTACACCGACCTGATGGCCCTGATAGCGGCAAAACATTTCGACCACGTCAACTACCTGGAGATAGGCGTTTCCGTGGGAAAGAACTTCTTCCAGATGCTGAATATCCTGCCCAAGGCGAGCCTGACGGCATTCGATATAGAAGAGATCAACCCGGTGCTGGCGCGCTTCCTCTCCGCCGAAGGCCGAACAGAATGGGCAACCCCCGCAAAATCGATCAAAAAAAACGCCTCTTCGCTCAGCAAGTTCAGCTATCAGCAGAAGCAGGTAGCCTATCTGTCGGCTGACGTTTGGGATACCAACAGCTGGGCGAGGCTGCAGGGACAGAAATTCAACCTTGTCTTCTCGGATGCCCTGCACACACCCGAAGCGATCCTGTTCGAATTCGAAATGCTCGTAAAATATGGCCTGCTGGACCAGAAGTTCATCATCGTCTGGGACGACCTCGTGGGCAAGATGCAGCGCTCTTTCTTTCGTATAATAAAGAAATACAACGACGTCTACGGCATCAAAGAAGTCTTCCTCGTAGACATCAACGGATGGGTAGGCGAGAATGAGGGCCCCCATTCCGTGGGCATCATTTCAAACTTTCAATTTTGATATGGCGGTCATCCTCACCAATCTTTCCAACCAGCTGTACGAAAGCAGCCGTCAACGGCTGAATGCTTCGGCAGCAAAGGCTGGCGTTGACCATATCCGGTCATACGATTTTGAGGATATCAGACAAACACCGTTCTATGCCGACAACCGGGCTATCCTGGACCATCCTACCGGGATGGGATACTGGCTGTGGAAACCTTATATCATTATGGAGGCCCTGAAGGATGCTGCAGACGGCGACATCGTCGTCTATTCGGACGCGGGGCTGGAGATAACGGCGCCGCTTGACCCCCTGCTGGCGCTATGCCGCGAGGACAATCCAATACTTCTCTTCGGCAACGGCGATTTCATCAACGCGACCTGGACCAAACGCGACTGTTTCATATACATGAACTGCGACCAGCCCTATTACTGGCATGCTCCTCAGTGCGACGCAGCGTTCTGCGTCTTCCGGCGCTCGGAGGTAAGCCTGCGGTTCGTTACCAAATGGCTGGACTATTGCCGTGATCCCAGGATAATTACAGACGATCCCAATACTGCAGGGAGAAGAGACCTGCCGGGCTTTCGGGAGCACCGACGCGACCAGTCCGTGCTTTCCCTGCTGGCGGCGAGCTACAAGCTGCCCCTGTACCGCATGCCTACGCAGTTCGCCAATCACTACAAGGCGCCGCAGCAAAGGGTCAACGGAGAGACCAACTGCGTCAACCAGAACGACCGGCGACAGGTGGACTACTATGCGGCCATTCCTTATTACAATTCTCCTTACGGACAGCTGCTCGACCATCACCGGGGACAGTCCAAAGGGCCCGCAAACGGCCAAAAAGCCCGGGGCCTGGCCGAAAGGATCTTCCGGGCTATACATAAACGTTACCGACGCTGGCGAAATGCCAGTGCGCTAAAGAGAGAACACCGACCACTACCCGAAACCTCAATTCCGGCGGATGACAGGCGATAGCCCATATATAACTATCATCATACCTACTTTTCGCGCCGCAAAGACCCTGCGCGTCACGCTGGACAGCGTGCTATACCAGGACTTTCTCGACTTCGAGGTGCTGGTCATGGACGGCGGCTCGGATGATGGGACAGCCGCCATTGTTCAGCAGGCAGCCGACGATCGTATCCGGTTCGCTTCCGAGCGGGATAAAGGCGTATACGACGCCATGAATAAGGGTATCTTAGCCGCGCGCGGTGTCTGGCTTTACTTCCTGGGAGCCGACGACCTGCTGTATGGTCCCGGTGTGCTATCCGCCGTATTTGGCGCTGCGGGCCACGAAGACGCAGACCTGCTGTACGGAGATGTGGTGAGCCCCAGCTATAAAGGCCGCTACGACGGACAGTTCGACTTTCCAAAGCTGCTAAGCCGGAATATATCTCACCAGGCGATCTTTTACCGGCGCTCGCTCTTCGATCGGTTTGGCGGCTATGATCTGAACTACCCTGGCTACGCAGACTGGGATCTGAATATCCGGCTGTTCGCCGCCGCCGGCGTCCGCATCCGTTACATCGATGCCATCATCGCCCGATTCGGTCCCGACGGCATCAGCTCGCGGCACGACAGCGCATTCCTCAGAGAAGTGCTGTTCCCGAACAAGCTGAGGCTGCTGGAGGAGAGAGGAATGAAAGAGCTGCGACCCCTGATGGCCTATGACGAGGTCTGGCGGCTCCTGCGCAACGGCGAATTCGTTGGTGTCCGGAGTCCTGGGGCCGGACCGGCGGCCGGCCAGACCGTCCCGGTTGTGATCCGGCAGATGGCGGCCTGGCAGGAGCATATCCCCCGGCGAATCCTCCGGATAGGGCCCCTGTCAAAAACAATCATGCTGACCAGCTATCTGCGCCACCTTTTAAGCGGAGCGCTTAACTGATGTTACTGAGTATAATCATAGTGAACTACAAGTCTTCGGACCTGGTCCTCGACTGCCTGCGGTCTCTGCTGGGCGACCGGGACAATCCACTGTTCGAGGTCATAGTAGTAGACAATGCATCCGGCGACGACAGCCGGCAAAAGATCATGTCCGCCTTTCCCGGCGTGCGCTGGCTGGCCATGGACGACAACGGAGGTTTTGCGCGCGGCAACAACGAAGGCATACGACGTTCGCACGGCGACACGGTCCTGCTGCTGAACGGCGATACCCTTCCTTCCCCGGACAGCGTAGCGGAATGTTACCGGCGCCTCACTGCCTCTGAATACGTTGCGGCAGGTGTTCAGCTGCTGAATGCCGACGGCAGCCCGCAGATATCGGGGATGTACGTGATGAGGGGAGGACTCAACTACCTGCTGCCGTTGCCATATCTGGGCTCGCTGCTGAAGTCGTTCGGCAGCCTGGCGGGAGTCAGGAAGCCGCACGTGGCCGATGCTTCGGAAGCAAGCACGGCCCCCATCGACGTCGACTGGATCAACGGGGCCTTCCTGATGGTGAAGCGTTCGGCAATCAACAAGGCGGGGTTGCTGGACGAGGATTTCTTCCTTTTCGCAGAGGAGGCCGAATGGTGCTCGAGAATCAAAAAGACAGGCCGTCTTTGCATCTTTGGTGACCTGGAGGTCGTACACCTCCAGGGGGAAACAACGAACCAGGAGTTTGGATCGAAAGGCAGGGGATACTACAATTTATACGACCGCAAGGGCCTGCAGATCATGCTTTCCAATTTTGTACGTATCCGCAAGGAGTTTGGTATCGGCTGGTTCCTGGTCCAACTGTTATTTTACCTGGCAGATGTTCCAATTTTCTTGCTTGGTCTTGTGTTCAGCAAACGGTACACATTATCCCAGTGGTCGGGCTATTGCAAAAATGTCGGGATCATCCTTCGCCTCAGCCCGACAATCCTGAAAAATAAACCTTATTTTTATAAGGTCTTATGAGGTTCCCTCTTTTGCTTACGCTGCTGGTATTGTCCTGCTTGCGCTATGGATATGCTCAGGAGTATAGCTACACCCACTATGATATATCGGATGGCCTGGCCGGTTCCACCGTGTACTGCATTACCCAGGACAAGGACGGGTTCATATGGACAGGGACGGAGACGGGAGTCAGCTGTTTTGATGGTACGCACTTCCACAATTATACGGCCATAGATGGATTACCTGATGTCGAAATACTCGAAATGTTCGGCGACTCACGCGGCAGGGTCTGGATGGCGCCATTCCGCAAATCGATCTGCTATTTTTACAAGGGAACGATAAAAAATCAGGAGAATGATTCGCTTCTCCGCAGAATACGAATAAGGGATAACGTGCTGTGTTTTGCCGAGGATGACAAGGGCAATATCCTCATGCAGGAGAAGACAGCTTTGCATCTCCTGACCACTGGCGGCCGCCTGCTCGAATACGATTCCATAGCGGGCAAGCCGATCAGAAAGAGCGGGGCGATATGCCGCAGCAGGGACGGCCATTTTTTGGTACAGGCGGACGATGAGGTATATTCTTTATCCGATAAGGGCTTTACCCCGTTGTATTCTTTAAAGATTGAAAACGCCTGGCCGTCGTTCATTTCATTAAATTCATCGGGCATGATCTGGCGCGTCGACTCCGACAACGCCGCCATTCGCATTTTTGCGACGGGGCAGCAGCTGTCCTTTCCATTCGAACGGAAAGGCTTCCGGCATCTCAGCTATACCTCTGCCGGTGATAGTCTGTATTATTTTAACGAGTTCGCCGGCGCTACGGAATACAATGTCCGGACCGGTCATACCAGGCGGTTCCTAACTGGAAAGCAGGTCTCCCGGACCTATCATGACGCCACAGGCAATATCTGGTTCACCACCCTGGGGCAGGGTATATTCCGGCTGAACTCCGACGAATTCAGGACTATCCGGCTAAAGCCCCCCTCCGGAACGGAAGCATCTTCGATCTGGTTTATCAACAGGATAGGGGGGCATCTTGTAGTTGGTGACAACCAAAACTATATTTTTATCTTTTCCCTCCCGGATATGAAGGTGCTCAATGCCCTGTCGGCGACAGGCATTGCAAAAAACCACATTGTTAATGTAAGCCTGCTGGCCAATGGCGATACACTCGTCGCCGGGGACGGAAGCACGTCCATGATCAACTCCAATATCGGCAATCCGCGTTATGTCGGCGAAGGTTTGAAATCCACCTTCAACAAAAGCCCGGATCAGCTGTTGGTCAGCAGTTTCTGGGGAGTGGGCCTTCTCAACCTTCGCACGATGCGTACCGATACATTGTGGCACGAACGCTCGACTACTGTTTATTACCGAAAGGATACCATTCTGATCGGTACGCTCAACGGCCTGTTTGCCATGTCAGCGAAG
>Ga0207695_10007629_pt1 | contig 13712 bp, 8 predicted proteins | sample KBSC54metaG_FD_184354 | JGI IMG/M metagenome (GOLD analysis project Ga0207695, IMG submission 184354) | Corn rhizosphere microbial communities from Kellogg Biological Station, Michigan, USA - KBS C5-4 metaG (SPAdes) (version 2) | ecosystem: Host-associated > Plants > Roots > Rhizosphere > Soil...
GACCGAAGACAACACGATGGCTTGCGGACTGCCAACGGGGATTCGTGCGAAATCGGCCGGTAAATCACCCGGAGCGACATAGCTCCAGGGCCCGTTCAAAGATTTGGACTTGAACCAACGGCCCGAGAGCAGGAGGTAAGCCTCCCGCTGAGTCGTGTCGAAGAAAAGTTGGCTGTCTGTATCTGCCGCATATTGCAATGCGGTGCCGCGGATGGGCCGAAAATCGGGAAGGCCCGCCGTCAACAACAACTCGGCCGGCTTCGTGCTCACAAGAATCCTGGGAGGCGCCTCCTCGCCGGAAGCGGAGGGTGCATCAGAGGGTGCGGGCGACAACCCGGCCACCTCATTGGGTACCCGTTGCGCCAGGGACCACGGCCCCTTGATACTATCAGCAGTGAACCATCGGCCGTCGCCAGCGAGGTAAAACTTCATGCTGGTCTTGTCGTACACCAGGAGCGCAGGAGTGTTGACGACGCGTTCCAGCGTGCTGTCCGGTATAGATCGTTGGAGCGGTTCGCCGTCGATGATCACCAGCACGGTTCGGTTAGTAGCCCAAAGGATGTCTGGCGGGGTGTGCTGCAGCCCGCCTGCCCCCTGGCGTGCGGCTGCCTGTAGGAACCCGAGCGTCGTGGTCAGGTAATCGAGCGAGACGCTGCGCGCCCCCGAGGGGAGCACTTCACGCACAGCCGCCAGCGCGTTGCTGCCGTTGTCCTTGGCTTCAGGGAAACGGCCTTTGGTGATCGCTACTTTGTCGAGCACGACGATCCGATTGGATGGATCAACGCTTCCGTGGGCCTCAAACCACACGGCCCCAACCAGTTCGTGTTTTGCGCCAGCCAACTTCACCTCCACCGCTGCACGCGCGCTGAACCAGTTTGTGGTCCAACCCTGCACCTGTGGGACGTGCAGAGTAACCGTATTGCCGTTGGTCGATAGCACGCGTGGCCACGGGCTCTCCTCATCCATCGGCGTCTGTGACCGGAGCGAGCCGGCGCTGGCCACCAGCACCAGGCAGATGCCCGCCAAGCGTTCAATGAGGAAGGGTAGTTTAAGGCCGCGGCGCATGGCTGGTGAGAAGTTTGCCGTCAATTGGGCGAGGGCTTCCAAGTCGGATCAGGATCATAGGCCTTCATCGAGCGCCCTAGCCGGGACGTTTTCGGGCCCAAGTCCTTTTGGTAGACCCGTCCTTCCTGATTAACAATGAAAGTCATGATCCCGGATTGGCCCCACTCTGCCGGCCACGCTACCAAAGCGAAACCAGCGATCATATGACCATTAATGACATAGTTGTATTTTCCTGCGGCCCCATGGGGTCCTTGGCTTTTGAGGATTTTGAAATAATAACCGTGGTAAGGCGCTGGAGCATCACCCTCTTTACGCCTGCCCAGATCGTATCCGGTTTCCTGGGCATCGGCGACCAGCGGCCCCAACGGGCTCATGTCGCCGTCCAGATCAAGCGGCCAGTATAGCCCATCTTTCAACCCCGCTGAGCTCGTGATCTTTTGGGCGAACTCCAGCACGTTGTCGCCGTTGCGATCCGCACTGGCATATTCACGTTGGGCCTCGACATAGGCACGTACGACGTCCAAGGTCTCCAGCTCATTGCGACCGATTCGACGGTTCTGAATTTCTTCCTCGCCGGCCTGGGCGTCAAAGAACCAGCCAGCTGCACCCCTCACCAACGGGATGGGGAATGGCCAAAGGTTTGTCCCCACCTCGAGCACAGCGTTGGTGGGAGATTCCCGGCTGATATGATTGGTTTGAGCCATGGCGGCGGCAAACGTTTCAAATTCGTTAGTCGCCTGGACGCGATCCGGATTCTGGAACTCCCGCGCCAGTGGCCCAAAGATCGCTCTTAGTGCTTCACTGTCCTTTCCCTTCACAGCGGTGTCCAAAGCGACCGCTGCTTCTTCGGGCGTGGTGAACGTCTTCCCGGAATCGGCCGCTCGGCCGAGGCCGGCGAAACCAAGCGCAAGGAGGAGGATCACGCAACTGTGGCGGGCTGGATAAAAAGCACGGCTGGCATGCCGGCGTAGACATTCGAACAACGATTTCATAAAATTACTCGAGTGGGTTTCTTTCAATTAGCATTCGGAGCAGGAACAGAGTCAACGACCACGGCCGCCACCGCGACCACCGCCACCACCCCGTCCTCCTCCACGCCCGCCGGAGCTTCCGCTTCGGCTGGACGCGCCACGACTGCTATCACTGCGGCTGCGGGAGCCGCTGCTCGTTCCTCCGAAAGCGCTCCCCCCGGAACTCCCCGACGACCGAGACGATGCGGAGCGAGAGGTAGGCGTAGGAGAATTGCCGCCACCCGCGCCCGCTGATGGCCGACTGCTCACATTCCCGGTCGATGGGCGCGCGCCCGCAGATCCAGATGACGATCGGCCCCCGCCGGCGGGCTGTGTCGATGCCCGTGCACTGCCAGAGCCCGATCCCCAACCTCGCGCATCCTTGCCCTTAGCCGAGGCGCCACTCGATCCACTGCTGCGCATTCGATTTTGGTCCGGCTTCCATTTCTGTTGCGAGGCCCCAGCACCTGTCGAGGATGCCCGGTTGCCGTTCTGCCGCCCCCCTTGGTTCACATTCCGCTCCCGGTTTACGTTGCGGTTTGAGTTCCGGTTGACATTAACATCCACGTCCCCGTGGCCCCAGTTGCAATTGTTGGCCAGGATGGCTCCCCAAGCCATGCCGACCCCGAAGGTGACCAACGGTGCGTAGGGGCTATACACATACCCGGGTGGCGGGTAATAGACGGTCGGCGGATAGCTGGGGACGTAGACCACCTCCGGGTTGGAGGGACGCACCTCGACGATTTGATTTGTGACCGTGACCACCTGGGTATAATTGGTTTGCACGACGATAACATTCGTGACGGTGACCACCTGCTGAGCACTGGACTGGAGCGTTCCAGCCTTGTGCGCCTTGCCGCGCAGCTCTTGGATTTTGTCCATCAACTCTTTCGGCTGAGCGAGGAAGGCGTCTCCCAGTTGAACCGTCCAAGCCAGGTCAGCATCCATCTTGGCTATGAGGTCAGGGAACTTCGCTACCGCCTTGACGTTGTCATCCCACGTCTGGTCGTCGATTTTAGCGATATTGTTCGTGTCCCTCACGAATCGCGCCGCTTGCACTATTTCCAGGGGATAGACCGAGGCCGGCAGCAGGACGGCAATCAGGGGATCCGGATGGAGCGCGATTGGCAGGGCGAGCTTCTCCAGGTCAGCCGCGCTGAGTTTTGCCGGGGCCGAAGGGGGCGGGGATGGAGTTGGGGCGGGGGCTTGCGCCGGGGTCGGGACAATTGATACAGGAGGGTCCTGAGCGCTGCCCGAGCATAAGGTACACAGGCTTAAGGCAGCCAGTATGAGTCGAACGTTCATAGAATCTTTGGTTTGCTTCTTATTTCCCAGCGGTATGAAAATCAGCCTAAAAACCGCCCACCAGGCGCGCCGGCGCCGATAGGGCTGGTCGCTCAGCTAACGGTTCTCCTCGTAGCTGCGCTGCCGCGCCACGAGGTAGCGGTCGAGCTCAGCCACGTCCGTGAACACCCTCACGCCAGGCAGAGACTTCATGATCTCGAAGACCTCCTGGATCTGGGGTTGCATGTGAATGAAAGAGGCCTGGCCGCCCCGCTCTTTGAGCTGCTTGCGAGAGGTCGCAAACACCCGCAAGCCGGCGCTGCTGATGAATTTCAACTGGGCCAGATCAAACACCAGGTCCGTGACCGTGGTGGACAGCACCGGCGCCAGTTGACGCTCCAGCTCAGGCGCCGTGGAGGTATCCAGGCTGCCAGTGAGTTTTACGGTGACCGCGCCCGCGTTCGTAGGGCCCGCATCTTTTTGAATTTGAATTTCAAGAGGCATAATAACAGGTCGTTTGGGTGTTGTTTGTTAGGAGGTTCGATGCTTTTCGGAAAGATCGTTCAGGGCAGCCGGCTCCATCAGCCGCTTGCGAAGGCAAAGCACGTTTTCACCGCCCTCACGCCGGTACTCGACCTCGTCCATGTACCGCTGCACGAGTTGAATTCCCCAGCCTCCGGGCAGCCGCGCGTCCTCATCGGCGAGGCTTCCCGCCGCACGCGCCAGGGTGGGATCGAATGGCGGCCCCTGATCGCGCAACTCGATTACCATCGCGCTCCCCGTGTGCTGGAGGGTGACCTGGAAGGTGCGTTGCGCGTCGCGTTGAAGCGCGTGATTGACGATGTTGCTGCCGCATTCCTCCAAGGCGAGGGCGAGACCGAAAAGCGCTTTCTCCGGGACGTGTTTCGCCTGTCCGAAGCCTTGTAAGGCAGTCACGGCCCGCATGACTTCCTCGGGCGTGGCGTTCAATTGGAGGGTCATAGGCCCACCTCAGCTTTCGCGCGGTCTGCGTTTTCGTCCGCCACCTTGAGCAGGAGGATGGCAATGTCGTCGGATTGTGGGGCCTTGCCGGCAAACGCGCGGACGTGCTGGAGCAGGCCCGCGGTCATGGCCGTCGCGGTGTGGCCGACCAGGGAGCCCGCGTCGGCGAGGAGGCGATTATTGCCGTAACACTCCTCCTGGAGATTGAACGCCTCGCTCACGCCGTCGGAGTAGAAGAGCAAGGCATCGCCGGGGGCCAGGGTTAACTGGGTGAGCTCGAACTCCAGCCCGGGCTCGAACCCAAGCGCCGTCCCAAGGTTCTGCACTGCCCATTGCGGAGGCTGGCCGGTGCGGAGCAAGATCGGACGACATTGTCCCGCATTGGCCAGGGTGATGCGGCTCAAAGCAGGTTCGTAAACCGCGCACAGAAAGGTCACGAACATCCCGGAGGGGTTATCGGCCGCCAGTTCGTCATTCAGCCGAGCCAGGATCCGGCCGGGCTCCGCGATCTCGCGCGCGAGCAGGCGTGCCAGGCTGATCGCGCGCACCATGAACATCGACGCCGGAATGCCTTTCCCCGAAACATCGCCCAGGAAAATGACCAGCCGTTCGGGCTTGGCCGCGCAGAGGCCGTACAGATCTCCGCCCACCTCCCGGGCCGGCTCGAGCACGGCGCTGAAGTTGAGCCCGTAATCTCGCTCAAAACCGGCAAAGTCATGCGGCAACATGCCCATCTGGATTTCGCGCGCGACGCTCAGTTCGACCGCTATTTGCTCCTTCACCTCATCGCTGTAAGCCTTGGCTTTGAGCAGTGCCCGCACGCGCGCCTTTACCTCGAGCATCTCGAATGGTTTGGTCAGATAATCATTCGCGCCCGCCTCGAACCCGCGGGTCTTATTCTGCACTTCTTCCAACGAGGAGAGGAACATGATCGGCACCTCGGCGGTTTCCGGCATCTGCCGCAGACGACGGCAGACTTCGTAGCCGTCCAGACCCGGCATAACAATATCCAGCAGGATTAAATCGAGCCGAGTGCGCGCGGCAATCTGGAGCGCCATGTCGCCGTTGAGCGCGAGGCTCAACTTGTGATCGCCCTTCAAGCCTTCGACCAGGATGTCGAGGTTGGCTTTGGCATCGTCCACCAGCAGAACGCGGCAATCGGACAGCGTTTTCATGGCTCGACAAACTCCTGGCGATCTGCAACCCGGTGCAGGAGGCGCTTATGGATTAGCCGCGGCTCCCTCATGATGCGCTCCGTTTCAAGGCCAGCACGGCGATATCGTCGGATTGAGGGTGGTCGCCGGCATAGGCGCGAACGCCGCGCAGCAGCGCCGCACTCGTCTCCGGGGCGGTATGGCCCGACATGGGCGCGAGCTGTTGCAGCATCAACGCTTCTCCGTAAAAGTTCCCCTGGGCGTTGAGCGCCTCCGTCACGCCGTCAGTGTAAAATACAACCAGGTCACCGGCTTGAAGAACCACCGATTGGCTGGGCGCCGTCAACCCGGCACGAATGCCTGCCGCCAGGTCCGGCTCCAAATCCAATAACCGCGCCTGGCCGTCCCGAACCAGAACTCCCGGCGGGTGGCCGGCGCTGGCATAAGCCAGCCTTCCGGTTTGCACTTCATAGGTGGCGCAGAGCAGCGTTACGAACATGTTGCGGGGGTTTTGTGAAACGAGGGCATCGTTCACGCGGCGCAGGATCTCCTCGGGATGACTTACATCGGGGGCCATGGCCCGCACTAATGTCATGGTCACCGCCATGAACAGGGCCGCGGGAATGCCCTTGCCCGACACGTCACCGATCACCAGGACAAGGTCTCCGCTCGAGGTCCGCAACACCTCGTAGAGGTCACCGCCAACCGCCTGGGCAGGCTCCAGAACCGCGTGAACCTCCAGTCCGCTGCCATCGCTGACCGCCCGAACGTCGGCCGGCAGAATCCCCATTTGGATCTCACGGGCGACGCTCAAGTCGTAGGCGATCTTCTCCTTCACCGCATCGGCATAGGCTTTGGCCTTCAGTAGCGATCGGACGCGAGCCTGGACCTCGAGGATCTCGAACGGCTTCACCAGGTAATCGTTGCCGCCGGCCTCGAAACCCCTGGCTTTGTGCTGCACATCTTCCAACGAGCTGAGAAACATGATCGGAATCTCTCGCGTTCGAGGCGACGCGCGCAAACGCCGGCAGACTTCGTAGCCATCCGGCCCAGGCATCACAATATCGAGCAGGACCAGGTCCGGCAGGAGTTTTTCGGCCATGCGAAGCGCCGCGTTGCCGTCCAGCGCCACACTGAGCTGGTAATCCCCTCGCAGCGCCTGCACCAGCACATCAACGTTGGCCGGGACATCGTCCACTATCAGGATCCGGCTGTCGGAGAGCTCTTTCATGGACGCGATTGAATGGCTTGTTCCAGGCGACCCTGCGCCTCACCGAAGGCGTAGCCCTGGACCAGGTTCTGGAATTGAGTCCAGGACTCGCCGCCGTCGAACAAGGAGCGCAATGCGCCCTGGTTGGCTTCCACAAAATCTGCCGCCCCGGGATCGAATTCGCTGAGCAGCTTGATTAGTTGTCCGGCCGTCTCGCGCGCCTGGAAAGGGTCAACCGGAGGCCCGGCCTTGGGTGCGGTTGGAATTTCGGGAGCCAACTCGACCAGCGCAACCTGCAATTGCGCGACCAACGGGTCCAGCACCGCCGCCAAGTTTTCCTGCGCAGAGCGAACGTCTTCACTGGAAGCTCGCTCTCGAATCATCCGCTCCACGGCGCCCGCGGCGGCCTGAATGGGCTTGGCGCCGATGTTGCCGGCCACGCCTTTCAGGGTATGCGCCAGCCTTTCCGCGAGGGCGGTATCGCGCTGCTCCAACGCGAGCTTAATGTCGGTGACGGTGGATGCTTGTTGCTGCGAGAATTGGCGAAGCAGCTTCAAATATAACTTGCGATTGCCGGCGACGCGACCCAAGCCGTCCTTGGTATCAAGGCCGGCGATCGAGGGGAGTTCATTGCCGGGCTGAGTTCCTTTGGCGTCCGGGTTGGTAGCTGGCTTCGGGGATGCCTCGGACGTTACGGCCGGGACCGGGCTGACCGCTTCGCTCCCCTTTGCGGGGCTGACCGCCGGGGTCGGCTTATAGTAACGCCCCACGGTCTCGAACAAGGACGCAGGATCGATCGGCTTGGAAATGTGGTCGTTCATCCCGATGGCCAGGCAACGCTGACGCTCCTCCATCGTGGCATGAGCGGTCATGGCAATGATGATCAGGGTGGCGAAGCGCGCATCAGACCTGAGCCGGGTAGTGGCCTGGTAGCCGTCCATCTCGGGCATTTGAAGATCCATCAATACCACGTCGAACGGCGGAGGTTGCGGCCCCAGGGACAGAAGGTCCACTGCCTGACGGCCGTGGTTGGCAACGGTGACCGCCGCGCCCACACCTTCGAGCAGTTCCACCGCGATCTGCTGGTTGATCTCATTGTCCTCGGCAAGCAAGATGCGGGCGCCGCGCAAACACATCTCCGGCTCGGCCTCCCTCACACCAGCAGCCTCCCCGGTCCCCTGAGCAAATACGTTCACGAGCGTATCCACGATCATGGACTTGGTGACCGGTTTGACCAGGAAACCATCCAACTGCAAGCGCTCGGCTTCTTCGCGCACCTCTTCGCGCCCAAAGGCGGTAACAAGCACGATGGCGGGCTGGTGGGTCAATGTTTCGTCGCTCTTGATGTGGCGGCTGGCCTGTAAGCCGTCCATGCCAGGCATCCGCCAATCCATGAATATCACGTCGTACGGATCGGCGGCGTCGTGTTGTTGGATCGCAGCAATGGCCTCTTTTCCCGAGCCGACCACATCCACGCGGTTCGCCAATGTGCTCAAGGGTTCCTGCAAAATCTCCCGGGCCGCGGAATTGTCATCGACGACCAGCACGCGCAGTTTCCCGAGCTGCTCCGGAACAAGCTTGCCCGAGCTTTTCGCGTCGCTCACACCCAGCCAGACCGTGAAAAAGAACGTGGTGCCGACACCGGGCTCACTCTCCAACCAGATGCGGCCCCCCATGAGCTCCACCAACCGGAGGCAGATGGTCAGCCCCAAACCGGTGCCGCCGTGCTTGCGGGTGGTCGACATGTCCGCCTGGGTGAACGGCTGGAACAACCTGGCCGCTTGCTCCTTCGTCATGCCGATGCCAGTATCGCGCACGGAAAATTTGAGCTGCACTTTCTCTCCCGTGCGTTCGACCGACTGGATGTCGAGTCGGATTTCGCCGCGTTCAGTGAACTTGACGGCATTGTTCACGAAGTTGGTAAGTATCTGGCCGAGGCGAAGCGGGTCCCCGAGCAGGCCTTCCGGAATACCAGGGGCGACGTGGGCCAGGAACTCCAGGCCTTTTTCGTGAGCTTTCTGAGCGGTGAGAGTCGTTACCGAACTAATCACTTCGTCGAGCTTGAAGTCCGTGGTTTCGATCTCAAGCTTCCCCGCCTCGATTTTCGAGAAGTCGAGGATGTCGTTGATGACCGCGAGCAGAGAAGTGCCGGCATTATGAACTTTGCTGACATAGTCCCGCTGCTTGGCCGAGAGCTGGGTCTTGAGGGCAAGGTGAGATAGCCCGATAATCGCATTCATCGGCGTGCGGATTTCGTGGCTCATGTTCGCCAGGAACATGGACTTCATTTGCGTCGCCTCCTCCGCCTTCTCCTTGGCTCCAAGCAACTCTCGTTCGAGCTGTTTGAACTCCGTGATATCCTGCGTCACGCCGAACATGTCTGTAGGCTTGCCCCCAGCATCCTTCACCACATGTCCCAGCGCATGGATCCAGACAACCCGCCCATCCACGGGCCGTTTGTAGGCATAAACGGAGTCATAGACCGGGATGGTCCCCGCCATCGCAGCGGCAAAATTGTCCATCGTGGCCCTAGCCGCGATCTCATCACCTTCTTGAACGTGCAACGCCCAGTCATCCAGGCGTTGGCGGTGGTCGGGCGTGGGATGGTCGCCAAAGATCCGCGTCGCGCGCTCCGACGAGTTATACCAACCGGAGCCATCCAAGGGCACGTGCCAGTACCCGGCCTTGGTGAGGTCCAGAGCGCTATCGGCCAGAAAATTCGTGCGCTTGAGTTCCTCGCTGCGATTCTGGAGTTCGGCTTCCGCCCGCTTCCTCTGGGTGACATCGGTGAAGCTCACCACCGCCCCCACGACGGAGCCGTCCTTCAACATCGGCGTGGCGCCATATTCGACCGGCAGGCCTGTGCCATCCTTGCGCCACAGGAATTCATCATCAATGCGGCTGGCCCGGCCGTGCCGGTACGCCGCGAACATCGGGCATTCTTCCCTGGGATAATCACTGCCGTCGGCCCGGCGTTGATGAAAAGCGGCATGCGAAGGTTGACCGATGAGCTCTTCAGCGGTGAAGCCCAGCATCCGGCAGGCAGCCGGGTTGATGAACGTCACGCGGCCCTCGAGATCGGTGCCGAAAATACCTTCGGCGCTCGACTCAAGAATCAGCCGTGAACGTTCCTCACTGACCTTGAGCTGTTCGCGTTGCGCGGTTAACTCGCGCTGCTGGGCCAGGAGTTCCACCTGTGATTGGGTTAATTCCTGGGTCTTCTCCTCAAGCAGGCGGGCTTGTTCCTGGGTCTGGGCGAGCAACTCCTGGGTTCGGACATTACGCTGCAGCACCTCGAAGCTCATGGCCGCTGCCGGTAGCAGGTCGTCGAGCAAAGCCCGCTGCGAGGAGTTGCACTCACGCAAAGAGGCCAACTCCAGAACCCCCAGCAAGGCGCCCTGGGAAACGAGTGGCAGGGCGACCACCCGGACCGGAGGCGCTGTCCCGAGACCGGAGGTGACGCGGAGGTAGTTGGGCGGGAGATCCGTGAGCGTTATCACCTTGCGCTCCCGCGCGCACTGGCCGACCAAGCCCTCTCCCATTTGGAAAACATCCTCGGAACTGCCAACCTCAGCCAGACCATAGCTGGTGAGCCGCCGTAGCTGTTTCGAGTTCTCCTCAAGTTCGTAAAAGGCTGCGACCCCGCCACCCACCAGAGGGACGAGCCCGGAAAGGAGACGTTCTCCGAATTCGGGCAGTGACGCGGCACCCGGCAAACCGCCCAGCACCTTGGAGGCATTCGCTTTAATCCAGCGCTGCTGCTCCATTGTGGCGGCGCCTTGTTTAAGAACGTCCACTGAGCGGGCCAGGCTTCCCGTTTCGTCGGTGGCTTCGATAAACGGGACCTGTTGAGTATAGTCCCCAGCCGCGATGGCCTTCACGCACGTCTCCAGTGCCTGGATGGGTCGGACGATCCGACGGAAGGTGATCCAGCCCAAGCCGCCGGTCAGGAGGATGGCGGTGACGTTGGCGACCAGGGTCTTCCATCTCGACCCGCGGATCGCTGCGAATGCCTTGCTCCCAGCGAGGGTTGCCAGATGCTCGTTGTGCTGGATCCAGTCCTGGGAAGCTTTGCCCAGCCGCTCGCTTGTGGCGCCCATGGCGCCTCCCAGCGAGGCTGTGGCTTCTTCGCGGTGTCCCGCCGCGGCCAAGGCCATGACGCGCCGGGCACCCCCAATCCAGTCGCGGGAGGAGGTGCGGTACTCGTCCAGCAGCCGGCGGTCTTTCTCGTCCGAAATTAACTGATCCGCATAGCGGTCAAGCAGTCGCCTTACCTCAGCTTCGTTCGCGTCGAAAGCGGATTGGGCTTTGCTCATTTCGACCGTGTTGGTGGCTAAGATGCAGCTGCGGACGTTTACCCTCAGCTCAGCGAAGCTGCGGGAGAGGCTGCCCAACACGGCGACGCTCGGGATCTGGGTCTCGGTGACGAAGCGGCTTCGCTGTTCAATGTCTGCAAGTTGGGAACGCGAGAAAACACCGACGCCCAGCATCGCCAGGAGAGGCAGGGCAAGCAGGAGGATGAGGCGCTTGGCGATGGTCATACCAACTGTGCCGGAAGCTTGGGGGCAAGCTGGCCCGTGTCGCTGGTTAGACCCTGAGCTGACGCGTTCATGCGGCCTGGGTGAAGTTGTCCACCACGTCGGCTACGGAGGTGAAGCGATCGATGCCGCCGAGCCTCGCTTCCAAACCTTCGGTGCGCAAACGTTCCCTTACCATCGACCGAGCCTCAACCACTTGCACGCGGACGCCGGTCGCGGTCAACTCGTCCGCGAGCCCAGCCAACGTATGAGCGCTCTGCAAATCCACCGTCGGCGCGGCGGAGAGATCAATGATGACAAGCTTCGGAGGGATCGACTCCGCCTGCACGCGCTCCGCGATCGTGTCCCGCACGTGATCGATATTGAAGTAAACCAAACCCGATTCGGGCCGAAAGATGAGGATTCCGGGGAGCAGCTCGTTCTGGGCATGGCGCTCTCGGTCCGAAAAACGGCGGGTGCCAGGAATTTGGCCCAAGAAGGCCACGTGCGGTCGGGAGGCACGCCGGATCAACTGCACCAGGGAAATGATGGCTCCGATCATGACACCCCGCAGCAGCCCGGAACCGAGGACGCCCAGGATGGCGGCACCGGCAACCACGAGTTCCCGTCGGTCGCTACGCCAAAGCTGCTTCAGGGCGGAAAGCTTGAATAAACCTGCGACGGCCACCAGAACCACCGCAGCGAGCACTGGCTGGGGAAGTGCGCGTAGCAAATGCGTGAAGAAGAGCACGACGATCAGGATGAGGCCGGTCGCCATAGCGCCGGAAACGGGGGTGCGAGCGCCCGCACCCTCGTTGACGAGCGACTGGGAGAGGCCTCCGCTGATGGGAAAGCCTCGACCCAATCCAGCAGCAAGGTTGGAGACTGAAAGCGCGAGAAACTCCTGGTTCGCGTCGAAACGGCCGCCATGCTTGGCCGCAAACATCCGGCCAATAGCGGCGGTCTCCACGGCACCGAGCAGGAAGCAGGCGAAGGCCAGCGGAAGCAACTCGTTCATGTCGGCCCACTGAATCGCCGGGAAGCCCAGCGTCGGCAGGCCTTTGGGGACCTCGCCCAGCAACGCAACTCCCCGAGCCTCGAGGCCAAACCAGGAGGACACCATTATACCACCCACGACTACGAAGAGGGCGACCGGCTTGTTTTTGAGAAAGACCTTGCCTAACAGCAGCACCGCCAGTGCGGCCAGCCCAACGGCCAGAGCGGTGGAGTTAGTCTCGGTCAGGTGTTTAAAAAAGTAAGCGCTATTGCCCCAGAAATCGTCGTGCGATCCATGGAAACCAAACAGCTTTGGCAGTTGGGTGCTCGCCAGAAATAAGGCCACGCCGCATTTGAAACCGACCATCACGCTCTCGGAAATGAAATTCACAATCGCGCCGGCTTTGATCAGCCAGGCGACGAACGCGATCAGCGCGACCAACAGGGCGGTGCTCGCCGCCAGCGCGCCGAAGCGGGTGGTGTCGCCAGCCGAGATCTGGCCCAGAGACGCGCCGACCAGCAGCGAGATGGCCGAGGTTACGGTCACGACGGTATGTTGTGAGCTGCAGAAAAGCCAAAAGAACAGGCCTGCGAACAAGCAGGCATATAAGCCTGCTTGCGGCGGAAGATTGGCGAGAGACGCATCGCCCAACGCCGCCGGAAGCAGATAGGCCGCCAACGTAACCCCAGCCACCAAATCACCCTGCAGCCAACCCTTCGAGTAGGTCCGCATCCAGGTCAGCGCCGGCAATGCCGTGCGGAACCGTAACACCAGGCTGGAGCGACTCTCGTAGGATATGGAGGTCGAACTCATGCCGATCCAAGGCTGCGGCTGGTGCCTGCCAGCCGTCGCAGAGCGTGTTTCACTCTTGGATGGTAGCCCAATGGCATCATCGAATGACTCCATCCTTCCGCATCGTCGCGATGATCTTCTCCACCAGCGGATCCATTTCGGCCACCCGATCCATACTATCTGTCAAAACCGTCTGGGAGACCCCGGACCAGAGGCGCTTTTCAGTTTTTAAATCATAGAGACTCGTCTCCAGCGTCAGTGATATTTTCTGGTTCCCGTACGTGGGGCTCATGGCCATATAGCCCATCGAAAAGTAGTCATACCAACCCGTGTTCTCGATCCCGGTGACGACCCCAGCATAGCGTTCCCCTCCAGGTTGGGTTTCGTGGTATTTGCTCCCCAAATTCATCAGGCGCAGGATGATCAAAGATCCGGCCCCTCCCCCACTTAACCGGGCGGCCGCGGCCTGCTTATCTTGTTTAATCTCGTTCAGAGACATCAGATCGTAGGTCGTGAAACCCGACGCCCCCACCGTTTTGAGTTCCCTCACAAATCGGTTCTCAAATCCAATCCTGAGGTCCCGGTGGTCGTCCACGACCAGCACGGCAACTTTCCCGGACGGAGGTTGGACGTTAGGGGATTTCCATGTGCTTTTCACGGAGCTCGCGGCGCAGGAGCAGAGCAACGCGCCGAGGATGCACA